>Ga0335078_10011101_pt1 | contig 13353 bp, 12 predicted proteins | sample Lox_Sample_32_FD_206711 | JGI IMG/M metagenome (GOLD analysis project Ga0335078, IMG submission 206711) | Soil microbial communities from Loxahatchee National Wildlife Refuge, Florida, United States - Lox_Sample_3.2 | ecosystem: Environmental > Terrestrial > Soil > Wetlands | place: USA...
AGCGTGCGCTCGTGAGCGAGATCTACCGGATGAGCGCGATCGCGCTCTAAAGCAGCGATCAGCCACCGGCGCCGCCGATCCGGCACCGCCAAACGAATAAGCCGATCCGCTGCCATCAGGTGAGAATCCCGCTGCCAAACATCCCGGACAAAGGGGCGCGCAAGACGCAGCCGGGAGTCTCAGCCGCGGCCCGCGCTCGCCGATCTGGGGATGATTGCCCAGACCGTGGCGCACGGCGAAGGGCACCCCGTAGCGATCGCGATGCCCGTGCCGACCTCAAACCAGGGCGCAGAATCCAAGCGCTGGTTGGTACCGCTCCTCGCCAGAAGCGGGGAGCCGCGCCACCAGCCTCGCGAGGCGGGGAGTATCGAGATGCCCGCGGCTGTCGCGGGGCGAAGGGAATGTCGTCGTTTCGCTTCAGGAATGAGCCCTTCTGTGAAGAGAACTGGTCTAGGATCGGGTCTGTGAGCCCCGGAACGGCCTCGGATCAGCGCAGATTGCCTTCACGAAAGGATGGGACGGTCTCGGCGTGGGCTGCACGCTATGAGGCGCTGGCGCTGACCGGGGTCCGCTCACGCGAGGTGACGGAGCGGACCGGGCTGCATCTGCGCCGCTTCGCGGAGTACCTGGAGGCGACCTACGGCCATCAGCGCGTCGGGACCGTCGTGCGACGGGACGTCGTCGGCTGGCGCGATTCGCTCGTCGCATCAGGGCTTGGGCCGTCGACGGTGAACAATCACCTGGCATCGCTGGCGGGGTTCTGCGGCTGGGTTGCTGCGCAGGCCGCGGAGGCGCTGCCGGGCGGGAACCCGACGAGTGGCGTGAGGACGCTTGCGCTGGCGCCGCTTGAGCCGCGGGCGCTCACGCCGGCGCAGGTCCGTTCCCTGAAGAGCGTCGTCGATCGCCTCGAGCGGTTTCACGCGCTGAAGGGCCGGCGCAGTATCGGCGAGGCTCAGAATGGTCACGCGCGCGCGATGCGTGACCGCGCGATCGTCTACGTGCTGCTCTCGACCGGTTTGCGCCGCGAGGAACTCGTGATGCTCGACCTCAGCCAGGTCAGCCCGCGCGAGCCGGGGCTGCTCCGGGAGGCGAAGCGGGCTCGGTTGACGGCGGTGGTCGGGAAGGGCGGCACGACCCGCACGGTGTTTCTCTCGGCCGACGCGAGGGCCGCGCTCGCGGACTATCTCGAGTACGAGCGGCCCCGGGATGCGTCGGCTGACGCGTCGGCGGTGTTCCTCTCGGCGGTGAGTGTCGTGTCGCGCCGGCCTGGTGGGCGGCTCTCGCCGCGGTCGATCAACGCGATCTTGGAGCGGATCGGGTGTTGGCATGACGCTGAGCACACGGACCCGGCTCGCTGGATCAGCCCGTTGCGTCCGCACGCGTTGCGGCATACGTTCGCGTTCGCGTTGGCCGAGACGACGGGGAAGGATGCCTACGAGTTGGAGCGGCGGCTTGGGCATCGCTCGCAGCGGTACATCGCGCGCTACACCAACCCGCCCGAGGAGATCGCAGCCTCGTACGTCGAGGCGATGTGAGCCCTCCAGGCGCCGAGGGCTCGGCGCCGCGCCGCGAGATCGGCCTTGACGACGTCATCGAGCACTTCACGCTCGACGACGGCGAACGAGAACTGCTGCGCAACAAGGCCGGGGCGACGCGACTCGGGTTCGCGGCGATGCTGAAGTTCCTCAGCTGGAAGGGCCGCTTTCCACGCGGCCGCTTCGAGCTGCCCGACGACGCGATCGAGCACCTCGCGCGGCAGGTCAAGGTTCCGGCGATCGCGATCGGTGCCTATGACTTTGCCGGCCGGCAGATCAAGAACCATCGCCGCGAAATCCGCAACCACACGGGTTTTCGGGTCTGCAGCGTCGCGGACGCCGAAGCGCTCGCCGGCTGGCTCGCCACGAACATCGCGCAGGACGAGCGGCGCGTCGAGCACGTCCGCGTGCTGCTGCTCCGGCAGTGCAAGGACGAGCAGATCGAACCCCCGACGCCTGAGCGGGTCGCGCGGATCGTCGACTCCGGGATCCGACAAGCCGACGCGATGCTCGTCGCGACCGTCGTCGCCCGCCTCAAGCCGCGGCACATCGCCGGCATCGAAGCGCTGCTGAGTGCCGGCATCGATGACGACGCCGAGACCGCTGCCGCCGGCGGCGAGCCGGATCCGGAGGAGGATGCGCTGAGCGCGGTCAAGGCGAGCCCTGGGAATGTGAGTCTCGCGACGATGATCGCCGAGCTGCGCAAGCTTCAGATCGTCCGCCAGGTCGACCTCCCACCGGACGTGTTCGCGGGGATCGCAGCGAACGTCGTCACCGCGTGGCGGGCCCGCGCCGCGGTCGAGTCCCCCAGTCATCTCGCGCGCCACGACCAGCCCGTCCGCCTCGTTCTGCTCGCTGCGCTCTTGCATCTGCGCGAGCGGGAGATCACCGACACGCTCGTCGAGCTGCTCAACCAGACCGTGCACAAGATCAACGCGCGCGCCGAGAAGAAGGTCACCGACGAGCTCGTCAAGGAGTTCAAGCGTGTCCGCAACAAGAACGCGATGCTGCACCGGATCGCCGAGGTATCGCTGCGCAGCCCCAAGGAGCAGGTCGAGACCGTGATCTACCCCGTTGTCGGCGGCGTGCAGGGCCTGACCGATCTCGTTAACGAGTACAAGGCGCGCTCCCGCGCGTACGAGCGGGAGAAGCGCAAAGTGTTCCGCTCCTCCTACACCAACCACTACCGGACGGGGCTGATCAAGCTGCTGCGCATGCTCGAGTTCCGCTCCAACAACGCCGAGCATCAGCCGGTGCTCGACGGGCTGAAGTTGATCCTTCGCTTCGCGGACTCCAAGACCGAGCTCTACCCCGTGGAGCTACCGGTCGTCCTCGACGGCGTCGTGAAGAACGACTGGCGCGAGTTCGCGACCTCCACCGACCACCGCGTCCGGCAGCGGGTCGTGCGGATCGTGTACGAATGCTCCGTGCTGGAGGCGCTCCGTGACCGGCTGCGCTGCAAAGAGGTCTGGGTCGTCGGCGCCGAGAAATGGCGCAACCCTGACGAGGACCTCCCGCAGGACTTCGATCAGAAGCGCCACGAGAACTACGCCGAGCTGAACCTTCCGCTCGCCCCCAAGCAGTTCACCGACAGCCTCAAGGACGAGATGCGCCGCGAGCTCACCGCGCTGAACACCGCGCTTCCGAGCCTCGACTGGCTGGAGATCAGCTACCGGAAGGCCGGCGCGATCAAGCTGACCCCGATCGACCCGCAGCGCGAGCCACGGAACCTGCGAAAGCTGAAACGGGCGTGCGTCGCGCGGTGGGGGACCGTCCAGTTGATTGAGATGCTCAAGGAGGCCGCGCTTCGCACCGGCGCGCTGCGCGCGCTGACGGGCGTCGGGACGCGCGGCAGCCTGCCCGAGGATGTCCTGATCGAGCGGCTGCTGTTGATCGCCTACGCCTACGGCACCAACAGCGGCCTGCGGACCGTCGCGTCCGGCGACCACCCACATAGCGAGGACGAACTGCGCTACACCGCGCGGCGGTACTTCACCCCGGCCGGGCTGAAAGCCGCGGGCGTCGAGATCGCGAACGCGACATTCGCCGCGCGGCAAGCGTGGATCTGGGGTGAGAGCACGACCACGGTCGCCTCGGACTCCAGCCACTTCGGGGCGTTTGACCGCAACATCTTCACCGAGTGGCACGCCCGCTACGGCGGCCGCGGCGTGCTCGTCTACTGGCATGTCGAGGAGGGCACGATGGCAATCCACTCCCAAGTCCTGAACTGTTCAGCCTCCGAGGTCGCCGCGATGATCGAAGGCGTGATGCGGCACGGCACCTCGATGAACGTCGAGGGCAACTACGTCGACTCACACGGCCAATCGGAGATCGGGTTCGCGATCACCCGCCTGCTCGGCTTCGATCTGCTCGCCAGGATCAAGCAGATCAACCGCGTCAAACTCTACGGTCCCGACCCGGGCTCGAAGGAGCACTACCCGCTGCTAGCACCAGCGATGACCCGCCCGATTCGCTGGGAGCTGATCGAGCAGAACTACGACATGCTCGTCAAGTACGCGACCGCGATCCGGGTCGGCACCGCCACGACCGAGGCGATTCTGCGCCGCTTCGGCCGGAACACGTCGCACCCCGTCTACCAAGCGATGCTCGAACTCGGCCGGGCGCAGAAGACGATCTTCGTCGCCCGCTACCTCCGCGACCGCGACCTACAGCGCGAGATCAACTCCGGCCTGAACATCGTCGAAGGCTGGCACGACGTCAACGACGTGATCTTCTTCGGCAAGAGCGGCGAGCTTGCCAGCAACCGCCGCGACCAGTAAGAGCTCGCCGTCCTCTCCCTCCACCTCCTCCAAGCCGCCCTCATCTACATCAACACCCTGATGCTCCAAGACATCCTCGCCGAACCCGAATGGGCCGGCGTTCTGACCCACGAGGACAAACGCGGCGTGAACCCGCTGTTCACTTCGAACATGACGCCCTACGGCGAAGTCAAGGTCAACATGACCAGCCGCCTGGACCTCTCGGACCCCACGCCACCGGAGCCAGACCTCGATGCCCTCGCGGCCTGACCAGGCAATCCGCGGCGGCTACTTTGCCCCTCGTGACAGCTTCGTTAACGGCAGGCCTACTCGCCCAGCAGCTTGAGTCCATGCCTCGCCCTCAGCGCTGGGATCCAGTCCATGCTCGCGCTGACCCCATACCGCTCTTGGAGCCCCGCGACCAACCGCGGTTCCCGGAAGCCACGAGACGCGTGAATCTCTGCCAGCTCGCGGAAGTAGCGCTCAAACACGGCCGGTGAGATCACCTCCAACACCCGCACCGGGCTCCCTGTGGCGTTCCACCAAGCGTGCATGACCTGCGGGCGCTTAACCAAAGGACCCCTTCCTATCGGTTAGCTCCTCATCACCGATCCGCACCCCGACCTCGCCCTCGAGGACGTAGGACGCCTCGTGTTCGCATCCGTGCGAATGCGGCGGGATCAGCCGCCCGGGATCGAGCCGGAACTCGAGCACTGCGTAGCTGGTTCAAGCGCCTACTGCGTCTACCTGAGCTGTCTTCGCGGATCACCGGGTTCGCGCGCCACACCGCCCAGACCACCGAGCTCACCAGCCCGCTCTACGCGATCATCGCCTCAGCCGGCACGGGCGACGGTGAACTCGACGAACTTCAAGGAGACCTGCTGGACATGCGATTCGCAGGCCAACGCCAAATCATGATCGCGCTCAACACGGACAGCCGCTGCGCTCGGGCCTCACGGCCGAACAAGCAGCAGACACGTTCTCCGCGCTCGCCGGCCCCGAGGTCCATCACCTGCTCACGGTCAGCGCGGCTGGTCCCAGCGCCGCTACGCGCGATGGCTGGAGCAAACGGTCAAGGCCGCCCTGCTCGGCGACCTCTCCCCCACGATCACGTCCGAGCGCTCTTGCTCACGAGATGCGAATCAGCCGCCTTGACCCCGGAGCCGGACGCCTCGTACGACGTCGTGCTCTGCCGCGAGGGGCTGATGTTCGCGGCCGACCCCGCGCGCAGCGCCCGCGAGATCGCTCGGGTCCTTCGCGTTGGCGGCCGCGCCGCGCTCGCCGTGTGGGGGCCGCGCGAGCACAACCCGTGGCTGGGTATGGTGTTCGACGCCGTCAGCGCCGAGCTCGGCCGGCCGATCCCGCCACCCGGGATGCCGGGACCGTTCTCGCTCGGAGATGCCGACCATCTCGCCGCGCTGCTTTCCGCCGCCGGACTGTCGGACGTCGGTGTCGGCGATCTGTCCGTGCCGCTGCGCGCCGGCTCGTTCGACGAGTGGTTGGACAGGACAAGCGCCCTGGGCGGCCCGCTGACCCAGGTCCTCGCCGCACTGCCAGAAGAGGCCGCCGCGGCCGTGCGCGCCCGCGCCCGAAAGACCGCGCGGCGCTACCAGACCGGTGACGGCCTCGAGTTCGGCGGGTTGGCGCTGCTCGCCCGCGGCCGGCCCGACGGACGGGTTGCACCGGTGGACAAGCGGACCCTCCGGCGCCGGGCAATCCGACCGTGAAACCGAGCGGGCCACGCCGCCCTGTTCGCTGTCGACGCGCGGCGGGTGCCCAGATGGGGTCCGCACCCCATTGCCCGCGTTGCTCGGAGCCGGAATCGTCGCGCATCGACAACTAGTGACCGGCGCGAAGTCGAATCGCGTGCATGAACGATGCTCAAGCGAAGCGCTCTGATCCTGATCTGCGTCGCGACTTTCGCCTTCGGGGGCCTTGCCATCGCGCAATCGCGAAGCGACCCGCCGGCGACGCTGTGCGCCAAGAAGGCCGATGGGGCGCTTCGCCTCGCGCGCGGCGGCAAATGCAAGCGCACCGAGACCCGTCTGCGCGTCAACCAGGTCGTCGCTGTGCGAGGCCCGGCAGGGGCCACCGGACCGGCGGGCCCGGCGGGCAGCCCGGGCGCTGGCGGTCCACCGGGGAAGGACTCGGCGCCGGCCGACTTCGCGGGTGAGCCGACGATACCCGTCGCGGCCGCGCCCGCAGCGGGAGGCCAGTGCAATGTCACGGCCCAGTTCTGCACCGGTGCCAACAACTGGCGCTGGCGCGATTACGGCAACGGGTATCAGACGGTCGGGTTCTGGAGGGACCGCAGCGGGGTCGTCCACCTGGAAGGGGTCGCCGAGCTGTTCGGTGGATCGGGAGGCGGACAGCCCGCGGCATTCATCCTACCGCCCGCCTACCGTCCCGTCGCCGTGCGCCAGTTCCCGATTCGCGCCGCCGCCGACACGCTCCGCTACGTCGAGGTGCACCCCGACGGCCAGGTCACGCCAGAACTCGGCGGTGCCGGCGTCGCTCCCCTCGACGGCATCGCGTTCCGCCCGTAGATGGTGCACCCGTCGTCGAACACGCTCACGACCGTCGCGGGGTAACACAGCGTCATGGTGTGGCTAGGAGCGATGGTGTGGGTGGCGCGGTGAGGTGTGCCCCCATTCATCACTCCGCCGTTGTCTTTGCTCAAGATCCGGTCGTTCTGGTAGGCTCCTACTGAACGAGGCCGAGCCGGACTGGTTCGGTGAGCCGGGGTTCGTATGTTTGGTGTTGGGGCACGACCGGCTCGATCCGTTAGGCCGCTCGGCAAGTTCATCGGTGGACCGGGCATCGCCGGTGACGATGTGGCGTTTGCCGGCTTGGCGGGTCAGATCGAGCTGGTTCGAACCGGTGCCGTGTCCGCGCGGGAGCTCGTCGAGCTGTCTCTGCGCAGGATCGAGCGGATCGACACCGAGCTCAACTCCTTCGTCGCCGTTTATGGCGAGCGGGCGCTCGAGCAGGCCGACGAAGCCGATGCCCGGGTGGCCAAGGGCGAGTGTCCGCCGCTGACCGGCATCCCGATCGCCGTCAAGGACGAGATCGACATCGCCGGCGAGCTGACCAGCCGCGGCACCGGGGCGTACACGACCCCTGCGCCGGCCGACGCCGAGGTCGTCCGTCGGCTGCGGGCGGCCGGCGCGATCGTGATCGGCAAGACCAAGATGCCCGAGCTCGGGCTGTGGCCGTTCACCGAGTCCATCACTTGGGGCGTGACCCGGAATCCCTGGGACCTGGAACGGACGCCGGGCGGTTCGAGCGGCGGGTCGGCGGCCGCGGTGGCGGCCGGGCTCGTCCCGGCGGCGCTCGCTGCCGACGGCGCCGGCTCGATCCGGATCCCGGCGGCGTGCTGCGGGCTGTTTGGGCTCAAACCGCAGCGCGACCGGGTGGCGATGACTCCGCATTTCGCGGACGCGCAGTGGGTCGTGTTCGGCACCGTGACCCGGTCGGTCCTGGACACCGGGGTCATGCTCGACGTGCTGAGCACGCAGTCGTCGGGCTTCGCCCAAGCGGCCAGAACACCCCCGGGGCGCCTAGGCGTCGGCGTCGTGCGGGGCTTCCCGCTTGGCGCTCCCGGGAAGCTGAGCAACGAGGTCAGCGCTAGCCTTGACCGGACCGCGGACCTGCTGGGCTCGCTCGGGCACACCGTCGCCGAACAGAAGATCGATATGCGCCCCCAGGACACGGCGGTGATCCTCGGTCTCATATTCCGGTTCGTCCGCGAGCTGGTGCTCGACGTGGAGCGCCCCCAGCGGCTCGAGCGGCGCACCCGCGCCTTCGCCAGGCCGGGAGTGCTCATCTCCGACCGCACCAGGGAGCGCCTGCGGCGAGGCCAAGACAGGCTCGCGGAGCGCCTCGGCAGGCTCTTCGACGATCACGACGTGCTCCTGACCCCGATGATGTCCGAGCCCGCTGTACCCGCCGGCATCATGGAGGGGCGCGGGGCGACGGCTACGTACTTCTGGGAGAGCGGATGGGTGCCGTTCACGGTCCTCTGGAATCTCACCGGTCAGCCGGCGGCCTCGGTGCCCGCCGGGTTCTCCGCGCACGGCCTGCCCCTGGCGGTCCAAATCGTCGGCAGACCCAACCAAGAGACCAAGCTGCTCTCGCTCGCCGCGCAAATCGAGGCCGAACGTCCCTGGTCGCACCGACGCCCGGCGATCGCCGCGATTTCACCGTCTGCTCCTGGTAGCTCCGGGTGACCTTTTCGACCGCCGTCAGGCGCCAGAGGCAAAGCGTCGCGCCGCTGCGGGTACTTTCTTCGGCCACATCGCGTACACGAGCCTGATCACCAAGAAGAGCGGCTGGTACAGCGAGACGCAGGCGTATCGCGCGAGTTCACCTGGCGCCGTTTTCCCACCGCCAGCATCGATCGCGCTCTCGCACAGTCGCAGTTGGGCTTGAGTGCGCGACCGCACCGGGCGGAGGCCGCTACTCGTCGCCCGTCATGCGTCGAACGGCGGCGGTGATCCCAGCGCCCCCGTGCTCGACGGGCTCCATGTACAGGCGCGCCCAGGACATCCGGCCCTCGCGGACGCCGCACACCATGACACCGGCCATGTCAAGCGACGCCCCATCCGATTGCGTTCCGCGCCACCGCCACTCGCTCCACACGATCTCGCCATCGACGGCGGCGTGCAGGAGCTCTGAGCGAAAGTCGGGAACTCCCTCGAACACCGCCGACCAGTTCGTTCGCACCTGCGCACGGCCTTGGAACGCTCGATCGGGATGGGCGGGCTGCTCGCTCCCATAGTCCTCGTGGAAGCATGCGAGAAACCCCTCGAGGTCGTGCGCGTTCAAAGCCGCGTTGAGCCGGTCCACGACGGTTCTTGACTCGCCCTGAGCGGCCGCTGGCATGTCCGCAGTCTAAATCCCGGAGCCTGTCAAGCCCGGTGAGACGCTTCGCGTGTGAATTTAGTGAATGACCTCCTTCGTCTCGCCTGGCTTGTTTGATCCAGGCGGCGTTAGCCTGCTCGACCAGTTCCGGGCCAGGGACCTCCCCAGCAGCGGGGGACCCCCCCGCCGCGGCGCGACCGCCAGGGCCCGAAACCGATGTCATAGAGCGCGTGGAACCTACGTCGGGGTCGGGCTTGGCTGCCCGGTAGAGCGAGCGCTCGCCGTAGTTCGCGGACTTTGTCCGGCCCGGTGGTCCTAGCGACGATGTGGCACTCATCCGCCCATCCCGGACCACCTCGGCGCCGGCCGGCGCGGGAGTCGAGGACACCCCAGACGCAACCCTGGTCACCTCGCGGCGATGTCGATCTCGTCGGTTGGTCTGAGGAACTTGATCTTCAACTGGCCGCTCGCGTGGCGTTACTTGGCGGTGTCGCCGGTAATCGCGTCGGCCCGGGTCCCGGTGAAGCCGCCCGTTGGTGAGCGTGTTCAGGGCTTGTGTCTTCTCGATTTCGCCTCCGGGCAGCGAAGGTGACCTCACAGAGGAGGACGCCGGAACCGGTCGCAGCGTCGGCTAGGCTCGCGACTGTGCAGGCTCCGCCATCGGTACGCAACCTCGTGGCACCTTTGGAGGTGAACAGTGCTTCTCGCCGCAGTCGCCGTGCTCGAGCTTGGCGCACACTCCCTCTCGTGGTGGCGGGACCTCTTGACGTTCTGAGCTACGACTGAGGCGCGGCCCCGGGGCACCGCGACAACCCGGGGGCCGCTCGGTCAGGTGGCGTTAGACGTCGATCTCAAACGGCGGCGGACCGAGGATCTCGACATCGGCTGCGGCCGCGGCGGCGGCCATGCGGTCCATGTCCGGCGGGACGGTCCCGACCGCCGCGAGATCGAACTCGCCCGCGGGCTCGCCGGCGAGCCTGAAGAACTGCTCATGGCCGCCGGGCACGGACAGTCCGAGCACGCGGGCGCGCTCGGAGTCCACGCGGAATGCGTGAGCCCCGCCACGTGGAAGCCAGACGACATCGCCGGTTGTCGCTTCGTTGCGCTCGCCGTCCGTCCACACGGTGATCTGCCCTTCGAGCACATAGAACAGCTCGTGCTCCCGGGCGTGCAGGTGCAGCGGCGTGGCCAGCCCGTGCGGGAGCAGGTGCTCGATCATGCCGACGGCGCCGCCCGTCTGCCCGCTTGTGAGACGGATTGCGCACACCTGGCCGAGAAACGCGATCACTTCGGCATCGGAGCGGCTGTGGACCGGAGTTGTCTGTGTAGCCATCTTGGTGACCTCCTGGGTCGTCATCGGGTACGAGCCCAGGTTCAAGGCACGGGTGCCCGGAGCCAATCCCGCTGCTGCGGGGTCGTGGTTCGAATCCCCCAGGTGCGGGGGTGCATGTATGTTAGGTCCGCGGTTACCATCGCGCCATGACCGATCACGGACCGCTTGGGCTTCGGGGCGATCTCGCGCGCGACGCGATCCTGCGGGCCTGCGCCTCGGGGCTGCACGAGCGCGAGCTCTTCGAGCAGATCTCGGCTCGACTGCGACCGGTTGTGCCGTATGCAGCTGCGGGCTGGCTCTCGACCGACCCGGCGACCCTCCTCTACACCGACGCGGTCGTCGAGGGAGTGGACAGCAACCTCCACCTCCGGTTCTTCGAGAACGAGTTGGTCGCTCCCGATTTCGCCAAGTTTGCCGACATCCTGCGCCAGCCCCACCCGGTGGCGATACTCGCCCACGCCACGCACGGCCAACCCGAGCTCAGCGCCCGCCATCGGACCATCCACCGACCGCTTGGCTTCAGCGGCGAACTGCGCGCAGTGTTCGCAACCGCAGGAGCGTGCTGGGGGGTGACCTGCCTGACCCGCCGCGACGGCGACGCGGACTTCACGCGCGAAGAGGCGGCGTTCGTCGCGTCGGTGTGCGAGCACATCGCCGGTGGCTTGCGCACCGCGCTGCTGCTGCGCGCCGTTGACGAGGCACCCGCCGACCACGCTCCGGGGATGATCCTGCTCGGCCCGAACGACGAAGTTGCCTCAATCAGCGATGCGGCCCAGCTGCTGCTCGAGGAGCTTCCGCAGGAGGTGCTGGCGCTACCCAGCGCGGTTCACGCGTCTCGTACCGCGCCCTCGCCGCCGCCGCGGGCAACGATCAAGGCGTCCCGCGCGCACGGCTGCGCACGCGCACGGGACGGTGGCTGCTGCTGCACGGCGCGTGCCTGCGGGACCGCGACGGCGCCACGCAGCAGACCGCGATCATGATCGAGCCCGCCCGCCGCGCCGAGATCGCCTCGATCATCGTCGAGCTATACGAGCTGTCAGCCCGCGAGCAGCAAGTCACGCAGCTGCTCGTGCGAGGGCTCGCGATCGACGAAATCGCCCAGGCCTTGTGGCTCTCACGCCACACCGTGCGAGACCACGTCAAGGCGATCTTCGCAAAGGTCGGCGTCACCAGCCGTCCGGAGCTAACGGCGAAGCTGTTTGCCGAACAGTTCCTGCCTGAACTCGAGAGCAAGCAGCCGACCACGACCTGATGCCGTGCGCCGGCGACCATTTGGTGAGAACCGGGGGCGCCTGACGCGCAGAGCCACCCCTTGTTAGCCCGAAGTTGCGGCTGAAGACCGTCGCTTTTTGCCCTGATTCTCCGCGTTTTGCGCTGCTGGCGGTCGTCTGGCTCTTGGCTACGTGAGCTGGGGGACGCGCTCATCGATCAGCGCGAGCGCGAGCGCTTGCAGCTCGGTCGGGGCGCTCAGCTGCGGGAAGGTCGCGTCGGTGCCGTTGACGCGGATCGTGTTGCGGGTGCGGTTCTCGAGCTCGTCGAAGAGGCTGTGGAGCGTGTGGCAGGGCTCGTGGGTGGGGGTGCGGCGGCGGCCGGCCTTGCGGGACGCCTCGCGCGAGCGGGCGGCCTTGGCGACCGGGTCTGTGCTGGAGGCGGGGTTGTCGTCCTGGAAGAGCAGCTCGGCCCAGGCGTGGCGCAGGTGCCAGCGCAGGTACTCGGCGAGCAGGCAGATCAGCAGGTGGGCGCGGACGCGGTCCTCCAGGCGGTGGTGGATCGGGCGGACCTCCAGCGGGCCCTTGAGCCCGCCGAAGCCCTTTTCGGCTTCTTTGAGCTGCTTGTAGGCGCGCACGATCCCCGCCGGAGCGAGCTCCTCGGGGTTGATCCGTCCGGCGCGGATCACGTAGATCCCGTCAAGCTCTGCCTCCAAGGCGATCTGCTCGTGCTTGCGCTCATAGGTGAACGTGTCATCGGTGATGTTCACCTGAAAGTGTTTCTTGACCTTGTAACGGTTCCATACCGCACCGACGGCGAGGCCGATCTCGGCCTGGCCTTGGAGCGTGCCCGCCTCCACGCGGCGCTTGATCTCGGCCAGCTGTTTCTCGGTGCCCTGAAGCAGCTCACGGCGCGTGCGGGCACGGTCGGCCGCGACCAGCGGGTTGCGGCACACGACCAATCGCTGGCCCGGATACAGCTGCTCGCAGGCGATCTCAGCCAGGTTGACCTCGTCGAACACCGACAGCTGCAGGCAGCCCTCCTTGACCAGCTTTTTCACCTGGGGCGCCTTCAGCGCGGTGATGAACGCGAACTCGGCCGTGTCAGACACCAGTGTCACGTTCTCCTTGGTGCCGATCCCGCGATCTGTCACCACGATCACCCGCGTGAGCCCGAACCGCTGCTCGAGCTTCTTGACCTGGGAAGGCAGCGTCTTGTCATCCTTGACCGAGCCCTCGAACGCCTCGATCGCCACCGGCCGACCGTCGCTGTCACACAACAACCCGTACTCGACCTGCATCCGCCCGCGCTTGCCATTGCCGTGGTCATAGCCGAACCGTGCCAGCGAGCAGGTGCGCCCCTCAAAGTACGAGGACGAGACGTCATACAGGGCCAGCTCACCCTCCTTCAGGTGTCGGCGCGCGAGCCGCCCTTCGACCTGCTCCTGGCGCTCGAGCAGCCAGTCCATCGCCGCCTAGAGCTCGTCGTGAACCGCGCCCTCCACGCCCAGCTCCTCCCCCAGCGTGCATGCCTCGAGCTGCCTGGTGCACGCGAGCTTCGACCCGCCCTCGAGCACCCGGCCAGCGATCATCGCCAGGCACAGATCCCGCTCCCGGGACGGCTGGCGATCCAACAGCCGCGCCAACCCCAGCCG
>Ga0335078_10011102_pt1 | contig 13353 bp, 11 predicted proteins | sample Lox_Sample_32_FD_206711 | JGI IMG/M metagenome (GOLD analysis project Ga0335078, IMG submission 206711) | Soil microbial communities from Loxahatchee National Wildlife Refuge, Florida, United States - Lox_Sample_3.2 | ecosystem: Environmental > Terrestrial > Soil > Wetlands | place: USA...
CGAAGGGACTCGACTGCTCGGGCAAGTACGGCTTCAACATCGCCAAGGTCCAGCTCACGGTGGCGACGCCGGCGAAGAAGCCCCCGGCCAAGAAGCAGGCAAAGCCGGCCGCCCACAAGACGGACAAGGCGCGCACCGTCGCGGTCGTATCCGGCACGGCAATCCCGCTGCTGTTGCTCGGACTACTTGGCTGGCGAACACGCCGGCACGCTTCAAAGCGAGACTAGGGCTGCAGAAGCGACTGGCGACGGGGTCGCCGGCGGTCGGATAGCGGGCGCAGCCTGAGCCTGGGCCGTCGATAGCGAACCGCTTAAACAACCGTAACGCGACCTCCCTTGACATTATCGTTTCTGATCTGATTTGATCGAGTCTGATCGTTTTGCTCTGAGGGAGCGACGGTGCTGGTTTTCGCTACGGCCTGCCTGCGAGGAGATCAACCACGTTCGCGCACGCTTGATCGCGTGGTGCGTCGGCGCCGCGGTGCGGCGCGATCGACCGCGGGACGGCCGTCGACCAAGACTCTCGAGCCACCGGGGAGCTGACGCATCTCAGTGTCCTGCAACGACGAGCACAGGAGTCGTCATATGCAAGAGGTCGGGAAGCCCCGTTCTCCGGGGCGGCGTATCGGTCGGTCGGTCGGTCTGGCGGCGGCGCTCGCGGCCGCGGTGGTGAGCATCGCCGCCTGCGGGTCTTCCAAGAGTTCCTCGTCGGCGAGTAGCAGCGCGGCGGCCGCGACGAGCTCGACCAGCTCGAGCGGGTCGAGCAGCTCGAGCGGCGGGCTGAAGACGGGCCTGAAGGTGTACGTGATCCCGAAGAACCTCGGGAACAACTACTTCACGGTGGCCGACAGCGTGAAGACCGGTGGAGCGCTCGCAGCGCTCCAGACGCTCGGCGAGACGGGCACCGAGACGAGCGGCTCCGCCGCAACGTCGGCGTCGCAGCTGCCGGCGATCCAGGCGGCGATCGCCAAGGGCGCCAATGTGCTGATCGTCTCGGCGACCGACCCGACGGCGCTGTGTCCGACGCTCAAGTCGGCGATGGCCCGGGGAGTCACCGTGGTCACATACGACTCGGACGCCCCGACGTGCCGTCAGCTGTTCACCAACCAGGCGTCGACCGCGGCGATCGGCACCAGCGAGGTGGATCTCCTCGCCAAGCAGCTGAATGACAAGGGTGACATCGCGGTCGTGTCGGCGGCGGCCTCCGCCACCAACCAGAACGCCTGGATCGGTTACATGAAGCAGGAGCTCAAGAAGTACCCGAACATGCACCTGGTATCGACGGTGTACGGAAACGACGATCCGACGACGGCCACACAGGTGACCCAGGGACTGCTGCAGAAGTATCCGCACCTCGCCGGGATCATCTCGCCGACGACCGTCGGCATCGCTGCCGCGGCGGCGGTGCTCGATACGCCGCAGTACCGCGGCAAGGTCAAGCTCACGGGGCTCGGCACGCCGCTGTCGCTGAAGAAGTTCGTCGACGACGGCACGATCGAGGCGTTCGAGCTGTGGGATCCGTCGAAGCTCGGCTACCTCGCGGCGTATGCCGCGGTCAATGTGGCGTCGAAGAAGATCACCGGCGCCCAGGGACAGACGTTCAGCGCCGGCAAGCTCGGGAGCTACACGGTCGGTCCCGACAACACGATCATCCTCGGGCCACCAACGGTGTTCGACAAATCGAACATCGCTCAGTTCAATTTCTAACAATCCAGTCACCAACTACACGGAGCTTCGGGTCGCCGGCAGCAGTGCCGGCGATCCGTGCTTCCGTAGCGTGACCTGACGATGCCGTCGGACGCCAACACCAACTCGCGTGGCGTGCTCGAACTGGAGCATGCGAGCAAGGCGTTCGCCGGAGTCCACGCGCTCGAAGACGTCTCACTCGAGCTGCGCGCCGGCGAGGCGCACGCTCTCGTCGGAGAGAACGGTGCGGGGAAGTCGACCCTGGTGAAGATCCTCGGGGGTGTGCATCAACCCGACACCGGCACGCTCACGGTCGGCGACCGCCGGGTTGTCCTGTCCGGGCCCGCCGAGGCCCGCGACCTCGGTGTCGCGGTGATCTACCAGGAGCCCACGCTGTTCCCGGATCTGTCGGTGGCCGAGAACGTGTTCATCGGCCGTCAGCCGCTCAGGGCCGGGCGGCGGATCGACCGCCGGGCGATGGAAACCACGCTGAACGACATCTTCGAGCGGCTCGGCGTGCGGCTCGACCCCGAGCGGATCGCGCGCGGTCTGTCGATCGCCGAGCAGCAGCTCGTCGAGATCGCCAAGGCGCTCTCCCACGAGGCCAAGGTGGTGATCATGGACGAGCCGACCGCTGCGCTCTCGCCCGTCGAGGTCGAGCGGCTGTTCGGCGTGGTTCAGACGTTGCGGGCCCACGGGACGGCCGTGCTGTTCATCTCGCACCGCCTCAGCGAGGTGTTCGAGATCTGCCAGCGAGTGACCGTGCTCCGAGACGGACGGCTTGTCCTGTCCCGCGATCTCGAGGGCCTGAGCCCGGACGATCTCGTGCGGGCGATGGTCGGACGCGACGTCCTGATCGCGGCCCACGAGAGCCACAAGCCCGGCGACCGCGTCCTCAAGGTCGACCGCCTGACGCGCGAGGGAGTGTTTCTCGACATCTCGTTCGAGGTCTGCGCCGGCGAGATCGTTGCGCTCGCCGGCCTCGTGGGCGCGGGGCGGAGCGAGGTCGCGAGGGCGGTGTTCGGGATCGACCGCTACGACGCCGGGTCGGTGGAGGTCGGCGGGCGGACGCTCAAGCGCGGTTCGCCCACGGCCGCGATGTCCGCGGGGGTCGGGTTCGTGCCCGAGGACCGGCGTCAGCAAGGCCTCGTGATGGAGTTGTCGATCGCACGGAACATCGCGCTGGCGTCGCTCCGTCGTCTCGCCCGCATAGGGCTGCTGTCGGGACGGACCGAGCGCGCATTCGCCGCCGACTGGGCGGAGCGACTGCGGGTGAAGTATCCACGGCTCACGAGCCCGGTCACGTTCCTGTCGGGCGGCAACCAGCAGAAGGTGGTCCTCGCCAAGTGGCTGAGCCGCAAGCCCAGTCTGCTGATCGTCGACGAGCCAACCCGTGGGATCGACGTCGGCACCAAGGCCGAGGTGCACCGGTTGATCGCGTCGCTCGCGCGCGACGGCGTCGCGGTCCTCGTGATCTCGTCCGAGCTCCCCGAAGTCCTCTCCGTGGCGGACCGGATCCTGGTCATGCACGAGGGACGCCTCGCCGCCGAGTTCACGCACGACGAGGCATCCGAGGAGGCGATCGTCGGCGCCGCCACCGGCCACCGGTCCGAGTCCGGGGCGGCGTCGCTTTGAGCGCCACCGCGGAGCCGCGTCCCACCGTCGCGCCGGCGAACCCGCGCCGGCTCGTCGATTTTGTCCTCCGCGCCCGGACGTTCGGGATCGTCGGCGTGCTCGCCCTGTTCGTGCTGATCACGACCGCGATCGAGCCTCGCTTCCTCGGCGCCGGCAACGTTCGCTTCATCCTCAGCGAGACGAGCCTGTACGCGCTGGTCGCGGTTGGCGAGACGCTCGTGGTTCTGACACGCAATGTCGACCTGTCGGTCGGGTCGGTCGTCGGCCTGTCCGCGTACGTGTCGGCGAACATGTTCCAGACGCATCACGGGATCCCGATCCCGGTCGTGTTCCTCGTCGGGCTCGGGATCGGTCTGGCGTGCGGTCTCGTGACCGGGGTGATCACCGCGATCGGACGCGTCCCGAGCCTCGTCGTGACGCTCGCGATGCTGTACATCATCCGCGGCGTCGACACGATCATCGTCGGCAGCGGCCAGGTGGTCGCGAACGCGCTGCCGCAGTCGTTCATCAACATCTTCCACGCGACGATCCTCGGCATCCCCGACCTCGCGATCGCCACTGCGGTGGTGGTGGCGGTTGCCGCGTACTACTTACGCTCGTTCCGGTCGGGGCGCGACCTGTACGCGATCGGGTCCGACCCGGCGGCGGCCCGCCTCGCCGGGATCCCGATCGCCAAGCGGGTGTTCGCCGCGTTCGTCCTGAGCGGAGCGATCGCCGGCCTGGGCGGGGTCGTGTGGGCGACGCAGTACAACACGATCGACGCCACCGCCGCCACAGGGCTCGAGCTGCAGGTGATCGCCGCGGTCGTGGTCGGCGGCGTCGCGATCTTCGGCGGGAGTGGGAGCGTCGTCGGCGCCGCGCTCGGGGCGCTTCTGCTCCAGACGATCAGCTCGGCGCTGAACGTGCTCGGCGTGGCTTCGATCTGGACCGAGGCGATCGCCGGATTCCTGCTGCTTGTCGCGATCACGCTCGACCGCGCCATCCAGCTGCGACTGGCCGCGGCTCTGCGTAAGCGGAGGGTGCACCTTGGAGCGTGACCAGTCGACGGGGACCGTCCGGCTCGTGGAGGCGCGCGACGAGGCCGGGGCGCAGCGTCCCGGGGTCCGTCAGCTCGGCTTTATGCTGCGCTGGGAGACGGCGCTGGCGATCGCGCTCGTCGCCGTCGTCGTGCTGGGAACGCAGATCTCCTCGCAGTTCCTGAGCAGCTACAACATCTTCACGCTGTGCACGAACATCGGCGACCTGGCGATCATGGCCCTGCCGATGACGCTGATCATCATCACCGGGGAGATCGACCTGTCGGTGGCCTCGATCCTCGCCCTGTCGGCGGAGCTGCTTGGGGACCTGTGGCTGCATCACTGGCCGATGGCGCTGATCTTCGTGGTGGTGCTGGCGGTCGGCGCCGTCGCCGGCGCGATCAACGGCCTGTTGATCACGCGGGTCGGGCTGCCGTCCCTCGCGGTAACGATCGGCACGCTCACGCTCTACCGTGGGCTTGCCAACGTCGTGCTCGGACCAACCTCGGTCTCGAACTTCCCGACGCCGTTCAGCAACCTCGGCGTCAGCGGCTTCCTCGGAATCCAGTGGCTGTCGTGGTCGGTGGTGATCTTCGCCTTGCTCGCGGTGGCGTTCGGGGTGACGCTCCGGATGACGCCGCTCGGGCGCGCGCTGTACGCGATCGGGAACAACCAGGAGGCCGCGTTCCACGCCGGGATCCGGGTCAAGCGGATCAAGCTGTGGCTGTTCGTGTTGTCGGGGTTCGTGTGCGCCGCGGTCGGGATGCTCTACGCCTTCGAGCTGTCGTCCGCCAGCGAGAACATCGGGATCGGCTTCGAGCTTCAGGTCATCACGATCGTGCTTCTCGGCGGCGTATCGATCTTCGGCGGCACTGGCACGATCCTCGGCGTCGCGCTCGCCGCGTTCGTGTACGCCGGGCTCCGAAGCGCGCTCCTGTTGACGAGCTCGTTCAACGAGAACGACTTCCAGGTCGTGTCCGGCGGTCTGCTGATCCTCAGCGTGCTGATCCCGAACATCCCACTGTTCGTGCAGCGCGTTCGCGAGATGGCCGGCCGCAGGCGGTTGCGGACGGAGGCAGTGGATCGTGGCTAGCGTGCGCGCATTCGCGGCCGTCGACCTCGGAGCCGAATCGGGCCGCGTCGTAACCGGACGCCTCGATGGCACCGCCGTCGTGCTCGAGGTCGTCCACCGTTTCGCCAATCGGCCCATGTGGCTCCCCGACGGACGGCACTGGAACGTGGGGCAGCTGTTTGCCGACACGCTCGACGGGCTGGCCCGTGCCCGCGCCGCCGACCGTCTCGACGGCATCGGGATCGACGCTTGGGGTGTGGACTACGCGCTGCTCGACGGCCGCCATCGGATGCTCGGGCTGCCGTTCCACTACCGCGACGAGCGCGTCACCGATGAGGTGATGGCGCTCACTCACGAACGCGTCCCGCGTGCCGAGCTGTACGGGAGAACCGGCATCCAGACCATGCCTATCAACACCGTCTACCAGCTCGTGGCCGAGCGCGGGAGCGGCGCGGCCGACGCGGGTCAGGCGATTGCGCTCATCCCCGACCTGATCAACCTCTGGCTCACCGGCGAGCTCGCCAACGAGACGACGATCGCGTCGACCACCGGTCTGCTCGAGGTCACCGGGCGGAGCTGGGCGCTCGACCTGATCGCCCGGCTGGGAATCCCCGAGCGACCGTTTACCGGAGAAGCGCTCGCCCCGGGCAGGCAGCTCGGTTCAGTGCTCGCCGGGCACGGCGATCTGGCCGGGATTCCGGTCCACGTCATCGGCTCCCACGACACGGCGTCGGCGTTCGTCGGAGCGCCGCTCGACGGACCGGGCGCGGCGGTCCTGTCGTCGGGCACGTGGTCTCTGCTCGGACTCGAAGGCCGCGAGCCCGCCCTGGGTGCAGACGCCGCAGCCTTCAACCTCACGAACGAGCGAGGCGTCGAGGACACGGTCCGGCTACTTCGCAACGTGATGGGCCTGTGGCTCGTCCAGGAGTGCCGACGCGCCTGGAAGGCGGTCGGGCGCGACCTCGAATACGACGAGCTTCACCGGGTCGCGTGCGAGTCGCCTGCCGACGTCCCGCTGTTCGACCCCGACCAGCCGTCGCTACTGCGCAGCGGCGACATGCCGACCATGATCGCCGCGGCGTGCACCGCCACCGGGCAGTCGGCGCCCGCGGGCCCCGGCGGCGTGATCCGTTCGATCCTGGTGTCGCTCGCCTGCAAGTACCGGCTCGTGCTCGAGCAGCTGCAACTGGTGACCGGCCGGCGAGTCGAGGTCGTGCATGTGGTCGGCGGTGGCGTCCGCAACACGCTGCTGTGCCAGCTGACCGCCGATCTGCTCGGGTTGCCGGTGCTGGCCGGGCCCGAGGAGGCCACCGCGCTCGGCAACGTGCTCGTGCAGGCGCGGGCCTGCGGCGAGCTGTCCTCGCTCGACGAGATGCGCACGCTGGTGGCGCGGTCCGTGAACGTGGACCGTTACGAGCCGACCGGGGGGCCGTCGGCGAACGAGACCTACGAACGCTTCCTGTCGGTGACCGGCCTCGAGGCCGAACGCCCGGCCAAGGTCGCGGCCTAAAAGGAGACGATGTGACAGATCCGACCCCCGAGTACGAAGCCTTGACCAACCGGCTGGCGGACAAGGGCCTCGACGTCTCCCGTATCGAGCACGAGCTCGCAGGCTTTGCCGTCGAGACCCCGTCGTGGGGCTACGGCGACTCGGGAACGCGGTTTGGCACGTTTCCGCAGCCGGGACGACCGCGCGACGTGTTCGAACGGATCGAGGACGCCGCCGAGGTCCACCGGCTGACCGGCGCCGCGCCGGCCGTCGCGCTCCACTTTCCCTGGGACGAGGTCGCGGACTACGGCACGCTCAGAGAGCACCTCGGCAGGTCGGGGTTGCGCGTTGGCGCGATCAACCCGAACCTGTTCCAGGATCCCGATTACCGGCTCGGATCGCTGACGAATCCAGATCCCGCGATCCGTGCCAAGGCGATCGATCACCTGCTCGAGTGCGTGCAGATCGCGGTCGCGCTCGGCGGCGACGCCCAGTCACTGTGGCTCGCCGACGGCACCAACTACGCCGGCCAGGACGATCTCCGCGCCCGCCGGCAGCGGCTCGAGGATGGGCTCAGCCGGCTGTACGCAAGCCTGCCGGATGGGCACGAGTTGCTCGTCGAGTACAAGCTGTTCGAGCCGGCGTTCTACGCCACCGATATCGCCGACTGGGGCTCCGCGATCCTGCTGTGCCAGCGGCTCGGACCACGAGCGCGGGTGCTCGTCGACCTCGGCCATCACGCCCAGGGCGTCAACGTCGAGCAGATCGTGGCGCTGCTCGCCCACGAGGAGCGTCTCGGCGGCTTTCACTTCAACAACCGCAAGTACGCCGACGACGATCTGATCGTGGGCTCGGTCAATCCGTTCGAGCTGTTCCTGATCTTCTGCGAGCTCGTGAGCGTGGGCCGGGAGCTGCCCCGGCTGACGATCGACCAGTCACACAACATCGAGCCGAAGGTGGAGGCGATGGTCCTGAGTGTCGTGAACCTTCAGGAGGCATATGCCAAGGCGCTGCTCGTCGATCGGAGCGCGCTGACGTCGGCGCAGGAAGCGAGCGACGTGCTCGCCGGCCACGAGATCCTGCTCGATGCCTACAACACCGACGTCCGCCCGCTGTGCGCCCACGTTCGCGGGCGCAACGGCGCCGCCGCGGATCCCGTCGCGGAGTTACGAGCATTTGGGTACGCGGAGACAATCGCGGCCGCGCGCTCAGGCACCGCCGCGGTCTCCGGGGGGACGCCCCGATGAGCGTCGTGGACCAGACGGTGGCGCTGGTCGAGGACCGCTGGCCGAGCGAACGCAGACCGGCCGACGACGTCCTCGAGGAGGTGTTGTTCGCCTCCCATCTGCTCGGCGGCAACCGGGCGGTGGCCAACTACAGCGGCGGGAACACATCGGCGAAGGGCGTCGCCACCGACCACGTCGGCCGCGAAGTGCGCGCGATGTGGGTGAAGGGATCCGGCAGCGACCTGGCGACGATGTCGGCGTCGGACTTCACGCCCCTGCGCCTCGACGAAGTACTTCCGCTGTTCGAGCGCGAGGCGATGAGCGACGAGGACATGGTCGCCCACCTCGCGCGCTGCCAGCTTGACCCGGCCGCGCCCCGGTCGTCGATCGAGACCCTGCTCCACGCGTTCATCCCGGCACCCCACGTCCATCACACCCATCCCGACGCAATCAACGTCCTCGCGTGTGCCGAAGGCGGCGCCGAGCTGATCCCGGAGTGCTTCGGCGACCAGGCGGCGTGGGTCGACTACATCCGCCCGGGGTTCACCCTCGCCAAGCTCGTGGGGGAGGCGGTCCGGGGCGACGACGGGCTGCGGCTCGTCGTGCTCGCCAAGCACGGTCTGGTCACGTGGGGCGAGACGGCGCAGGAGGCGTATGAGCGGACGGTGTGGGCGTGCAACCGCGCCGCCGAGCTCGCCAACCGCAAGGCTCACGGGCGGCCACGCTTCGGGGGCCCGAGCGCGCGGTCCCGCGGACTCGACGTCGAAGCGCGCATGGAGACGCTTCGCGAGGTGCTGCCGGCGCTGCGGGGCGCGGTTTCGAGCGAACGCTCGAAGATCCTGATCGCCGACGTGTCTCCCGCCATACTCGAGCTGGTTGATGGAGCGTCCGCCGCGGAGGTGACGAACGTCGGCGCGGCCTGTCCGGATCACCTCGTCCACACGAAGCGGGTGCCGCTGTGGGTCCCGTACGACCCGGCCGTCGACTCGGTCGAGACGCTCGCCGAGCGAGTGGTCGCCGGCGCCGCCGACTTCCGCGAGGAGTACCGGGCATACGTCGCACGGCATGGCGACTCCACCACCGAGCCGGCCGACCCGGATCCCCGCGTCGTGCTCATCGAGAACCTCGGCCTGGTGGCCGCGGGGACGACGGTTCGCGCCGCAGGGCTGTCGCGGGACCTATACCACCGTGCGATCGAGGTGATGGCCGGCGCCGGCGCCGTCACGCAATTCGTGTCACTCGACGAGGCCGAGAGCTTCGCGGTCGAGTACTGGCCGCTCGAGCTGTACAAGCTGTCGCTGGCGCCGCCGCCGGGTGAGCTCCAGGGCAAGGTCGCGCTCGTCACGGGCGCCGCCGGCGGGATCGGACGGGAGATCGTCGACGTGCTCTCGCGCGCGGGGACGTGTGTGGTCGCGTTCGACATCGACGGGGAGGGCGCCGTCGACGCCGTCGAAGAGCTCGGAGATCGAGGCGTCGCGGTCGCCGGCGACGTGACCTCCGAGACCGACGTCCGCGACGCGTTCGACGCGGCCATCGGCGCTTTCGGCGGCGTCGACATCGTGGTCTCCAACGCCGGCATCGCCTCGAGCGCTCCGATCGAGGACACGACGCTGGCCGAGTGGAACCGCAATCAGTCGATCCTTGGCACCGGCTACTTCCTGGTCTCACGCGAGGCGTTCCGCGTGCTGCGCGCTCAGGACACGGGTGGCTCGGTGGTGTTCGTAGCGTCCAAGAACGCGCTCGTCGCCGGTCAGAACGCCGCCGCCTACTCGAGTGCGAAGGCCGCCGAGCTTCACCTCGCGCGCTGCCTCGCCGAGGAGGGAGGGTCGGCCGGCATCCGCGTGAACACGGTGAACCCGGATGCCGTGCTGCACGGTTCGCGGATCTGGGGCTCGAGCTGGCGCGAAGAGCGCGCCGCCGCCTACGGGATCGCTCCCGAGGACCTCGAGGAGCACTATCGGAACCGAACGGTGCTCGGCGTGCACATCCTTCCCGAGGACATCGCGCAAGCCGTCCTGCACTTCTCGTCGCCGGTGCGCTCAGGCAAGAGCACCGGCAACCTGCTGAACGTCGACGGCGGCGTGACCGCCGCCTACCCGCGGTAGCGCCGATGACCGGTTGTGCGAATCTACGCCTATGAAAGCTGGGGGCAACGGTAGGCGGCCGGCGGTCCCGGCGGAGCGCAGGCGGATGATCCTCGAGCGGCTGCGCGAACGCGGAAGCGTCAGCGTCGCGGGCGTCGAGGAGGAGTTCGAGGTGTCACCGATGACCGCGCGGCGCGACCTCGCCCTGCTCGCCGAGGCGGGCTACGCGCGGCGCACGCACGGCGGCGCGGTGCTTCCGGAGCTGGCCGCCCACGAGGATTCGTTCCAGAGCAGGCTCGAACAGGACGTCGAGGCCAAGGTGCGTCTGGCGAAGGCGGTGGTGGCGACGCTCGAGGCGAACGAGACCGTGTTCATCGACTCCTCGAGCTCGGCGTACTACGTGGTCAGGGAGATTCTCGACGCCGGGCTGCACATGACGCTGCTCACCAATTCGGTGCCGGTGATGGCGTACGTCGGTGGCGCCGACGCGCCGCAGGTTGACCTGATCGGCCTCGGCGGCAGCTACCGCACGCTCACCCGATCGTTCGTCGGCGCGCAGACCGTGCGCGCGATCGAGAGCTTCTTCGCCGATCGCATCATCTTCTCGGTGAAGGGCATCGAGCGCGAAGGGTTCCTGACCGACCCCGATCCGCTCGAGGCCGAGGTCAAGCGCGCGATGATCGGGCGGGCGCGGACCGTGTCGCTGGTCGCCGATTCGCACAAGTTCGACGAGCGTGGGCTGAACGTGATCGTTCCCGCGGCCGCTGTCGAGATCGCCTATCTCGCGGATCCGCCGGCGGCGGGCGTGCGCGTGCTCGAAGGCGCCGGGGTCGAAGTGAACCGGGTCTGAGCTCGCCCGTGGAGCGGGTTTGCTTTCAGCTGTCGGTTCGCCCGGACCGGCTCGAGGAGTACAAGGCTCGCCACCGAGAAGTGTGGCCCGAGATGCTCGACGCGCTCCGGCGCGCCGGGTGGCGCAACTACTCGCTGTTCCTGCGCCCTGACGGGTTCCTGATCGGCTACCTCGAGTGCGACGACTTCGAGGCGGCGCAGCGGGCGATGGAGGCGACCGATGTCAACGCGCGCTGGCAGGCGGACATGGCGCCGTTCTTCGAGCTACCCGAGGGCGCCCGACCCGACACCGGGTTCGAGCGCCTCGAGGAGATCTTTCACACCCCCTAGATCAATGCCACACCCAGCGGGCCAGGTGAATCACCCATGAGCTGGTCTGGCCGCCTGTCTGGGCCGCCGTCACGGTCACGGGGAGGAGATGGAAGACGCTGTTCGACTTGAGCTCGTTCTGGCCGGTCGAGTTCAGCTCCATGTTCTGGAAGCCACCGCTGTCGGGCGCGATCGAGTAGCTGCGCTGCGCGATCGTCGTCCCGTCGTGAGACATCGTGAGCTGGCCCGTGCAGGTGCTGGTGCCGTGGAAGCAGCCAACCTCGGCGCCCACGATCCACCCGGGCGAGACGAAGCCCTCGTGGCCGAGCACGACCGTCTGGCTCGTGGCCGTCGCGGACGTGGTGAACGTCTGATCGGTGCCTTTGGTCGTTCCGGCGGAGCTCGTCGCTACCAGCTGGTAGTGGTAGGTGGTGTTCGGGGTCAGCCCGTCGAGCGTCTGGTGGACGGCGACTACGCCCGTCCCGGAGCCGGCGCCGGCGGGGGTGGTCTGAAGCCCGTACGAGGTCGTGGTGCCGTACTTGAAGTAGTAGCTCGTCGACTGACCGTTCGGGTTCACTGTGCCGCTGACCGTGGCGTTTGACTGGCCGACGCTCGATGGCGATCCCGTCGTGACGGTCGGCGCGACGGCGGCGGCCGAAGCCGGCGCCGGGTGGCTCGCTGAGATGATCGCGAGTCCGAGAAAGCCGCAGCTAAGCAACACGACTGCCGCGGCGACGCGCATTCTGCGCATGCTGCCTCCCTTCGTGCGTGTTCAGTACGACACGTAACAGGGGAGGGGGCGTAAGAGTTGCGGGTTGGTACGAGTCCTGACAACTCGCGGTGGCGAATAACTCCGCACTCGCCTGCCGTCATGCGCTCGAGTGCGCCGAAACTCGCGCTATAGCCGAGTGAATCTGGATTCACCGGTGGCGGGCACGCCGAGTGCGGAGTTGTTCGGGATGTCCAGGCTGGTCCGGGACTCGGCGAGCGGGATCCGGAACCGGGGGATCGTGACGTGCGCGATCGGGCCGATCCCGAGCGCGTAGACCACGGTGCCGACGCCCACGGTGCCGCCGAGCAGCCAGCCCGTGACCAGGACCGTGAGCTCGATCGAAGTGCGCACGATCCGGATCGAATGGCCGCGCGCGGCGAGCCCGGTCATCAGCCCGTCACGCGGCCCGGGTCCGAGGCCGGCGCCGATGTACAGACCTGTGGCGACCCCGTTGAGTGCAACGCCGCCGAGCATCACCACGATCTGGGCGGCGAGAACGTGGACCGGGGGGACCGTCGCCAGCATTAGATCGATCACCAAGCCCACGACCACGACGTTCGAGAGCGTGCCGAACCCCGGCCGCTGACGAAGCGGAATCCACAGCAGCAGCACGACGACCCCGACGATGATCGCCCATGTGCCGACCCCGAGCCCGAACTGGCGCGAGAGGCCCTGGTGGAACACGTCCCAGGGGTCGACCCCGAGCCCGGCGAGCAGCAGCATCGCGTCGCTGACGCCGAACAGGACGAGCCCTACGTAGAGCTGGACGAGGCGTCGTGCGCGTGGCGGCCGCATCCGCGTCATCGCACGAGTCTGACAGACAATGGCCTATGCAGCCGCAGGCCAATTTGCTACAAGTGGCCCGTGGCGATCACTGCAGCCAGCCGCCTCACGGAGCTGCTCGGGCCTTGGCGACGCGAGGGCACGAGCCGGGAGCGCCTCGCGGCCGCGCTCAGGTCGCTGATCCTCGACGGCCGGGTGGCGATCGACAGCCACCTGCCGGCCGAACGAACCCTCGCAGGCGCGCTCGGCGTGAGCCGGGCCACGGTCACGGGCGCCTACAACCAGCTGCGCGAGCAGGGCTACATCACGAGTCGGCAGGGGTCGGGGAGCTGGGTAACGCTGCCCGGAGGACACAGGGCCGCTCCCGACGCGATCGTCGGTGGGCCGGGCCTCGACATGCGGATCGCGGCGCTGCTGGCGCCGGCGGTGCTCG
>Ga0335078_10011103_pt1 | contig 13353 bp, 9 predicted proteins | sample Lox_Sample_32_FD_206711 | JGI IMG/M metagenome (GOLD analysis project Ga0335078, IMG submission 206711) | Soil microbial communities from Loxahatchee National Wildlife Refuge, Florida, United States - Lox_Sample_3.2 | ecosystem: Environmental > Terrestrial > Soil > Wetlands | place: USA: Florida...
CTCCGGCAGGCTCTGCCATTTCCAGAGCGAATCCCCGGCGTAGCCGCGCTCCACCGTGCCATCGAGGTTGTCCCAGTGATCGAGCACGCGCCGGCGGATCCTCGGGCTCGAAGCGATGGCGAGATGCTCGATGGGCGCGCGGGTTTGGAGCAGCCGCAGGAACCCGAAGACACCGTAGAGCACGCCGATGTCGGTGTTGCCGGCGATGACCGTCGCCCGATGGCCCTCGAGCATGACGCTGCGGATGAGATAGCCTTGCGCGCCCACGCTCTCGAGCGGCAGCGCGAGATGCTTCACGAGAGTGGAGGAAGCCGGCGTGCCGAAGAGAATGGCGCCATCGCTTAAAACGCGGGCGGATAACCGGGGCGTCCCGCCCAGCAGGCCCGTCAGGCCCCGAAGCAGCTCCGCCTGCGCCGCGCGCAAGGTGGGCGAGAGCGCGCCCGCTGCGGCATCGCCGCTCACGAGTTGGGTGATCGAGCGGCGATAGCGCGCGCGCCACTCGCCCTTCACGGGAACGTAGCGCAGCCAGAGACGGTAGCCATCCTCCGCGGGTGCGGCCGGCGCCGGCGCCGGCGCCGGCGGCGCGGCGGGGGCGGACCTCGCAGGCGAGCGCGAGGACGATGCGGCGATGGCCGCGGTCGCCGGGGTCGCCGCGGCCGCCGGGGTCGCTGCGAATGCCGTTGGCCACCCGGTCACGAGGCTGAGCAGGAGCAGCGCGAGCACCGGGGGCATCGTTTTTCGCTTCATGCCACGCTATGATAGCGCTACCTAAAGGCTCAGCATCCGCCTCCGCTCCGGGGTACCGCTACTCTCGCCCCCCGAGCCGAGGCGGATCTCCCCCGACACTGGCGTCACCCTCCTGGGAGCGTTACCATCGAACGCTTCGAAGGGGTGCCATGAAGGGGGAGCCTTGAATCGACGCTGCGGGGCACGCGCACTCGCTCTCGCCGCCGTCGCCGCTTTTCTGAGCGGGATCGGCGCCGGCCGTCCGGCCGGGGCGGCTGCCGCGCCCGTTCCGCAGGCTCTTTTCGGCAGCATCCACGACAGCGCTGTCTTCAGGCTCACCGACGGCATTCTCATCACCCCGCAAGAGGGGCCGGCGAAGAAGGTGCGGCTGCAGGTCGTCTCGCCCGCCATTTTTCATGTGACGGCATTCCCGGGCGATGATCTCTCGCTGCCGGCGAGTCTCATGGCGGTGCGCACGGCAAGCGCGCACGTGCCGTTCACGGTGCGCCGCGCGCCGGGGGCGGTCGCTCTCGCGACCGGAAAGCTCATCGCGCTCGTTCGGTTGCGCGATGGCCAGGTGCGCTTCGAGGACGCCAACGGCAGGCTGATCAGCGCCGAGGTGGCGGGGGGGCGCTCGTTCCGTGCCGTCACCTGGCGCGGCGCGCGCGACTACGCCATTCGCCAGCAGTTCAGTACCTCGCCGGGCGAGGCGCTCTACGGTCTCGGGCAGCATCAGACCGGCCTCATCGATTATGCGGGGCGCGATCTCACGCTCGCGCAGCACAACATGGATGTCGCCGTGCCCTTCATCGTCTCGAGCCGCGATTACGGCATCCTCTGGGACAACGATTCGGTGACGCGCTTCGGTGACCCTCACCCCTGGCAGCCGCTCTCACAGAGCCTCACGCTCCGTGACGCGCACGGCAGGCGCGGCGGCCTCACCGCGCGCTATTACGTCCATGGCCGGCTCGCCCTCGAGCGCACCGAGCGCAACATCGACTATCAGTATCTCACCTGGCACGGCCACTACCCGCGGGATTTTCCGCCCGCGCTCGTCGGCCTTGCGCACGTGCGAGTGGTCTTCACCGGAAGCCTCGAAGCGCGCAGCGCCGGCCTTCATACCTTCTCGCTCTACGGCAGCGACTACCAGCGGCTCTGGATCGGCGGACGCCTGCGGGTCGATGCCTGGCGTCAGAACTGGAATCCCTGGTACCGCGATTTCAGTGTGCGGATGTCGCCGGGGAAGCCGCTCGCGTTGCGCCTCGAATGGGAGCGCGAAGGCGGCTATCTCGCGCTGCTGCATCGTCCGCCGCGCCCGCAGGCCGAGCGGCAGCGGCTGTCGCTTTTCTCCGAGGCCGGGCAGGCGATCGACTACTACTTCATCCGCGGCGCGAGCCTCGATCAGGTGATCGGCGGCTATCGCCACGTGACCGGGCGGGCGGTGCTGCTGCCGCGCTGGGCCTATGGATTCTGGCAGAGCCGGGATCACTACGAGACGCAGCGCCAGCTCCTCGGGGTGCTCGCGCGGTACCGGCAGCTCGGCATTCCGCTCGATAACATCGTGCAGGACTGGCGCTACTGGCAGGACGATGCGTGGGGCTCGCACCGGTTCGATCCCGCCCGCTATCCCGACCCGCGCGCGATGATCGCGCAGGTGCACGCGCAGCACGCGCACTTCATGATCTCGGTGTGGCCCAAGTTCTATCCGACGACGGATGACTATCGGGCGCTCGCGGCACGGGGCGGCATCTTTCCCTTGAGCGTGAAGCTCGGCATCAAGGACTGGGTGGGGCCGGGCTATGCCTTCGGCTTCTACGATCCTTTCTCCGCCGGCGCGCGCGCGCTTTATTGGCAGCAGATCGACACCCGGCTCGCGAGTCTCGGCGTGGATGCCTGGTGGCTCGATGCCGACGAGCCGGACATGATCTCCAACACCAGCCTGAAAGAGCGGCAGGCCCTGATGTCGCCCACGCCCCTGGGGCGTCTCCCGGCCTCACCTCCGTCTTCGCGGATGCGGATCGCAGCGGGGGCGGCGCTCTTCAACGCCTACGCGCTCGAGCACGTAGGTGGCGTGTACGACGGTAACCTCGCCGTCCATCCCAACACCCGCGTCTTCATTCTTTCGCGCTCCGGCTTTGCCGGGCTGCAGCGCTACGGCGCGGCCGTCTGGAGCGGCGACATCGCGCCGCGCTGGTCGGACCTGAAGGACCAGATCGCCGCCGGCATCGGCTTCTCACTCTCGGGGCTGCCCAACTGGACGATGGACATCGGCGGCTATCAGCCGGAGGCACGCTATCTGCACCCGGATGCCCAGGACCTCGCCGAATGGCGCGAGCTCAACACCCGCTGGTTCGAGTTCGGCGCCTTCTGTCCGGTGTTCCGCTCTCACGGACAGCTGCCGCGCCGGGAGATTTATAACCTCGCCCCCGTCGGCTCGAGGATTTACGACATCCTGGTCCGTTACGACAGGCTCCGCTACCGGCTGATGCCCTACATCTACACCTTGGCGGGCGACACCTGGCTCGAGAGCTCCACCCTCATGCGGGCGCTTCAGATGGACTTCCCCTCCGACCCGCGGGTGCGGGATATCGCGGACGAGTACCTCTTCGGGCCGGCATTTCTCGTGAGCCCGGTCTACGCGTACCGGGCGCGCCAGCGTCAGGTCTATCTGCCGGCGGGCGCCCGCTGGTACGACTTCTACAGCAATCGCATTTTCGAGGGCGGCCAGAGCATCGCCGCCGGCGCACCGCTCGCGCGCATGCCGCTCTTCGTGCGCGCCGGCTCCATCGTTCCGGTGGGCCCCGCGATCGAGTACACGGGCGAGAAGCCCGACGCGCCGTTGACGCTCCTCGTCTACACCGCAGCGAGCGGGCACTTCACCCTCTACGAGGATGACGGCACCACCCTGGATTACCAGCACGGCCAATACGCCACCATTCCGTTTTCCTTCGACCGGGCGACCGGCACGCTGACCATCGGACCGAGATCCGGGGAGTTCTCAGGCATGCAACACGCGCGAACGTTCCGTATCCGTTGGATGACGCCCCAGGCTGCTCCGGGCGATGACTTCACCGCTCCGGCCGATGAGAGCGTTCACTACGTCGGCTCGCCGCTCGAGATCCCCTGTGGCGCGTGCGCTCGGCGCGCGGGGAGGGCGGCATGAGCCGCCGGCCGCAGGCCGGATCGTCGGCGCGGGGTGTGCGCCTGCTGGGCGGCGCAGGCGTGGCGCTCGTCCTCGCGGGGCTCGCCACGACCGTGGCCCGGGCGGCCGCGCCGATGCCGCAACGACCGTTTCATCACTTCCGTGTCGCCATCTACATCCCGGTGGCCTCGACCCGTGAGCTCGCCGATCCGCAGGAGCTGCAGCGGCAGTTCGAGCGCATCTGGAGCCAGGTGCATTTCAACAAGGTGTACCTCGAGGAGTATCGCAGCGGAGTCTTCGCCGACCCGGCCTCGCTCGGGCGGATCGCGGGCTTCTTCCGCGCGCACGGCATCACGGTCGATGGCGGCATCACGCTCACGGCCGCGGACCAGGGGGGGCCGTTCCGCTCCTTCGACTACGAGAACCCGCAGGACATCGCCACCGCCGAGCGCGCCGTGCGCATGGCGGCGAGCCATTTCGACAGCGTGATTCTCGATGATTTCACCTTTTTCAACACCCGCAGCGACGCCGACATCCGCGCCAAGGGCGCGCGCAGCTGGACGCAGTACCGGCTCGAGAAGATGCGCTGGGTGGCGCAGCACGTCATTCTCGGTACCGCCCGCAGCGTCAACCCGCACGTCAAGGTGATCATCAAGTACCCGAACTGGTACGAGCACTTTCAGGGCCTCGGCTTCGATCTCGATCGCGAGGCCCGGATGTTCGATTACATCTATACCGGCACCGAGACGCGCGATCCGATCGCGACCTACCAGTTGCTGCAGCAGTACGAGAGCTATCTCATCTACCGTTACTACAGCAACATCCGGCCGGACGGCGGCAACCTCGGCGGCTGGGTGGACACCTTCGAGACGCGCTACGCCGACCGCTACGCCGAGCAGCTCTGGGACACGGTGTTCGCCAAGGCGCCGGAGATCACGCTCTTCAGCTGGACCCAACTCGCCTCTCCCGCGCCGGCCATTGCGGGCGAGCGGCCCTGGGCCGCTGATCACACGAGCTTCGATTGGAGCGCGATGGCGGATGCGTTTCAGGCTCCGGCGGGAAGCGAAGCGGTGCCCGGCTGGGCCGCCGTCGCCGGCTACTCGCTCGCACAGGTCGACGGGATCGTCGGTCAGCTCGGCAAGCCGATCGGCTTGAAGAGCTACAAGCCCTACCAGTCCTCCTCGGACGAGGACTTCCTGCAGAACTATCTCGGCAATCTCGGCTTTCCCATCGATCTCACACCGCACTTCCCCCAGGGCGCACCGGTCGTGCTGCTCACCGAGAATGCCGCTTTCGATCCCCACCTCGTGCAGGAGATCGAGGGCAATCTCGAGGCGGGCGGCGATGTCATCATCACCTCCGGGCTCCTGCATGCGCTGGCGAAGAAGGGAATCGAGAACGTGGCCGAGATCAGCTACAGCGGCTTGCCGATCGCGGCGCACCACTACTACGGCACCTTCGGCCCGCACGGCGGCGGCGAGCTCGATGTGCCCGGCCGCACGAATCCGCCGGTGATCTTCCCGCAGATTCATTTCTACACCAATGACAGCTGGCCGCTGATCCGCGGCGAGGCCTCGGCGAATGCCGTGCCGCTGCTCCTCGGGACCGGGTACGGACCCGGCGAGCTCTACGTGCTTAACGTGCCCACCAACATGGGGGATCTCTATCAGCTGCCGCAGCCGGTGCTCGATGACCTGCGCGGCTGGCTGCTCGCGCGCTTGCCGCTGCGCATCGATGCGCCGGCGCGCGTCAGCCTCTTCGCCTACGACAACCAGACTTTCGTGGTGGAGTCGTACCGCGCGAGCCCCGCGACCGTGCGCATCTTCGTGAAGGCCGGCGCCTCGAAGCTGATCGATCTCGCCTCGGGACAGAGTCTGCCCGCGGCGCCGGCCGTCGTTGCGGGGCCGGCGCCCGGGGAGGAGGCTGAGACCTCCTTCGTGGTGCAGCTGCCGCCGCACTCGTACCGGGCGTTTCGCATCCAGTGAGCAAGCCCGCGCGCAGGACCCGGCGGCGGCTACGGGGCGGCGTCACGATCAAGGACGTCGCGCGGCACGCCGGCGTGTCCCCCATGACGGTCTCTCGCGTGGTCAACGGCAGCGAGTACGTGAGCGATGCGACCCGGCAGGCGGTGCAGCGGGCGGTGCGGGAGCTGCGCTACTCACCGAACCTCGCCGCCCGCGACCTCGCGAGCGAGCGGGGCGAGCGGCTGGGGCTGCTCTACGGCAACCCGAGCTCGGCGTATCTGAGCGAGTTCCTGCTCGGGGCGCTCGATGCGGCGACCCGTCACGGCGTGCAGCTCGTGCTCGAGAAATGCGAGCTGACGCCGGTGGCCTCGCGGCGGGCGGTGCGGCGGCTCCTCTCCGGCGCCGTCGTCGGCGTGGTGTTGCCGCCGCCGCTGTGCGAATCGGCGGTGGTGCGGGCCGAGCTCAATGCCGCGCGATTGCCCGTGGTCACCGTCGCCGCCGGGCGTCCGACCGCCGACAGCATGGGGGTGCGGATCGATGACTATTCCGCGGCGCTCGAGATGACCCGTTACCTCATCGGCCTCGGGCACGAGCGTCTCGCCTTCATCAAGGGTCATCCCAACCAGAGCGCGAGCGAGGAGCGCTGGCTCGGATTCACCGCGGCGTTGGAGGAGGCCCGGCTCGCGCGGCACGCTCGTCGGCCGCTGCCGCTCATGGAGCAGGGCTTCTTCAGCTTCCGCTCGGGACTCGATGCGGCGCGCAAGCTGCTCGCCGCCGTGCCGCCGCCGACCGCGATTTTCGCGAGCAATGACGACATGGCGGCGGCGGTCATCGCCGAGGCGCACCGCCAGGGGCTCGATGTGCCCGGCGATCTGACGGTGGTGGGATTCGATGACACGCTCATCGCCTCGACCATCTGGCCCGAGCTCACCACCATCCAACAGCCGATCGCGCGCATGGCGGGAGAGGCGATCGATCTTCTGGTCACCGCGGTGCGCAGAATGAGAAGAGGCGCGGCAGAGCCCCATCAGCGTTTGCACCGGCTGATCCCGCACGCGCTCATCTCGCGCCAGTCGGCGGCGGCGCCGAAGCCCGGCTCATCCGCATGACCCGGTTGCCTGACAGGGGATGCGGGCCGGCGGACGGCTGCGGCAGCCTGCAAGAGGACCTGCCGCAAGACTGGCGCCAGGCGACGCTCCTCGGGCGGCTGCTCCTGCCCGAAGGGCCGACACCCATTCTCGTGCGCGCCGGTCGGGTGCTCGATGTCTGCGGCTATGCTCCGACCACCGCCGCATTCGCCGCCCGCTGGCGGGGAGAGGCGGACGTGCCCGCCAAGGACCTGGGCGAGCTCGAGGCGATGGCGCTCGCGCCTGCCTGGCAGCACGACCCCGGGCCGGGATCTCCTCGCCTGCTCTCGCCGGTCGATCTGCAGTGCCTCAAGGCCTGCGGCGTGACTTTCGCGGTGTCCGCCGTCGAGCGGGTGATCGAGGAGCGCGCCCGGGGCGATGCCGCGGCGGCACAGAGCATTCGCGCGACGTTGCAGCATCTCGGCGCAGCGCAGGTGAGCGGGGTGCGTCCCGGATCGCCCGCAGCCCTGCGTCTGAAGGAAGCGCTGATCGGAGCCGGCCTCTGGTCGCAGTACCTCGAGGTGGCACTCGGCCCCGATGCCGAAATCTTCACCAAAGCTCCGGTGCTGTCCTCGGTCGGTTGGGGAGACTGGATCGGCGTGCGCTCGGACTCCCGCTGGAACAACCCGGAGCCCGAGATCGTGCTGGTGTGCGATCCGGCCGGCCGCGCGATCGGGGCCACTCTCGGGAACGATGTCAATCTGCGCGATTTCGAGGGTCGAAGCGCGCTGCTGCTCGGCCAGGCGAAGGACAACAACGCCTCGTGCGCGCTCGGCCCCTTCATCCGCCTATTCGACGCGGGCTTCACTCTGGATCACGTGCGCGCGGCGCAAGTGAGGCTCGAGGTGCGGGGAGAGGAAGGCTATCGGCTCGAGGGTGAGAGCTCGCTGCGGCTCATCAGCCGCGATCCGCTCGAGCTCATTGGCCAGACGACCGGCCGGCACCATCAGTATCCGGACGGCTTCGCGCTCTTTCTCGGCACGATGTTCGCTCCCACCCAAGATCGCGGCACCCCGGGGTCGGGCTTCACCCATCGCCGGGGCGATCTCGTGCGGATCTCGAGCGAGCGGCTGGGGACTCTCTCCAACCGTGTCACCCACTGCGAGCACGCGCCGCCCTGGTCCTTCGGGCTCGGCGCACTCATGCACAACCTCGCGCGCAGAGGGCTTTTACACAGCTGACGGGGAAGCGGGCATACTTGGCTCGCCTGCGGGCGCAGCAAGGCACCGCAGGCACATAGACCAATTGGGGGTACGATCAAATGAGCAAGGGCAATCCGGGACTGGTGGCGGCGCTCACGGTCGCGGCGACTTTGGGGGGACTGCTGTTCGGCTACGACTCGGCGGTCATCTCGGGTGTCACCGACGCGATCACGCAGAACTTCGTCACGCCGCTTCACCTGACGGAGAGTGTCGCCGACTTCCTCTCCGGGTTCGCGATCTCGATCGCGCTCCTGGGCTGCGCGCTCGGCGCCGGGCTCGCCGGTCCGATCTCGACCCGGCTCGGCCGCAAGGCGGGCCTGCTCATCGCCGGGGTGCTCTTCTTCGTCTCGTCCCTGGGCGCGGGGTATCCTGAGTTCTTCTGGAGCATCTTCGGCGCGGTCGGCCCCAAGGCCCTCGGGCCCTTCCTTTTCTATCGCGTGCTCGGCGGCATGGCGATCGGCATGGCCTCGATGCTGGCGCCGATGTACATCGCCGAAGTGGCTCCGCCCGAGAAACGCGGCATGCTGGTCTCCTTCCAGCAGATCGCGATCGTGGTCGGCATCAATCTCGTCTACTTCGTCAACTGGCTGCTGCAGACCGGGCACGATCGCGCCTATCTCATGACGACGGCGTGGCGTCACATGTTGGCATCCGCCGCGATACCGGCCCTGCTCCTCATCGTCTTCATGCTCATCGTGCCGGAGACGCCGCGCTTTCTCGTGCTCAAGGATCGTGATCGCGAGGCGGAATCGCTGCTGCAGCGGCTGGTGGGCGAGGGCGCGGCGCACTCGACCCTGCAGGAGATCAAGGCGACGCTCATCGAGCACACCCGGCCGCTCATGAGCTTCGGCGCGCTCGTCCTCATCGTCGGGGTCATGCTGTCGATCTTCCAGCAGGTCGTCGGCATCAACGCGGTGGTGTATTTCGCGCCGCACATGTTCGAGAACATGGGCGCCCCGACCAACCAGGCCTTCTGGGAGTCGGCCACCGTGGTCGGCATCACCATGACGCTCTTCACGCTGGGTGCGACCTTCACGGTGGACAAGCTCGGCCGCAAGCCGCTCCTCGTCGTGGGCGCCTTCACCATGTCCGCCGCGATGATCGTCCTCGGGTTCCTCTTCGACCGGCATCTGGTGAGCGCCACCGTCGAGCACGTCGGGGCCGCCTCGAGCACCAGCTCCTCCTACATCGCCATCGCGGCCGTCATCGTCTACATCATGGGCTTCTCCTTCTCCTGGGGACCGGTGGTGTGGATCATGCTCTCGGAGATCTATCCCAACTCGATCCGCGGCAAGGCCATGTCGATCGCGGTCGCGGCGCAGTGGATCATGAACTTCATCGTGACCCTCACGTTCCCGGTGATGGACGGCAGCACCTATCTCAACGAGCATTTCAACCACGGCTTTGCCTACTGGGTATACGGTGTCTGCTCGTTCCTGGCGGCGCTCTTCGTGATCCGCTTCCTGCCGGAGACCAAGGGCCGCACACTCGAGTCGATCCAGGAGCTCTGGCATCGGCACGGGGCGAAGGCCGACCTCATCGCCCCGAAGGCCGCCGGGCAGTGAGGGCTCGCAGCGCGTCCAGCCGGTGATCTCGCTCACCCACGGAGACCTGAGTCTCGAGCTGCTGCCCGATCTTGGCGCCGCCGTCGCCACACTGCGGTATCAGGGCCGGGACGTGCTGCGGCCGACGCCGGCGGGCGCAACCGATCCTTTCCAGACCGCGGCATTCGCGCTCGTGCCCTTTGCCAACCGGATCGCCGGCGGCACTTTCCGGGTCGGCGCCCGTGAGGTAAGGATCGAGCGCAATGCGCCGGATCAGGCGCATCCGCTCCACGGGCACGCCTGGCGAAAGCCCTGGCGCATCGAATCGGCGGAGCGCGAGCGCGTGGTGCTCTCATTCGAGCATGCGGCCGACAGCTGGCCGTGGCGCTATGCGGTCCGGCAGACCCTGACCCTCGAGGCCGACCGGCTCGAGGTGGCGCTGGCCCTCGAGAACCGGGACTCGACCCCCATGCCCGCAGGCCTCGGGTGGCACCCCTATTTTCACAAGGGCGCGGGGGCGCGGCTGCGGGCAGCGCTCGAGAGCGTCTGGCTCACGGACGCGGAGCATCTTCCCGTACGGCTCGCGGACGCGGGACGCTTCGGGCAGTGGGGCCGGGGGGATGCGCTGGCGAAGCCCGAGCTCGTCGATCACTGTCACACCGGCTGGTCGGGGATGGCGGAGATCGAGCTGCCGCAGGAGCGGCTGCATCTTGCGATGAGTGCCAGCCGCGCGCTCTCCTGGCTGCACATTTATAGCCCCCCGGACCAGGATTTCTTCTGCGTGGAGCCGGTGAGCCACATGCCGGATGCGGTCAACCGTCCGGAGCCGCCCGCGATCACGGGCCTCAAGCTCCTCGAGCCGGGGGAGGAGCTGCAAGCACGGGTGACGCTGGTTGTTGACTAGTCAACAAGGCGGCGAGGGAGGGGTGGGTGACTGAGGCGATCACCCCCGTCCTCGCGGTGGGCGCCGAGCTCGGCGAGGGGCCGGTCTGGGTCGAGCGCGAGGCGGCGCTCTGGTTCGTCGACATCAAGGGGCGGCGCCTGCACCGCTGGGACCCGGCGCGGCGGGAGCATCGTTCCTGGGCGGCGCCGCAAGCGCCGGGGTTCCTCGCGCCGCGCCGCTTCGGCGGCTTCCTCGTCGGCCTCAAGACCGGGCTGCATCGCTTCGAACCCGGGACGGGCGCGTTCGTGCGCTCCGGCGAGGTCGAGCCCCACCTGCCGGCCAACCGTCTCAACGATGGCTGCGTGAGCCCTGAGGGGGCGCTCTGGTTTGGCTCGATGCACGATCCGGAGCTCGAGCCGAGCGGTGCGCTCTATCGCCTGGATGAGAACGGCCGGTGCGTGAGGCTCGATGCGGGCTATGTCATCACCAACGGCCCCGCCTTCAGTCCCGACGGCCGCGTGTTCTATCACACCGACACCGGCGGGCGCACGGTCTATGCCTTCGATCGTCCGCAGCCGCACCGGCTCACGGCCAAGCGCGTGTTCGTGCGCATCGAGGAGGGCGCCGGATATCCCGATGGCACCACCGTCGATCGGGAAGGCTGCGTGTGGATCGCGCTCTGGGGCGGTTGGGGCCTGCGCCGCTACTCGCCTTCGGGGGAGCTGCTGCAGAGCGTGCGGCTGCCTTGTGCGAATGTCACGAAGCTCGCCTTCGGCGGGGCGGACCTGCGCACCGCGTACGTCACCACGGCCTGGAAGGGCCTCGGTCCCGAGGAGCGGTCGGCGCAACCGCGGGCGGGAGATCTTTTCAGCTTCGAAGCGCCGGTGCCGGGCTTGAGGCCCGTGGAAGTGAGTATTCCAACATGACGGCGGTTTATTCTGATCTGAAAGACCAGGTGGTGCTGGTCACCGGCGGCGGCTCGGGGATCGGCGAGGCGATCGTGCGCCAGTTTGCGGCGCAGCAGGCCCGGGTCGCCTTCATCGACATCGCGGTCGAGCCCGCGCGCGCGCTCGTGCGCGAGCTTAAGACCGCGGGCACGCCGGTGCATTTCGAGCCCTGCGACCTCACCGACATCCCGGCGCTGCAGCGCTCGGTCGCCGCCATCCGCAAAGTCCTGGGGCCCATCGGCGTGCTCATCAACAACGCGGCCAACGACGAGCGGCACGCGACCGAGGAAGTGACCGAGGCGGTCTGGGACAGCCGCATCGCGGTGAACCTGAAGCATCAGTTCTTCTGCGCCCAGGCGGTGATTCCCGACATGAAGGCGGCCGGCAGGGGCGCGATCATCAATCTCGGCTCGACTTCCTGGATCATCGGCCAGGGCGGCATGGTGGCCTACACCGCCTCCAAGTCCGCCGTGTTGGGTCTGACGCGCTCGCTCGCCCGCGACCTCGGCGTCCACGGGATAAGGGTGAACGCCGTGGCCCCGGGCTGGATCATGACCCGGCGCCAACTCGAGAAATGGGTCACCCCGCAGGGCGAGGCCGAGATCCTGGCCCGGCAGTGCCTGAAGAGAAAGCTCGAGCCGGCCGAAATCGCGAGATTCATCGTCTTTCTCGCCTCCGAGGAGGCGAGCGCCTGCACCAATCAGCATTACATAGTCGACGGCGGTTGGGTCTAGGTCACGCGGCGCTTGGCTGGGCGGCGCCGATCGCGGTAAAGTGCACGGCTCCGCATACTTCGAATAATACCGTGCACGAAGCACCCGAGATCAGCCCCCGGACCGCGGCCCTGCTGCGCTCGACGGTCGTCTGGGATAACCACGGCTGCATGCCGCTGCGGGCGGATGACAGCTTTCTGCCGCAGCTCGAGCGCTACCGCAAAGCGGGCGTCACCGTGGCCTCGCTCAATGTCGGCTTTGCGAAGATTCCCTGGACCGAGCACCTGCGGGTGCTCTCCTTCATGCGCCAGTGGATCGCCCGCCGGCCGGAGGCTTATCGGCTGATCGCCAGCGCGGACGACGTGCACGTCTGCAAGCGCGAGGGCAAGCTCGGTATCGTCTTCGACGTCGAAGGCATGTGTCCGGTCGAGGACAACCTGAGTCTCGTGCAGACCTTCTACGAGCTCGGCGTGCGCTGGATGCTGATCGCCTACAACGCCGGCAACACCGCGGGCGGCGGCTGCCTCGATGCGGAGGACCGGGGCCTCACCGCCGTCGGTCGCGCCATCATCGATGAGATGGAGCGGGTCGGGATGGTGCTCTGCGTTTCCCACACCGGCGCGCGCACCGCCGCCGAGGCGCTGGAATATGCGCGCCAGCCGGTCATCTTTTCCCATTCCAACCCGCTCGGGGATACGGCGCAGCCGCGCAACATCTCCGACGATCTGATCCGCGCCTGCGCCCGCAAGGGCGGCGTGGTGGGTCTCACCGGCATCGGCATCTTTCTCGGCGCCACCGATAAGCTGGTGGCGAGTCTGCTGCGCCAGCTCCGTTATGTCATCGATCGGGTGGGTACGAGCCACGTGGGCCTGAGCCTCGACTACGCGTTCGACCGCTCGGAGCTCGATGAATTCCTGCGTCACAACCCGACGCTCTTTCCGCCGGGAATCGGCTCGGCGAGCGGCATGCCGATGATCGAGCCGGAGGCGATCGGCGAGATCGCCGAGGGGCTGGCGCGCGACAATCTGAGCGAGGAGCAGATCCGCGGCATCCTCGGGCACAACTGGCTGCGCATCGCCTCGGAAGTCTGGAAGTAGTGGCGGCC
>Ga0335078_10011105_pt1 | contig 13350 bp, 13 predicted proteins | sample Lox_Sample_32_FD_206711 | JGI IMG/M metagenome (GOLD analysis project Ga0335078, IMG submission 206711) | Soil microbial communities from Loxahatchee National Wildlife Refuge, Florida, United States - Lox_Sample_3.2 | ecosystem: Environmental > Terrestrial > Soil > Wetlands | place: USA...
CACGAGCGGCTCGGTGAAATGCAGGCCTGCGGTCGGTGCCGCGATTGATCCTTCCTCACGCGCGAACATCGTCTGGTAGTCGCTGCGGTCCTTGTCGTCGACGGCGCGCCGGCCGGCGATGTAAGGCGGCAAGGGCATATCTCCGCGCTCGGCAAGCGCCTGCTCCAGCATCGGGCCGTGAAAGGCGAACGCGAAGGTGATCTCGCCCCCCTCCCCCTTCGCCTCGACCGTGGCATCGAGCTGATCGAGAAAGCAAACGCGGCCCTCGCTTCCGAACCTGACGATATCGCCGACGGCAAGCCGTTTTGCTGGCTTCACCAGGGCGCGCCAGTGCGAGCCATCGAGCCGCCTCGTCAACGTCGCGGAAACCGCGGGCTCGGTATCGCCGCGGCCGATGCGCCGGCCATGCAGGCTTGCCGGAATCACCTTTGTGTCGTTCACGACCAGCACGTCGCCGGAACGCAGCAACGTCGGCAGGTCGCGCACGACGCTGTCCTCCAGTTCGCACGACGCGCCCGGGCGCACCACCAGCAACCGTGCGGCGTCACGTGGAACAGCCGGGCGCAACGCAATGCGGTCTTCGGGCAATGTGAAATCGAACAAATCGGTGCGCATGGCGCATGAACACGTGTGGCCGCCTGGCGAGCAAGCAAGGACCGTTCGGCCGGGCCATTCCTTCGGCCGCGGGAAATTTGTGCCGCTATTTTGCCGACGGCTCACCGATGGTCCGCTCGTCGACGTAGCGGATTGCGATCGGCCGGCCTGCGACGGCTCCGGCCATGCCTTTGCTGAAATGCAGCGGCGTGCAGCGCTCCAAGGCCGCTTTCACGGCGCCGCGATAGACATCGCGCACCGCCGCCGGCGCGTCGTGGCTGGTATAGGTCGCGCGTGGCGGGGCCACGACCGCGCCGTCGCGCCTGAAGGCGAAACGGATGGTGTACTCCATGCCGTGGCGGCCCTCGCGCTTCGGCGGCGGCACCCAGCAGGCGCGCAACGCCGCATACATTTCAGCAATGGAACCGAGCTTGCGCTCATCCTCGGCCTTGTCCAGATCGCCCGCGAGCGTGCCGTTGGGGTCGTTATCGTCGGTTGAGACGATGGTAAGGCGCAAATCCTGGCCGATCGGGGGCAGGTAATCCGGGAAGCACGGCCCGTGGTGGAACACGCTGCAAAACGACGGGTGACAGGGGCGGCCGCTTAGTACGCTGCACGGCGCGCGCGCCGGAGGGACTTCGACCTGCGCCTCGACGCTGCCCGCGGCCGTCAGAACGGCGCAGAGGACCGCCGGGCCGACCGCGCGCATCGGCCCGCTACTTCTTAGCGTCGGCCGCCACCTGCATGTGGAGGATACGGTCGGGATCCGCGGGCGGCTCGCCGCGCTTGAGCTTGTCGACGAACTCCATGCCGCGCACGACTTCGCCCACGACCGTATACTGGCCGTTGAGGAACGAGCCGTCGGCGAACATGATGAAGAATTGGCTGTTGGCCGAATTGGGATTGCTGGTGCGCGCCATGCCCACCGTCCCGCGCTTGAACGGCACCTGCGAGAACTCGGCCTTGAGATTCGGATATTTCGAGCCGCCGGTGCCGTCGCCGTTCTGCCCGTCGCCGGTCTGGGCCATGAAGCCGTCGATCACGCGATGGAACGGCACATTGTCGTAGAAGTGCTCGCGCGCCAGGAGCTTGAGGCGCTCGGCATGATGCGGCGCCACGTCGGTGCGCAGCTTGATGATGACACGGCCATATTTGGTGTCGAGATAGAGCGTATTTTGCGGATCGAGCCCGGCAGGGAGCGTTTCCGCGGCAACTTGGGCGGCGCACATGATAGCGAACACTACGGCAACGAAGCGGGTCATGTCATCTCCCGGGTGAAAGCTTTCAAGTCTTCGCGAATTTCTTCTTTAGCCGCGCTGCAACCGGCGCGGGCACGAAGGCCGAAACGTCGCCGCCCATGCCGGCGATCTGCCGCACTAACGTGGCGGTGATCGGGCGGACCGCGGGCGAAGCTGGCAGAAATACGGTCTGCACCTCTGGCGCCATGGCCGCGTTCATCCCGGCCATCTGCATCTCGTAGTCGAAGTCGGTGGCGTCGCGCACGCCGCGCACCAGGATGGTGGCTGTTGCGCGCCGCGCCGCGGTAACGACCAAATCGGCGAACGTCGTGAATGCGATCTCGCACCCGGCCGAACGCGCGAGCGGCGCACACACCTCCTCGAGCATGGCGAGCCGCTCCTCAGCCGTGAACAGCGGTGCCTTGCCGGGGTGGACGCCGATGGCGACCACGAGGCGGTCGGAGAGCCGCACGGCGCTGCTGACAACGTCGAGATGACCGTTGGTCATGGGGTCGAACGACCCCGCAAAGAGCGCAATGCGCGGCATCGCGGCGGTCTAGCCCGCGCTCCGGTCAACTGCAAGGCGGGTCCGCGCGAGCCAAGCCACGCGTGCCAGACCACCTTCGCCACGCCGCGAACATCCTCGCTCGCCGGTTTGCTGCCGCCAAGCTGGTTCAGCCGGCGAATAATCCGGATTCTCTTTGAATTATCGATAGTTACATAAACGGCAAAAATGTGATGGGGGTCAAAGCGGTCTTTCCCGGCGCGTCGCAAGTTGTTCACAACGAAGCGCGGCGGGTGACCCGCGCAAGAGAACAAGGGGTGGGTGTCATGTTCAAGGCCGTTTATGCCGTCATAGCCGCGGCGTTCATTGCCGGGTGCTTCGTGAGTTTTCTTAGTCTCGCGCAGCAGGTCGAGGCGCGTGGGTCCGTGGCTGGCGCGAAGGCGGATCGTGCAGACGCGCGCTCGCTGGGCATCGAGTGTTCGCGGCGCGCGTGGCCCTATTTCGAAGCCTCATGCCTGCGGGACGCGCGCAACCCATATGGGCAGGCGCACGAGGTCCGCCTCATTTCGGCAGAACGCGCAACGCTCGGCTCATCGAAGCGATGAGCGTTTCCCGCCCAGCGCCCCCAACCCGGTTTGAGCCCCTTTAGGGGAGCGCAGGCGACCGGGCCCGCAATCCTGTCGATTTCATCACGGCGGATTTTGCGCTAAGAGCCGGCGAAAGGTGCCGGTTCCGATGATCATCCTGATCGACAATTACGACAGCTTCACCTTCAACCTGGTCCACTATCTCGGTGAACTTGGGGAAGAGGTGCGCGTGCACCGCAACGACAAGGTCGGCAGCGCCGACGTTATCGCCGCCGATCCCGACGCCATCGTTCTTTCGCCCGGCCCCTGCACGCCAAAAGAGGCCGGCATCTGCCTCGACCTGATCGCGGGCTCCGTGTCGGCAAAAATTCCGATCCTCGGCGTCTGCCTCGGCCACCAAGCGATCGGCGAAGCCTTCGGCGGCAAAGTGGTCCGGGCGCCGATGCCGGTCCACGGCAAGCTGTCGGACATCCGGCACGACGGTCGCGGCGTCTTCCATGGCATCAATGCGCCGTTCAAAGCGACGCGCTATCATTCTCTTGTCGTCGAGCGCGCGAGCCTCCCGCCAGAGCTCGCCGTAACGGCAGACACCGACGACGGTCTCATCATGGGACTTGCGCACCGCCGGCTGCCGGTGCACGGGGTGCAGTTTCATCCCGAGAGCATCGCCTCGGAGCATGGCCGTCTGATCCTGAAGAACTTCATCGAGATCGCCGATTCCTGGAATGCATCGCCGGAGCGGCGAGAGAGCCCGCAGACCGCGCCGCAAAGGCAGCGCGCACAGGTGAGCTGAGGATCGACCAGTGACCGACGCGTTCAAGGCACTCATCGGCAAGGTTGCGACCGGGGCCACGCTGACGCGTGAAGAAGCGGCCGCGGCCTTCGAGCAGATGATGTCCGGCGAGGCCACCCCTTCGCAGATGGGCGCGCTGTTGATGGGGCTGCGCATACGCGGAGAGACGGTCGAAGAGATCACCGGCGCCGTCAGCGTCATGCGCGCCAAGATGCTGCGCGTCAGCGCCCCTCCCAATGCGATCGACGTGGTCGGCACCGGCGGCGACGCTTCGGGCTCCTACAATATCTCGACCTGCGCCGCGTTCATAGTCGCCGGCGCCGGCGTGCCGGTCGCCAAGCATGGCAACCGCGCACTCTCCTCGCGCTCCGGCGCGGCCGACGTGCTCACCGCGCTCGGCGTCAAGATCGACCTTGGGCCGGAGCGGATCGCGCGTTGCATTCATGAGGCCGGCATCGGCTTTATGTTCGCACCGGCCCATCACCCGGCTATGAAGAACGTCGCAGCCACGCGCGTCGAACTCGGCACGCGCACGATCTTCAATTTGCTCGGCCCGCTCTCCAACCCCGCCGGCGTGCGGCGCCAAATGGTAGGCGTATTCTCGCGGCAATGGACGCAGCCGCTGGCGCAAGTGCTCAAGAATCTCGGTGCCGAACGCATCTGGGTGGTGCACGGCTCCGACGGGCTCGACGAGATTACGACAGCCGGGCCGACCAGCGTTTCCGCGCTTGAAAACGGGATCGTGAGGAGTTTCGAGATCACCCCGGAGGATGTCGGCCTGCCAAGGGTCAAGCCGGAGCTCTTGCGCGGCGCCGATCCGTTGGCAAACGCCAAGGCGCTGCGCAACGTCCTTGAGGGCGACGCATCGGCCTTTCGCGAAGTGGCGATCCTCAATGCGGCGGCCGCCCTCGTGGTGGCGGGCAAGGCCGACGATCTCAAGGCGGGGGTGGCGCTTGCGACGCATTCGGTCGATTCCGGCCAGGCCGAAACGCGTCTCGACCGCCTGATCGCGGTCTCGAACGATGGCTGACATACTCGCCGAGATCGGCGCCTATAAGCGCGCGGAGATCGCCGCATCGAAGCAGCGGCAGCCGCTCGCCGCCTTGAAGCGGGAGGCTGCAGCCGCGAGCGCCCCACGCGGGTTTCTCCGCGCCATCGAGTGGCGCCTTGCCGCCGGCGCCTACGCGCTCATCGCCGAGATCAAGAAGGCGAGCCCGTCGAGGGGGCTGATCCGCGCGGACTTCGATCCGCCCGCTCTGGCCGCGGCCTACGAGGCGGGCGGCGCTACCTGCCTTTCAGTGTTGACCGACGCGCCCTCTTTCCAGGGCTCGCTCGATTATCTGCGTCAGGCGCGTGCGGCCTGCGCATTGCCGGTGCTGCGCAAGGACTTCATGTACGACCCGTACCAGGTGATGGAAGCGCGCGCGGCGGGAGCCGACTGCATACTTATCATCATGGCCGCGGTCGATGATCCCTGCGCCGCGGAACTGGAAGCGGCGGCGTTCGTGCTTGGCATGGACGTGCTTGTCGAGGTTCACGACGAGGAAGAACTGGCGCGGGCGCTGCGGCTAAAATCGCGCCTTATCGGCATCAACAACCGCAACCTCAAGACCTTCGAGACCACGCTCGCCACCAGCGAGCGGCTGGCGGAGTTGATTCCGGCCGGGCGTGTCGTGGTCGGTGAAAGCGGATTGTTCGCGCCCGACGATCTCGCGCGCCTCGCCCGGGCGGGTATCTCGACCTTCCTGGTCGGCGAAAGCCTGATGCGCCAGAGCGACGTTGCGGCGGCAACCCGCGCCCTCCTCGTTGGCGACGCGGCGCTCGCGCAGGCACGGTGAGACCATCGTGCGGGGGAAAAACCTGACGCATCTCGGCGCTCGAGGCGAAGCGCGGATGGTTGACGTGTCGGAAAAGCCCGCGACCGAGCGCGAAGCCGTCGCCGAAGGGCGGGTCATGATGTCGCGCGCGACGCTCGAGATCGTGCGCCGCGGCGATGCGAAGAAGGGGGACGTGCTCGGCGCCGCGCGCATTGCCGGCATCATGGCGGCAAAGCGCACCAGCGAGCTGATCCCGCTCTGCCATCCGCTGCCGATCTCACAGGTTGCGCTCGACATAAACCCCGACCCCAAGCTACCCGGCATCGCGGTGACGGCCCGCGTCAAGGTGGCCGGACCGACGGGCGTCGAGATGGAGGCGCTCATGGCAGTCGCCGTCGCCTGCCTCACCATCTACGACATGGTAAAGGCGGTCGAGCGCGGCATGCGCATCGAGGGCATCCGGCTCCTCGAGAAACGCGGCGGCCGCAGCGGCCACTATCGCGTAAGGGAGTAGGCCGTGCCGTTGCTGTCAGTAACCGATGCATTGAACCGGGTACTTGAGCACGCCGAACCGCTGCCGGGCGAAGAGGCTGCGCTCGCCGACGCGGTGGGCCGTGTCCTCATCGAGGGCCTCAAGGCATTGCGCACGCAGCCGCCAGCAGATGTCTCGGCGATGGACGGCTATGCCGTGCGCGCGGCCGACGTGACGACGGCACCGACGCGCCTCAAAGTCATCGGCGAGATTGCTGCCGGCCGGCCATTTGCACGCGCGGTCGGCTCGGGAGAGGCGGCACGCATCTCCACCGGCGCGGTAATGCCGGCAGGCGCCGACGCGGTGGTGATCCAGGAGTTTGCCAAGCGGGACGGCGATATCATCGAAATCGAAAAGCCTGCCATCAAGGGCCGTCACATCCGCGTACAGGGGTTGGACTTCAAAGCCGGCGACACCCTTTTGTCGGCCGGCCATCGGCTCACCGCGCGCGATCTCGCGCTCGCCTCCGGCATGAACCATCCGCGCGTGCACGTACACCGCCGCCCGAAGGTCGCGCTGATTGCTACCGGCGACGAGCTTGTACCCGTCGGCACGGACTTGAGGCCCGGCCAGATCGTCTCCTCCAACACGATTTCGCTTGCTGCGCTCGCGCGCGGCGAAGGCGCAGAGGCGATCGATCTCGGCATTGTCGGCGATCGACTTGAGGATACGATCGCTGCCGTGCGGCGCGCGCGCGATCTCGGCGCGGACATTCTCGTAACCTCGGGCGGCGCTTCCGTCGGCGACCACGATCTCGTTCAGGCGGCGTTCGCGGCCGAAGGCGCGGCGATGTCGTTCTGGAGGCTGGCGCTGCGGCCCGGTCGACCGCTGATGCACGGTCGAATCGGCGCGATGCAGGTGCTCGGCGTACCGGGAAACCCGGTCTCCGCTTTCGTGTGCGGCTTTCTCTTCCTCGTCCCGCTCATTCGTCGCCTCTCCGGGCGCACCGACACCGCCATCCCGACCGAATCGGCGGTGCTCGGCTCCGACCTTGCCGAGAATGATGAGCGTGCGGACTATCTGCGCGCGACACTCAAACCGACCGCGAACGGCGGCATCGCAACCGTGTTCCCGATCCAGGACAGCTCCATGATGCTGCCGCTTGCCAAGGCCGATTGCCTTGTCATCCGAGAGCCTTACGCGCCAGCTGCGAAGGCAGGCAGCCGTTGCACGATGGTGAAATTGGAGCGTTAAGCGCCTGTTGGCCCCGACCGTCGCTTTCTTCATCACAAATTAAATGGTTGCGGAACACATATGGAACGGATAGTGTTCGTTCATGATTTGTTTCGACCGTGGCGCTTCAGGAGGCAATGCCCATGCTCACTCGCAAGCAAGCTGAGCTCTTGCGCTTCATTCACGAGCGCCTCAAAGAGCAGGGCGTACCGCCCTCCTTCGATGAGATGAAGGACGCGCTTGACCTGCGCTCCAAGTCCGGAATCCACCGGCTGATCACGGCCCTTGAGGAGCGCGGATTCATCCGTCGCTTGCCCAACCGCGCGCGTGCCATAGAGGTGATCAAGCTCCCCGAGTCCGTCGCGCACGGCATCAGCGCTGGGCGCACCCGCGGCTTCACACCAAGCGTCATCGAGGGCAATCTCGGCCGTGTGCGCACGTCCTCGGAAGACGAAGGCGGGCGACCGGTAGCGGTGCCGGTCATGGGCCGCATCGCCGCCGGCACGCCGATCGAGGCGATCCAGACGCGCAGCCATACGATCCAGGTTCCGCCTGATCTCCTGACCACGGGCGAGCACTTCGCGCTCGAGGTTCGCGGCGATTCGATGATCGAGGCCGGCATCCTCGACGGCGACGTCGCGCTGCTCAAGCGCACAGACGCTGCCGACACCGGCGACATCGTGGTGGCGCTGATCGACGATGAGGAAGCTACCCTTAAGCGCTTTCGCCGGCGCGGTGCCTCGATCGCGCTTGAACCGGCGAACAGCGCCTACGAGGTGCGGATACTGCCGCCCAACCGTGTGCGAATCCAGGGTAAGTTGGTGGGGCTTTTTCGGAGATACTGACCGCCACGCAAGCCGTGGTGGTGGTTCAATCGTCAGCGTCGGTCTCGCCCGGCCGCGGGGTGGCATCGCGGTGCATTGATGGTGTGGGCTGGACGGTCGCCGGCAATTCGGAAGGTGCCGCACCTCCCGCTTTTCGAGCGGGCCGCGTCGTTGCGGCCGGGGCCCATGGCCGGTCGTACGTCGCCGGGCGCGCCGCCTCGATGGAGAAGCCCGCACCGTTGCTATAAAGCGCAAGTGCGCCGCGCGGCCGCCAGACATCGCGCCCGACGACGATCGCGCTGCAGATCGGCGGCGGGGCGCGTGTGGTCACGATGACGGCAGTGCGGCGGCAGTCTTCCTCGAATGCATCCGGCGCAAGGGCATAAGACACTAGCCGCCCATCGGCGAGTTTGCCGATGCAGCCGAGGGAGTCGCAGGCGATGCCCTCGCCAAGCCGGGGGTCGCGGAGATCGCGCCCGTCCGCGTCGGCGGCGAGCCATTCGCGTATCGCAAAAGTATCGCCGCCAACGTGATGGAAAGCGAGCGTGCCGTTTGCCCCGCGCACGGCGAAAGCGCGCCCATCGGCGCCGACAAGGATGTCCGGAACCGGCGTATGCGCCGCCAGCGCTATGGCGAGCCCGACAAACGCGGCGCCACTCCAGCGTAGCGGCGTCCGCAGAAGCCCGATCAGAAGGAGGCCCACGGTCGCCAACAGCAGTGGTCCGGTGCCGAAGGCGGTCACGCGCCCATACGCGCCGGGCAGGCTCGCCACCCACAGCGCGACCTCGTCCATCCAGTCGATCCCGTAGCCCATCTGCCGCCAGAACAGCCCGTCGAACCCAAAGGGCATAGCGAGCACACCCATGAGGCCCATGGGCATGACCCACGCGGAGACGACCGGCATCGCAAGCAGGTTGGCGAGCACGCCGTAAGGCGCCAGCCGGTGAAAGTGATAGGCGGCATATGGCGTGGTCGCGAGCCCGGCGACCAACGAGGCGACAATCAGGCTGGCGATCTCGTTGACGCCCCACAGCGCCGCACGCGCGCCGAAGGAGGTGTCGGCCGTCGGCTTGGCGCGCGGCACGCCGCGCGCGTAGGTGGCGATGAGCGCGAGGGTCGCCGCAAACGACATCTGAAAGCTCGGATGCACAATCGCCTCGGGCGCGAGGACGAGGACGACCAGCGCCGCAATGGTGATCGTGCGCAGCGTCAAGGTCGGCCGGTCGAGCAAAACGCCGACGAGAACGACCGCGATCATTATGAATGATCGGCGCGTGGCAACCTCGGCGCCGGAAAGCACGAGATAGAACGCCGTCACGATCAGCGCGGCGAGAGCCGCCCACTTCTTGATTGGCGCGCGGTCGGCGAGACCGGGGATCAACGCCAACATCGCGCGCAGGACAAAAAACACGACGCCGGCAACAACAGCCATGTGATAGCCGGAGATCGAAAGCACGTGCCCGATTCCGGAAACGAACATCGCGTCATAGAGATGCGGCGAGATCGCATCCCGCTTGCCGGTGATGAGCGCCGACGCAATCGAGCCGGTATCGGCCGGCACCACGGCGCGAATGCGCCGATCGATCGCGTCACGCAGGCCCTCGATGAACGCCGCCGCGCGCAAGTAGCGTCCGGCGGCGACGGGCGGCGTCACGACCTTGAACGCACCGCGAACAAATCCCGACGCGCCGATGCGTTGGAAATAGAGGTCGCGAGCAAAATCGTAGCCGCCCGGCCGAAGCGGCTGGAGCGGCGGGTTGAGCTGCGCTTTGAGCTCGACGAAGGCCCCCGCGGGGGGAGCCATGCCGCGGCGTATCGAGAGCCGCACGCGCTGCGGCCTGTCGACGATCCGGCTGCCGTCCATCCGCTCGACCCGCAGGACGAAACGGTCGCTCTTCTGGCTCTCCTCGCGTAGTTCGACAAAGCCTCCGAGCGAAACTCCCGAGGCGGGATAGCGCAAAACCGGATGGTCGATCAGTGCCGTCTTGAGCGTCGCCGTGGCAAACCCGCCGCATACGCCGAAGCAACCGAGCGCGAGCACGAAGGCGAGCGGCCGCCGGCGTAGGAACCCCGCGGCGACCGCCGCGGCGGCGGCAAGAACCAGTGCCGCCGACCAGAACGGTTCACGTTCCGCCGTGAAATAGAGAACGATGCCCGCGCCGAACGCGACGGCGAACCACGGCAGCAGGCGCCCCGCGCCGACCTCCGCCATCGCCCATTCGCGAAGCCAAGCCGGCACGACGAAATCGGCGCGAGGCCACGCCGTGCCCCATCCGGCGTCCCGCGCTCCTCCCGCGACCGGCCAGGCCCGGGTACGGCTTCGCGCCTTGCCCTCGTCTGCCACCGCGCGCCCCTGCCCTCGCGCGACCCCCACCCCACGCGGATGCTACACGAGGCGCAAACGCAAAGGCGAGCCCGGCCCATAAATGCCATGCACAGCTCGCCGGCGATTAGCGTGCGGCCCGGCGACCGATCGGTAAATATCGGCTGATGCCCAGATCCGCCGGTTGACCGAGCAAACGACACCAAGCCAAATTCCGGTTTCTAAGGAAAGCGCGGCAGCGCCACGACAGGGCGGTCAGTTGCACATGAAAGCTCGAGCACGTCCATCGCCCGCTCGCCGCAAGTTGCGCCGAAAGAAGGTCGTCGTCGTCGGCAATTGTCAGGCCGAAACTGTCACCAAGGGACTCCGTCACTGCATCCTCGGCGACCGCTTCGATCCCGTCTATCATTTCGTCGCGCTCGATCGAGGCCAGCATGAGCAGGGCAGGAAAGACCTGGCCGAATGCGATCTCATACTCGTGCAGGGCATTGCCGACTGGGACGGCTATCCGCTTCGGCAATTCATTCCGCAAGGTACGGAGACGATCACCTTCCCCTGTTTGTGGTTTGCGTCGTTGTGGCCCTTCGATGGCAACAACGGGCCCACTGACCGCGAAGCGGCGGCCAGCAGCGCGGCACAGCCAGTGTTCACCTATTTCGACGGCCTGCTCGGACGGCTGCGCAAGGAAATTCCCGACAAGGAAGAGCGTTTCGCCACATACCGCTCGCTCAATCAGCCGGGTCTCTTCAACTATCGCCGCATGCATGACTTCGAAGAGCGGCGCCTGCAACGGCTGGACCGTGAATTTCAATGCGACATCGGGCGATACATTCTCGACCGCTTCCGCCATGAGCGGCTGTTTCACACCACGAACCATCCAAACGCGATGCTCTACAAGCTCTTGATGCAGCTTATCTGCGATCGGCTCGGGCTTTCGCTATCATTTCCGTATGAGCAAAGCCTGGACCAGATCGACGGCATCCAGGTGCCTGTCCATCCGCGGGTCGCGCGGTCTCTCGGCGTTGATTGGGTCAACGACGAGACGCAATACGTGTTCGGCGATCGCATGGTGACCTGGGAGAGTTACGTGCGCCTGTACATCGAGCACTACGGTTGACTCGGGAGTGGGACGCTGCCGGCGTTTGCTGCGCCGGGGGCCTGATTTGTAGCTGCCGTCGGCTCACACGGATTCCTTCGCGGCGATCTCGATCGCTCCACGGCGCCAAAGCTCGCGGGTAAGCGCACGCTGGACCTTGCCGCTCGTCGTTTTGGGAAGCGTGCCGACGCGAATCAGGACCACCTCGTGAATGAAGATGTCGTGCTCGTTGACCACCGCCTCGCGGATGAGACCGGTGATTTCGTCTGGATCGATCCGGTGGCGGTGTGAGCGTTCGACTTCCTGCACGATGACGAGTCGCTCTTGGCCATCATCGCCGACCACGGAGAAAGCCGCGGCGGAATGCTTGCGCAACGCGGGGTGAACGCCTTGAACGGTATTTTCGATGTCCTGAGGGTAGTGGTTGATGCCGCGCACAATGATGAGGTCCTTGATGCGACCGGTAACGAACAGTTCGCCGTCCTCATCGAGGAAGCCGAGATCGCCCGTGCGCAACCAGCGTGCGTCCGGCTCTCCCGCGACCACGGCCCCGAAAACCGATCGTGTTGCGTCCTGCGCGCGCCAATAGCCGCTCGCGACATTGGGACCGTCGACCCAGATTTCGCCGATGCAGCATGGCGCCCGGCGCTGCCGGGTCACCGGGTCAACGATGGCGACGCGCTCGCCCACAAGCGTGCGACCGCAACCGACCAGCGTCTGCACATCGGCGTTGGATTGTGGTCGGGCGATCTTCTGCGCACCTAACGCCGTGCGGCTGACCGCCCGCGTGCGCACGCCGCAACCGCGTTGTCCGCCGGAGATTAACAGGGTCGCTTCCGCCATGCCGTAGCAGGGATAGATCGCGCGCGGGTCGAAGCCATAGGGCGCGAACGCGCGACAAAACCTGTCGATCGTATCGGCGCGAACGGGCTCGGCGCCGTTGAAGGCGACCTTCCAGCTCGACAGGTCGACACCCGCCATCTGCGCCGGCCGCAGCCGCTCGACGCAGAGGTCGAATGCGAAATTCGGAGCTCCAGCAACTTCGGCCCGATACTCGCCAATCGCTCTGATCCAGGTCAGCGGCCGCTGAATGAAGCTCGCGGGTGACAATAAGATGCAATGAGCGCCGACGTAGAGCGACTGCAATACATTCAGGATGAGACCCATATCGTGATAGAGCGGGAGCCAACTTGCATAGGTCGACGCCTTCGTATTGCCGAAGGCGCCTCGGATCATCTCGAGGTTTTCGAGCAGATTTGCGTGAGTGACCACGACGCCCTTCGGATCGGCGGTCGAGCCGGACGTGTACTGAAGAAAAGCCGTATCGCTCGGCGATGGGTCGGCGCCCGCGAGACGCACGTCCGCGTGCGGCTCATCGAAGCCGTCGAGTACGAGCCAGGCAAGGCCGGGAGTATCCAGGCGCTTGCGGATATCTTCGCCGGCTCCGGCCGCAAGCCGCGCGCTGGTGATGGCGATGCGCGGCGCGCAGTCGGCAAGGACTCGCATGCCGGCGCCCTGCCCCGACCCCCGACGCGTCACCCGCAAAGGAACGGCGATGACCCGGGCCATGAGGCACCCGAGAAAGGCAACGATGAAATCGAGACCCGCGGGGATGATCACGAGCGCGCGTTCACCCGGTTCAGCGAGACCTGCCAGGCGCGCGGCGACGCGGCCTGCGCGATCCAGAAGCTGCGCAAATGTCAGCCGCGATTGCGCCGCCCCTTCGTCGCCGAGAAAGACGTAGGCCAAATCATCGCCCTGCTGCGATGCACGGTGTCTGAGCAGATCAACGACCGAGGCGAACGGAGCGGTCACTGCGGCTTATTCGCGAGCGGAAATCGACTTCTGCTTACAGATATTCGCGACCT
>Ga0335078_10011106_pt1 | contig 13350 bp, 16 predicted proteins | sample Lox_Sample_32_FD_206711 | JGI IMG/M metagenome (GOLD analysis project Ga0335078, IMG submission 206711) | Soil microbial communities from Loxahatchee National Wildlife Refuge, Florida, United States - Lox_Sample_3.2 | ecosystem: Environmental > Terrestrial > Soil > Wetlands | place: USA...
AGCACATCAAGGAAAGCGCGGAACGATCCGGCCGCTATGGCCGCCGCGCAAAAGAGGTCGCAGCCCGTACCGTGCTCAAGCAGCACAAGGAAAAAGGCCACAGCGCGGGCCGTTAACGGAGTCCGGCGATTCGTGATTTCGAAAGTAATCGGGACTGCGCTGTATTGATTTCGCTTTCCGGTGCCGCTTAACTTAGGTTCAGAGGCCCCTTATCTTAAATGACTGAGATTGACCTTGATCAGAATCTTATTGGCCGATGACAATCCGTCAGTGCGCCGTTACTTGCGCGGCCTGCTCGAGCAGCAGGATGGCTGGCGTGTCTGCGACGAAGCGAGCGATGGCGCGGAGGCCGTCGAGCGCTTTGAACACGGCCATCACGACCTGATTGTGCTCGACTTCCAGATGCCCGAGATGAACGGTTTGGAAGCGGCGAGAAAGATCATTCACGAGTCCCCCAAAACTCCCATCCTGATGGTGACTCTGTACCTGTCCAAGCAATTGTCGCAAGAAGCCCAAAAAGTCGGGATCAAGGGCACATGCCCCAAAACCCGGATCAGCTGCGTGGTCGAGGCCGTTTCTGCCCTGCTTCGGCAAGAAACCTACTTCCCGAACTAGCCGGAAATTCCATGCCCGTAGGCATTCTTCAGGGCTCCCCCTACAGGGTTCGCTGTATTCGGTAAATAACAAGTCTTTGGTACGTTACTACAGCAGTCACCATGGAGCGATCAATGACCGCTGCGAATTTTTCGGGCCAGGAAGCCCTGGCGGCTCGACCGTACTCTGCACAACGGGAAGAGGCCGGCCACGCGGCGCACGTGGTTCAGTTCTATGCTGACGACGCGTTTTTTCTCGATGGGCTGAGCAAATATGTCGGGAGCGCTCTCGCGGCCGGGGATGGGGCCATCGTGATCGCGACCAAAGCTCACCGTGATGGGATTGCGCAGAGATTAAGAGCGCGTGGAATGGATTCGACCCACGCCACTGCGCAAGGACGATACCTCGTTCTGGATGCCGCCGAAACGCTTTCGAAATTCATGGTGAATGATTTCCCTGACACCGCGCTCTTTACCGACGTGGTGGGAAGCATCGTCGTACAAGCCACGGCTTGCGCCGAGGGAAAAAGTCCGCATGTATCCGCCTTTGGAGAAATGGTCGCGCTCTTGTGGGCCCAGGGCAAAATTGAAGCCGCGCTGCGCCTCGAGGAACTGTGGAACAGCCTGGCGCAAACCCACAAGTTTTCTCTCCGCTGCGCCTACCCCATGCAGGCATTCTCCCGGGAAGAGCATGGCGAATCTTTCCTGCGCATCTGCGCCCTTCATGGCGGGGTCATTCCCGGTGAGAACTACACCTCTCTTTCGAATGACGACGATCGTTCCCGGACCGTTGCGGCATTACAACAAAAGGCTCAGGCGCTCACCGGCGAGATCGAGGAACGAAAGCGGGTGGAAGAAGAACTGCTGCGCAGTAAAGCCGGGCTCGAATTGTTGGTGGAGCAGCGCACCCTCGCACTGCGCCGCCTTTCGGCGCGGCTGCTCACTCTCCAGGACTCAGAGCGGAGGAAAATTGCCCGCGAACTGCACGATTGTCTAGGACAGTGCTTGATCGGCCTGAAATTAAACATTGACATGCTCAAGCAATCGCCCAATCAGCTATCCTTATGGTCCGAGGTGGAAGACTTGATGCAACAATCCATCGCGGAAGTAAGGACGCTCTCTTACCTTCTTCATCCCCCCACCATGGACGCGGCTGGACTTGCCTCGGCGGCGCAGTGGTTCGTCGAAGGATTTGCCCAACGCAGCGGCATCGCGGTGAACTTGAATTTGGATAAAAATCTGCCGCGCTTGCCCGACATTGTTGAACTTACATTATTCCGCGTCATGCAAGAAGCTCTGACCAACGTGCACCGCCACTCCGGCAGCTCGACGGCCGAGATTCTCCTTCAAAAAAAGGACGGCCAACTTACTCTGGAAGTCAAAGATCATGGCTCCGGAATCAAACCAGAACTGCTGACTCGCTCCCGGGAAACCGGGGCTGGCCTGGGCATCGGCCTCACCGGGATGATCGAGCGTATACGCGATCTGGGAGGCATTTTGCATATTGATTCGGACTCGAATGGTACGTCCGTAAAGGCAACGATTCCGGTTCCCTGAGGCCGGACGGCGCAACGCAATGAGAGCTTGGATGGGAACTGCGGACCGGCATGAACGGGGTGTGAAATTCGAAGTGCGAGCGACTTTCCGCCGGAAGCCTCCGCCGGCTGGCTGGCAAACGCTATGAATCTTCGAATCCTGGTCGTGGATGACCATCCGGTGGTAAGGCGGGGCATGAAGAATCTGCTCGGCTCGCATCCCGGGTGGGAGGTAGTTGGGGAAGCGGCCGATGGGATCGAGGCGGTGGACAAGGCGGAGCTCTTAAGTCCCGACATCGTTGTGCTGGATCTTAGTATGCCCAGGATGAGTGGACTTGAGGCTTGCCGGTTGATCCGGCGGCATACGCCGAAGAGCGAAGTCTTGATTGTTACGCAACACGATTCCTCGCAGATGATGCGGGAAGCTGGCGCCGCTGGAGCACGGGGTTATGTGATTAAATCGAACATCGCCCGTGATCTGGTAAAGGCGGTGAAAGCGACCAGCGAGCACCTGCCGTTTGGCTGGGAGAGCTGTTCCATCGAGGTGGTTGACTGACACGAAAGCGTGGGTCTCGAGTTGTAGCAAGGAAGCACACACGAGGTTTCGGAGGGTAGCCATGAAGCTGCGGATTCTAGTTGCGGATGATCATGAAGTGGTGCGTCGCGGACTGTGCACGCTTCTGCAAGGGCACGAAGGCTGGGAAATCTGCGGTGAAGCAGTCGACGGCCGGGACGCCGTCGAAAAAGCAAAGGCACTGAAGCCCGACGTCGTCATTCTTGACGTCGGCATGCCGAATCTCAATGGCTTGGCAGCCACCCGTCAGTTGCTCCAGCACGATTCGAATTACAAGATTATCGTTTTGACGATCACCGACGCCGATCAGGTGATCCGGGAGGCTCTCGACGCCGGAGCAAGGGGCTTCGTGCTCAAGTCCGATGCCGCCCGTGACTTGGTTTCGGCCGTTGAGGCCTTGCAGCGCAACCGCATGTTTTTTACCCCCAGAGTCAATGAAATGGTGCTCGCCGGCTTTTTGGACAAAGGGCACAACGGATCCAAGGGCGACGTGCCCAACCTGCCCAAGCTCACCGCCCGCGAACACGAGGTGATTCAACTGCTGGCCGAAGGAAAAAGCTCTAAGGAAGTGGCTTGCGTCCTGAACCTGAGCACCAAGACCGCCGAGACACATCGCAGCAATATCATGCGGAAACTGGGCTTCCACTCGATTCGCGATCTTGTTGTGTATGCCATTCAGAACAACATCATTCAAGTACAGACGTCTCAGTTGAGTCCAACTGAGACGCCATCGATGCATTCTTAGTGGGAAGTGCGGGAAACGAATTACGCCTGGGAAATTAAGCCGTCAGTAGATCTTCGTTTGCGTCTGAACCTGTTCCTGGTCTGAACTTCGGTCCGGACCTTTCAACCATTCGTCCCCGTGCCCGCAAAGTCTTCCGGCGCGAATTCCTTCTTGAGGCGATTGCCCACCACCTGGACCTTTCCTGCAATCGCACTTCTGGTTTCTTCTCCGCTGGCTGGCGCAAATATCAATCCGATGCCAACGCCAATCCCAATTCCAGCGGCGAGGCTCAATAGATTCCCCACCACTCGACCGTCTTCTCCCATTAAGGCATGCGACGCTCTGGACACCCGATCGCGGGCGGTCGCATATTTGTCCTGAGCCGCGTCCCGCAGATCTTCGAGATTGTCAGCCGCGCGAGCGCGCATCTTTCTGGTCGATTGATCCGACTGCTCCAGCACGTAGAGCGTCGTGCCTAACAACAGCTTCAAGAAATTATTCATGGCTTTTGCCCTCCGTTTGTGCGAAGAAAATTGCCGCATCGTTGAATCCCTCTGCCTTAAATGGCGCTTCGGCGCCCGGATATCAGGTTAAAGATGAGCGTGATTACCGCCAGAACGAGCAGGATGTGAATAAACCCGCCCAGCGTATACGAGGTCACTAATCCCAGGAGCCATAGAACCAGCAACACCACAAAAATTGTCCAAAGCATCGAGATCTCCTCTCCAGAATGCAACGTTTCAATCCGGAGCATAGCATCGCAGGACAAGGCCGCTAATCGGGTGGAGACTGTAATTACGGAATCAACTCGTTGTACCAGCCGAGCATCAGGGACGGAGAACGTAGTTGGCGGCCACGGTTCGAAACGCTTCCAGCTGGACCGCTTTGCCCGCTTCGCTCCAGCCGAGCTCCGCTGCCATCAAATCGGCTACCGCCGGCGCCATTTCCAAAGCAGCCCTGGCGTTCAGAAACAGGGCGCGCGTCCGCCGTGCCAGCACATCCTCCAGCGTACGCGCCATCTCGTGTCGCGCCGCAAACAGAACCTCCGCCTTCACGTACGGCAGTGCTGGATGCAACGGGCCCCGCAGTTTGCTATCGCCCGCGATGATTTTCTCGATCTCCGGCGCGTCCGAACCATAGACGGAAAGCGGGCCGCCTTGCTTCGCATCTCTGCAATGACCATGAATGTGCAAATGCTCAGTCACGCAGGCACGCTCCGGCAGATGTGCCAGGGCTGCCGCCTCGTCGACGCAATCCTCCGCCATTCGACGGTAGGTCGTCCACTTGCCGCCCATGACGCTGATCAGACCGGACCTTTCTGTATGAATCACATGATCGCGGGAGAGCGCGGCGGTGGCTGTACCACTTGCCGAGCGCACAAGCGGCCGAATTCCAGCGAAAACGCTCAGCACGTCCTCCCGTGTGGGAGCCTTTGCCAGGTAATTACCGGCCGTCGACAAAATGAAATCGACTTCTTCGTTCAGGGCCACCGGTTCGAGAGGCGCCGTCTGAAGCGGCGTGTCGGTAGTTCCAACCAGTGTGTGCCCGTACCACGGGATGGCAAACAGAACTCGCCCATCGCGGGTATGGGGAACCATGATTGCACTCTCGCCCGCCAGAAAGGCCCCGTCAAATACCAGGTGAATTCCCTGGCTTGGAGCAATCATCGGCTCGGCTTCTGACTCCGCCCTCAAACGCAAGCGATCGCTGAAGGCGCCGGTGGCGTTGATCACAACCTTCGCGCCCGCGTGAAATTCGTAACCGCTTTCTGTGTCGCGCGCTATGACGCCATCAATCGAGCCTTGCGCATTCCGGGTCACGTCCTTGACTTCCACATAATTGAGCAACGTCGCGCCTTGTTCATGAGCCGTCGCAACCATGTGAATCAGGAGGCGCGCATCGTCAAATTGTCCGTCATAGTAGACGGCGCCCCCCCGTAATCCTTCGCTCCTGAGCGTGGGCAGGTATTCCAGCGTCTCTTCGCGAGACAGGATCCGCGAAGCACCCAACCCATATTTCCCCGCCAGCATTTGATAGAGTTTCAAACCCAGCCCGTAGAATGGCGCTTGCCACCAGTCGTAGTTGGGCACCACAAAGGCCAGTTCGTGCGCAATGTGGGGCGCATTTTCGAGCAGGAGCCCGCGTTCCTTCAGAGCCTCCAGTACCAACCCGATATTGCCCTGTCCAAGGTACCGCACGCCGCCGTGCGCCAGTTTCGTGCTGCGGCTCGACGTTCCCTTTCCGAAGTCGCTCTGCTCCAGCAGCAACACCTCATAGCCCCGCGAAGCTGCGTCGATCGCCACGCCCACCCCAGTCGCTCCACCGCCGGCGACAATCATGTCCCACGCTTCGCGGTGAGAGCGGAACCGGTCATACATTTTGTCGCGCCTCATAATGATCTTGAACGTGGTTCTTCCGGCCCGAACCTTTCCAAATTCTACCTTCGCGCAAGATGACTGGAATTGCGCCGCCTCGCTCGCGAATTCTGCCCCCTCCGGACTAGGCTCGGGACACGGCTTTTGCAGGAATTCGCAACCCCTTATCGGTAAATCACTTAGCTTTTTATACGGTCACCGGTAGTCATCTCTAAGTAACTATCCCGGTAACCTGCGAATGGCACGACTGTGGAATATACGCAAATCATTCTTATGGCATCCTATGTAACAGATGCAGGTTTGCTGCTTCGGCAAACCGGGAACGTGGGGTTCCTGTGAACACTCTGGGCAAGGTACTTCGCTCCGTTCAAGCGTTTGGACGCGAACTTTCGCGTAAGCCCGCTGCGCTGGACACCGACACGACCCCTTCTATTGGCGTCGCCCTCGGCGGCGGATTCGCCCGCGGCATTGCTCACGTCGGAGTTCTCAAGGTCCTCGAAGAAGAGGGCATCGCCGTCAAATGCATCACCGGGACCAGCGTCGGCGCGCTGATTGGCGCAGCCTATTGCAGTGGACTCACCGTTGACGAACTGGTGGAAGTCGCCTATAAGGTTCGCTTCACCAGCTTCGCCCGCTGGACTCTCTCGCGATTCGGTTTTGCCACCAATGACCGCATGGTCGCGTTTTTGACGCGCCTCCTCAAGGTCAAGACATTTGAAGAACTGCGGATTCCCCTTGGCGTAACCGCCACGGAATTCAGCACTGGCGAGGGACAGGTATTTCAAACGGGATCATTGATTGGCCCCGTCCGCGCAAGTTGCGCCTACCCCGGAATGTTCTTGCCCGTCAACGTCGATGGCCGTTGGTTTGTCGATGGCATGCTTTCCTACCCCGTGCCGACAATTCCGCTGCGCCAGATGGGCGTGCAAAAAGTGCTCGCCGTTCATTTAAAGGGTCAATGGTGCAGCCAGAGCGCGCCTCGTCATCTCTTTGACGTGATCGGGCAATCCTTCGCCATCGCACAGGATCGAATGAGTGACCGGTGGCGCCAGGGCGCCGATCTCGTAATTGAACCCGATGTTGCCGGATTCGAGTATGACGACTTCAAGCGCGCCGGTGAACTGCTGCAGGTTGGCGAAGCCGCAATGCGGCGAGCCCTGCCCGAAGTGCGCAAGTGGCTGGAACAAGGTGTTGACGAACGGGTAACACCGCGTTTCCGTCCGGCCATCGCAACCCCCGCCCCAGTCGCGGCAGACTAGTACGCTGCCCCTTCTTCGATCGGCGTGGCGCATCGAAAAATCACAATTGCTTGGAACTGCCGTGGAGGAGCGGCCCTTCGGCAGCTCTGCAAGCCGCTTTCGCCCTGGCTTAAGCCGCAATCAACAAGTTCTCGGCAAAAGGCCACTCTGCGTCGATCCACTGTGCCTTCACTCGGAAGCCGGCATGGCGAGCGGCCTGGAACATTTCCATCGCCGAGTATTTGTGACTGCTCTCCGTCCAAATTGTTTCGCCCTCGAGGAATTCGATTGTCACGTGCGAGGCCGGGATCCGGACCCTCTGCCGTCTCCTGGACTCGAGATGCATCTCCACGCTGCGGGCCTTGCCGTTGATCTTCGCCACGTGAGCGAACTGGCCCAAATCGAAATTAGCCCCGAGTTCGCGATTGATTCTCGCCAGTAAGTTCAGGTTAAAAGCCGCCGTAACGCCGAGTTCGTCATCATACGCTCGGAGCAGTTGCCCGGCCGGCTTCTCCAGATCGGTACCCAGCAGAAGAAAATCGCCCGGCTCCAGAATCCGCCGCACCTCGCCGAGGAATTTCACACCCGCCGGCCGGTCAAAATTTCCGATCGTGCTTCCTAGGAATAGGACCAGCAATCGCTGATCGGATTTTCGATAGGTCGCCACCTCTGCCAATCCATCCAGATATTCCCGTTCAAAACCAACGATGCTGATCGCGTCAATATCTCGGAGTTCTCGCTCGCACATATCAAGCGCTGTGCGCGAGATTTCCACCGGATAGTACGAGGTCCGCTGCCGGCGGCATAGCGATTCCAGCAACCAGCGCGTCTTCTTGCCGCTGCCGCTTCCCAGCTCCGCAACCGCAACCGGTTCCGCCAGCAGGTCCACCATTTCGTCGGCGTGCCGGCGCAACAATCGTTCGTCGGCGCGGGTAAGCCCATATTCGGGCAGCTGGCTTATGACCTCGAACAGCGCCGAGCCAACCTCGTCATACAGATATTTTGAAGGCAGTTCTTTCTGGCCGCCCCGGCCCAGACCGGCGCGCACGTCATCGGCGAAGTCGTAAGTTGCGTTCGGAGTGATTGCGGGGACAATCATAGGTTGACTCTTTCTTGACCGGTTTTACGATTCAACGGCTCACACAGCGGAACCCCGCATAGACATACTGGTAGTGGGGTTGAAACCAATTACGAAACGAACGGCGCAACATGCATTGCGCCGAGCGCGGCGAACCGCCCTTCAACACGAAGTGCTTGCCATCGAAGAAGTCGGCTGAATATCCCCGATAGAACGGAAATGGCTCAAATCGTGGGAACGGCAAAAACTGGCTCGACGTCCACTCCCATCCATTTCCCAGAATATCCGACACGCCAAAAGAGCTCTCGCCCTGGGAAAAGGCATTCACCGGCGTCGGATTCCATAGCTCAAAATCGAAATTACCCACGCCCCGCGCCGGCGGATCGCTGCCCCACGGGTACGCGCGTTCTGCTCCACCCGCTGTTCCATACGCGGCGCGATGCCACTCCGCCTCGGTCGGCAGGAACTTTCCCGCCCAGCGGGCATAGGCCGATGCCTCCGCATGGCTTACATACACCGGCCACTCAAGCGGAAGCGGAATCTCATGAAACATCCCTCGGAACACCCACCTGTCGCCGGCTCTCTTCCAGAACACCGGATGAGAGATCCCTTGATCGGTCCTCCACCTCCAACCATCGTCGCTCCAAAGCGATCGCGTTTCATAGCCCCCGGCATCCAGAAAGTCGAGGTATTGCCGGTTGGTTACCTTGTACTGATCGATCTCAAATCCGGGCACGGAAACTGCATGCGCCTCAAATTCATTGTCCCAACCAAAAGCGCGGCCATCGCGCGTGAGGCCGAGGGTCGCGGCGCCGGACGGAATGTTCACCATTCGCGGCACGAACGGATGATTCGCGGGAGTTGCCTCATCTTCCTGTCTTATCTTGCGATTCAGCGGCAACTGGTGAAACATGTAAGCCAGCGTTTCAACGTGCATCAAGCGATGTTCGACGGCAACATTGAGCAAGGTGTCATGAGAAAAGCCATCCCGTTCCAGACCGAACCCATCATCCTCACGCTCCAACTTCTCGTCTAAAGCACGGCGAATCCTGACCACGTAATCTCTGACATTTCCGAGGGAGGGCCAGTCTGACGGCTGGTCGGAAGGTAATCCACCATTGACCGGGTCGATCCCAAAAGCAAACAAGCGATCGAATTCCGGATGAAAGCTCTTCAATCCCGGCAGACTGCCGTGCAGCAAATTCCAGTCGAAGGCCTCCAGATGGCCCACGTAGAAAATGATGCGATGGCGTTCCGGAATTGGCCGGTCGAAGAGCGCATCCCCGCGCACGATCCCGAAAAGCGCGTCACTACGCCGACGAGCATCGGCAATGCGCTCGATCAAATCGCCGCGAATGGAACCACTAATTTGCGAGGCTGGCATCTGAAGTCCAGGAAACCGGCGCCCATGCTGCTTCGGTCTGCGCCACCTGCGAGCGATCCTTCTGAAGAATTCGCCACCAGCTCGAGGCGGTGCCTTCCCTGTGAACCTTAGATGTATCGTGCAGCGCAGAGGTCGCACTTCGAAATGGACTTTTTTCTTGGTTTCTTGAAATCGGATGATCGGAAAACAGATGGCCGGAAAACAACAGCCCAGAGGCAGGCTGGGCTGATTACGGATGATGCAAAGCTAGTGAGACATCCCGCCACCGCTCGAACAGGTCTTCGCCACATGTTTGAACGAACTGACATGCAATGTCTGCTTCGATGCGCCGCTGGCAGCCGCATCCGAGTCGCCGCCCGACGGCGTCATCGCAGTAGCCGAGGCGCTTCCTGTGACCTTGACCTCGTGGCCAACATGATCTTTCAGCTTCGCCGTATCGCCCGACAGTTGATAGGTCGTGCCGTTCTTGTCGGTCAACATATAGTTCCCGTCCGCGCCGCTCAGGCAGCCCTCAACAGTCGTGTTGCCGCCCGCGCTCGTGGCTGACGAATCTCCCTGGCTGGCTGGGGTCTGGTCGCTTGGAGAAGTCTGATTTTGATCGCTCTGGGCCATGGCCCAGATCGCCCCGAGCAATAGCACAGCAAGGAAAAGAACGTGTCGCATGTGAACCTCCAAATGTGATTTGGTTGTGGGCGTCCGCGCAACGGATCGTTGGGCTACGCCAGTTGAATCCTTCCATCGCCGAACTCCAGAGAAAAATCGCATGCTCTCTGTTGTGATCAATTGACGATTAGTGGCGCACAACGCTCGGCAGCCCTTTGTCGCAGCGCACTCGCTACGCGCGCGGAAAATACCGGACGATTCCTTCTATTTCGAACAGGCACTGTGCCCGCAATCGCACGCAATCTCTAACTCTTCGGCTCCCGCATCCTTGCAGAATTGGCTGCAATATTTTTCTCCCAGTGCCGTCACGCACTCACAAGAGGGATGGGCACATTTGTTTTGAGCCTTGTCTGCCATCGTTACCTCTCCGATCCGGTCACACCGCTTGCTACACCGCGGACGGGCCCGCTATCGCGACGACCAGGCCCATTAGAATTGCTATCAGGATCACCACACCGCTGCCGAGGAGTACGATCTCGCTCAACAGGTCCGCCTTCATTAATTCGTCCCGGTGCATGACACCTCCTCGTGGTTCGACTGCCCCACCGGCTTAAAGATTGCTGTTAAGCGGCTTCCTGTGCGGGGCTCCAGCCTACGCCGGGCGACGGCAGCGCCTCCGCAGGCGCAGCATTGTCCGCACCACGCAAGGCCGAGCTCGATCTGGCCAGCTCAAGTCCCAGCAACTCCCGCATACGCGTCTTCGCCTTATGAAGCTGCGACTTGGAGTTCCCTACCGAGCAATGCAAGAGCCGTGCGATCTCGTGATGCTCATATCCCTTCACCTCATGCAGCACAAAGATCGTCCGATAGCCTGCCGGCAGCTCCTTCATCGCCCGGGTCAATGCGATCCGGTCGACGCAGCCGGAGAGCCGGTCGTCAACTTTTCCCTGCTCCCGCTTCATGGAGCCATCGGGCTCCTCAAGAGGCTGATCAAGTGACAAAACCCGCAGTCCCTTCTTCCGCATGTGCATGAGAACCGTGTTCACCGCTACCCGATAAAGCCACGTCGACAGCGCGGAATCTCCGCGGAAAGTCGCCAGCTTCCGGAATGCCTGGAGGAATGCATCTTGCGTCAGATCTTCCGCCTCCGCGGTGTTACTGGTCATTCGTAAGCACAGAGAATAGATCTTGGTTTTGTGTGCGTTAAACAGGGACGCAAATGCATCCGGATCACCCTCCTGGGCCCTGCGCACGAGTTCTAGGTCTAATTGGTGACGATCCGCGGAATTTACTTCGTTTCTCACTTGAGCTCCTTTCGCTGCGCCCCAATGGTTCGATTCCATACGCCGATGCAATGCCGACAATAGGGCCATGGACCTCAATCGTCCATCGAGTGATCCCCGTAGCGTGGATAGTTCGGTGCTGTAACTGAAAAATGGTTCCTTCCTCAGCCCGGCAAACCAATCCACGCGCTTGCTAACTTACGGAATACTTTGGATTTGCGTTCCACGCGCCCAGTATGCCGCTCCTACGCGGACGGAATTCCCGCCCTAGGGACACTCTTCCCGTGAACTACAGAGTTGGCAGGATTGTTGAACTTCCTTATGCGTCCTATCCTCGCTCCAGTATCGAATGTGGTTTCCCCAGATACCCACCCTCCAGGCAGGTGCTGATTGGCGCAGGCCAGTCGGCACTTGCCTCTCGCCATACTTTGGGATGGTGCGACTCGGAAGCGCATCGAGCACCGGATTCGTGGTTTTGATTCAATAACTCTGGAGGCAAGACATGTCGGCGAATTCGTTACAGGAACTTTACCTTGAACAACTGCGGGATCTCTTCGATGCCGAACAACAGATCATTAAGGCGTTGCCGAAAATGATCGCCTCGGCGCGGTCAGATAAACTCCGCGATGCATTGACCGGGCATCTGGAAATCACCAGGAAGCAGGCGGATAGGGTCGAGAACATCTGCCAGGAACTCGGTGAGGATGCCAAGCGTGAAAAATGCAAGGGGATGGAAGGTGTTCTCAAGGAAGGCAGTGACCTGGTCGGCGACATCTCGAACAAAGAGGTCCGCGACGCTGCGATCATCGCCGCCGCACAACGAGTCGAGCACTACGAAATGGCTGGATACGGAACCGCCCGCACTTATGCCACCCTTCTTGGATATGACGAAGCAGCTAGCGCTCTCGAACAGACTCTCGAGGAGGAAAAAGAAGCGGATGAAACGCTCTCCGGCCTCGCTGAACAACTGAACCGCGAGGCGCTCAAGTCCGAACGCGCTGAACGAAAGCAAAAAGAGGACGCTAAGACTGCGCGCGGCACGAAAAGTAATAGTCGCAAGCGCGTAGCCTAAACAACGTGCCCCTAAGAGCAGCTTCGGCGCAAAGGGCGATGGCATCCTTCGTCATTGCCCTTTGCCCTCTTCCACAACCGCAAGTGATGCAACTTGGATTTCTCTCGCAAATCAGTATGGCGGACGCACAATGTGCACGATGTTATTGCGCACCGCGTACAGCACCAGGTCGCTGACCGAATGAAGATTCAGCTTGCGCATGATGTTCGCACGGTGCGTCTCCGCGGTCTTCACGCTGAGTCCAAGCGTGTCCGCGACCTCTCTTGAGCTCTTTCCTTCCGCCAGCAGCTGCACAATCTCCCTCTCTCGCGGCGTCAGCTTCGCTCGCGGAGAGGCCTCTTCACTACCTTTCGCCTGCTTGCGGTGCAGGTAGCCGTCGAGCACCATCGAGGCGACCTTGGGCGTGAAGTAGGTCTTATTGTTCTGGAGCGCTTCCACCGCGGTCACCAGCTCGCGCGCCGCGTCTGACTTCAGCAGGAACCCGCGAGCGCCCGCATTCAGCACTTCCTGCACGAGCGTATCGGAATCGTGTAGCGTCAGGATGAGTATTCGAATGTCGGGGTTCGCCTTGACAATCTGCCGGGTCGCTTCGAGACCGTTCAAGTTCGGCATTCCCACGTCCAGGATGATGACGTCGGGATTCAGCTTAAGCGCTTTGTCGACCGCTTCCCGTCCATTGCTCGCTTCTCCGCAGATCTCCCAATCGGGTTTGGCGCGCAGAAGCACGGTCAGGCCGCGCCGAACCACCTCGTGATCGTCAACCAGGAGTATTCGCAGCGGCATCAAGGCTTTCTCTGGCCCGAATCGGAAAGCATCCAGCTTAAGATAGCAGTCCAGAGTTCCGGGCACGCTAGGACGATAGGTTGTCGCTCGCCGGAAAAGAATACGGAT
>Ga0335078_10011107_pt1 | contig 13349 bp, 10 predicted proteins | sample Lox_Sample_32_FD_206711 | JGI IMG/M metagenome (GOLD analysis project Ga0335078, IMG submission 206711) | Soil microbial communities from Loxahatchee National Wildlife Refuge, Florida, United States - Lox_Sample_3.2 | ecosystem: Environmental > Terrestrial > Soil > Wetlands | place: USA...
CCTCTTTCAACGCCTCGCAATAAGGGCGGGCGGGGCCGCGAAGTTCGATGCCGATCCAAAGCCCCTTGCCGCGGACCTCCTTCAGGTTGGAGCTGCGGAGGGTTCGGAGCCGCTCCAGGAAGTAGGGTCCCAGCTCCGCCGCGCGCTCCACCATGTGCTCTTCCACCAGAACACGCAACGCCGCGCGGGCCACGGCGCACGCCAACGGGTTGCCTCCGAAGGTGCTGCCGTGATCGCCGGGCTGGAAAACGCCCAGGACTTCCTTCGAGGCCAGCACCGCCGAGACCGGATAGAAACCGCCGGCCAGCGCCTTGCCGACAATCAGCACGTCGGGCGTCGCCGCCTCGTGCATGTAGGCAAAAAGCTTGCCGGTGCGACCGAGGCCCGACTGAATCTCATCGGCGACCAAGAGCACGTGTTCGCGCCGGCAGATCTCTACCGCTTCCCGGAGGAATCCAGCCGGCGGAATGATGATGCCCGCTTCGCCCTGGATCGGCTCGACCAGGAAGGCGCAGGTGTTGGGAGTGATCGCTTGCCGGAGCGCCGCGGCGTCGCCGTAAGGGATCGTCTTGAAGCCGGGCGTGAACGGCCCAAAGCCGTCGCGGTATTGCTCGTCCGTCGAGAAGCTAATCATGGTCATGGTGCGGCCGTGAAAGTTGTTGGCACACACGATGATCTCGGCTTGGCCGTCGGGAATACCCTTAACTTTGTAGCCCCACTTTCGCGCCGCTTTCACGGCCGTTTCCACCGCCTCCGCGCCCGAGTTCATGGGCAGCATCATCTCCATGCCGGTCAAGTCGTGGAGTTCCTTCGCCAACAGCGGAAGCTGGTCGTTGCGGAAGGCGCGCGAGGTCAGCGTGACCTTGCGGGCCTGGTCGATCAGCGCCTGGAGGATCGCCGGATGGCAGTGTCCCTGATTAACGGCCGAGTAGGCCGCGAGGCAATCCAGGTAGCGATTGCCGTCGACATCGTACACCCACACTCCCTCCGCGCGCTCGACCACCACATCCAGCGGCTGGTAGTTGTGGGCCCCGTACCGGCCCTCCAGCTCAATGAAATCCTTGCTGCACAGTCTCTCCGCGATCGCGGTCATCGTGATCTCCTTCGCTCAACGGGCCCAGAAGGCTCGATCCAGCCCGGCGGCGGACCGGCGGATAGCCTTACCTGGCGCCAGAGGTCGCTTTGGTGCCGACGCCGGCTAAACAGCGCGAGCAACTTTACCAACGCGGGTGAGCGTGAAACTGTTGGACCACCTCGTCAACTGGCTTCCGCCGGAAGGCCTGAAGCACCGCCATACGCCCACGGGTGCTCCTTTATTATACCGCAACGGCAAGCGTGTGGCACAGGCTTCTCTGCGGCGCTACCTAAATAAGGACTTGACTCCTGGATAATCCTTCGATAGACTGGGTTCGTATGCAGAGGTCGGCGGAATGTCAAAATCTGGCAAAACATTGCGGCTTTTTCGCACTGGATTTACCAGAACCTGTCAAGCCCGGTGGCCGATGTCAAGCTTTGATTGGGGGAACATCGCCCTCCAGAGCCTGACGAAAAACGCAAGGCTTGGGAGCCCTGGCCCTTGCCAGTGAAGCCGGGAATCCAGGGCAAGCTTCGAATTTCGGTTTCGACTTTCGCGTGAAGAGGAGAATGCCATGAAGCAGCGACTCGCGATCCTCGGAGTAGGATTCCTGGCGACCACCTGGGCCGCTGCCCTGCCCCAAGACCAGACGGCCAACCCACCCAAAGAGTCGCTCGCCGACGCCGCTCGCAAGGCCAAAGCGGAGCGCGCCAAGGAGGCCGGGAAATCCGTCAAGGTCTTCACCAACGAGAGCGTGCCCACTTCCGGAGGCATCAGCGTGATCGGCGTGCCCCCGAGCGAAGAGGCCGCCGGCAGTTCCGGCGCAACCGACAGCACCGACCCGGCGCGCGCCAAACAGAGGCAGGAGGCCCGCGATCAGTTTCGGAAGTCGAGTTCGGACCTGGCTCTGCACCAGCGCGAGCTCGCGGTGCTCCAGCAGAAGCTCAACCTCGCTCAAGAAGTATTCTCTTTCAATCCCAATGAGACCCTTCAACAGGAAACCTTCCGCACGGACATCAACAAACTGACGCAGGACGTGGAAGACAAGAAGCGCCAGGTGGCCGACGACCAGCAGGCCATTTCGGATTTGCGGGACGAGGCGCAGCGCGAGGGTGGCGATACGAGCTGGCTGACTAAACCGGGTGGTACCGGTTCACCCGGCAGTTCATCTGCGGCCAGCGAAAAACTTCCCCCGCCAGGAACGCGCGAGTACTGGCAGGCGCGCTTCCAGACTGCTCGCGAGAATCTGGCCCGCGCCCAGGAGGAACAGGAGCTGGCCGTAAACGAGTTGACCCTGCTCCAGACCCGCCAGGCGCAGGAACTGAATCCGACCACGCAGGCGGCGCTGGCGCAAGCGATCCCGGCCAAGCAGCAAGAAATCGTAACCAACCGCGCCGCCGTCGAAAAAGCCAAGCAGGATCTGGAAGCGCTCGAAAAGGAATTCGAGGCCAGCGGCGCGCCGGCAGACTGGAGCCAGGCGGAGCCGCCCGCTGCCAAGCCACAGTGAACCTGGCTTACCACCGCAGAGGCTGTTCGCTGTTCCGCGTCGTCTCAGTATGGCTGGACGCCTAGTTTCCATTTGCTGTTTCATGAATGACCCGTGCATAGTATGACTGGGGCGTGGAGGTACATAAGTGGCTGAGATCGGGATGGGCTACGGAAGCGAGTGCCACTTACTGAGGTATCTCGGCAGGCACCGCGAACTTCTGGATGAGAAGGTTCGAGAGGCTGTCGGTGCTGAAGCCATCCGCTGGTTGGATTTCCACTTCGACCGGAGGCGGAAGTGGCACGATGGGGAGCGAAAAGCGCTTGATTTTCTTGAGCACAACTCGCCAATTCAACAAAGCTGGTCGGAGTTCTGGCCTCAGCGTGGCGAACCTCCTAACTGGGACGCGGTTGCAAAGATTACAGTGGCAGACCTGGATGAATGGTAGCTTGTAGAGGCGAAGGCGAACCTTGAGGAATTGAAGTCTTCGTGTGAGGCTCACGAAGGAAAGGGACGCAAGACCATTCAGTCCGCCTTTGAGGAAACCAAGAAACGGCTGTGCGCCTCACAAGAGTGCGACTGGATGTCAGGCTACTACCAATTTTGTAATCGAATCGCGATCGTACAGTTTCTGATGACCCACGGGGCTAAAGCCCGACTGCTCAACTTGTACTTCACGGGTGACAAGGGCGACAAGCGGCGAACTTGCCCGCGCAACTCCGAGGAGTGGCAGAAGGGCCTTATGGAGCAGAAGGGCCTTATGGAACGAGCTCTACACGTCGGCCTGCCCGCCGGTCACGCCCTTTCAGACCGAATTCACGACCTGTTTCTCGAAGTTTGTCCCCAGACACACGATGCGGCCCCCCCACCGAACACGGGTGCCGAGGAGTGCCTGCAGCTTGATGACGTGGAAGCGGACCCGAAGTTTGTGGTCATGATGGAGAGCTCCGCCTCCGACATCCGCGCGGGTCGCGTCGTCAGCCACGCTGAGGTCAAAAAACGATTTGGCGGCTAGTCAACTACCTACAAGAAGATGGCAACGACAAGGGAGAGGCTCATGGTCAGCGAGAGGTCGGGAAAACTCACACGCCGGACATTCCTGAACCAGGCGACGACAGCGGTTGGGGTGGCGGCCCTTGGCAGTGCGCCCGTCAGCCCGAGAGGTGAGGTCACTGCCCTTTCCTACGGACGCATCGCCGGGGCCAACGATCGCATTTCACTGGCGCACATCGGCATCGGCAATCGCGGCTCGGAACTCGACTGGATCGCGTCGCGCCTTAAGGACTCGCACCACGTGGAGATGACAGCCGTCTGCGACCTCTGGACCGTAAACCGCGACAAGGCCGCCGCCACCAATCAGAAGTACTACGGCCGCGCGCCGCGCCCGTTCCAGTATCTGGAAGACGTTCTGGCGCTCAAGGATGTCGACGCCGTCATCATCTCTACGCCCGAGCACGGGCACTCGCCCATCCTCAAAATGGCGGCGGAGGCGGGCAAGGACGCCTACGTCGAGAAGCCCATGGGCAACGTGCTGGCGGAAGCGAAGGCGGCGCGCGACGCTGTCATCGAGCGCAACCTCATCGTCCAGGTGGGCACGCAGCACCGCAGCGAGCCGTATCCGCGGGCCGCGCACGATCTGGTCGCGACCGGCGCGCTCGGCGACGTCAGCAAGGTGGAAATCGTGTGGAACTACCATGGCCCGCGCTGGCGCGGCCGTCCCGAGGTGAAGCGGATTCGCGAGCAGGACACGGATTGGCGCAAGTGGCTCCTCACCAAGCCTGATCGGCCCTTCGATCCGCAGCTCTATTTCGAGTTCCGGCTGTACAAGGAGTTCTCCAGCGGCATCGCCGACCAATGGATGAGCCACGCCATCGATCTGGTCCATTGGTTCATGGACGACAACTTCCCGCGCTCGGCGGTGGCGCACGGCGGCATCTTCGCCTGGCACGACGGCCGCCAGAATCCGGACACCTTCCAGGCTCTGCTGAAGTACCCCAAAGGCTTCCTGGTAAGCTATGCAACTAGCTTCGGCAACGACGCCGACAGCTTCACCCGCTACATGGGCAAGCGGGCCACGCTCATCGACATCGGCGGCGAGGGCAGCCCCCGCTACCAGTGGGTGGAAGAGAAGGGCAACCACGAAGACAACCCGGAGATCGACGCGCAGCGCGGCAGCCGCTACGTGCAACTGCCCGGCGAGAGAGTCCTGCCGCCTACCGGCATGGGCGATCTGACCCTGGAACATATGACCAACTGGTTCGACTGCCTGCGCAGCCGCCAGCAACCGCACGCGACCGTACAGAACGGCTTCGCCCAGTCGGTAGCCTGTATGATGGCCACCGAAGCGTATTGGACGGGGAAGAAGGTCACCTGGGACGCGGCGAACGAGGTCATTCAGGGGTAAACGCGGAATGGGAAATTCGAAAATCGAAACCCGGAACTTAGGGCTAGTTTTGTATGACATGGCACTGCTGACGATGCCTTGCGACTAGCTGCCGGCCAACGTTTTTCGAATTTCGATTTTCGAGTTTCGACTCAAACCAGGGGATCCCCATTCCCATCGACGGGGTTTTGCAGCACGGTGCGCAAGGCGGCGCAGAAGGCGTGAAAGAGTGGATCGAGGGTTCGGCGTGGTAGCGGCGGGCCGGCGTAGGTCGCCTGTGGTTCCAGGCTGCCGCTTTCAACTTGGCGGAAGAAGTCCGCTGCTGCCGACCACGCAAAAGTCGCATCGGGATGCTTCGAGATACGGCGCTTAAAGTCCAGCTTCCCGTGATCAAGCGTGAGGGTCCACTCGAGTTCCCAGTCTTCGAGCGCCCACAACGTGACCAGTTCCGCCTCTCGGATGTGTTGGCGCAGGGTGCGCTCGCGTCCCGCAAGCACCAAGGCACGCTGGATGAGACGGCGCGCGGCGCGCTTGGAAAGCACGGAGCAATCAGTGATGGGATCCGGCTCGGTCATGACGATGGTCAAATCAGAGATCAGAAAGCAGAAAGGGCACTTTGGAAGCTCGGAGCCCAGATTTCGAGCGACCCTCATTACCATTGGCTCGCGTGCTGAATGTCTTCCTTCTGATTTCTAACTTCTGACTTCTGATTTCGCCCTGGTGCGTTGCGCCGCAGCCGCCACCAAGTCCGCCGCTGGAACCAGTTCATCCACCAGTCCGAGCGTGAGCGCCTGGGTGGCGGGAATGCGTTCGCCCGTCAATAGAATCTGAAGCGCGGGCGCTCGGCCCAGCAAACGTGGCAGGCTCTGCGTGCCGCCCCAGCCGGTGATGAGACCGAGCGTTGGCCCGGGGTGGCCGAACGACGAGTCGTAGGTGGCGACGCGGCGGTGACAGGCCAGCGCCAGATCGAGCGCGCCGCCCAGGCAGTAGCCTCGAATCGCCGCCACCACCGGAAGCGGAAACGTCGCGATGCGATCGAGCAGCGCTTGCCCGGCTCTCGCAAACTCTCGCGCCGCGAATCCCTCCAGTTGAGTGATCTCCTCCAACTCCGCGCCGGTGGCAAAGGAGCGCGAGTTTGCCGCGATCACCACGCCGGTGAAGCAACCGGAACTCTCGATAGCGGCCAGGTGGTCGCCGATCTCCGTCAGCACGGAACGGGTAAGGCGGGGATAGGTTTCACCTTCCGGGAATGCGACCAGGGCGACGGAATTGAAACTTGAAATTTCCACAGCGTGAAGGACCGAGCCTCACCCTCCACCCCTGACCCTTTCTTGCGCCCGCTCGCGGATGAATTCAACGATCTCCTGCGTCGACGCGCCCGGTTGGAACACTGCCGCCACCCCTGCCTGTTTCAATCCTGGGATATCCTCATTAGGGATAATACCGCCGACAATCACCAGGACATCGTCCATCTGCTGCTGATGCAGCAAGGCGCAGATGCGAGGCACGATAGTGTTGTGCGCGCCGGAAAGGATCGAAATGCCGACCGCGTCCACGTCCTCCTGCAGCGCGGCGACCGCGATCTGCTCCGGCGTCTGACGCAGACCGGTGTAGATCACCTCCATGCCGGCGTCGCGCAGGGCGCGGGCGACGATTTTGGCGCCGCGATCGTGACCGTCGAGGCCAGGCTTGGCGACTAAGACGCGGATTCGTTTGTCCATAAATTCGGTGGCGAGTGGTGAGTGGCTAGTTCCGCGAAGCCTGGGTTCCTTGGCGGGTGTCGTTTTCAAGCCCCTCGCCACTAGCCCCTCGCCACTCGCCGCTTCATCGAAACGCCGGCTCCTCGTACGTTCCAAACACGCGACGCAGCACGTCGCACATCTCCCCCAAGGTGGCGTAGGCGCGCACGCACTCGAGGAGGTACGGCATCAAGTTGGCGTCAGTGGAAGCAGCGCTGCCCAGCGCTGCCAGAGATGCTTGCACGCGTGCGTTATCGCGGCTCCGGCGCAGTTCCGCGAGATGCTGGTGCTGGCGGCGCGCCGCATTGTCATCAATCACCAGAATCTCGATGGGCTTTTCCCCCTCCGCCAAGGCGTTAACACCTACCATCAGCTTCTCCTTGCGCTCGAGCTGGCGCTGGTAGGTGTAGGCGGCCTCGTGAATTTCCTTCTGCGGGAAACCCTTCTCGATGGCAGGGACCATCCCGCCCAGCGCGTCGATCTTGGCAAAGTATTCGTAGCAGGCGCGCTCGGTTTCCTGGGTAAGGGCCTCCACGAAATAGGAGCCCGCCAAAGGGTCCGCCGTGTTGATGACCCCGCTTTCGTGTGCGATCACCTGCTGTGTGCGCAGAGCGAGGGTGGCGGCCTGCTCGGTGGGCAGCGCCCAGGCCTCGTCCAACGAGTTGGTGTGCAGCGATTGCGTGCCGCCCAAAACAGCGGCGAGCGCCTGAAGGGTGGTGCGGACCACGTTGTTATAGGGCTGCTGCGCGGCGAGCGAGCAACCCGCCGTCTGGGTATGAAAGCGGCACAGCCAGGAGCGTGGATTCTCGGCGCCGAAGCGCTCTCGCATCACGTGTGCCCACACTTTGCGCGCCGCACGGTACTTGGCGATCTCCTCGAAGAGGTCGTTGTGGGCGTTAAAAAAGAAGCTGAGGCGGGGAGCGAACTCGTCCACGCTCATGCCGGTGCGGGTTACCCACTCGACGTACTCCATCCCGTCGCGCAGCGTGAACGCCAATTCCTGCACGGCGGTCGATCCTGCCTCGCGAATGTGATAGCCGCTGATGGAGATCGGATTCCAGCGCGGCACTTCGCGCGCCCCGAAGGTGATGGTATCCACCACCAGACGCATCGAGGGCGCCGGGGGAAAGATGTACTCCTTCTGGGCGATATACTCCTTGAGGATGTCGTTCTGGGTGGTACCGGAGATCTTTTTCCAGTCGGCGCCCTGCTTTTCCGCCACCACCAGGACCATCGCCCAGATCATGGCCGCGGGCGAGTTGATGGTCATCGAGGTGGTGACCTTTTCCAGCGGCAGGCCGGCTAGCAGCGTCTCCATGTCAGCGAGCGAGGCGATGGCCACGCCGCACTTGCCGACCTCGCCCTCCGCGATCGGATGGTCGCTATCGTAGCCCATCAGTGTGGGGAGGTCGAAAGCGATGGAAAGGCCCGTCTGACCCTGATCCAGCAGGTAGTGGAGACGGCGGTTGGTGTCCTCGGGTGTGCCGAAGCCGGAGAACTGCCGCATGGTCCAGACCCGGCCGCGATACATCGTCTCGTGGATGCCGCGCGTGAAGGGGAACATACCCGGATCCGCGAGGTCGCGATCATAGTCGAAGCCGGCAAGATCGGCGGAGGTGTAAAGCCCCTGAATGGGAACTCCCGATAGCGTGGTGAAGCTCTTGTCGCGCTCGGGAGATCGGGCCAGCGCCGGGCCCAACGTCTCCTTTTGCCATCGAATTTCGGCCGCAGAAGGCTTCCGTCCGGCGGCGTCCTCCGGGTTTGATGAGCGCGGAGCCGCTGCTCCGGCCCGCGTTCCGGCGCCAGCCTGCGACTCAGTTTCGATGTCTGCGACTGCCTTGTCGTCGCTATTCATAAACCTGACCGCATCTTAATGCCGACCCTTTTGATAAGTCAACCTCAACGCGGCGCCTGAACGCACCGCGAGACCCTGGGCGCGTCGTTCGGTTCCCGGCTTTCCTCAGCCCTCTTACTCGACCCTGTCGCCTTTTCGCCTGCATTAAGGCAGCCTTCATTACCTTTGTTACCTTTGTTAAAGCGGCCTTGACAACCGACCCCAGCGGGTGTATGGTGAAGATGCAGGAGGTGCCTATGATGACTACAATCCAGAAAGGTGTTGTGCCACCGGGCTACTGAGGGCCCTTAGGGGCCCAGCACTCGCTTACGAATTTGCTTAGCTTCTCCTCCGAAGCACTCGAGAAGCGTGTAGAGGTCACCACCGGGTTCCGTATCGCTCTGGAAGGCTTTCATTCGAATCTTCCTTTCGTCCGTTTCCGCTTCGTCATCCGGAAAGGCGTCCCTTAGATGGTCAACCGCGTTACGACGCAGCTTCTCCGCTGCCGCCGGATCGCTCTCCAGTTCCGCCAAGCGGGCGCGGGCACAGGAGAGGTTGTAGAGGATGCTGCGGCGATAGTGCGCGGGGCCCTCGTCGGTCTGCCACCGCTTCAGGGCCAGAGCCTCGGTGAGGAGGGTTACACTGCTTTCGTACCCTTCCCGGGCCTGAACGAGCTCTCTGCATAGGCCCATCTCACTAGCCTTTGTGTGTTCCGTAATGGAAAGATAGTAGCGGGCTCTCTGCTGCCCTGGGTCGAGCTTTAGCGATTTCTCCAGCGAGTCGCGGGCCCGCTCCGCTTCCCCGCTGACCACCACCTCCAGGTAGCCGATCTCGTTGAGCGCCACCACGTCCCGGGGGTCGTGCTCCGTGCTACGGAACAGATAGAATCGGGCGCGTTCGATATCCAGCGGATCGGGCGCGAGCGCGGGCTGGGCTTGCTTCAGGGAGTTCTCGTGCTCGTACTTGGCGCTGTAGAAGCTTCCCAACATCCGGTAAATGCGGGAAGCATCCTCACGAAAGTACTCGAGATCGAGGATATCGAAAGCCGCCGCGGTGCGCTCGTAGTGAACGATTCTCACTCGCTTGGTCGGCGGGATGTTCTTATAAACATCCCGCTTGGAATCGTTTTCGGGAATGAGTTGCTCAAGCTCAAAGCGGATCTTCAGGACCGAGCGTTGCATGTGACTGAAAAGCGGGAACTCCCTCCGGATGTCGAGCAGCTCGTTCTCCATTCGGCGCTGGGTATCGGCCTTGGCCTGCTCGAGCCCGGCCAGGAACCGGTCGTGCGCGTCTTTCAGTCCCTGCTCGTATCCTGCTTGTTGATCCTCGGTCTTCTGGCGGAGAGCGCCCAGATCCTTCACGCTTTCCTCAGCACGTCGGGTCGCTTCCTGCACCCCGAGATAGGCGCTCACCCCCAGCGCCAATCCGTACAGCGTCGACAAACCGATGACGAAGGAGGCCAGAGTCTTGAGGTCATCAGCGCTCTTCTCGTAAGCCTCCAGTTTCTCGCGCAACGAGGCCGCCTGTTGATTCAGATCCCGGGGCTGCGGAACCGCCACCACATAGCGCTGCCAGTCCATGGCTTCACGAAAGATATCGATGGCCAGGATCAGGGCCGCAACCGCCACCACCGTTCCGAGGGACCACGCCAGCTTCTTCATCATCGGACGCGCCATCTTTCAGACTGCCTATACGCCGGGCGAAGCCGTTGCCAATCGCCACCAGCTTGTTGTATTCTATCCACAGATTGCAAGACGCCGGGTGCGTCGCATCGACCGACCAACCACCCACGGTGCAATCCATGTGACCAGGCGCTATCGTCTAGGGGTTAGGACGTGAGATTCTCAATCTCAAAACCCGGGTTCGATTCCCGGTAGCGCTACCACTGAATCGACGGAACAGCAACCCCCAACCGCGCTTCACGCGGCCTGCTTTTCCTCCTTGGGACTGAACACCTGGGTCAGCGTGAGCCCGCCCGACACCAGCACCACTCCCGCCAGCATCATCAGGCTCAGGTATTCGTGCAACACGAAGTGCGCGAAAAGCGTGGCCATGATCGGATTGAGCGGAAAGAAGGCGTAAACGCGCGCCACGGCCATCAATCGCAGAGCAGTGAAGAGGCAATAGATGGCGATGACGCCGGAAATCACGCCGCTCGCGAGCAACGCCGCCAAGTTCCGGCCGGCGGTGGCGAGAATCGAGCCGCCGCGGCCCATGGCCAGCAAGCCGAGCAGCGCCACGCCTTCGCTCGCCACGAACTGAAGCAGGATGGCGATGGATTGGTGGGCGCCGCGAAGCTGCGCGTCGCGCCACAGCACGCCCGAAACTCCATAGGTGAGCGCGGTAAAGAAAGCGAGCGGAATGGCGAGGTACCAGTGCGAGGAAGCCGGATGGCCGCTGAGCTGGCCCCACGAGAGGAATCCCAGGCCCAGAAATAGCAGTCCGATCCCCAGGACGGCCAGCCGGGTGAGGCGCTCGCCCAGGAAGACCCAGGCGATCAGCGTTCCCCAAATGACGTAGGTCTGAAGCACCGGCACGGTGATCACCACGCCGCCCACCTGCATGGCGAAGTAATAGGCAAAGAGGCCGAGGGTGGAAAGGACACCCGCCGCGAGCAGGGAGACGATCGGCCGGCGCCCGATGTAGCGCGCCGAGCCGGGGCGAAGCTGGTCCAGGGTGTGGTTCTTCCCCACCAGAATGATGCCCAGCGCCAGGCTGGGAAGCCCGCGCAGGAAAGGTCCGATCAGCGGGTCGGCCTGCCGCACCGCCATCCGGTCGAGAATTTCCGCCGACGCGTAGCCTAGCACGGCGCCCGCCGCCCAAGGCTCGCCACGGCGCGGGCGGGGGGTCGCGATCGCCGCGACCGCCGCTGCCTCCGTGTTCGTTTCGGAAATTGGCAAGGTCCATCCTTCCGCGAATCAAGACAAGAGCAAATCAAAAAGCAAAAATGAGAAATCAAAAATGAAGACCGTCACGAACCATCCTTATCAAGAATCAGGAGTCGAGCAATACCAGGATCAAGAACCCCGCAAACACGGCCTTCATTTCTCATTTTTGATTTTTGATTTTTGCTTTTTGATTTTCTTTTTCTTCCCTCACTTCCCTGCCCCGTACCGCTCGCTCCGGCCATTCCGGCGGTTGGTCACGCTGAACGTGCCATCCGGTTCGGCTGACAGCTTGATGGAGTTTCCGTCGACCGCATCCTGGTTAGCGATAAAGTCCGCGGCGACGTTGTTGGCGGGACCTCCGCCGACCGCGTAGTGGAGCTGCCAAAATCCCTCCAGGCCCGGCGAGCTATGGATCGCCTGCCACGCCTCGGGAGAGCCGCCCTTCTTGGCGCCGTTGTTCATGATCGCCACGCGCGGGTGCAGGGCGTGCACGATGGCCGCGGACCCCGAGAGGTTCATACCGTGGTGCGTGCTCAGGTAAACGTCCACGGTGCCCAGCTTGTTGTCGGGACAAACGAGGTCCAGTTCCTTGTTCCAGGTGAGGTCGCCGAGGTCGACCATGCGAAACTTGCCGTAAGTGATCATCATGCCCACCGATTGCGCGTTCTCTCCCGGATCCACCTCGCGGCGCGGCGTGGTGGCGCACAGCGGGTTGGGTTCGCCGGCGCCCGGCAACGGCGGCGCGATCTCGTCGCCGGCCGCGCTCACGATTTCCACGTCGATGCCGGAGATGGGGATCTTTTCCCCCGGCTGGGCTAGGATGTGATTACCCTTCGAGGCTACGTTCTCATAAGACTTGAACAGAAACTGCGCCATAGGGTCGGTTTCAACGTCCCGCGGGCCGTGATCGACGAAATGAACGATGGGGATGCGTTCGGCCAACTGCGGCACGCCGCCCACGTGGTCGGCGTGGTAGTGCGTCACCACGAGGTAATCGATCCGCTTCACGCCCGCGACTTTGGCCGCGGCCACGATGCGGTCGGCGTCGCGGCCGGCGAAGTCGGGCCAGCCGGTGTCCACCAGCATCGACTGACCCGAGGGCGAGACAAACAGCGTTGCTTGTCCGCCCTCCACGTCGATGAAGTAGACATCCAGGGTTTGCGCCGCGCGGAGCGGCCGCACGGTGAGGAGAAAAGCCATTACGGTCAGAGTGCACAATATTCGTCGCATAGATTCCAAAGCCTACTTTCGAAAGAGTCGAAAGTCAAAGGTCGAAAGGCGAAGGTCGAGACCGACCACCTTCGACGTCTTGTTTAGGCTTCTATTTCGCCTTGCGAAAATAGAAAACGTTAATACTGCGCAATAGCCTACACATAAGGGCTAGACTAGGATACCGTCCGAAGTAGACACCATTTTCGCTTTAGGTCCGTACTGCGTCCAGGGAAAATGACCCGGGCCTGCTCGAGCCAGCGCACGAAACCATGTTAAGATCGTCCCGACGGCCGTGCCCCGCGGGTTCTCTGGTTCACATATGATGCGACCAGCAGCGAGAGGAGGCTCAGCGTGTACAGAGATTGTAGCCAGTTCAATAGACTCGCAAAGATGGAACTAGGCTCAATCCTGTAGTAGTGGCCGCTTAGGCTCTGCAGCGCGCTATACACAACGAAATCCAACGCCATCAGGTAACCGTTCAGACCGTGCTTAGAGTACGTGGCTGTTACCTGAAACGGCGGATTGCGGTAAACGAACACCTGCGGTCGAATGATATAAAGCATTTCGTACGACAGGCCGAAAAACAAGACCCCGTAAACGTAGAAAGTAAGCACGTTTGTCAACCGGACGGGCAGGTCTCGCCCGATAACATACTTGTAGTAATTAAACGTGATAAAGATTAGCGAGGCTAGGATGCCAAGGAAAAGGAATAAAGCCGTCACCCTGAACAAT
>Ga0335078_10011108_pt1 | contig 13349 bp, 13 predicted proteins | sample Lox_Sample_32_FD_206711 | JGI IMG/M metagenome (GOLD analysis project Ga0335078, IMG submission 206711) | Soil microbial communities from Loxahatchee National Wildlife Refuge, Florida, United States - Lox_Sample_3.2 | ecosystem: Environmental > Terrestrial > Soil > Wetlands | place: USA...
ACGCGCCGGATTCTGACTATGGCGCTCGAAGTGACCCTGCACCGGCCGCGCGCCACGCCGCTTATCCTCGAAACGCTATGACAATCCGACTCACAGAGCCTGCGCGGACCCGTTTATCCAGCACCCAGCACCCAGTACCCAGGACCCACTTATGATTCGCATCGCCAACGGTCAAGGCTTCTGGGGCGACTGGCTCGAAGCGCCCGTCCGTCTGGTCGAGGGCGGCCCCATCGACTATCTCACCCTCGACTACTTAGCCGAAGTTACCATGTCGATCTTGCAGAAACAACGCCAGGCCGACCCCAACTTAGGCTACGCCCGCGACTTTCCTCCGCTGATCGGCCGCATCGCGACTCAGTTGCGCCAGAAGCATATCAAAGTCGTCGCCAATGCCGGCGGCGTGAACCCGATCGCCTGCGCGCGCGCCGTCTTGAAAGCCGCGCCCGCATTGAAAGTCGCCGTCGTCCTGGGCGATGACATACTCGAACGGATTCCCGAGTTACTCGACAAAGGCCACGAGCTGCGAAACATCGACACGGGCAAGCCGCTGGCTGCTATTCGCGACCGCATTCTCAGCGCCAATGCCTACATCGGCGCATCCCCCCTCGCCGAAGCTTTGGGCACGGGCGCGGACGTGATCATCTCCGGACGCTGCGCGGATGCCGCGCTGGTCCTCGCGCCCATGATCGAGCGCTTCGGCTGGCGCCCTGAAGATCACGACAAGCTTTCCGCCGGCATCGTCGCCGGCCACATCATCGAGTGCGGCGCGCAATGCTCCGGCGGCAATTGCCAGGCCGATTGGCAAAACATCCCGGACCTCGCCAATATCGGCTACCCCATCGTGGAAGCCCAGCCCGACGGGTCTTTCGTAGTCACCAAGCATCCCGGCACCGGCGGACGCATCGATTCGCACACGGTCAAGGAGCAGCTCCTCTACGAAATTGGCGATCCACGCCAGTACCTGACGCCCGATTGCGTGGCTGACTTCACTTCGCTCCACCTTGAAGATGCCGGCCCCGATCGCGTGCGCGGCTGCGGCGTGCGCGGCGGTCCGCGCCCCGCGATGCTGAAGGCGTCCATCAGCTATCATGCCGGCTGGAAAGCATCCGGCACGCTGGTCTATACCTGGCCGAACGCGCTCGAAAAGGCGCAGGCCGCCGACCGCGTCACGCGCCAGCGCCTCGATCAGCTCGGCCTGCGTTTCGACGAGATCCACACTGAATTCTTCGGCGTGAATGCCTGCCACGGCCCCGCGGCGCGCCCCAACCACGATCCGCCGGAGGTGCAGCTTCGCATCGGCGTGCGCGGCTCCGACAAGCGCGCCGTCGACCGCTTTACCCGCGAAATGATTCCGCTGGTGCTTACCGGTCCGCCGGGCGGCACCGGATATGGTGAAGGCCGGCCTGAGGTCCGCCAGATCGTAGCCTATTGGCCGGCCCTGATCCCGCGCGAGGAAATTCACACGCGCGTGGAGGTGGTCGCATGAAAGTGCCGCTCTCACGCATAGCCCACACCCGCTCGGGGGACAAGGGCGATATCGCCAATATAGGAGTTATCGCGTGGTCGCCTCGGTACTACGAGATCCTGCTGCGTGAAGTGACGCCAGAGCGCGTCAAGTCTTTCTTCGGAGAAATGGTTGCCGGCGGCGTGGACCGCTTCGAATTGCCGAATCTCTCCGCTTTGAATCTTCTGCTGCACCAGGCGCTCGGCGGGGGCGGCACAGTTTCGCTGCGTACCGATGCGCAGGGCAAAACGCTGGGCGCCGCGCTGCTCGGGATGGAGATCGATGTCGATGAGCGAGAGCTTACAGATTAATCGCGAAGGCCGGGTCCTACACCTGGCGCTGAACCGGCCCGAGCGGCGCAACGCCCTGAACAAGGAGTTGTGCGACACGCTGGGTGCGGCGCTCGACGAGGCCGAAACCGACGCGCGCATAGGCGCCGTGCTGCTTTCCGGCAATGGCAAATCGTTTTGCGCGGGCATGGATCTGCACGAAGTGTTGACGCCTTCGGGGAGCGAAATCAACGACGCGCACGAGCGCATCTTTTCCGCCGGAATCGGCATGACCAAGCCGCTCATCGCGGCCGTGCAGGGCGCCGCGCTAGCTGGCGGCGCCGGGCTGATAGCCAACTGCCATATCGTGGTGGCCGAAGAAAACGCCACCTTCGGGCTGACCGAGATCCGCATCGGGCTCTGGCCCTTTGTTATATTTCGGGCAGTCATGGCGGCCCTGGGACAGCGCCGCGCAACGGAATTGGCTTTGTCCGGCCGGATTTTTGGCGCTGCCGAGGCCCGCGAATACGGGCTGGTGCATCATATTGTCGATTCCGCGGCCCTGATGCCCAAGGCGCAGGAAATTGCCGCGGCCGTCGCCAACTCGAGCCCGACCGCAATCTACGCCGGACTCGCATTCGTGCGCGACGCCCGTGGAAAAAGTTGGGAGGAAGCCGGCGATCTGGCCCGCCGCATGCGCAACGAAGTTTTCCGCAGCGCCGATTTCCAGGAGGGCATTCGCGCGTTTCAGGAAAAGCGCCAGCCGCGCTGGACTGGAGCCGATTGAGGGCAACCGCCCCGTCAACCTACCGCGACGATTCCTCTCAACCGTATTGGACATTTGCTGTTCGCACCCCGCTCAAGTACGAACGCACAGCGCGGATCAGATGGTCAGGCCGCAATTTTCTTTGCGCCACGCGTCAGCTTTCGGTTTTCGGCGCGACACAAGGCGGGGCAGCTTTCTTCGCGTGCACCACCGGCTTGGTATGCTTCCGCGCGACAGTCTTGTGCACAGCAGGCGCCGGTGCGCATTCCGGTTTCGGAGGAGCAGGCGCAGCCGGAGGACATGCCGGCGCCGGTGCGGGCGGTGCGTATGCGGGCGCCGCCGGGGCAGGCGGTGCAGAGGCAACGGGCGCAAGGGCCGGCGCCGGAGGTTCGACCCGATAGCCGCCTACATACGCAGGCGCGGCCCAATAGCCCGCACCCCAAAAATAACGAGGACGCCACCGCCATCCCCATCGCGGTCCCCAGCGCACCACCGCCCGCGCGCGCGGGTAATATCCGCATCGCACACAACCGTAATAACCCACGCCGAAACGCGCCCCAACGAAAACACCGGCATCGGCACTCTCCAAGCTGCCGGCCAATAAAGCCAAGGTCACCAATAAGGTTTTCATGTTATTTCCACCCTATGAGTGAAGGAACCCGTCAGACCCGGCCCTGACGTGCTCCGGGTGCTGCTTTTTGGTGCGATTACTCACGAACAACTTCGCCGCGCCGGAACGAGTAAAAATGACACTCACTTAGGCGTCGACATTGGGCTTGTTGACCTGCTGCCCAATGCCGCATGCCGGAAGTCAATTCCCTTTTCCGCGGGTGCTTTGCAGGTCGGCGGGGAGTACAAATCCCAAGCGCTTGATTCCGTCAATGGCCATTCCCTCCTTGGCCGCGAGATCCCGGATCTTCGCTTCAAGAGGCGGGATCTGTTCCCGGTAATAATCCCGCTGCCGGGAGGGCGGCTGTTGCAAAATTTCGCCCGATACAGCGATTTCGCGGCGAAGACACGCCAAGAGGTCCGTATCGAGCGAGGCGAGCTTGTCTTCGAGCTCCAGCATGTCCCGCATCTTTCGATCGGACGGAAACTCCCCGGCGAGGCGCGTCCTCAGTTTGGCCTGTGCATCGAACGACGCTTGCGAGTCGTCGAGCAGCTTCTGCAGATCGAAACAGTTCTGGCGGAATTCGACGAACGTTCGCGAGCGGCGGCCGCGGATCTCGCGCAAATTCGCCCGGAACATGCTTGCGCGCTTTCCCAGATCCGCTGACTGGTTGACCAGGGCTTTTATTCGTGCGGCCTTGGCCAACTGCTGCTGTTGGATGTTGCCTACCGCTACAAAACCGATGATGACTGCTGCGGTAATCAGGCCGGCATATGTTCGGGTCGATTTGCGGCCCGCGAATAGTGTCTGCATCCTCTTCCCCCCGGTCCTGAACAGGCTTCGCTTCCTGCTCTCATCTCTTAAAGCGGAAGAACCGGGTTGAAACCGTAATCGAGCGCGACTTTTTTCTATAAGAAAGCGCAAAGGACCCGCCCCGCCAGGCGATAGCGCTGAGGCAGGCTCGAATATGCCGGGAGTCCGCTCTGCTTATGAGATCACGGGATCCGGCGGAAAGTGGCCGAAAGGCCCGTGACATCCCCGTAGTAATTACGGTTGGCGCCGCATCCCACGACGAAGTCAATGGAATCGCCGGCCTTCAGATCCAGGGATTCAAATGAAAAATCGTGCGCGAACCCATGGTTTCCGATTTCCTCCTCACCCAGGATTCCGCCGTTCTTCACGATGTGGACGTCCGTGGTAGCACGCGCGAAGGCTTCGAATTGCGCGCTCAAGCGATAATGCCCTGACGCCGGACAGGTCCACCGCACAACCGAATACTCACAGCCGCGGCCGGGATACAGGCATAAGCGTCCCTTCGGGATGCGGATGCCCGGACCTTCCACGGTGTGGCCCGAGACGTTCAGCGCCACCCGCGGCTGCTCGCCGCCCATCGACCAGCCAATTACACGTTGGCCCCAGAACGGCTTATCGAAATGGGTGCTGTACAGATGCAGCCCGGTTACGGCATTCTCCCGCCACCCGTAGGACCAGATCCCGGTGAGCGCCGGGTTGATCTGTATCGTGAAGTCAGAGGCGGCATCGTAGACCCACGGAGAAGCCCCCGTAATCAGCGCGCCAACCAGATAGAACCACATCTCTCAATTTTCCGCGAGCGCCTGAATTCTAACCGACAGACCGGTGATATCGGCTTCATATGTGTGGTCGGAACCGTAACCCACGGCGAAATCCAGGCGGTCGTTCGCGCGGATCTCGAGAGACTCGAACGAGAAGTCATAGGCGAAGCCGTCGCGGCCCAATTCCTCTTCGCCGAGCACGGTATCGTTCTTGAGGACGTGCACATCGGCGGTGGCGGGCCCCAGAGCATCGAATCGGACCGTGACGCGATAGTGGCCCGGACTCGGGCAGATCCACCTGATGATGCTGTACTCCCCCCGCGGGCCGGGGTGAAACCAGAGTTGACCGGGGGGTATAAACGTGTCGATTGGTTCGAGCGGCTGCGGAGTAATTGTCCGGCCTGAAACGTTCAAGGCTATAAATGGGCAGCAATAATCCCCGTGCTGCGGTCCCTCTCCGCTCCTGGACCAGCCGATCACCCGCGAGCCCCAATAAAGGAGATCGTAGTGTTGAGTGTACAGATTCAGTTCAGACCTGAGTTTGGATTCCCAGCCGTATGACCAAGTGCCCTCCCGCGCCGGATTCATCGACACGCTAAAGTCCGCGGCCGCATCATAGAACCCGCCGGGGAGCGAGCCATAAGCAAGCAATATCAACAAGCCGCTCTGAATATTCAATCGACGCTCCGGCGGTCCGCCATTATCGATCGCAACCTGGGTTGCATCTCGTCCAGCACGCCCCGCGCGAGGGCCGCCGGCGAATTGGCCAAACGTTCGTAAGTGCCGGACCATAGCCTTCGCGAACCTTTATATAACTGCGCCTTCACCACCACTCGATCGCCATAAGAACCGACCACTCCGCCGAGCTTGAAGGACTTCTCGGCCGGCGCCGGTAATACGACCATCGAACTTTCCTTCTTCAGAGCGAGCGTCACCTCGCGCGTGAATACGCGGGCCAGTACCACCGTCTCCGGAGTGAAGTTTAAGGACTCGAAGGGCACCACCGCTATGGCGGTGATGTTCCGGGCCCTTCGCAAGCCAAACTGTTCACCCACGAGAAAGGTAATCATGGTCACCAGGCTCAGCGACACCACTGCGATAAGCGCGCCCGCCATCCATGTCCACCGGTGCCCGCGGAGCTTCGCGGTTTGGGGCGGCGGCCCTGGTTCGGCCATCGGCGCTGGCGGAGAAGGCGCCTGGTTCCAGCCAAAGGCGGGGACATAGCTGCCTTTAGACAGAGCAATGCGAACCGGGTCGCCGGCGCCAGGCGAGGCATAGTAATCCTCGAGGCGAGTACGCAGGTTGCGCGCCTGCACGCGAACGATCGGATCGATTCGCGGGTCGAAGTCTTTGCCTCGGGCAAAAACTTCAACGCCGAGACTGTATTCCTTCAATTGATCGGCTTTTCCGGCGAGAGTAGCGCGAACCAGATGTCGCAGAAGCGCCGAGAGCGATTCGGATCGGGCGAAGCTCGGGTCGTTGAGAATTGCGGATAAGGCCTGTTCTACAAGATCTGAGGGAGGCGGGGAGCATGAACTGGTCATAAAACCTGAGAGACCTTTGATCCCCTCTGATACGATACCGCCGATTTACGGTAAAGACAAGCTCGGCGGAGTGAGATTGAGTGAGACCTATCGCATTGGCTTCAAACTGCCTTTACCGTAAACTTACCGGCATTTACTGTTGAAAGCTTCAACATATAGTGCAAACTCTAGTTAAAGTTCGCCACACGAATCTCCATTCAGGTGAGGGACCCGACTATTTTTAGATGCGAAGCGCAAAATCATTCCCCATGTTGTTTTTATCGGTAGCGGCGGCCTTCGCCGGGCAAAGCATGCGAGTGGCGGTTTGCAATCGAGGCCAGGTCCCCGGCACGGTGGTCGAGCGGGCCAAGGCGGAGACGGCGTATGTGTTTCAGGCCATGGATGTAGAGATCCGCTGGATGGAATGCGGAGCCGAGATCGGCGCGCAGGACTCGCGCCAGAGGCCCGATTTCATTGTGCGCATGCAGATGGGCGGACACATTACCACGGCCGGTCCGGCGTCATTGGATGCGATGGGCCGGGCATTCATGAACGACACCGGGTACGGTTACATGGTGGACACCTACTACACGGCCATTCGAGATCTGGCGCGGCTGTTTCCCTATGCCGGCGACGATCAGTTGCTGGGGTATGTCATGGCGCACGAATTGGGTCACCTGTTGATCAGCGCGGGACACCGGCCCAACGGGATCATGCGGGCGTCGTGGAACAAGGCCGAGATGGAAGCACTCAACCAGCGGCACCTGAAGTTCAATGACTGGGAGCGAAAAGCGATCCTGCGCGCGCTCGAGGCGCGCAAACTACAGCAGGGCGTACCTGTTGAATAACTCCATAACTATTGGCGAAATCCGGAGTAAGTCATATGAGTTCTGGAACTGATCGACTTTCTGCGTTGCAGCGCATCGCTGCTTTCTCCGCTGCCATCCGGGGGCATGATCTCGGGGAGTGGAGCACCGCCGATAACGTCGCCATGACAACGTGCATTCGATGCGGAGAGAAGTTGTGTGCGTACATCCCGGCGGTTCAGCCGGAGATTTATGGGCCCGTTCTGGCGAGCCTATGCCAGCCGCAATCTGCCGCCGGGGCAGCCGCGTAAAGTTCACAAATAGACATGCAGTGCAAATGGAGGATGAAATGAAAGCAATCAGATTCACGGTCTTGCCGTTCTATCGTGTAAACCACAACCTCGCGCCGCTGATCTGCCTGACCCTGGTGGCCGCGGCCAGCGCCGCACAGACCACGGCTACTTCCCAAGCGGCCCGCCCGCTCGATCCCGGCAAACCGATCGAGCGGAAACTAGCCGCCGGCGAAAGTCAGGCATACGAGGTCCGGCTGACTAAAGGTCAGTTTATGCGGGCGACCTTCGATCAGCGCGGCATCGATGTCGTAATTGACGTGTTTGGTCCCACCGGCGGTAAGATCGCTTCAGTGGACGGCCCGACCGGCGCCTAGGGGACCGAGGTCGTCGAATTAAGCGCCCCCGCATCGGGGGTTTATCGGCTGGTAGTGCATCCGTACGAGACGAATCCTCCAGCCGGAGTTTATGAAGCGAAACTGGAGACGATCCTGGATGCCGGACAATATGCTTCACTGCTGCAGAAGGCTCGCCCACCGCGCCTGGATATCCCTCACGGCTGGTTGGCCGGTGGCGGCGCCAGCAGGGACTGCCGGATCGAGCAAGATACAACCACGGTACACAACGGGCGCGCCAGCGTGCGAAGCACTTGCACCGGTTACGATGCGCGCGGGTTCGAGGTCTACAACAGTGGCGAGGGCCTGCTACAGGAAATTCGGGCGGATGCTTACCGGGGCAAACGCATCCGGCTGTCCGCCTGGGTCAAGCCCTACGGGGTGGAGCAATCGGCGAGGCTCTGGATGCGCGTGGATGCGGCGGACCGCATGCTCTGCTTGGACAATATGGAGCGCAACCTGATAAAGGGGACCTCGGATTGGCAGAAGCGGGAAGTCGTTCTGGATGTTCCAACCGAGGCAATAGGGATCAGCATCGGCCTCATACTAAACGGCAAAGGCACGATATGGGCCGACGATTTCCAGCTCGAGACGGTATCGCTCGACGTGCCAAGCACCGATATCGGCCTGCCACAGAGACCCTGGGATTCGAAGATGCGGGAGCAAATGCAGGAACGCTACAGCCGCGCCCCCGAACAACCGGTGAACTTGAACTTCGAGGAAGGAAGTTCTCAAGGCCCTCTCTAAATTCCGATTCATCTCGTCGAGCATAAGCGTGTCGTGTGGACTGCCGGAGGCCTCCCGGAACCCCGAAGATGAGGCGGCTACGCGTTGCAGAACAATGCCCCGGCGCGCCCCGCGCGGCATAATCGCGGCCAACCTTCGTCCAGCCGGGGCGCGATGGTGATGTGGTAAAGACCCCGTACATCGACCGAACCGCGCCCTGCGATACACTCGGCCTTTATCCTATGACTGCGAATCCCGTGCTGGGCGTCTTTCTCCATTGGTTGGGAGGTCTGGCCTCAGCCAGTTTTTATCTTGGCTACCGGGGTGTCAAGCAGTGGGCTTGGGAGACTTACTGGCTCGCCGGCGGCATCTTCAGTTGGATCGTTATGCCGTGGCTGCTCGCTCTCACGATGACCAACGACCTGTTCGCCGTGCTGCGCGAAGCGCCCGCCAGCAGCCTGTCCTGGGCCGTCCTGTTTGGCGTGCTCTGGGGAACCGGCGGCCTCACCTTTGGCCTGACGATGCGCTACCTGGGTATGTCGCTCGGCATGGCGGTAGCGCTGGGATTCACGGCAGCTTTCGGAACTCTCTTGCCGCCGATTTTTCGCGGCGAGTTTGCCACGCATGTGCTGGCCACGCATTCCGGCCGGGTGATTCTGTTCGGCGTGGCCGTGTGCTTGACGGGCATCGCCTTCGCCGGCGCGGCGGGCATGTCGAAAGAGCGTGAATTATCGGAGGACCAAAAGCGCGCCGCTATCAAGGAGTTCAGCCTGAAGCGCGGCCTGTTGGTAGCCACGTTCTGCGGCATTATGAGCGCCTGCTTCGCTTATGGTCTGGCTGCCGCCGATCCAATCAAGGCCATCACCATGCGGCATGGCACGCCGCCGTTGTGGCAAGGTCTTCCCGCACTGGTGGTGGTGCTGGTCGGCGGATTCGCGACCAACTTCGTCTGGTGTGTGATTCTCCATATCCAAAACCGGACTGGATATCAATACTTCACTTCGAAAGTGCGCCACGAGCTCCCCGCGCGCGCCGCGGAACCGATTCTGGAGACGGCCATCGACGCGCCGGGCGAGGAAATGGCGGTGGCGCTGGCGCCCGCGCGTGTCGCATCCGAAAGAGTCCCGATGCCGTCGAATTACTTGTTTTGCGCCCTCGCGGGCAGCACCTGGTACATGCAGTTCTTCTTCTATACCATGGGCGAGACACAGATGGGTGCTTTCAAGTTCTCCAGTTGGACGCTGCACATGGCCAGCATCATCATCTTCGCCACGCTGTGGGGGATCGCCCTGAAAGAGTGGAACGGCGTTGGCCGGCGCACGAAATGGCTGGTCGGGCTGGGCCTGTTTGTGCTGGTGGCATCCACCGTGATCGTGGGTTACGGCAATTATCTGGGGCTGGCCGGACGCTGAGCAAAGGTCAGAATGTCGTCTTTTCGATGAAGCTGCTGGTTTCCGATTCGAGAGCGGCGTGCTTCCGTTCCAGCTCGGCATCTCGGTTGCGCAAAGCGTACCTCGCGCTGTTCTCCCCGCACACCCCGATTGCTGCTTCATGCAATCCCGCGGATAAGAAGATTGATCCCGGCCCGGTAAATTTACTTCCGCGGCGGGCTGATGCCAGCCGGCCGGCTTTCGCCCGGACGCTCCGCACCCGGACGGCCATGGTGCACGGCGGCATTCTCGATCTCGGAATTGATCTCGCCGCCGATCAGAATCGCCACGCCCGTGAAATAAAGCCACAGCAGAAGTATCGCCATCGCTCCTACGGGACCGTAAACCTGGTCGTACCGGCGCGCCTGATAGGTCACGTATCCTCGAAAGATCCAGGACGTTCCCAACCACAACACCACGGCGATAACTGCCCCCGGCGTGCTCCAACGCATCTCCCGATCCAAAAGGTTCGGACCGAAACGGTAGTACAGGGCAAACGCCAAAAGCAGCACCGCCGCCAGGACCGGCCATTCGACCGCCACCCCCGCCCTTCGGGAAAAAAACAGAACACCCACGGAGCCAAATGCCAAAACGGCCAGTGCCACTGTGAGACCGGCGGCCGTGATCGTAACTTCCCACCAGGTGCGCTCTTCCTCCACCTCGTAAGCCGCATTGAGGCCCGACATCACGGCCCAGGTTCCATTAAGCGCGGCCCACAATGATCCGAAGACGGCAAACCAGATGGTGTGACCTTCTGAACGGTTGCCGACATCCACCAAAAAACGCGCTACGATTTCCGACGCGCGCGGCGGGAAGACCGCGAGCAGGGATCTTTCCAATGCGCGTTGCAGTTCAGCACCAGTGCTGCCGAATCGATTGAGTACCGTGGCGGCCAGCAGCAGCACCGGGAACAGCGCCAGGAAGTGGTAGAAGGCCAGGCGCGCAGCCTGCCCAAATACCTCATCCTGCCACGACTCTCGCGCGGCTCGTTTCAGAAGTTCCCGCCAGGATAGGCCCCCCAGAGTCCACAGGTTGAGCATAATTTCAGTTTTCACCCGCTGGCGGCCTTTGTTTAAAGTCAGTCGGCGCAAACTGTACGAAGCCGCTCACCTCGCGCCACACGGCTTCTGTTCGCGCGCGCGCCTTTTACGGAGCACGCCGTCCGTGGAGCAATTGGTCTAAAATATCAGGAATCAATTCTAAACTCGCTTCGAAAAGGGAAAAGTTTCCATGCGACGTTTGCCTTTCCACCTGATGGCGCTGTGCCTGTTCACGTTCTCAGCCGTTGCACAAGTTAATGTTCTGACGTACAAGAACGACAACGCCCGTACGGGGCAGAATCTCCATGAGCAGCTTCTTTCCCCGGCCAACGTGAGTCCGGCCACTTTCGGCAGGCGTTTCTCGCACGACGTCGACGGTTATCTGTACGGGCAACCGTTGTACATGTCGGCCGTGCCCATGGCCGATGGGACCGTACATGACGTCGTCGTGGTGGCCACTGCGCACGACAGCGTCTACGCTTTCGACGCGGACGACAATCTGGGAGCCAATGCCGCCCCGCTTTGGCAAGCGAGCTTCATCAATCCCAGCCAGGGAGTCACCACAGTGCCCTGGCAGGACGTGAATTGTTCGGTCATCTATCCGGAGATCGGAATCACCGGCACACCGGTGATCGATCCGGCTACTTACACGATTTATTTCGTCGCATCTACGAAGGAAGTATCGGGTAATGGCAGCCCGCGCTATGTGCACAGGCTGCACGCGCTGGATATCCGCAACGGCCATGAGTTGCCATCGAGCCCGGTGGAAATTCAGGCGGCCATTCCCGGTATCGGAGATGGCGGCAACACCGTGACCTTCGTCCCGCGGAGCTACAAACAACGGTCGGCGCTGCTGCTGGCCAACGGCGTCGTGTACACGGCTTGGTCTTCCCACTGCGATCACGCACCGTACCACGGCTGGATCATCGGTTACCGGGCTGACACATTGCAAAAGACGGCCGTCTATAACACTACCCCGAACAGCACCGGCGCGTCCTTCTGGGGCGGTGGAGCGGGACCGGCTTCCGATGCGGACGGAAACTTGTTCGCAGTCTCCGCCAACGGCGAGTTCGATCAAATCTTTTCCCCTCCTGATCTGGCGGACAGCATCATTCGACTCGCGCCTGTTAGCGGCCTGACTGTTGCCGATTACTTCACCCCGTACAATCAAGTCGAATTGGAAGGTCAGGATCTGGACCTGGGCTCGTCGGGCGCTCTGCTATTGCCGCCCGAGGCCGGCAGCGACGCACACCGTAACTTACTGGTCGTGGCTGGTAAGCAAGGCCGCATCTATTTAGTCGATCGGGACAGGATGGGAGGCTTCAACAGCACCGACGATGCCGGCGCGCTCCAGTCCGTAACCCTCGGTGGCCAGGGAGTGTACGGCTCCGCGGCTTATTTCTCGGGCAATCTTTACTTTTCGGCCGGTGGTGATCGGCTGAGAGCGTTTGGCATTACCAATGCCACTCTGACGGCTACTCCGGTTTCCAGCTCCTCGATGGTGATCACGAATCCCGGCTCCTCCCCTATCGTGTCCGCAAATGGGTCGTCCAACGGGATTGTCTGGACCTATGAATTAGGCGATTACAACACCTTGTTGCACGCGTTCGATGCCGCGAACCTGTCCACCGAACTGTACCGCGATGTGGTGAATGCGTACACCGAGTTTGGAGTGCCGGCGGAGGCCGATGGCAAGGTATATGTCGGTGCGTTGAACACCCTGCTGGTCTATGGCATGCTTCCTCCCGGCGCGACCAACATCGGCACCGTGGTAAATGCCGCGTCATTCAATACCTCGGTCGCGCCCGGTTCGCTGATCTCGATATTCGGCGCCAACCTGGCGCACGCCACGGCTTTCGCGAGTCAGATACCATTGCCCATCTCCCTGGTGGATACTTCGGTCGCCGTCAACGGCGTGCGCGCGCCTTTGCTCTACGTCAGCCCCGGGCAGATCAATGCCCAGGTGCCGCCGCAGATCAAGACGGGTCTCGCGAGCGTGACCGTGGCCACTTCCGGCTCCTCAGGTCCCGCCGCATCCCTCCCCGTCACCACGGTTGCCCCTGAGATCTTTGTTACCAGCGCCTCGCGCATACTGGCATTCAATCAGAATGGGAGCGTGAACGGATCTGGAAATGCGGCTGCATCGGGTAGTATCGTGACGATCTTCCTGACCGGGCAGGGCGCCATGACAAGATCCGCGGCTCTCATTGGAAATCTTCCCGCGCAGTTGCTCTATGCGGGGGCGGCTCCGGCGACCGTCGGCGTGGCCCAAATGAACATGCGGGTGCCTCCTCTGCCGCCCGGCGATTATCAGTTACAGATTACGATCGATGGCGTCTCGAGTAACACCGGACTCATCTCCGTGGACTAAGCGCGCGGCTTCCTACCGTAGACTATGGTTCGTACAGGAACTCCG
>Ga0335078_10011109_pt1 | contig 13349 bp, 9 predicted proteins | sample Lox_Sample_32_FD_206711 | JGI IMG/M metagenome (GOLD analysis project Ga0335078, IMG submission 206711) | Soil microbial communities from Loxahatchee National Wildlife Refuge, Florida, United States - Lox_Sample_3.2 | ecosystem: Environmental > Terrestrial > Soil > Wetlands | place: USA: Florida...
AGACCTCCTTTTTCGCGCCAATCATGAGACAATATCCGCGCTCGATGCCCCAGACTCCGCCGCTGGTGCCGCAATCGGCGAAATTCACGCCGCGTTGCGCGAGCTCCCGCGCATGGCGAACGTCGTCCACATAATGCGTGTTGCCGCCATCGATGACCATGTCGCCCGCAGCCAGCAGATTGCCAAGATCGGCGACCACGCCGTCGGTGATCTTACCCGCCGGCAGCATCACCCAGACGGCGCGCGGAGCGTCGAGCAACCGAACCAGATGATCGAGCGAGGTGGACTCCTTCGCGCCCTCGGCGGCCAGCTCCAGAACGCGTTCGGCCGACTGATCGTACACCACGCACTGATGACCGCCCGCCATGAGCCTGCGAACCATGTTGGCGCCCATGCGCCCCAGCCCTACCATGCCGATTTGCATTGATGCGGGACCTCCCGTTCCCGATGTATTACAGCAGCCTGGTTCCTTCCCCACCTGCGAAAATCTGGACGCGCCATCGTGGGGCGGCCTCCCAGCCCGCCTTTGGTTGCGGCTCCGCTGCTCCGTGGGGCGGGTTTTCAACTTGCGGCCGATTTTGCAATCGGCCTCCGGAGGCGGGCTGCAAGCCCGCCGCAGGATACAATCCCGCCCCACAAAACCTCTACGGCGCCGTCTTTGTGGCGCTCACCGCGCTGGTAATCGCTTCTCTCAGGGTGTTGAGATCTCTCTCCACGTCGGCGCCCAGGTGCACGCGCAACACGCGCCGTTTCCTCTCCACCAGCACTGCATAATCGCCGCGGGCCTGAGCCGCTTTGACAACTCCGAATGTGTAACGGTGTCCCGGCAGCGGCAGGTCGTTTGCATTGTCGCAGGTGATCTGAATGAACACCCCCGAATTCGGCCCGCCCTTATAGGCCTGGCCGGTCGAGTGCAGAAATCGCGGACCGAATCCGACGCAGGTGGCCACGCGTTTGGAATCCCGAATCGCCACGCGCGCCGCGCTGAGCAGTTCCTCGTTCCGTGCATTCATCGGAATGTAGGCCAGCAGCGCGACATAATCGCCCGCTTTCACCCGATCCAGATGCGCCCGCAACGCGCCCGCCAGCGCCGCGTCCGGCCGGATGAAAGGATCTTCCGGCGGCAGATGGCCCTTCTCCTCATATTCCGAGGTGAGCTTGCGCGTGGCCACTTTGCTGGCCTCCACATCGGGCTGATTGAACGCGTTGATTCCGAGCACGCTGCCGGCCACCGCCGTCGCAAATTCCCAGCGGAAGAACTCCATGCCGAGGTCGTACCGGTCGGCGACGTCGATTTGCGCCACCGGCTGGCCCGCGCGCACCAGCTTCTCCATCGCGGCGTCCTGCGCGGCATCGGGCTCCGGCGCGAAGCGCACATAGGCGAAGACGCGATCCGTTCCGTAAACTTCCGGCGGTCCCAGCGGTTCGCCATCCACGGGAATGAGACCCTTGCCGGTCTTGCCGGTGGATTCCGCGATCAGTTGCTCCAGCCACGCGCCCAGATCGCCAATGGCCGGCGAGGCGACGATGGTGACTTTGTCGCGGCCCGAACGGCCCAGTGTTCCGAGTACGGCCCCGAGCTGCAGCCCGGGATTTTCCTTTGCCGGCACGCAGGATGCGCAGGCCTGCACCATGCGCTCCGCGCCCTGCAGCAAGCGCTCCACGTCGAGACCCGCCGCCGCCGCGGGAATGATGCCGAAGTTCGACAGCGCCGAATAACGGCCGCCGATCGATGGCACCCCGTGGAAAATGTGCCGGAAATCCCCGAATCGCGCGACATTCTCCATGCTCGACCCGGGATCCGTGACGGCGACGAAGTGCTGCCCTGCTTTTTCCGGCCCCACCGCTCCTTCCACCCGGCTGCGGAAGTACTCGTAGTAGAGATTTGGCTCCAGCGTCGAGCCCGACTTGCTCGAAACGATGAAAATTGTTTTTGCGAGGTCGATGCTTTCTTCCACCGCCCGCACCTGCGCCGGATCGGTCGAATCCAGAACAGCGAGTTTCGGAAAACCCGGCTGCTGCCCGAATGTTTTCGCGAAAACCTCCGGCGCCAGGCTCGAACCGCCCATCCCCAGCACTACGGCGTGCTGGAATCCGGCGGTTTTCACCTCTTCGGCGAAAGCTCTGAAGCTGGCGACATTCTCGAGCTGCTGATGAGCGATGCGCATCCAGCCGAGCCATTTCGCTTCGTCATCGCCGGTCCACAACGAGGCGTCGCCATCCCATAACCGCTTGCATTTGCCGCTGCCGCCCCACTCGTCCACGGTCGTGTTGACCACGTCAGCCAGACCTTCGGTCAGGCGAAGTTGTTGCCGGCCGGTATGCGGCTGCATCGACGAATGAATCGCATCGAGCAGGCTTTTCCAGGCCGTGGCGAACTGTTCGACGCCATCCGTAAGAAGTTCCTCTGTAACCGCCTCGAGAGAGACGCCCAGGCGCTGCAGCTCGGCAAGTTGCTGCTCGGCCCCGGCGAGATTCTCCAGCAGCGAATTTCGCAGTACGCCGTGATCCCGGAACGCCGCGGCGGTGGCCGGAGGCATCGTATTCACGGTGAGCGGGCCAATCAGTTCTTCGATGTAGATCACGTCGCGATATGCGGGATTCTTGGTGCTCGTGCTGGCCCACAGCAATCGCTGCGGCCGCGCGCCCTTTCGCTGCAGCGCGTCCCAGCGCGGGCCGGAAAAGATCTTCTGGAATCGTGCGTAGGCCCGCTTGGCGTTGGCGATGGCCGCCGTGCCCATCAGCGCTTCGATCGCCGTGCGGTCAGCCGTCGAGGCGTTCTTCCATTGGTCCTTGAGCAGTTTGTCCACTGCCGTATCGATGCGGCTCACGAAGAAACTGGCCACACTGGCGATACGGTCGATGGGCAGATCTTTGGCCGCGCGGTCTTCCAGCCCCGCCAGATACGCTTCCGCGGCCTCTTCGTACGCGCTCACCGCGAACAGCAGCGTCACGTTGATGCTGGCGCCCTCGGCGATCATTTGCCGAATGGCCGGGACCCCTTCCTTCGTGCCCGGCACCTTCACCATCAGATTGGGCCGGTCGATGAGTTTCCACAGCTTCCGCGCCTCGGCGACGGTCGCCTCGGTGCTGTGCGCCAGCAGGGGCGACACCTCCAGGCTCACGAAGCCATCGGCGCCGTTGCTGGCATTGTAGACGGGACGGAGAAGATCGGCGGCGTCGCGGATGTCGCGCTGCGCCAGGCGCTCGAAAGCCTGCTGCGCTTCAACGCCCGGCTGCGCGGCGATCTGCTCCAGTTCGGCGCGGTAGTCGGTGCTCCCGCCGATCGCTTTTTCGAAAATGGAAGGGTTCGAGGTCAGCCCGCGCAGGCCGTCGTTCGCCACCATCGCGGCCAGCTCGCCGCCCTCGACAAAGCTCCGCCGGATGTAATCGAGCCAGAACGACTGGCCGAAGCTGGCCAGCGCCGCCAGATTGTTGGGTTTCTCAGGCATTGTGAACAGTGCGTCCTTTCGGAGGTAACTATTAGATTGTGGCCGTGCTTACGTTATTTCGCGGTTAGCGCGTTACCTGAAGATTGATGCTTCCGGCTGCCGCACGGTGTCAGCTTAACATCCCGGCTCGGGTCCCCCTACAGTGTGCACGGGATGGGTTTAAGAAGTGTGAATCGCGCCACGGACAGCGATGCGGAAAGCCTATGCTATATTTGAGTTTCCGACCGCCGCGGGGGCCCGTAGCTCAGTTTGGTTAGAGCGCTTCCTTGACACGGAAGAGGTCGGTAGTTCGAGTCTACTCGGGCCCACCATCCACACCCGTTATCCGCTTTTGCGTCCCGCTCGCTTCACAAGGTTCTCCCCCGGCTGCCGGTTTCTGCCCATCAGGGCGTCGAACCTGTGCGAGCGGCGAGCCTTCGCTGGTCGAAATTGTGCCAGGCGGCCCATCCGTGAAAAGCCGCTCCGCCGAAGTTGGCAAAGACCAGCGCACGATCAGGCTCGGTCCTCGGATGCTTGTGCATCAGCCAGAACTGTCCTGCCAGGGCCGCTCCGCTGATGCTCCCGAGAATCACCGCCTGCCGCGCCCCGAAAACGCCCGAAGGTCCCGCCATCGGATTCGTTTCTCTCAGTCCGAATGAGGATCCAAGATCGGCCGAAATGCTCGCGCCGAGAACAAACTGGCTCACCGCCAGCATTCGGTGTTTCACGTTGTGCTCAGCAGCCATGGCAGGCAGGCTGAGCATGAGCAGTACCGCGATTCTTTTCATTGATCGGCGTCTGCGGCATCGAACGTCCACAGAGGGCCCGATCCGCAACTCCAATCCAGTTTCCGTCGGATTCGCCAAAGAATGTCGGTTTTGGGGGTGCTTCCGGTCCCGGTACGCGCTCGTTTTGGTACTGGGAGAAGAGAAGCGAAGGCGGCTCCGGCCAGCCGTGCCCACGACGTTACTCGTTCAAAGGCGTCCGCGTGTACCCGAACTTCGCCGAGCGTTTCCCACCATTGCGATGATCCTCGTCCGACAGCGCATGCACCCCGCTGGCGTCGATCCACCGATTGTAGAAGTTGAACAGTGCGCAAACCGTGATCGCGTAGTAGATGGCTTCATCGGTGTAGCCTGCCGCGTGCAGCTTCTCGATATCCGCCGGTCCGATGTTCACCGAATCGCGGTTCACCTTATCCACGAAACGGAAAAGAGCCTTCTCGGCGTCGGGCAGGCGCGAGCTCTCAAAGTCGCCCAGCACTTCCTCTACCAGCTTTTCGTCCCCAAGCAATTCCGCCGCGACCGCGGCGTGCGACTTCAGTCAAAACGGGCACTGATTCTGCGATGACGTGTACGCCGCGATCAGCTCGCGAATCCCCGGTGTCAGTGGCGCAGCTTCCCGCATGATGCCCTGCGTGAAACGCTCCAGATGCTTCGTCACCTGCGGCTTGAAGGCGAACATGTGCCAGATCTGCGGATAAGGCGCTCCGCTCTGCCGGGCCGCGCGGACTAAATCCGCGAACGGGCCCTTTTCATCGGCGTCCTCGACATCGCGCAGAAACATCGGCTCCATAGGGTAGTTCTAATATCCTACTTCACCTCACCTCGCGCTCCAGTTCCTCGCGCGCCGCATCCAGCGCCTCCTTCGAGGGCACGCTCCCCTGCGCCAGTGCCACATTGCCTCCGCCGCGTCCGCCCTGTCGTGTCACCGCCGCTTTCAGCAGATTGCCCGCGTGTAGTCCGCTCTCGGCCGAAGTCGCCAGCAGGATCCCCGGCGGATCCTCGGCAATGGCCATGAAACACGATGAAGCGCCGGCGACGAAGCTCTGAGCCAGAGCGCGCGTCTCGTCGTTAAACGCGGCGACCGTGCGAGAGGCAAATCGCTTGCCCGAAGCTCCTGGCGCTGTGCTGCTCCATAATTCGCGGCCTTCCGCTTTGGCCAGCTCCGTGGCCAGCCGCGCTCGCGCCTTCTCGGCCGATTGCAGCCGCTCCTGCTGCGCCGCAACGAGTGCCGGCGTTTCATCCAGTGGACAAGACAGCGCGCGCGAGACCGCCTGCAGCGCTTCGAAATCGCGCCGCGCCCGAACGATAACGCGCATGCCGCACAGAAACTCCACACGCACGATGCCGCGAATGCGCTCCAGCTTGCGGATAACGATCGCCCCGATCTCGCCGGTCGCTCGCACGTGCGTGCCGCCGCAGGCGCTGCGGTCCAGATCGGCAATGCTGACCATCCGAAGCTCACCGTCGCGTTCTGAAGCCTTGCGCAGCCCGAGGTCTTCTTTCGCGTCGTGAAACGTCACCGTCACTGGCCGATTCTCCGTTACGAGCTCGTTCGCACGCTTCTCGACGCGGCGCGTTTCATCCGCACCCAGCGAATCGCGCTGGATGTCGATGGTGCACGCATCGGCCCCGAGGTGAAAGCTTACCGTCGGCGCCTCGAGCAGCTCGACAAATACCGCGGAGAGCAGGTGCTGGCCCGTGTGCTGCTGCATGTGATCGAACCGGCGCGCCGGATCGATCGCACACTCCACCTCCACTTCCGTCACCGGCGCGGAGGTGACGTGCGCGATCCGTTCGCCTTCGTCGATCACGTCCACCACCGCTGCCCCGCCCAGCGTGCCGGTGTCGAAAGGCTGTCCGCCCGAGCTCGGATAGAAGGCTGTCCGATCCAGATAGATCCGTGTGCGCGCCGCGTCCGCATCCACCACGCGCGCGGAAAAGCGGCTGAGATAGCTGTCGCGATAATAAAGCCGTTCGGTCACTTTATTCGATGGTAACCAGCGCCTCTCCCGCCGCGACAGTGGACCCGGCGACTGCGGCGACGGAAATGACGTGGCCCGCCCGCGGCGACTTCACCTCGTTCTGCATCTTCATCGCTTCCACCACCACCAGGCCCTGTCCCGCCTCCACCATATCCCCCGGTTTGACCAGCACGCGAATCACTTTCCCCGGCATGGCCGCGGCGATGTTCTGCGGACCCTCCGTTCTCCGCCGTGGCGCGCCGCGATGTGGGTCCGTGGCATCCACAATCAGGCGCCGCCCGGCCACGTCCACCTGGTGCGCGCCGTTCACGTGCGCCACGCGGATCTCGTAACTTTGGCCGTCCTGCACCAGCGAGTAAACGCCGGGTTCCACTTCCTGAAGGTCCGGCAGCGCGCCCAGATCCACCTGTACTACGCGCGAATCTACCGTCACGCTCCACTTCATCGCAGCATTTCCCTCCGGCCCTCGCTTACCCAGCGCGAACTGCGAGGTTGATCTGAGCGTTCCGGTTGGGTGTCGCGAGTGTGCATCGCTGCCACCACCGCCGCCAGAACGTCGTAGTGCGAGTTCGGTTCGTGCCGCAGGCGTCGCGCCATGAATCCTTCGATAAAACCCGTGTGCAGCCTGCCGCCGATGAACTCCTCGTCTCGCAGCAGGTCCCGGAAGAATCCGAGATTCGTCATCACACCCGTAACGGCGTATTCGCCGACCGCGCGCCGCGCTCGCGCAATTGCCGCCACGCGATCCGGCCCGTGCACCGTCAGCTTGGCCAGCAGTGGATCGTACTCCAGCGGAATGTCCCAACCCGCATATACGCCCGAATCCACCCGCACCCCCGGTCCGGCCGGCTCGGCAAGGTGCACGATGTGGCCGGGGGAAGGGAAGAACCCATGCTCCGGATCTTCCGCGCACACCCGGCACTCGATGGCCGCCCCCTGCCACTTCACGTCAGACTGCCGAATGTTCAGCGGCTCGCCCGCCGCAATGCGCAACTGCAGATGGACCAGATCCAGCCCGGTCACCCACTCGGTCACCGGATGTTCCACCTGCAGCCGCGTGTTCATCTCAAGAAAATAGAATCGGCCATCGCTGTCCACCAGAAACTCCGCGGTGCCGGCGTTGGCATAACCGGCCGCGCGCGCCAGTTTCACCGCGGCTTCACCCATTTCGTGCCGCAGTTGCGGATGCTCCACGGACAAAGGCGACGGGCATTCCTCCAGAACCTTCTGGTGCCGGCGTTGCAGAGAGCATTCGCGCTCGCCCAGATGGATCACGTTGCCGTGCAGATCGCCCATGAGCTGAATCTCGATGTGGCGCGGGTTGACCAGCAGCTTCTCCAGATAGATTTCATCGCTGCCAAACGATCGCTGCGCCTCGCTCGACGCATCCCGCAACGCCGCTTCCAGCTCCGCTTCCGACTCCACACGGCGCATCCCCTTGCCGCCGCCGCCCGCTGCCGCTTTCAGCATCACCGGATATCCGATCCGCCGCGCCGCCGCCCGCGCATCGTCCAGGCCCCGGAGCGGTTCCTCGGTTCCCGGCACCACCGGAACACCCACCCGGATAGCCAGCTTGCGCGCTTCCGTCTTCGAGCCAAGAGCGCGAATGGCCTCGGGCGGTGGTCCGATGAACGTAACGCCTCGTTCCGCGCAGGCCGCCGCAAATTCCGCATTCTCGCTCAGAAACCCATATCCCGGATGAATCGCGTCCGCGACGTGTTTTCGCGCCGCGTCAAGGATGCGATCCATTCGCAGATAACTGTCGTCCGACCCCGCTCCGCCCACGTGCTCGGCTTCGTCGGCGCGCCGCACGTGCAGCGAGCGCCGGTCCGCGTCCGAATACACCGCCACGCTGGCCATCCCCATCTCGCCGAGCGCTCGAATCACGCGCACCGCGATCTCGCCGCGATTGGCAACCAGCACCTTTCGGAACATCGATCTGGTTGATTCTAGCAAGGGACTTGGCGGCCAACCGCCCGTGATACCCTCATGAGAGCGGACACACTCTCCGCGCGAAGCGCAACCGCAATGAAGCGCAACGGCCAGACCAACGAACCGCCGGCCGAGGGCATCAGGGATTCCCTCCGGCAGCGCGGCGTCCGTCTCACCCGCCAGCGCCAGATCCTGCTGGAGCTGATCGACCGCTCCGGTGCGCACCTCGACGCCGAACAACTCTTTCAGCTCGCCCGCCAACGCGATCCGAAAATGAATCGGGTCACTGTCTATCGCACTCTGAAGATGCTCAAGAACGGCGGCCTGGTGGACGAGCTCGATCTCATGCACCACGCCGGCGATCAGCACTACTACGAAACTCGCATGAAGGGCGAGCACGCCCATGTCATCTGCCTTCGCTGCGGCTGTGTCGAGGAATTCTATGGCGAGCCGCTGCAGCGCCTGCGCCGTCAGATCGAGGCGCACTTCGGATTTCAGATCCTGATCGCCCGTACTGAGGTCGGCGGCTACTGCTCGCACTGCCAGGCGCTGCGCACCCACGAAGTTACCGAGGCGACCCAGGAAACCCTTCCCGCCACCGGCAGGAGCGCGCGGAGGCATTAATGTCAGCGGCGCCGCAGGGGCAACCCGGGCGTACGGCCGGGTTGGTGGTGATCAACCCATCCGGTACGCGCACGCGCATTACTCTCCATCCGCTGCCTTTCCTCATTGGCCGGCAGAGCGACAGCCACCTGGTGATTCGCGATAACCGCGCATCGCGCACGCATGCGCGCATCGTCCTGGACGACGGTTCCTGGTTCATCGAGGATCTGCAGAGCCGGCATGGCGTCTACGTCAACGGCCACCGCGTGCAGCGGCACCGTTTGGCGCCCGCCGATCGTATCGAATTCGGTTTTGCCGATTCCTGGAAGCTGATCTTCAGCCTCGAGGAGGAAGAGATCGGACGTCTGCTGGAACGCGCGACGCTTCCGGTCTCGCCCGGCGGAACGGGTTCGGAAGGGCTCGGGAAGCTGCGCGCTCTGGCCGAAGTGGCTCGCGCGCTCCAGAGTTCGCTTTCATCCGACGAGGTGCTGGCATCGGTTGTGGACGCTGCCCTGGCCATCACCGCCACCGAGCGTGGCTTTCTGTTGCTCGCCGGCGACGACGCGCTGTACGTTCGCATCGCCCGCGATCGATTCGGCGCGGCTCTCACCAACACCGCGCTGCAGGTGCCCACGTCGGTCATTCATCGCGCCCTTCACTCGCGCCGCGAACTGCTCAGCATGAATTTCGATCCGCTGGCCCAGCAGGGCCTGCATCCGTCCATGTCGGTGGCCAACCTCGAGCTTCGCAGCGTCGTATGCGTGCCGTTGGTGCGGGTTCGAACCGGGTCTCTGCAGGAGACGCTGCTCACTTCCGTGCGGGACACCGTCGGCCTGTTGTATCTCGACTCGCGGGAGGTGCAGGCCGATCTGTCCGCCGGCAATCGCGAACTCCTGCAGACGCTCGCCCTCGAAGCGTCCACCGTGCTCGAAAACGCCCGCCTTCTCGAGGAAGAGCGCGCCAAGCAGCGCATGGAAGAAGAGCTGAACGTCGCGCGCAAGATCCAGAATGACCTGCTTCCGCGCGAGCTTCCCCTCACCGGCTGGTTCCGCGCCGCCGCCGCATCCATTCCCTCGCGCGAGGTGGGCGGCGATTATTATGACCTGCGCGCGATCGCTCCCGATGTCTGGGCCGCCGTGGTGGCGGATGTCTCCGGAAAAGGCGTAAGCGCGGCGCTGCTGGCCGCCCTGCTGCAGGGCGCGTTTCTCCTCGGCGCGGAGGCGGCGCTTCCGACCGAAGTGATGATGTCGCGCGTGAACCATTTTCTCAATGACCGCACCCAGGGGGAAAAGTACGCGACGGCCATCTGCTGCTCCATCCGCCGCGATGGAACGCTGCGCTGGGTGAACGCCGGTCATCCGAGGCCTTACCTGATTCGGCTCAACGGCGCGATTTCGCGGCTCGCCAGCACGGGACTCCCCCTCGGCATGCTCGCTTCTGCCGGCTACGACGTCCTCGAAGAGCGGCTCGCGCCGGGCGATCGTGTGCTCCTGTTCAGCGATGGCCTGTCGGAAGCCGAAAACGAGGGAGGCGAATTCTTCGATCCAGTGGCTCTGCCCCGGTTCGTCGCGGATCACCATGACGACGGTCTGGAGGAGCTCCGTAGCGCGCTCGAATGCGCCGTTGCCGAATTCACCGGAACCCCCGTCCCGGATGACGACGTCACCATTGTGGTGCTCGAATACGCGGGTGAAATGGAACCCACTTCATGACTGTCTGGCAGGACGTAAAGTACGCGCTGCGCTCAATGCGGCAGAATCCGGGGCTGACGGCAATCGCGGTTCTCGCCCTCGCGCTCGGCATGGGCGCCAATACGGCCATTTTCAGCGTGGTCAATGCCGTCCTCCTGAACTCGGCCCCGCTGCGCAGCCTGCGCCAGCCGTCGCGCCTCGTGATGGTCTGGGAAAGCAACCCGCAGATGATGGAGTTCCTCAAAGAACGAATGCCCGTGGCCATGGCGAACTTCCAGCAGTGGCGCGCACAGAGCCGCTCGTTCGAGGGAATGGCCGCCTTTCTCCCCATCAACTGCAATATCGGCGCGCGTTCAGCGGGCGATCGCCCGGAGCGCGTGGAAGCCATTCAGGCCGATCCCGCCCTCTTCCCGCTGCTCGGCGTGCATCCGGCTATCGGACGTGCCTTCACGCCCGAAGAGGCGCGCACCGCGGCTGATCGCGTCGTCATCGTGAGCGCAGAACTTTATGGCAGGCGCTTTGGAAACGACACGAATCTCGCCGGACGCGCCATTCGCGTGGACGGCGTGGATCGCTCCATCGTCGGCATCATGCCCTCCGGCTTTGAGATGCCCGCCGCCTGGGAAGGCTTCGATCAGAAAAAGGCGGACGTCTGGATGCCTCTCAATACCCACGCCACCAAGACCGAGCAGGAGATGTGGCAGAGGCTCTATCTCGTTTACGGCCGCCTGTGCCCGGGCACCAACCTCGCCGGCGCGCGAAGCGAGATGACCGTGATTGCCAATCGTCTCCGGGCCGCGGACCCTGAGCCCAACAAGGGTTTTGGTGTGAACGTGTTTCCCCTCGCCGACGAAGACGTTGGACCGGACACGCGCCGCGCCCTGCTGGTGCTGCAAATCGCCGTCGGCTTCGTTCTGCTCATCGCCTGCGCCAATGTCGCCAATCTTCTGCTGGCCCGCGCTGTCGGGCGTGAGCGGGAAATTGCCATCCGCCTGGCTCTCGGCGCACGCCGCAGACAGATCGTTCGCATGCTCCTCACCGAGAGTCTCTTGCTGAGCCTGATCGGCGCTGCCGTCGGCTCAATCCTTGTCGTCTGGGGGATGTCCGCCATCACCGTACTTGCACCCCCCGACGTTCACGGATTTCACGAACTCCGTCTCGATCCCCTCGTGCTCGGCTTCACCTTCGCGGTTTCGGTGCTCACTGGTCTCCTCTTCGGTCTCGCCCCCGCTCTGCACGGCACCCGGGCCAATCTGAACGAATCGCTCCGCCAGGGCGGCCGCACCATCGGCAGCGGGCCTCAGTGGATGCGCAACTCCATGGTCGTTGGTCAGGTGGCTTTGGCCCTGATGTTGCTGGCAGGCGCAGGCCTGATGATCCGCAGCCTCGGCGTACTCATGAAGGTGGACCTCGGCTTTCGCGCGGATCACCTTCTCACCACCCAGATCAACCTGCTGAATCCGTCCGATACCGCCGGCGTTCACGAATTTTGCGATCGGCTGCTCGATGGCGTTGAGCATCTTCCCGGCGTTCTGTCCGCCAGCATGTCCACGGGCATGCCCATGGAAAGCGTCAGCGAGTCCAACTACGACATCGAGGGCGCCCCCCCGAAGCCGGAAGGATGGCGGATTGCGAGCGTCAACAACGTGAGCGAAGCGTTCTTCCGAACCATGCGCATTCCCGTTCGCGCTGGCCGCGATTTCACGCGCGCCGATGCCGAAGCGAAGCAGCCGGCCGTTGCCATCGTCACGGATTCGTTCGCCCGCGAGAACTGGCCGAATGAAAGCGCTCTCGGCAAGGTCGTTCTCTTCCAGAATCAGCGATTCACAATTGTCGGGATTGTCGGCGATGCACACCAGCTCGGGCCCGACGCCGCCATGCGTCCTGAAGTCTACGTCCCTGCCCGAGACTTTTCCACCATCAATCTGGCCGTGCGCACCGCTGGCGATCCCGCCGCTCTCGGTCCGGCCCTGCGGCGCCTGGTGTGGAGCATCAACCCCCAGCAGCCGCTGGAGAGAATGCGTCCCATGGAAGGCGAGCTTCAGAGCTGGCTGGCCCCGCGCCGCTTCAACATGACCATCCTCGGTGTGTTCGCCGGTCTCGCACTCGTGCTGGCGTCTCTCGGGCTCTATGGAGTTCTGGCCTATGTAGTGACGCTCCGTACCCGCGAGCTTGGTATCCGCGTGGCTCTCGGAGCCGACCGAGCCGCATTGCTTCGGCTGGTGATCGGGCAGGGAACTCGCCTGGTCCTGATCGGCGTTGCCATTGGTTTCGCCGCCTCCCTCGCTCTCACCCGTTTCATGGCCAGCCTGCTGTTCGGCGTCAGCAGCGTGGATCCGCTCACGTTCACCATTGTGCCGCTGGTCCTGATCGCCGTCGCCCTTGTGGCCAGCTACGTCCCCGCCCGCCACGCCTCCCGCGTCGACCCCATGCAGGCTCTTCGAGCCGAATAAGGCGAGACTCCTGACTCTTGCGCCGCCCGCGAGGACGTGGCGAAAGTGCTCCGCGGACTACGGCACGACGTTGAAAGAATTCCAGGGAATTCCAGGGGACAGACGGAACGTTCCCGAGCATTTCGACTGCCCCTCACCCGATTACGGCTCGCTTCGCTCGCATTGTGGCAAGCCTTCCATGGAAGACGGAATGTGCGTTCGTTTTCCAGTGGACGGGGATACATTCCGTCTGTCCAGCTGGTTCCGCTCGTTCGTCCCGCTGGTTCGACAATAGACGCACCGGGTGCCTCGGCTATACTGATTTCGTCCTGATGAGGATGAAAAAGATTCTGCGCGAACCGCCTTCAGGGGCACCCGAGGGCACGGTTTGGTTTGGTGGGCCTGTTGATCGCTGGACCGTCGCCTTGCGTGTGCATGGGCAAGATCTCGATCCGGATCAGGTCTCAACTTTGCTGGGCTGTCAACCTTCGTC
>Ga0335078_10011110_pt1 | contig 13348 bp, 10 predicted proteins | sample Lox_Sample_32_FD_206711 | JGI IMG/M metagenome (GOLD analysis project Ga0335078, IMG submission 206711) | Soil microbial communities from Loxahatchee National Wildlife Refuge, Florida, United States - Lox_Sample_3.2 | ecosystem: Environmental > Terrestrial > Soil > Wetlands | place: USA...
CTGCCGCGGGACGATTCCGCAGAACGTGGTGTGCACCTGCAACTGCGTGCCGGGTCACTGTCCCTGCGTATACGACACCGGCTGCGGGTGCGATTCGGATACGGGCTGCGGATGCGATTCGGACACGGGCTGCGGGTGCGATTCCGATACGGGTTGCTCCTGCAATTCGGATACGGGATGCAGCTGCGTGGGCGATGCCGGCTGCTCGTGCGATTCCGATTATGGCTGCGGGTGCGTGGACGACACCGGCTGTTCCTGCGATTCCGATTACGGCTGCGGATGCGAGGGGGATTTCGGCTGCGGATGCGACGGCGACTTCGGCTGCGGATGCGACGGCGATCTGGGCCGAGGAAGGCGCGGGTGAGACAGGGGCGGCGAAGATCCGCTTCAATGACCGGTTTTTCCCTGCAGCAGATCGAGCACGTGCGGAATCAATTGCGCGACGGCATCGAGGGATTCAACGGCTCCTTTGGGCGAGCCCGGAAGATTGACGATCAGCACCTGCCCGCGGGCGCCGGAGACGGCGCGGGAGAGCGATGCCAGGGGCGTGTGCCGCCGGCCCTCGGACCGCATGAGCTCCCCAAAGCCGGGAATCTCACGATGGATTACGGCGCGGGTGGCTTCCGGCGTCACATCGCGCGGGCCGAGGCCGGTGCCGCCGGTCGTAAAGATCGCCGCGAAGAATCCGCCATCGGCCAATTCGGTTAGCCGGGCGCTGATCCGCGCCGCGTCGTCGGGAAGCACTTCGAGAAGCGGGACGCTCCAGCCGGACTGCTCCAGGCGTTCCCGCACGGCCGGACCGGAAAGATCGGGGCGCGTTCCCGAGGCGGCGGAATCGCTGATGGTGAGGACCGCGGCGTTACGCGTGGTCAAGCGTCACTCCTCCCGGCGGAAATCACCGCTCTTGCCGCCGGTCTTTTCGAGCAGGCACAGATCGTGAATGGCGATGGATTTGTCGAGGGCCTTGACCATGTCGTACACGGTGAGGGCCGCCACCGCCGCCGCCGTCAGGGCTTCCATTTCGACGCCGGTGGGCGCGGTGGTGGCAGCGCTGGCGACGATGCGCACGCCCTGTTCTTCGAGGGTCACCTCGACATCGGCGTGGGTCAAGGCCAAGGGGTGGCACAACGGGATCAGGTCGGAGGTACGCTTGGCGGCGCTGATGCCGGCGATGCGCGCGATCTCCAGCGGATTTCCCTTGGGATTCCCGGGCAGCTTCTTCAGGACGTCGGGCCGTATGCGTACGAAGGCCTGGGCGCGGGCCGTCCGGCGCGTGTCCGGCTTGCCGCTGACATCCACCATGCGCGGGCTGCCGCTGGAATCGTAGTGCGAGAGCTTCTTCATTTCATCAAAATCCGAATCAGCTCGCCGACGGCGTATTCTGGGCGGTCCGGATCGGCAACCAGGTAGGCGTTGGCGCGCGACATGGCGGGAATATCGGCCGACCCGTGCCAGGGCACGGGGGTCACTTCGGCGCCATCGGCGGAAAGGCGCGCCGGGAGAAAACGGGTCAGACCGGGACGATGGCGAAAAGGCTGGCCCAGGCGCGCCAAGGGCATCTGCAGCGCGGTCTCCGCCTGGCCGCCGAGCCGTTCCAGGGCGGCGCGGGCAAAGATCTCGAACGTCACCATGGCCGAAGAGGGATTCCCGGGCAACCCGAAAAAGAACTTTCCGCCGACGCTGCCGAATACCAGCGGCTGGCCCGGCTGAATCAGGACGCGGTCGAAGTGGAACGCGGCGCCCATGGATGCCAGCACCGTCTCGACCACGTCGTACTTGCCGGCGGAGACGCCGCCGGAAAGCAGGATGAGATCGCCGCTCAGGCCGTTTTCGAGAGCCTCACGAGTATTTTCGACGGTATCCCGGGCGATGGGGAGGATTTTGGCGCGGCCGCCGGCGCGGCTCACCTGCGCCGCCAGCGCGCAGGCGTTGGAATTGCGCACCTGGTAATCGAGCGGACGCTCGCGCACGTCCACTACCTCATCGCCGGTGGAGATTACGGCGACCACCGGCTTGCGATAAACCGCGACGCGGGTGTGCCCCACGGAGGCGAGAAGCGCGATATCGGTGTAGTCGAGACGCTTGCCGGCAGCGATGAGCATGTCGCCGGCGGCGGCGTCACAGCCGCGCGGGTTGATATTCTGTCCGGGCTCGGCGGGCTGCCCGGCGCGCATTCGATTCCCATCGCGGACGGTATGCTCCACCATCACCACGGCATCGGCTCCGGCGGGAACGGGCGCGCCGGTCATGATCTCGACGGCTTGTCCGGCGGCAACCTGGCCCGGGAAGAACTGGCCGGCGCGGACTTCGCCAGTAATCTCCACCTCGCCGGGCAGATCGGCGGCGCGCACGGCATAGCCGTCGCGGACCGAACGGTCGAGAGCGGGCACATCGCGATCGGCGGCCACATCCCCGGCCAATACGCGACGGTGGGCGTTCAGCAGGTCGACGGTTTCGATGCCGGGCGCGGCTGCCGCCACCATCCGGAGGACGGTCTCGCGCGCCTGGGGGAATGTCAGCGGAGCCACAGATTCAGTGTGGCACAAACGGACTCGCGGCCCGCGGCGGCCTCCTACCGCGGCGCGGGCCCGGGATCCTGTTGGATTCTCCTGTACGCCACCAGATAAGCCGCGGGGACGATATACACCGTCAGGATCACAGAAGTGGCCAACCCACCGATGATGGCGCGCGCGAGAGGGGCGTACTGTTCGCTCCCGGTTCCCAGTTTGAAGGCCATGGGCGCCAATCCGATCATGGTGGCCAGCGACGTCATGAGAATCGGCCGGAGGCGAACCCGGCACGCGGTGACGACGGCATTCTCGACGGACTCACCCTGTCTTTCCAGGCGATGAGCGAAATCGACGATCAGGATGCTATTCGAAGCCGCGATGCCCACCAGCATGAGCACACCCATCAGGGACATGACGTTGAGGGTGGTGCCGGTAAGCGGGAGGACGATCATCACCCCGATGAATCCCATGGGAATGGCCAGCATGATCAGCAGCGGGTCCTTGAAAGAGCTGAACTGCGCCACCAGGATGAGATAGAGCAAAACGGCGGCCAGCGAGAGCCCGATGGCGAAGCTCTTGAATGACTGCTTCATGGCGACGACCATGCCCCGGATATCGATATGAGCGTCGCCGGGCAGTTTCATGCCGGCGACCAGGCTGCTGATGCGGCTCGAGACCTTGCCGAGATCCTCGCCGACCGGAGTGACATAGATGTCGTTCTCGCGCTGGATCTGGTAGTGGTCGACTTCGGTGGGAGTGACGATGCGGGTAAGATTCGCCACCGTATCGAGCGTGGTCGGCTGTTTGAGATTGGGAGCGCGCAGGGGGATATTCTTCAAGTCGAGAAAGCTGTGGATGGCCGGGCGGCCGTTTTCGTAATACTGGACGGTCAGAAAGTAGTCGTTGCCGGTTTTGCGGTCGACCCAGAAATTGGGAGCGATCATGAGGTTGGAATTCAGGGCCGTGATTACGTTATCGACAATTTTCTGCGTGTCCAGGCCGAGCTCCGAAGCGTGCACGCGATCGACGTCGAGCCGAACCGCCGGGTAATCCATGTCCTGGGGAATGTAGGCGGCCGAGACGCCGGGCAGGGACCGGATGCGGCCGGCGAGATCGCGGGCGATCTGACTGGCCTGGTTCAGATCGGTGCTGCTGACCTGCACGTCAATGGGAGCGGGCATTCCCATGTTGAGCACGCTATCCACCATGGAACCGCTGCTGAAGAATGTCCGCAGATCGGGATACTGGCGGGAAATCTCCCGCCGGACCCGGTCCATATACTCAAAACTGCTGGTCTTGTGCGCGGGTGAGAGCGCCACCTGGATGGTGGCGGAGTACGCGCCGGAATTATTTGTGTACAACGACGAGAAATCCGGAACGATGCCGATATTGGAGACGATCATGTGAAAATCGGCCGGCTGCACGACACTCCGGATCAGATCCTCCACTTTCGCCACATATCGCTCGGTGAGCTCAATGCGGGTGCCGGTCGGCACCTTGAGATTGATCGTGAACTGTCCGGCGTCGGTCCTTGGGAAGAAAGCGAGGCCCAGCAGCGGATAAATCGCGAGGCTGGCAGCGAAGGCCGCCAGAAGAACACCGGCGGTGAGAAGAGGACGGCGGAGGGCGCGCCGGACGGATTGCTCATAGCCGTTCAGCAGGCGGGTAAATCCGTTGTTGAAAGTGGTGTTGAACCGATGCCACAACGACGGGCGGCGCGGCCGGCGGCCCTCCACGGCTTCGGGCGCGACGTGCGCGGCACGGAGATAGCGCGCGCAGAAGAGCGGGATCACCGTCATAGCCACAAAGTAGGAAGCAAACAACGAGATCACCACTGCCAGAGCCAAGGCGGTGAAGAGAAACTTGCTCACACCGTACAGGAATGTCACGGGGAAGAAGACCACCACGGTGGTCAGCGTGGCCGCCAGTACCGCCAGGCTGACTTCACGCCCGCCCTCCTCGGCCGCCTGGGCCGGCTGCGAACCTTCCTCCAGATGCCGGTAGATATTCTCGAGAGAGATCACGGAATTATCGATGATTCGCGAGAAAGCCAGTGCCAGGCCTCCGAGGATCATGGTATTCACCGTGCTTCCCATCAGATTCAGGATTACGAACGTGGTGAGAGCCGCCAGCGGAATGGAAAGGAAAACCGCAAAGGTAGCGCGCAGGCTGCCGAGAAAGATCAAAATCATGAGGCTGGTGAGCAGGAGGCCGATGAGGCCCTCGTGGAGAAGGGTGCGGATGGCTTCCTTCACAAACGTGGACTGGTCGAACACGACGGTGGCCATGAGGTTCTTCGGAATGCCGGTGAGGCGGCGAACCAGGCTGCGAATGCCATCGACCACCTGAATGGTGTTGGTATCGCCGCCCTGTTTCATGATGGGCAGATAGACCGAGCGTTGGCCATCGACGCGGACCAGGTTGTACTGGATCTGGTTGGCGTCCCTGGCCTCGCCGACGTCCTTTATGGAGACCCAGCTCTGGCCGACGGTCTTGACGGGAACGTTGTTGAGCTCGTCGACGTGGTTCACCAACGCGTTGGAATAGACGTAGTAGTCGTAGGCGCCGATCTTCACGTCTCCGGCCGGAAGGATGAGGTTGCTTTTATTCACCGCGGCCACGACGTCCATGACGCTCAACTGACGCGAGTACAGCTTGTAAGGATCGACATAGACCATCGCCTGGCGGTACTTGCCTCCGAAGGGAGGGGGAATTTCAGCACCCCGCACCACGGCGATCTGATCGCGGATCTGGAACTCCCCGTAATCGTGCAATTGCGTCTGGGTCAGCCCCTGACCCTTTAACGTCACCAGGCAGACGGGAAGGCTGGAAGCGTCGAACTTGAGGACCACCGGCGGAAGGGTGCCCGGCGGAAGACGCTTGAGATCCGCCAGGGACAGATTGGAAAGCTGAGTTACATCCGCATCGGCACTGGTTCCAGGCTGGAAATACACGCGGATGATGCTCACCCCGGGCAGGGATCGCGATTCCATATGGTCCACTCCGCTGGCGAGAGTGAAAAACCGCTCCAAAGGGTCGGTAATATCGGTCTCGATATCCTCGGGAGGCATTCCGCTGTAGAAGGTAGCTACCACGGCTTCCGGCAGATTGATCGGCGGGAAAAGATCCACCGGCATGCGCACCACGCTGGTAACTCCAATCAGAAGCAAAATCAGGCAGATCACTACGATGAAGTAAGGGTGACGGATAGAGAATTCAGACATACTCAGCCCGCTTGCAAACCCGCGATCCGGCTACTGATTGCCGTCATAACTCAGGAGTTGGACTAATTTCGGACGGACGGTCTCGCCCGCCTTGAGGCGGCTGCGATCGCCGGCGGCGACCAGTTCGCCGGGGTGAAGCCCGGAAGAGACCTCGACCTGATTGGGCGTTTCGACCCCGAGGGTCACCACGCGATTTTCCACGATTCCGGACGGATGGACGACCCAGACGGACCTTTTATCGCCATTGATGTTGACGGTCTCCGGCGGAACGGCGACGGCGTTGCTCTTTTCGGTGATTCGCAGCGTCGCTTCGGAATACATACCCGGCACGAGGAGACCCTGCGGATTGGGGACGTCAACTTCGGTGTGCATGGTGCGTGTGTCTTCCTTCACATCCACGGAAAATCGCGCGACTTTGGCTGGAAAGGTCCGATCGAGCGAGGGAATTCGGACATCCACCGGATCGCCGATGCGGATATGAGGCACGTAGGACTCGGGGACAGGTATGACCAACCGGAACTTGTCGTCCTCGGAAAGCTGCACGAGCGGCAACGCCTGGGTGCTGTTGATTCCGGACTGCATCAATGTGCCCAAGTTGGCGTATCTTTGAGTAACGATGCCGTTGAAGGGGGCCGTGATCTTCGAATAATCGAACAGCGCCTGGTCATGACGCTCTTTGGCCTGGGCTTCATCGAGCTTGCTGCGAGCCGATTCGAGGCTGGCGCGAGAGGCCGCCACCTGCGACTCCGCGGCCAGGTCTTTTCCCTGCCAGTCGTCAACCTCCTGCTGCGCGACCAGACCCGGCTGGGTTTTGGCCACCTGGTCGATGCGCGTGAACTGCAGATGGGTCACATTCTGCTGCGCCTGCACTTTGTTGAGCTCTTCCTGGAAGCGGGCCACTTCATTGGAGGCGTCCTTGATGGCGGCCTGGTCTTCCTGCAGCTGTATCTGCAACTCCGGGATTTCCAATACAGCCATAACCTGGCCGGCGGCCACCTGCGTGCCGAAATCCACGTTGAGGGTGCGGACGAAGCCGGATTCCTTGGCGTACACATCGATTTGCTGAAACGGGACTAACTCGGAAGAAACCACGAGCGTCTGCCGCAGGGCGGCTCTAATTACCTTGACAACGCCGACCTCTGGAATGCCCGGGTCGGAGGATCCGCTGCTTACTTTGGCGGAGGCATTCTTTTCACCGCATGAAACTAAGACCGCCGAGAGCAAAGCAACCAGAGTTATGAAGAACCGATTACCCTGGAGTCGCGAAAACATACCTTTACCTTTCCCTCCGGATGAATTCTTCGATTATTCCCACAGGCGATGCTCGCAATTTTCAATCCTGGGCGTGGCGGCCGGCAAAAAGGGGCTATTGTCCGTCGAGGGGAACTTCCACGCCTCCCCCGGGGATGTGCCGAAATGTTTTCTCCAGGCGATCCAGGCTGAACTCCGCCGACTGGCACAGATTCCTGATCTGCCGCTCTTCGGCCACGATGCGCGCGGCGACGGCCGGGATCTGGGGAGCAATGCGAAGGGGGATGGTATGCACGCCATGGCGGTCGCCGTGAAGCAGGTCTCCCGGCGAGATCTTCAGTCCGCCGATTTCAACAGGTTTCCCGTATTCGGCGATGTGCGCGTACATATGGCTGACAGCGACGCCCCCGGCGAACAGGGGGAAGCCCAATTCCTCGACCTCCCGCAGATCGCGCACGGACCCGTTGCTGACGTACCCGACGCAGTGCAGCGCGGCTCCGATGAGCGCATGCAATTCACCCACGAGCGCACCGGCGCCCGGGTGTTCATCGGCGTCTTCCACCACCAGAACGCGCGGTTCGGGAAGTGAGGCTACATACCGCCACCAGTGCATATTCTCGTGATAGGCCCGCCCATAAGCCGGTTGGGTGGTGGAGCGCATCCGGCCGGTTACCGCGTAGCCCAGCATCGGCGGAAGGTTCGGGAACAAACAGTGGATCGCCGAGCCGGAGATCGATCCCTCGTTGCGCACACGCCCGCGCAGCCTCTCGATGGCATTGGAGACCAGGCAGGTGCTCAGCCGCCGCAATTGCTCGAACACTTCCGTGGATAAGAGCGGGCAAACGGTCACGGCCGTAACCTCCTCTAACAAGTTAGATGTGCGGCGGCAATCAAACAGATACAGCCGCAGCGGACCAGGGTACGAGAGAGGTATCTCATCACACCCTCGCATGGGACGATATGGCGCGTGGCAACGGTCTCATGCAGACTGTTAGACTAGTTCACGACCGCATGGAAATCCTCGTAAGTGGGGCAGATTGTGAATCCGCGGCGGGACGGCATCCAAACCCGACGGGGCGGATTGCCAATCCGCCGCAGGCCGCCAGCCGGCACCACAACACGCGCTTCTTCCGCCGGCGGTGGACCTAGCCTTCTATGGATGACTTCCGCATCATCACCCTCGATCCCGGCCATTTTCACGCCGCTCTGGTGCAGAAAGAGATGTATCCCGGCGTTGCGAGACGAGCGGCGGTCTACGCGCCGCTGGGCGCGGACCTGATCGAGCACCTCAACCGGATTGCCCGCTTCAATCTGCGGCGGGAGAATCCGACGGCGTGGGAACTCGACATTCATGCCTCAGCGGATTATCTGGCACGAATGGCGGAGCAGCGGCCGGGGAACATGGTGGTACTTTCGGGCCGGAACGGCGCCAAAATCGGCCTGATCCAGGCTTCGCTGGACGCGGGAATGAATGTGCTGGCGGATAAGCCGTGGATCATCCGCCCGGCCGATCTGCCGGCGCTCGAGCGCGCGCTGGCGACGGCCCGTCAAAAAGGCCTGCTGGCGTACGACATCATGACCGAGCGTTACGAGATTACGTCGATGCTGCAGCGCGAACTGGTCAATACCGGCGACGTATTCGGCGAAGCGCTTGCCGGAAGCGTGCAGGAACCGGCGGTGTACATGGAAAGCGTGCACCACATCCTGAAGATGGTGGCGGGAGCGCCCAATTTACGCCCGGCCTGGTTCTTCGATGTGGGGGAACAAGGGGAAGCGCTGGCGGATGTCGGAACGCACCTGGTGGATCTCGCGCAGTGGACTCTGTTCCCGGAGCAGGCGATGGCGTATGGCGATATTGAATTGCATGCCGCGCGGAGGTGGCCGACGCGGCTGACGGCGGAGCAATTCAAACAGGTGACGGGCGCGGCGGGGGATGCGATCGATTATTACTGCAATACGCAAGTTTCGTACGCGCTGCGGGGAATCCACGTGAAGCTGGACGTGCTGTGGCGATGGGAGGCGCGGGCGGGAGGCGGCGACACTCACCTGGCAATCTACCGGGGCACGAAATCCGATATCGCGGTGCGGCAGGGCGCGGAAGAGAACTTCCGTCCGGAGCTGTACGTGACGCCGAAGAGTCCGGACGTGAGAGCGGCGCTGGACGGGCGAATGGCGGAGTTGCGCAGCACCTATCCGGGACTTGCCGCGGAGGACCAGGGCCAGCAGATTCGGATGGGGATTCCAGACGCGTACCGGGTGGGGCACGAGGCCCATTTCGCGCAAGTCACGCGGCAGTTCTTCAACTATTGGCGCCACCCGGAGAAGTTCCCAGCCTGGGAGAACCCGAACATGCTGGCCAAGTATTACACGTGCACGGGCGGCGTGGAGCTTTCGCAGAAACCGGGCGGCAATCCCGCCGCGAGTTAGCGCGGTGTATGCTGAAGGATCAGGAGAAAATCCTCATGTCTTGCGGACAGGGCGGCTTCAACCAGATCAACAACGCGATTCGTGCGGGCGCGCGGAAGGTGTTTTGCGTGAAATTCCAGCGCGAGATGGAAGGCCTGGACGAGGTGCCGTTCGAAGGCCATCCGCTGGGGCAGAAGATATACGACAACGTGTCGAAGGAGGCCTGGAAGATGTGGGTCGAGCACATGAAGATGCTCATGAACGAATACCGGCTCAACCTCGGCACGCAGCAGGCGCAGGAATTCCTGCTGCAGCAGATGGACAACTATTTCTTCGGCGAAGGCGCGGCTTTGCCTCCGGATTTCGTTCCTCCCAAAACCAAGGCGTAGCGCGCGGGCTACCGGCGGCCCTTGTAATCCACAAACAGGTCGGGGAACTCTTTCTGGAGAGCGGCGATCTTGGGCCGGTCGCAGACTTCGATGTAGGGGTTGCCGGGATTCTTCAGCGCGTAATCCTGATGGTATTCCTCGGCGCGATAAAACCTCTTGAGCGGAGTTACCTGGGTAACGATGCGGCTGGGGAAAACCTTGGCCGCGTCGAGCTGCGCGATATAGGCATCCGCGATACGGTGCTGGGCTTCGCTGGTGAAGAAGACGACGGACCGGTAGGAGGTTCCGACGTCGGGTCCCTGACGGTTGAGCTGAGTCGGGTCGTGGGCGACGGAGAAGAAGACGCGCAGAAGCTGTCCGTAGGTGATTCGTGAAGGATCGAAGACCACCTGCACGGACTCGGCATGACCGGTAGTTTCGCTGCTCACCTGCTGGTAAGTGGCGGTGTCGGCGGACCCGCCGGCATATCCGGCGGCGGTATTGAGCACGCCTTTGACGCGCTCGAAAACGGCCTGAACCCCCCAGAAACAACCGCCGGCGAAGACAGCGGTTTCCTTGCCGGGCGAAGAAGCCAGGGGTGCGTCGGCGGCGGGAGGCGGAACGGGCGCGGCGGGGGCGGCGCGGCAGGCAAGAGTCAGGAGCGGCAGAAGCAAGGCGGAGATGGAGAGACAGCGAGGCGACAGCATTCTTCTACCAGGATACGCCTGAAGCGCGGGGGCTGATTGTTAACAGAGGCGGCGGAGGGCGGAACGCGGAAGGGTGGACGGGCCAGAGGGTGCGAGGATGTTTTGAGAAATTTAAAGTAGTATCTTAAAATACTCAATATGAGGATCGTGGGCCGGGCGCTCGAAAGGCCGCTGCTGCAGGCGGCGCGGAGTTTTCCGGCGGTGGTACTTACGGGCCCGCGCAGGGCCGGAAAGACGTTCCTGCTGCGGCACGCATTTCCGCGAGCGGAGTACATTCTGCTGGAGGATCCGGATCTGCAGGGGAGAGCGCGCTCCGATCCACGGGGACTTCTGGAAGAGCTTCGCCCGCCGGTGTTGTTTGACGAGATACAGAATGTGCCGGAGCTTTTCGGCTACATCCGGGCGCGCATCGACCGCCGTCCACGCGAAACGGGGCAGTGGCTGTTCACGGGCTCGCAGGAGGCTCCGTTGATGCAGGGGGTGAGCGAGTCGATGGCGGGACGCGCGGCCATTCTGCAACTGATGCCGTTCAGCCTGGCGGAGAGCGATCGTGTGAGCCTGCTGGGGGGAGGCTATCCGGAGGCGCTGGCGAGGCCGCGGAGCCGAGCCCTGTGGTTCAACTCGTATATTCAAACGTACCTGGAACGGGATGTGCGCGGAATCGTCAACGTTCGGGATCTCGCGACGTTCCGGCGATTTCTGTCGCTGCTGGCGGCCCGGCATGGCCAGATGCTGAATAAGACCGACCTGGCGGCGCCGTTGGGGGTGTCGGTGCCGACGGTCGGCGAATGGCTGCGCGTTCTGGAGATTACGGCGCAGATCATTCTGGTCCCGCCGTATTTCGAAAATTTCGGAAAGCGGCTGGTAAAGTCTCCCAAGATGTATATCGGCGATTCGGGGCTGGCATGCCATCTGCTTGGCATCGCCACGCAGCCGGAACTCGAGAGGTCGCCGTTTCTGGGTCCGTTGTTCGAGGGGTTCATCGCGGGCGAGATTCTCAAGAGCCAGATCAATCGGGGGCGGCGCAAGGAGCTGTATTATTTTCGGGATCAGCAGGGGCTGGAAGTCGATTTTCTGTTTCCGGACGGGCGAGGGGGCACGTGGATGGTGGAGTGCAAGGCTTCGAAGACGGTCGAGCCAAGGATGGCAAGATCGCTGTCGTCGCTGCGCGAGGCGATGGGGCGGAGGGCGCCGCGCCGGGCGGTAATTGTCCACCGGGCGGCGTCGCCGGACGTGCCAGTGCGCGCGGTGGCGCCGGGCGTGGAGGCGTTGGATGCGGCGAGGCTGGCGGCGGTTCTGAGTGGATCTAGGGTAAAGGAGGTGTTGAGAAATCTCAAGTGAAAGTTCAGAAAACTCAAAGATTGGATCGGGCGGGCGGAGGGGCGGAAAGATCCATCGCGGGCCAAAATGGGGCGGGCTCACGGGGATTATTGACCGGGGCGCGCGGCGGGAGCCGCCGCGGTGGAAGGCGGCGAATCGACCACTTCGAAGTCCATCCATTGCGAGACTTGATGCTTTTTCGGCGGGGCGAGCTCGTCGGTCACCGTGACCTGGAGGATGTACTCGCCGGTTTTCATGGCAGACCCAAGGGAGAGAACGCCGCCGCCAAAGTAGCGGGCGGGATCTCCGGCGGCGGATTGCAGCTCGTGGGTGGCTTGGGAAGTGTAAAACGGCTTCCCGTTGCGGTAGATGCGGACCTGGGCCGTCAATTCGGCTTTTCTGGGCGTCTCGTGAAGCCTGGGATTGAGCACCATATAGCCATAGGTCAAGCTCTGGCCGGGGTGGAACCGGCGCAAAGACGGACCGCCCTCCTGCCACTCTTCGACCGCACCATCCCTGGCCAGGGCGGAATAACCCATTTTCTGCAGGATTTCCGGCGTCGCCAGCTTGATGGCAATGCCGGTGATGGCCAATTGTCCTTTGCGCACGTCCGGCACCTGGATCACTTCGCTGGCCGAGCCGATGCGCCGGCTGAAGGTATCGCGCACGACGGCGCGCATGATGAAAGCTCCGGGCGCTTTCGCCGGCGTAGCCAGGTTGAGCACCACTCCGGCTTTCAGGGCGGCGCGGTATTTGGCGTCGCTGAGATGGATCGGCAGCACGCGCTGATATTGCCAGAGCGGCTGCTTGAGGCCGCTATAGGCGAGCGTAACCACGTCCACGGAGCCGTTCCAGGGGCCATCCGGCTCCTGGATGAACGTCAGATCCTTGGCATCGAACTGCAGCATCGAATACACCACCGGCCCCTGCTCCTTGTAGTTCAGGAAGAGGGAGGTGAGCCGCACCTTGATATCGGTGGCGGCGAAGGGCGACTCCAGCGCCTCCGCCAACTGAGCCTCGCGCGATTTGGGCGGCGGGGCGATTTCGGCCAAGGCGTCGTCGGCAACGCCTTCAAAGCCGCTCTTCCAGCGCACCCGCAAACCGGGCCGCTTCACACGGACGGTGATTTTGTGGAATTTCGCGGAGCGGGGATTTCTGGCGAATGTGCCTTCGGCCGGCGAGTAAGCCAGAAGGTAGTAGCCCAACTGATCGTCGATGGCCTTGCGGATGACAGCGGGAATGTCGTTGGTGTTCTGATAGAAGATTCCGCCGGTGCGCGAGGCCAGATAGTCGAGGCCGGCCTGCCGGTTGAACTCGCTGTCGGGTTCGTCCTGCGGCAAGCCGAGCCCGGGAAAGCGCCGCGTGTTCTGATCCGGAACGTCGATCCGGGTGTTGGCGGCGGACAGTTTGGAATCGGCGCGCAACCCGCCGGGATTGACGGTGTAGAGCGAAACGGCCGAGCGATTGGCCAGGTCGGTGATCTGATCGAGCGCGTCCACCACCTCGGAATTGACGCGCAGCGAATCGGAAATGAAGACAATCGACTTTCGTCCCGGCATCCG
>Ga0335078_10011111_pt1 | contig 13347 bp, 10 predicted proteins | sample Lox_Sample_32_FD_206711 | JGI IMG/M metagenome (GOLD analysis project Ga0335078, IMG submission 206711) | Soil microbial communities from Loxahatchee National Wildlife Refuge, Florida, United States - Lox_Sample_3.2 | ecosystem: Environmental > Terrestrial > Soil > Wetlands | place: USA...
ATGCCGCTGGTAGACCGCAACATCCTGCGGCTGGCGGTGTATGAAATGAGCCATGAAAAGACGCCGGCGGCGGTGGTGATCGACGAGGCGCTGGAACTGGCACGGAAGTTCTCGGGCGAGGAGTCGGTGCAATTTGTGAACGGGGTGCTGGACGCGGTCCACCGGGATTTGGCCGCAGCGCCCTGATTCTGTTGCTGATTTTAGTAGCGTTTGCCCCCTTCGGTGCGTCTAATCCAGCAGGTAAGGTATACTTTGCCTAAGGAAGGTTTCTCGATGCCCCAGAAGAGGCGCTCTCTTTTTGTCTTTCCTCTCATCGTTTTATTGTTCGCGTTGCTGGGTGGGTTTTACGGGCCGCGCATTCAGGTAGCGGCAGCGGCCACGCAAGCCGACGAACTCTCGAAAGACGTGGAGAGCTTCACCAAAGCCTACTCGCTGGTGGAGCAGAATTTTGCGGATCCGGTCAACCCCGACAAGTCGATCTACAAGGGCGCGATTCCGGAGATGTTGCGGACTTTGGACCCGCACTCGAATTTCTTCGATCCAAAGGAATATGCGGCGCTTCGGGATGACCAGCGGGGGCACTATTACGGCGTCGGCATGATGGTGGGGCCGCGGAACGGCAAGACCATGGTGATGGCCCCGTTCCCGGGTTCGCCGGCCTACAAGGCGGGCATCCGGCCGGGCGACATCATTTCGATGGTGAACGACAAACCGACCGACGGGTTGAGCACCACCGAGATTGCGGACATGCTCAAAGGGCCGCGCGGTACCCAGGTCAAAATCGTGGTGAGCCGCGAAGGCGCGGAAGCCCCTATCGCGTTCACGGTGATTCGCGACGCGATCAACCGGCCCAGCGTCACCGACGCATTCTGGGTGCAGCCCGGCATCGCCTACCTGAAGATCACGGCGTTCAACGAGACGACCAGCAAAGAACTGGACGATCAAATGAAACGCCTGGGCGAGAACAACGTCAAGGGGCTGGTGCTCGATCTGCGCGAGAATCCGGGCGGACTGCTCAATGAGGGCGTGGCAGTGGCGGACCACTTCCTGCAGAAAGGCCAGACCATCGTTTCGCATCATGGCCGCAGCTCGCCGGAAAAAACGTATGTGGCGCGCAATGGCAACAAAGGCCGCGATTACCCGATCGTGGTGCTGGTGAACAAGTACTCGGCCTCGGCGGCGGAGATTGTCTCCGGCGCGCTCCAGGATCATGACCGCGCGTGGATTCTGGGCGAAACCACATTCGGCAAAGGGCTAGTCCAGACCGTATATCCGCTGTCGGAGAACACGGGCCTGGCGCTGACCACCGCGCACTTCTATACGCCCAGCGGCCGTCTGATCCAGCGCGACTACAGCAACCAGTCGTTTTACGACTATTACACCCACCAGGACGGCACCACGCGCAATCAACTCGATGTCAAGATGACCGATTCCGGGCGGACGGTTTATGGCGGCGGCGGCATTACGCCGGATCAGAAGTATGAAGCGCCGAAGCTCGATGCGTTCGAAATCGACCTGGCGCGCAAGAGCGCGTATTTCAACTTCACACGGAAATATTTTGGGACGCACGACACGCACCTGCCCAAGGACTGGATGCCGGATGATGCGACGCTGGTGGAGTTTCACGATTATCTGCTGAAGGCCCCGGAAGGATACAACTTCACCGAAGGCGAGTTCGCGCAGGACCGGGACTGGGTCAAGCGCTATCTCGCGCGCGAGATGTACATCACCGCATTCAATATCGACGAGAGCGATAAGGTGTTTGCGAAGACCGATCCCGAAGTGGAAGCCGCGGTTGACGCGATGCCGAAGGCGCGGGCGTTGGTGGAGACGGCCAAGAAGATTCTGGTGCAGCGGATGTCGTCGCAGCAGGCCTCTTCGCTGGCGAAGCGGTAGGTCCCGAAAAGACAAAAACAGGGCATCGGCGGTGTATAATGCCGCCTATGCGACGTAGAGATGTGTTCCCGGCGCTGGCTGCGGCTGGCGTGGCGCTGGCCCAGACCTCCACTCCCACTCACCACAAAGGGCGGCTGAAACAGTCGTTCATGCGGGCCAACTTCGACCCCAAGATGCCGTTCGACGACATGTGCCGCGAGGCTGCGCGCCTGGGCTGCTGGGGGATGGACTTAGCCGCTCCGAATGATTGGCCGACCTTGAAGAAATACGGCCTGATCCCCACCATGGGGCCCACCGGCGGCGTCGACTTCGAACAGGGTCTGCTGCATCCGGAGATTCACGACAAGTTGGAAAAGTCTGTCGGCGAGGCGCTCGATCAGTGCGCGGCGGCGGGATGTCCCAACATGATCACGGTCGGCGGCAAACGCAAGGGAATGTCCTATGAGGAGGGCGCCGACCACTGCGTGGCCTTCTTCAACCGCGTCAAAGCCCATGCCGAGGATAAGGGCGTCACCATCTGCCTGGAGATCATGAACAACAAGTTCACCGACCCGTTGCTGGGGCGCGTGGACCAGATCTGTAACCATGTGGACTGGGCGGTTGACGTCCTCAAGCGCGTGAACTCGCCGCGCGTGAAGCTGTTGTTCGACATCTATCATGTGCAGGTGATGGATGGCGACGTGTGCCAGCGGATCCGCGAGAACTTCCAGTGGATCGCGCATTTCCACACAGGCGGAGTGCCGGGGCGGCACGAGCTCGACGACACGCAGGAACTGAATTACAAGTTCATCGCCAAGACCATCGCCGATCTCGGCTTTACCGGTTACATCGCCCACGAGTACCGGCCTGCCCCGGGGCGCGACCCGGTTGAGGATTTGGCGCAGGCGCTATCAATTCTGGAAGTGTAGGCCGTTCGGAGACGATTCGGCTGAGGTGCCTGATGGAACTGGTCGAGGTCCGCGAAGTACGCCCGGCCCCGGAGTGGTACGGCGCTCTGGAGCAGGGGAATATCCTGTTCCTGCCTCGATTGCCGTTCGATCTGCCGGCACAAGACCAGGAGTTTCTTCGCAATATCCAGCAAACCAGCCGCTCGTATCACAAGAACATCGCGTATCGGCCGGAATCCGGCAAGGTCACTGGGTTCGATGCCAACGCGGTATCCGATGCGGATCGCCTGCGCTCCATCCTGGAGCATTTTTCCCGGTCGGCAACCGGGTTTCTCAACAAGCTCCTGCCGCGCTATATGGAGAGCGGCCATCTGGATTACGCCAGTTTTCGCGCCATCGAAGAAGAGGGGCGGGATCTGACCTTCAAGAAACGCAATGACCTTCTGCACATCGACGCCTTTCCGACGCGGCCCACCCGCGGCGATCTGATCCTCCGCACCTTTGTGAATATTCATCCGACGCGGGACCGTGTGTGGCTGACGTCGGATCCGTTTGAACCATTGGCGCGCGAGCATGCCGTCAATGCCGGCTGGACGCGTATGGCATCGTGGGGCAGCCTGAAACAACTGGTGACGCGCCGAACTTCCTATGACCGGTTCATGCTGCACTTCCACGACTATTTGAAGCGGAACGAAGACTACCAGCGGAACTGCCGGAAATATCGCTGGGAATTCCCGCCGGGCTCAGCCTGGATGGTCTTCACGGATATTGTTCCGCACGCCGTCCTGTCGGGCCAGTATGCGCTCGAGCAGACGATGATTGTTTCCCGCCAGAGCCTGCTCGCGCCCGAACGCGCGCCGTTCGAAATCCTGAATCGTCTGCGGTCAGCCGCCCGCGGCGCTACATCATAGCGGTGGGCGGCGCCGGCTCGTTGGGATCGCCGGCATTCGCCAGCGGGATGCGGATCAGTGCCAGCGCAATCAGCACCATGACAACGATGCCGGCCCAGTAGGAGGGAGCCGAAAAAATAACCGGCAGATTCTTGTCCTGGAAATCGTAGAGCGCCTTCACCAAGCCGGCCAGCGCTTCGCCGGCGATCAGGCCCGACGCCACCAATACACCGACATTCTCGACGCGCGCCCGCTGCGCGGCATTCAGACTGGACCGGCGCGCCGCCGAATCCGTCATCCAGCGGATGACGCCGCCCACGAAAATGGCGGAGGTGATCGAAATCGGCAGATACATTCCGATCGCCACCAGCATCGGGCTTTTGACTTTGAACAGGATCATGGCGAATCCGAGCATGATGCCGGTGACGACCAGCGGCCAGGCCATGTCGCCGCCGACGATTCCCTGCGCCAGCGATGCCATCAGCCCGGCTTGCGGCGCCGAGAGCGCTTTGTCGCCGAAGCCGGTGCCGCCCTTGTTGATATTGCCGTAGTAGAGAATCATCAGCGGGAAATACATCACCGCGCTGGCGACCATGACGGCGATCAACTCCGTAATCTGGATGCTCCGCGGCGTGCCGCCGAGGATGTAGCCGACTTTGAAATCCTGCAGCAGTTCGCCGGCCACCGCGGAAGAAACGCAAACCACCGCCGCCACTCCGAGCACCGCAATGACGCCTTTGGCACCGGAGGCGCCGAGCAGGACCATCAGCAAGGCCGCGATCACGAGTGTCGAGAGCGTCAATCCGGAAATCGGGTTGTTGGAAGAACCGATCACACCCACCAGGTAGCCGGATACGGTAGCAAAGAAGAAGCCGACAATCAGCATCACCAGCGCCGCCGCAATTCCCCCGCCGATCAGGCCCGACAGGTACACGTAGAGCACGCACATCAGCAGGAATGTGCAGCCAATCAGCGAGAACACCGCTTTGGAGCTCATGTACCGCTCGGTGCGGTTGAGCGACTTTAAATCGGGCGCGCTGCCGCGCAATTCGCCGAAGGCTTTGCCGAGCCCGGCCAGCAGGTTCTTGCGCATGCGGAACAACGTGTAGCAGGTGCCCACCATCATGCTACCCACCGCCACTGGCCGCACGATGTAGCGCCACACGCCGTTCGCCAGCCCGAGCCAGGTGTCGTCGGCGGCTCCGGCCGGCAAGAAAGACTGCAGCTGCGGACCGAGAAAGAAAATCAGCAGCGGGATGAGCATTCCCCACACCACCACGCTGCCGGAAAAATTGAGGGCGGCGAGTTCGGGACCAATGATGTACCCCACGCCGATAAACGCCGGGCTGACGGTGGGAGCCGCCACGGTCGAGACGCCACCCGCGCCCAGAACCTGGTTGCTATTCGCAGGCCCGAGCCGCAGGCTGCTCTTTCCGAGCTGGCCGACGCGGAAGAAGAAATCGTGATCGGGCGCGAACAGGTTGAAGACGCCGCCCAAATAAACTGCGGCGCCGAAGCCGATGTTGTAGAAGAGATATTTCGCGGCGGCCGCGCCGTGCTGGCCGGCTTTGTGAATCTCGCCGGCGGCCACCGACTCGGGAAACGGCAACTCCGGGTCTTCGACCATCACGCGGCGAATGAGCGAAACAAATAGAACCCCGAGCACCGCGCCGACCACCATCAACGAGGTCGATTTCCAATAGCTCGGGTCGGCCGCCAGCGCGCCCATGCTGGCCCAGAAGCCGAGCCCCTTCGGAATCGATGGCGGCGCCCACACGTGCGCCAGATAAAATGCCGGCAGCGTGAACACGGCTCCCGCCGCCACCGATTCGCCGATGGTGCCCGCGGTGCGTGAGATGTTCTCTTCGAGAATCGACCCCTTGCGCAGCCGCAGCACCGCCATACTGATCACGGCGGCCGGGTAGGTGGCGGCCACGGTTTGTCCGGCGCGCAGCCCGAGATAGGCGTTCGCCGCGCCGAGCACGGCAGTCAGGGTCAGCCCGAGTAAGAGCGCCCGCAGCGTGAACTCGGGCATCTGCACATTGTCTGGAACAAACGGTTTATGGCGGGGCTTTTCCTGCGGCGGTGTCATGCAAGTGGGGCAGGCTTCCGGCCTGCCCTCGTAACTTGTGAGTGTAGCGCGTTGTCAGGCGCGCTTGCCGAAGATCCCTTTTTCGCGGAGCGGGAGCCGGTCGATCACATCGCGCGGCACGCCGGGGAAATTGGTTTCGAGCATCGAAATCGGATTCTGGCCCATCCAGTTGGCGAGCGAGATCTCCTGGTATTCGGGGCTGTTGAACAGGATCAGGATTTCGGTCGGCTCGTCGCCGATCTGCTCGACGTAGTGCCCGTAGCCCTGCTTGATGAACGCGACCTGGCCGGGTGCGAATTCTTCGGTGCGCGAGCGCCCGTGCGAACCGAACACGCTCACCCGCGAGCGACCTTTGATGTAGTACTGCCATTCGTCGGCGTGCGGGTGCCAGTGCATCTCGCGCAGGCCGCCGGGTTGGATGACCATGTGGACCGCGGTGACGGTGGTCTGGATCGGAAACTCCTTGGCCGTGACCATGTATTCCTTGCCACCGGGAAACTCGCGGGGGGCCACCTTGTCCATGCGGAACCGGTGGCTGCTCTGGAACCACTGGACATCTTTATCGCGCAGCGGTTCCACGGCCGGCGGAACGCGGCCGGGGCCGATGTACAGCTCTTTTTTGGGAAATTGCGCCAGCGCCGATTCGGGAATCCCGAGATTGCGCGCCACGATGTGCGGCGGCGTGTTGGCGATCCAGTCGGAGACGCCGAAGGTTCCGAACTCCGAGAAGTGGCCGTTGTCGAACACCAGCAGGAAATGCGTCGGCCCCGGGCCGAGGTTCTGCAGCGCGTGGCCGTGGCCCTTGGGAAAATACCAGGTGTCGCCGACTTCGAAATCGTCCACCTCGGTTTGCCCGGTGGGAGAGATCACGGTGGTGCGGACGCGTCCCTCGAGCACGTAGGCCCACTCGGCCGCCAGCGCGTGCCAGTGCAGTTCGCGGATCGCACCCGGGTCGAGCCGCATCGACACGCCGGCCAGGCTCTGCGAAACCGGGAACTCTTCGACCGTCGCCTCTTTGGCCGAACCGCCGGGACCGACCCAGTGCGTCTGCTTCTCGAGGTCGTATTTGAAGTTTTCGATGGGCTCGATCTTCGGCTTTTCGCCTTTGCCCTTTTCCTCCTCGGCGGGCGCGGCGTTGGCCTGGCGCGTCCAGAGAGAGGTGGCGGCGATGCCGGCGGTCGCCAGCGAAGCGGCGCCGAAAATATTGCGGCGGCTGAGGCCTCCCTGTGTGGACGAGTCTTTCGGTTCTTGCGACATGTGCCCTCCTGAGTGCAGAAGTGGGTGCTTATTCAGCAGTATATATCAACCGCCCGGTTGGTTACGAAGGCCGCGGAAATCAGAGCGGCAACCGCACTGCGGTTGCCGGATGGAAAGCGGTGCCGTGTTTTGAATGACTTCCCGCGCGTGCGCAACCGCAGTGCGGTTGCCATCCGCCCAGGTTACGAAAGCCGCGACCGCACTTTGTCGCTCAAGGCTTTTCCGTCGATGGTCTTGCCGGCCAACTTCGCTTGCGTGGCTTTCATGACGACGCCCATCTGCTTGAGCGACGTCACGCCGGTTTCGGCCAGCGCGGCGGCGATGGCGGCGTCGATTTCCGCGTCGCTGGCGCCGGCCGGCAGGTAGGTTTCGATGAGCGCTCGCTCGGTCTCTTCCTTGACCGCCTGATCCTCGCGGCCACCCTTGCGGAACATTTCGGCGGCTTCGGTGCGCTGCTTGATCAGCGATTTGAGCAAGGCCATCTCGGCCGCCTCGTCGACGGGCTTGGGCGAATCCACCTTCAATTTCATGAGCGCGGCCTTGATCATCCGCAACGCGCTCAGCCGCGCTTCGTCGCGGCTTTTCATGGCCGACACCATCTCCTGCTGCACGCGGTCCACAAGTGGCATGATGACAGCCATTCTAGCGGACCGGCGGCAAACGCGGCAAAAGTACCAATTCCGCCGGAAAATCCTGGAACTTTTTGCCTCGATTGCACTTACGCCCAGGACTGGGATCGCGGGCCGGTTCCGGCTCTAATGGAACTGTGACCACGGCCTCCCGCGACAGCATTGTTTGGGGCGATTGACCCGGCGCCGGCCGGGCTAGCCCCGCAAGGTTTCGTGCACCGGAGCACGGCCGCGCCCGACCCGCTCAGCCTGTGACCTGTGTGTATGGGTTTGCGATCCTAAGTCGTGCTTAACGCGCTTACCACGTGCCTAACGCACATCAAACAAATCTGCTATTAGATGTTCTATGTGAAAGGCGCCTACTTACCCGTGTACCCCAGCGAGGTTTTCCGATAGCCGTTATGTGGCTTTGTACTGAGCCAAGACCACTATCCGACCGGGGCCACCCTCGTGGACTCGCGGAGACGGTGGCAAGAACCCGGTGTCGCTCACGAAGCCCTCTCTCATAATTGGGGCGCCCAGTGTTGGCGGTGTGTATCCGAGAGTCGCGATCGGCTGAATGTTGATCGGACTCGCAACGAGATTAGCGGAAATGTTTGTTCCGAAACTACCGGATGCAATTTCGGAGGACTTAGACGCTTTCCGCTTGGTGCCGGTTAGTTGTCCTCTTCCCATCGCTGCCACAAAATCTCCTGTTTAAGCGCCTCCTGTGGTCCAGCAGGCGTATTCACCGATATTCTTTGCACGCTGAGGTCCGTCTTAAAGACATCAGCCCGCGAAACTGATTCTACGTATGCACCGAGTACGGGGTCAAGCTTAACTTTGCTCTCTACGGGTATAGTACCACTCGTAAACGGCACCATCGCTGCGGCGAGCTTTACTAGTTGGTCCTCCTTCATATTCCCAAGACCGAGGCCCATCTGCGCAAGTGCTTGCATTTGTTGGACTATCTGCTGCGTTGTCATAGGCCCTGCTGCAAGTTGGGCGACCTGCTTGAGCTCTAACTCACGCAAGGGATTGAAGGACTCCCTGATTCTCAGGTCTTTCTCGTATTGCAGGTATAGATCCCACATGAGCGCTTCAACATCTTCCGATGGGACGACTACCTTCAGCCCCAGATCCTTTTCTGCCTCAACGCGGTTGATCGGATGCCCATGAAAGAACAAATTGGATTTCAAATTGTCGATGAGTTGCTCGATGTCGTGCTCCTGCGACTTAGTCATATGAAGGCGAAGCAACTTCCTCGCTAGCAGCCGGGACTGATTATGCGATCTCTGCACGTTTCCGATTGCCAGCGGGTGAATCTTCTCCGTCAGTGCGATCAGGGCTTGGACCAACTCGTCCTCGTGATTAATTCCGACCTCATCCTTTACGAACTTGAAGAACGCGGTCACGTCTTCCACACTAATCGGCGCAAATTGGCCGGGACTTGAAGGGTGCGGCGGGTTGAAGATGTTCGCGACGGACGGATCTATCGGACCCAGGCAGCCCATTTTGTGCATAACGATTTCATCGGCCCCGAGGGCGATGAGAGTTGCTGCGCTGAATGCGTGGTGTGGAACTAAGACCGCGAAATGCTTCGAGTACTGACGAATAAGGCTGACCACTCGCCAAGGAACGGTGCCAGACCCGCCATTGCTATGGATAAACAGGTCAACACCGTTTTTCGCCTGTTCGCGACCCGCTTCAAGATGGTCGTATATCAATCGAAATGCGTCGTCGGCGATCTGAATTTCGTGATTGGCCCGAGTCGAGGTGATGTACGTAAGCAGTAACCGATTCTTGCGTGCAATCTGCAGCTTTTCGATGAGTGCCTTGCGTTGGGCTCGGGGCAAAGTAAGAATTCCTCGGACGACCGTATATTATCATAGGAAAACGTAGATTAGGTTAATCCGGAGCGACCCGTCTCGACGGGGCCCATGCGTCGTGAGACTGAAACGCTGTCGTAGTCTCAGCCCCGCAAGGTTTCGTGCACCGGCATGAAACACGGGCAGAGAGGCAGTTCCTGGAGTTGGTGCAAATCCAGGTCGGACACGGCCCACCAGTTCATCCCTTCGGCGCGCCAGTTCACCATGTGGAGGCCGTCTTGCGATTGGCCGACCGGATTGCGGTCGGATTCCTCGCTGGCCGGCCAAATGAAAACGTTAACGATGTGGCCGTTTCGGCGGTATACGAGCGCGGCGACCGTGCGGCCATTCACGGAATCCAGGCGGCCGCCGGCCAGGACGAAACCGCGGGCCGAGATATCCTCCACTTCGAGGGCGTAATCGAGCTTGCCGGCGAACCACGGGCGGACGGTGTGGCCGCCGGGAGCCGCTACATCGACCAGATGTCCGGCGCGCAGAGCGCGGAGGTGCGCCTGAATGACTTGGTTCCCGATGTTTTGCGTGGGCACAAAACGCGCCACGAGCAGGAACGCGACGGCCAGGCTGGCGACGAGGGCAAGCCAGGGCGCCGGCCGCCGCCAGGCTGGGGCCGCCGTCTCGATGCGCGCGTGCAAACCCGGCGCGGCGCGAAAATATGGCGCGGCGGCAATCGCTGTAGAGAGGCGCTTCTGTATTTCCAATTCCGCGTCGCAGGCCGCGCACTCGCGGGTGTGAGATTCGACCTCCAGAGCATGTGCCGCGTCGAGTTCTCCATCCAGGTACGCATTCAATAAGGGGTGGGCCTCGCGGCAGTTCATGCGGTCTCCCTTCGGGATGCGGCGGTCAACGTTTCGAGCAGGCGGCGGCGCGCCCGTGCCAGGCGCGACATCACGGTGCCGATAGGTACATCCGTGATCTGCGCGATCTGTTTGTAGGACATTCCCTCCATCTCCCGAAGCACCAGCACCTCCCGAAATTCCGGAGGCAGCGTTTCCAGGCCACGTTGCACGGCGACGCGATCCGCGTCCCGGAGTTGCAGGGTTTCGGGACCGGGGCTGTCATCTCGAAACAGTTCCAGGTGCTCGAACGGCATCTCCACGTACCGCCGCTTCTTGTGCAGGCACTCGAAGCAGGTGTTGCGCACGATGGCCAGCAGCCACGCCCGGCCGTCCTCGCCGTGAAAGCCGTCGAAATAGGTGAGGGCGCGGAGATAGGCTTCCTGCACGGCATCCTCGGCATCCTGGGGATTGCCCAGAAGCCAGCGGGCCAGGTTGTGCGCCGCGTCGAGATGCGGCAGCAAGATCGCATCGAACCGAGCGGGCCGGGTTGGGTGCTTCAATCCTTCTAACCTATACCCGGCGGGGGCCGGATTTATTCCCGAGTGTTAGGATGTCGTTCTGCGGCTCGGAATCCACACCTCGATTGCCGGCTCCCTGGAACAGGCTGCGCTCAAAGCGGCGGAACTCGGGGCCAATACTTTTCAAATCTTCTCAGCGAGCCCGCGGATGTGGCATGCCCGGCCGCCGGACGCGGCCGAAGCTAGGCGGTTGCGCGCGGCGCGCGAGCGATTCGATCTCAAGCCGCTGGCGATCCATGCGAATTACCTGGTGAACCTGGCCTCGTTCGACCCGGTGATCCGGCGCAAATCGATCGACGGCTTCCGTGGAGAATTGGAACGCGGTGCGGCGCTTGGCGCGGAATACCTGGTGGTGCATCCCGGGAGCTATCGAGGGCGGTCGGTGGACGAAGGCATCGCGGCGTTTGTGCTTGGGTTGGAAGAGGCGGCTGAGGGCTTTCGGGCGCGCCGGCTGACGGTGTTGCTGGAGAATACGGCCGGCGCCGGATCGCACCTCGGCGGGCGATTCGAGGAGCTGAAAGCGATCCGCGATCTGGCGCGCGAGCACACGAGGCTGCCGATCGGCTACTGCCTGGATACGTGTCATTTGCTGGCTTCCGGATTCAACATCGCGACGGCGGCCGGTCTGCGCGCCACACTGCGCCATGCAGACGAAATTCTCGGTCTTCCGCACGTGCACCTGATTCACGCCAACGACTCGAAGGGCGCGCTGGGCTCGCACCTCGACCGGCATGCGCATATCGGGGCCGGGCACATTGGGATCGAGGGTTTTCGGCGGATTCTTCGGCATCCCAAGCTGCGCGGCAAGCCGTTCATTCTCGAAACACCGGTCGACGATCCGGGCGATGATCGCCGCAACCTCGACAGGCTGAAATCGCTCGCGTTACGATAAGAATTCAGCCTCCAATTTAGCGATATGCCCGAAAAGCCGTACGACCATAACCAGATCGAGCTCCAATGGCACGAGCGTTGGCAGAATGCCGACTTCTACAAAGCCGAGGAAAATTCCGCCAAGCCGAAGTTTTACGTGCTCGAAATGCTGCCGTATCCGAGCGGCACGCTGCATATCGGACATATCCGCAACTATTCGATTGGCGACGCGCTGGCGCGCTACAAGTGGATGCGCGGGTTCAACGTGCTGCATCCGATGGGATGGGACGCGTTTGGTCTGCCGGCCGAAAATGCGGCCATTCAGAACAACCGGCCGCCGCGCGAGTGGACGCTCCAGAACATCGCCGCGATGAAGAAGACGCACCGGCGGTTCGGGTTCAGCTACGACTGGGAGCGGGAAATCTCCACCTGCGAGCCGGAATACTATCGCTGGAACCAGTGGTTCTTCCTCAAGATGCTGGAGCGCGGGCTGGCTTACCGCAAGAAAGCGCTGCTGAACTGGTGCCCGAAGTGCGCCACGGTGCTGGCCAACGAACAGGTGGTGGAAGGCTGCTGCTGGCGGCACGAAGACACCAGAGTGGAGCAGCGCGCGCTCGAGCAGTGGTTTCTAAAGATCACTGATTACGCCGATCAACTACTGGAGGACATCGCGCAGCTCGAAGGCGGCTGGCCGGAGCGCGTGCTGACGATGCAGAAGAATTGGATCGGGCGGTCGGAGGGCACGGAGGCAGATTTCAAGCTGGCAGAGACGGGCGAGCCGATCCGCGTCTTTACCACGCGCGTGGATACGATCTACGGCGCGACCTGCGTCATCATCGCGCCCGAGCATCCGCTGAACGAAGCGTTGTTGGACGCGGCGGGGACCGCGCGCGCCAAGGCCATGGTGGATGCGCGTGCCAATCGCGATCCGGCCGATATCGAAAAGGAAGGCTTTTTCACGGGCCATTCCGCGATCAATCCGTACAGCGGCGAAAAGGTGCCGGTGTGGGTCGGCAACTTCGTGCTGATGGGCTATGGCACCGGGGCCATCATGGCGGTGCCGGCGCACGACGAGCGCGATTTCGAATTCTGCACCAAGTACGGGATACCAATTCGACCGGTGATTCGTCCGGTGGATGGCGCGCTTGCGGTGAATCCCAAGCAGGCCTTCACGGAGGATGGGGTGGTGGAAGGCTCGGGGGCATGGTCCGGTTTGCACAGCGAGGAGGCACGCCGCAAGATGAGCCTCCAAGCCGAAGAAAAAGGTTTCGGCAAGGCGGCGATCACGTATCGCATCAAGGATTGGGGCATCTCGCGCCAGCGCTATTGGGGCACGCCGATTCCGGTGATTCATTGCGCGAAGTGCGGCATTGTTCCGGTACCGGAGAATCAACTGCCGGTCGTGCTGCCGGACCGCATCGAGATCACCGGCTCCGGCCGCTCGCCGCTCGAAAATGTGCCGGAGTTTGTGAACGTGGTTTGCCCGAAGTGCGGCGGCGCGGCGCGGCGCGAAACCGATACGATGGACACGTTCATCGATTCATCCTGGTATTTCTATCGCTACTGCGATGCGCGCAACGACCGCATGCCGTTTGATCCGGCGA
>Ga0335078_10011112_pt1 | contig 13347 bp, 11 predicted proteins | sample Lox_Sample_32_FD_206711 | JGI IMG/M metagenome (GOLD analysis project Ga0335078, IMG submission 206711) | Soil microbial communities from Loxahatchee National Wildlife Refuge, Florida, United States - Lox_Sample_3.2 | ecosystem: Environmental > Terrestrial > Soil > Wetlands | place: USA...
GCAGGTCGATCGCGAAGCGCTCACCGCACGCGGCTGGTTGAACCGCAACGTCGCGGGGATGGGAGTTACCAGCCTTCTCTCCGACGTTGGACACGAAATAGTCACCGCGCTGCTCCCAGGGTTTCTGGCGCTGCTGGGCGTGCAAGCGGCAGCGCTCGGGGCTATTGAGGGCATTGCCGATTCCATCTCCAGTTTCGTGAGGCTGGGAGGCGGGTGGTTCTCGGACCGCTTCGGGCACCGCAAGGCGATGGCGGTTGGCGGGTATCTCCTCACGGGCGCTTCCAACGGCCTTTTTTCCCTGGCCTACGGGTGGCCGCTGATCCTTATCGCCCGCGCCCTCGGCTGGTTTGGTCGAGGATTCCGAAGCCCGCTCAAGAACGCCATCCTGGCCGATTCGGTGCCCTTTGCGGCGCGGGGCAGGGCCTTTGGTTTTGAGCGGGCGGGCGACACCGTGGGTGCGATTGCTTCCGCTGTTTGCCGTGGGGCTCCTGGCGTATCTTCATCCCAGATCCGCCGACCCTTCCGCGCCTTTCCGACTCGTGTTCCTGGTCGCTCTGATTCCGGGCTTGGGGGCCGCGGCAGCTTTTGCTGTTTTCGTTCGGGACAGGCAAGTGGCCGGTTCGGCAAGGAGATTCTGGGCGACCCTGAAGGCCCTACCGCACTCTTTCCGCCGCTTTCTCTGGGGAGCAGGGATTTTCGGGATGGGAGATTTTGCGCGTACGCTGATGATCCTGGCAGCCACGCAATTACTCAGCCGCACCCGCGCCGTAGCACACGCCGCGGAGATCGCAGCGCTACTCTACGTCGGGCATAATGTATCGTACGCGGCCTGGTCCTATCCCGTGGGCGCCCTTTCCGACCGCTGGGGCCGCCGTGGTCTGCTGGCCTTGGGCTACCTCGCCGGGGCTTCCACGGCACTGGGCTTCGCGGCCGCCTTTTCGTGGCGGCTGGAATCGGTGGGCTATCTCCTGGGCCTCTTTGCCGTGGCCGGATTCTCCATTGCCGTGGTGGACGCGCTGGAGGGCGCACTGACGGCGGACCTGGTGGAGAACGATCTGCGAGGCACCGCGTACGGAGTTCTGGGAGCCGTCAACGGCGTGGGCGATTTGGGGGCCAGCGTGTTAGTCGGCACTCTGTGGACGGCGTTCTCGCCTGTCTTCGGTTTCGTTTACGGCGCCCTCCTGATGGGCATGGGCGCGCTCGTGATTTACCGGCTCCGCTGAGAAGAGAGGAGTCAGAACACAGGAGACAGAAGTCAGAATGAAGAACATCGACTCTCGGTTGTGATGATTCTCCTCTGACATCCGCTTTCTGTCTTTTCCCTTCAGAAGCGCGATTTGCGTCTTCTCGCGCCACCGGCTTTGAGCGACAATGGAATTTGGAATAGGTAGTAGGGAATAGGTAGTAGGGAATAGGGAGTGGGGAGTCGGGGATAAGGAAATCGGGAACAGTGTGCAGGTCTTCCTATTGCCAGTTCCCTATTCCCTGTTCCCTGATACGGGGGATCGGATGAGATACCGCAGGTTCGGCCGAACGGAATCGCAGGTGAGCGAGATTGGATACGGCATGTGGGGCATGGGCGGCTGGACGGGCTCAAACGACGCCGAGTCCCTGGCATCGTTGCAGCGGGCCGTGGACCTGGGCTGCAACTTCTTCGACACCGCCTGGGCTTATGGGTCCGGACACAGCGAAGGGCTGCTGGCGCGACTCCTGCGCGCCAATCCGGCCCAGCGGCTCTACACCGCTACCAAGATTCCGCCAAAGAACGGCCGCTGGCCCAGCCGCCGCGAGTTCACCCTCGACGACTGTTATCCACCCGAGCATATCGAAGACTACGTCCGCCGCAGCCTCAACAATCTTGGCGTCGCGTCCATCGATTTGATCCAGTTTCACACCTGGGAGGATGCCTGGGTGGCCGATGATCGCTGGGCGAAGAAGCTGGACCAATTGAAGGAGCAGGGGCTGATCCGGGCCGTGGGCATCAGCATCAACCGCTGGGAGCCCTGGAACGGCGTGCAAGCGGTGCGCGCCGGCCTGGTGGACGCAGTGCAGGTGATCTACAATATCTTCGATCAGAGCCCGGAGGACGAGTTGTTCCCTGCCTGTCGCGAGCACGACGTGGCGGTGATCGCCCGGGTGCCCTTCGACGAAGGTACGCTGACCGGGACGCTGACCAAAGAGAGCCGGTGGCCCGCCGACGATTGGCGCAACACCTATTTTGTGCCGGAGAACCTGAACGCCGCCGTCGACCGTGTCGAGGCCCTGAAGCCGCGGATTCCTGCCGGCATGACTCTGCCAGAGGCCGCGCTGCGGTTCATCTTGATGAACGACAACGTCAGCACCGTTATTCCAGGAATGCGAAAAGCGAAGCACGTGGAGTCCAACCTGGCCGCCAGCGACTTGGGTCCGCTGGGGCCCGACTTTTACCAGGAACTGCGCCGTCATCGCTGGGATCGTCAGCCGACAAGCTGGTCGCAGTAAGGGAGTGACGAGTGGCGAAGAATTGACGATTGACCATTGACGATCGCAGATTGGAAGACAGACCCAGTGACGACGGGGATGGCCGAAGAGGAAGGATGAGAAACAGTAAGGAGACGACATTTGATGTGGGCCACGGGCCGGACGGGAAGGCGAGTCGAATCATGCGCGCCGTCAGCTTGCTGATCGCGATCATGGCCCTCGGCGCCGGCGTGGTTCATGCCAAGAAGAAGAAAGCGGCGCCGCCTCCCGCCGACCTGCCCCACCAGATCAACAATCTGGCATTGCGACTCAACGGTCTGGCCCTCGATGAGTCCGGCCCTGCCACCGGCGCCATCGAAAAGCTGGTGCTCGATCACATGCAGGAGTGGCTATCCGCCCAGGATCCCAAGGCGGCACCGAGCGACGTGCCGCCGCGCCGCGAACTGGAAGCCGCCTTCGCGCTGCTCCACTATCCGCTGGTTGCCTGGCCCCGCACCTTTGTGCGCTCCTGGAAGGGGACTTTGCTTACAGGTGTAGGCTATACTCTTGGCTGGACTGATTACGAGCGCGTCAACGTGGTAGCCGTCTATGAGACCGCCGAAGGCCAGACGCGCCTGGCCGCCGTGACCCACTTCGTACCCCGCACCGACCTGCACTATGAGTTCCTGCCCGCGCCGCCCTCCGGCGATCTGCGCTTCATCGTCTGGGGAACCCGGCTGGGGCGCAGCCAGCCGCGGCTCACGGCCATCCTCTACGATTTTGACGGCCAGTCCCTCAAGCCGCTCTGGCAGGACGTCGACGCCTACGACGGCAAGATCGAGGTAGGCCCGCAGACGGTGGTCGTCCGCTACCTTCGCGAGGATGAGTACGTGCAGGCCGTCCAGCGCGGCGAAAAGCCGTCTCGTTACGAGGCCCAGTACCAGATCACCGCGCAAGGGCTTCAGCTCGTCCACGATCACAGCATCCCCTTCTGAGAATTGACGATTGCCGATTTTCGATTGCCGATCGCAAGACAAGAAGACAATCCACAGATTTCGCAGATTACACAGATACACGGCAGGAACAGTACAATTCGCATCTCTTCCCTTCCTACCGTGAGTCGATGAAATCTGTGTAATCTGTGGATTCATTTCTTTTCTTCCAATCGTCAATCTGCAATCGGCAATTTCTTTGCCTCTTCTTCCGCCACTGCGACAGGACTTCCGGCCGCCGCACGATGCAGCTCCTGGAGGCTGGCCACGCGGATCCCTTGTTCGCGCCGGGCGCGAATGCCCCGCACGGCGGCGGCAGCTCCAGCCAGCGTGGTGATCGACGAGACGCGATACTGGACGGCGGCGCGGCGAATCGCCTTGTCGTCGAAGCGCGAGGCGCGTCCGAGGGGGGTGTTGATGAGCAAGGAAAGCGACCCGCTCTTGATGAGGTCAACCACGTTGGGCCGGCCCTCGTGCACTTTGTGACCTCGCTCCGCCGCGATGCCCGCCGCCGCCAGCGCGGCCCGGGTCCCCCGTGTCGCCACCAGCTTGAAGCCTATTTCCGTCAACTCGCGCGCCACTTCGATCGCCCGCGGCTTGTCCTGATCGTTGACGGAGATGAAGACGCGCCCGGAGGAAGGAATCTCCTGACCCGCCGCGAGCTGAGCCTTGGAGAACGCCAGGCCAAAGCTGGACGCCACGCCCATGACTTCACCGGTCGACTTCATTTCCGGCCCCAGCAGGGTATCGGCACCGGGCAGCTTGAGGAACGGAAACACCGGCGATTTGACGAAATAGGAGCGCACGGTTAGTTCCGTACCGAGCCCGAATTCCCTCAGCCTTCGGCCGGCCATGAGGCACGCAGCCACCTTCGCCAAAGGCACGCCGGTGGCCTTGCTGACGTAAGGGACGGTGCGCGAAGCGCGGGGATTCACTTCCAGCACGTAGACCTTGCCGTTGCGGCCGGCGTCGGGGATGGCATACTGCACGTTCATCAACCCTACTACTCTGAGTTCGCGCGCCAGCCTCACCGTGTAGTCTCGCAGGGCGGCCAGTTGCTCCCCGGTGAGGTACACCGACGGCAGCACGCAGGAACTGTCGCCGGAGTGGACCCCTGCCTCCTCCACGTGTTCCATGATGCCGGCAATTGTGACGTCCTCGCCGTCGGCCAACGCGTCCACGTCGACCTCGGTGGCGTTTTCGAGAAACCGGTCTACCAACAGGGGCAGAGCGCGCTGCAGTTCTTCCGCGCGGCGCACGTAGTCGGCCACGGTGGCATCGTCATAGGCTATCACCATAGCCCTCCCGCCCAGCACGTAGGAGGGCCGGATCAGCACCGGGTAGCCGATGCGCCGGGCGATGGCCAGGGCCTCGTCGGCGTTCATGGCGGCGCCGTTTTCCGGCTGGGGGATGCCCAGGCGCGCCAGCAGGGCCCCGAAGTGCTTGCGATCCTCCGCCAGCTCGATGGAGTCGGGCGAGGTGCCAATGATGGGAACCCCTGCCCGCTGCAACTGCCGCGCCAGGTTGAGGGGTGTCTGGCCGCCGAACTGCACAATGACGCCGTCCGGCTTCTCCGCGTCCACGATGGCCATCACGTCTTCAAAGGTGAGCGGCTCGAAGAAGAGCCGGTCGGAGGTGTCGTAGTCGGTGGAGACGGTCTCGGGATTGCAGTTCACCATGATCGTCTCGTAGCCCTGTTCCTTGAGCGCGAAGGCGGCGTGGCAACAGCAGTAGTCGAACTCGATTCCCTGACCGATGCGGTTGGGCCCGCTGCCCAGGATCATGATCTTGCGGCGGCGGGTGGGTTCGGCTTCGTCCTCTTCCTCGTAGCTCGAGTAGAGGTAGGGCGTGAACGACTCGAATTCGGCGGCGCAGGTATCGACACGCTTGAACACCGGGCGCACGCGCATCTCGAGGCGGCGCTCGCGGACCTTCTCTCCGGTGGTACCCCAGATTTCGGCCAGGTGCGCGTCGCCCAGGCCGTAGCGCTTGGCCTCGCGCAGCACGGGCGCCGGCACGGAACCCACCTCGAAGCGTCTCAACTCGCCCAGCATTTCCACGATTTGCTGAAGCTGGTTCAAGAACCACGGATCGATGTGCGTGAGTTCGGCCACGGATTCCACGCTGTGGCCCGCGCCCAGCGCGAAGAAGATGTCCCACAGCCGTTCCGGATGGGGAGTGATGAGGCGCTGCTCCAGTTCCGCCGGATCGGACGGCGGCGCCGGCGTCTTGCGGCCGGTTTCGAGCGACCGCATGCCCTTCATCAGCGCTTCCTTGAAGGTGCGCCCGATGGCCATGACCTCGCCCACCGATTTCATCTGCGTGCCCAGCGTATGATCGGACTCGGGGAACTTGTCGCGCGCCCACTTGGGAATCTTGGCCACCACGTAATCGATGGTGGGCTCGAAGCAGGAGGGCGTCTTGCGGGTGATGTCGTTGGGAATCTCGTCGAGGCGATAGCCCACGGCGAGGCGGGCCGCGATCTTGGCGATGGGGAAGCCGGTGGCTTTGGAGGCCAGCGCCGAACTGCGGGAGACGCGGGGATTCATTTCGATCACCACCATGCGCCCGGTCGAGGGGTCCACCGCGAACTGAATGTTACTGCCGCCGGTCTCCACGCCCACGGTGCGGATAACCAGGAAGGCCGCGTCGCGCATCCGCTGGTATTCCTTGTCGGTCAGCGTCTGCTGCGGGGCGACAGTGATGGAATCGCCAGTGTGCACGCCCATGGGATCGAAGTTTTCGATGGAGCAGACCACCACCGCGTTGTCGGCGCCGTCGCGCATCACTTCCAGTTCGAATTCCTTCCAACCGATCACCGACTCTTCCACCAGCACTTCGTGCACGGGGCTGATCTGAAGGCCGAACTCGATCTTCTCCTCGAACTCCTCGCGGTTGTAAGCGATGCCGGAACCCGTCCCGCCCAGCGTGAAAGAAGGGCGCAGGATCAGGGGAAAGCCCAAGTGCTCCGCGGCCTTCATGGCGGCGTCGAAATTGGTCACCAGGACGCTCCGCGGCAGGTCGAGCCCGGCCTTCTGCATCGCATCCTTGAACCAGAGACGGTCCTCCGCCATTTTGATGGCATTCACCGAGGCGCCGATCAGTTGCACGTTGTAGCGCTCCAGCGTGCCCCTTTCCGCCAGCTCGACGGAGAGGTTCAAGGCAGTCTGCCCGCCCACCGTAGGCAGCAGCGCGTCCGGCCGCTCGGCGGCGATGATGGCCTCGAGATACTCGGCGGTCAGGGGTTCGACATACGTGTGGTCGGCGAACTCGGGATCGGTCATGATGGTGGCCGGGTTCGAGTTCACCAACACCACTTCATAGCCGTCGCTTTGCAGCGCCTTGCAGGCCTGCGTGCCCGAGTAATCAAACTCGCACGCCTGGCCAATGACGATCGGCCCCGAGCCGATGATGAGGATTTTCTTGATGTCAGTTCGTTTGGGCATCTTTTCTCTTCGTCAGTGCAAACCAATCATGTAGCCTTCGAAAGCCCAACTAGCCGGAATCGGAGTCGCGGAAACGTAGGATTTGTAAATCATTTGAGGGACAACATACTCATAAATTAGTCTGGACGACCAAAAAGCCCGCAATGAATCGGGGCATTGCGGATTTTCACGAAACCATTGTCCGACCTCCGAGTCTGCATCTACAAAGACTGAAAAGGCGCTGCGCGCGTCCTCTTCTTTCCAAATGTCGCAGCAAATGGTCTCAGGAACGCCATAAAACTTGGCTGATGTTTCGTAGTTGATCGGGTCTCCTAGGCAGCTCTTGCCATAGTCGGAGGAATCGGGCAGGCCTTGTTGGGATTCCCAGATGCGCCTTAGTAGCATGGAGCGGATTATTCGGGCGTACCAGTCACAGGATTGGCCAGTGAACGCCCAGTCGCCTGACTGGAATAGCCCGTTCATGATCTTCGCAGTCCCGTCTATAAGCCAGCTCTCCAATCTTCTGATTGAGTCGTAGTGAGAACGGAGTTTGTTAGCCCAATCAGGCGAGTATGCGGGATCGTTCTTCAAGTTTTCTAATCTGCGCGCCACTCTTCCGCGGGAGGCGGTGTAGTCCCGCTCGGGAGAGAGGACGAGCTGCGACGAGCTGACTTCGAAGCCCCTGCCAAAGCTTGCGACTAGGCTTCGAATCCGCTTGTCCAGCGACACTTCATCGAGGAACAAGCCCCGTGAGAACTGGAGCGGGATGAGCTGTCGCCCGACGGGGACCGCCGTCTTGTCCGCTCCGCCCTTGCGCAGCACACGTTCCAAGTTCTCAAGCGGCACTATGTATTCCTGACTGAAATCCGCATAGATTCGATCTCTGATTGACAGGGGAACCTTACACTTGCCAATCTTCACCGGCAACACAAACTTCCGCCCAAGTTCCTCCTCTTTTGTGAGAGCGCCGTTGAGCTCTTTGGTTACCCACCTGGACTTCACCGAATTGGGAGAGAGCACAAGAATCAAGAAACTGCTTGCGTCAATGCCTTCGTAAATTCTGTTGTACAGCGAGTCCCCTGTTTCCACGTCCCAACTGTCAAACCATACTGGGAATCCCAGGTTCACCAGGTCGGTTGCCAGCTGTGCGACGAATTCCTTGTCGTGGGAAGAATGACTCAGAAACACTCCCTTCACAGATTTTGCCTTGGCCCGACGCCCCATTCCTTGCCTCCCTTGGTCGTCCTCTGTAACGTTGGCACTTCGAGCCCTCTGGCGTTGTGACGGCGCGGCAGGGCGGGACTTGCCGTCTATGGAGACAAACTCCGTCCTCAGAATTGTCTCTCCGACCCGCTTGCCGGGAGTGAAAACAAGTTCATGGCAAACCCGGGCGCTTCCTCGATAACTACGGTCTCGCCCTCCACGAAAGTGCGGGTTCCGTGCGTCGGGCTGATCACTTCCACCGTCCGCTCCTCCGGGTCGACCCACACCTGAATCACACCGTTACTCCGGTATTCGCGACGCTTGCTTTGAATGCCGGACCAGGTGTCGTTCGGCGAGATTACTTCGAAGGCTACGTCGGGAGCGAACGGTACTGGTCCTTCCGGAAAGCCGCCTTCACCGAAGCGTTCACGCCGCACGAGGGCCCAGTCCGGGCAGCGCCAGTTCCCCGACTCCATTGTGAAGGCGACATCCGCATGAAAACTCTTCCATTCCTGACGTTGGCTTGTGTATTCATTTGCTGCCAAACACATCTTGAGGGCAGCCGTATAGTGGCAGCCTCCCATGTGCGGCGACATGAACTTTACCTCCCCATCCACGTACTCCCAGCGCTGCCCTTCCTTACCCGCCGCCAGGAACTCCAGCCAACTCAAGGTCGTCTTGGTAGCCATCCCACCTCCGCATTACCGGCCCTTCGCTTTGTTTCCGCTTTGTTTTTCTGGGTAATCCTTTGTTTTCAACAACTCCCCCGCTTTGTTCCGTGAAAAACCCTTTGCGCTTTGACCGCGTCTCAGAGCGCTGCCTTTCGCAACACTGCCAAGCCTCTCGGGCCCACAAACGGTGGCTTCGTTCCTGATTTTTCCAAGGGCCGATCCTTTGTTATCAATCAAATCGGTGGCTTCGTTTTTCAAAAAGCTCTCAGCTTTCGGCGGTCAGCTATCAGGTTTTTCCCTGACGACCGACGCCTGTTGCGATGGGCAAAAGGACTAACCTGTTGTCTGCCCACTGCCTTCTGCCGACCGCTCGTCACGGTGGCTTCGTTCCTGATTTTTCCAAGGGCCGATCCTTTATTATCAATCAAATCGGTGGCTTCGTTTTTTAAAAATTCGAGCTTCTTCGATGGTCCGAAGACTACTCCTGGGGCAGGTCAATGACTTCTCCTCCGTCGTACGTCCTAAAATCGCTGAGAAACCCCTCAGCTGCGCTGATGGCGCCGAGGAACTCCACCCACCCCGCCATAGCCACCATTTTATCGGATTCATGCCCGCACAGTCTGGCAAACACGGCACCGGTGTTGAGTGACGAACCCAATTCATTGGGCGTCGAAAGCGCTTCGAGATACAACGGATAGCGCCGGTTCAACTCTTCCATAGCTTTCTCGGGCTGACCCTTGATCCTTTCGTCCCCGCAGTCCATCACCATCGGAGGCAACAACCGAGCGAGCGAGCGGCGAACTTTCGGCTGGTCGGCGGCTCGGAAGAAAGACTCACAGGCATACACGGCGGCGCAAACCCGTAGCAGGGCCAACTCGCCCAGAGCAACATCTTTATTAACGCTGGGGAGCATAGCCTCGCGCACTGCCACGGGATCCCGGTCCTGCGGGCCCCCTCGAAGGGTACAAACGTTAAACAGACCCTGGATGAGGTCGTCAATCGTTAGTCTTCTTCTCATTCTCGTGTGTCCGCACCTTGAAGTGCGGTGGCGCGCCTACCGCCCTTAACGCTCGCGTGCCCCGCGCGAAAGGCGGCAGTTCGGCTGCCGCAGCCAAGGCAGACTGCGTTCGCAAAAGAGCCGACTCCATCAATTGCCTCGCGACCCCGTTTGATCCGACTGGCCGGAACGCTATATTCTCCGCTTGACTAAGCCATGCCTCACCGGCTCTCTGTTCGCCCTTCCGCCGTCTTGTCGAAAGGCACGTTAAGTCTCCGATCACCGCTTGACAGGAGCCGCCGACTCGACGCTTTCTCCAAGAATAGATCGCGACAAGACCGATTCTCTGACATTATCCACAGGTCGCCACCCACCCGGGCCAAGGGGAAGCTTTCGGTTTCCGAAAATGGGTTCGTATTGGGTTCGTTCCCGGGTGCCGTCCTTTTGTTTCAACATATTGGTGGCTTCGGTCCTGAAAAAACCATCGTTCGTTGGCGGTTGTGCGGCGGCGTTCGCGCCACCAACATCCCTGGGTGTAACGGAACTGTCCCAGCCGCCGACCGTGCTGTAACGTCGGTGTTGGCCCAGGTGGAGCATCCTCCCGGCCCTTGTTTTCCCCATTTCCAAAATGGGTTCGTGTTGGGTTCGGTCCCGGGTTGTCATCCTTTCGTTTCAATATATTGGTGGCTTCGGTCCTGAAAAAATCATCATCCGTCGGCAGTTGTAGCGGCGGTGTCCCCCGCCCGCGCTGTAGGCCAAGGCTCGCCTCGGTCATCCTATCGCGCCCGTGCCCCCTCCCGAAGGGTTGGCGAAAGTACAAGCCATCTTAATTAATCCTATAAGTTTGACCATACGAGTAACTACGCAAGCCCATGTTTCCCATAAACTCCACGTAATGGATTTACTTAAAGAGTGTAATAAGACAAGTAAATATGATTACTCATCGCTCGATCCGGTATCTGAACCATACGAACCAGCATATCATGTTATTACGGAAAAGTCAAGTCCCTTTTGTCTATAAGCAGACCCAACTTCGCGTCCATTACTGGACCTTGTTTTCAACAACCCTTTCCCTTACCCTTCTTTCTCTTGCTGATCATCACTCCGTGTTTCGCACCTGCTGAAGTCTGGCCCGCAACGACTCCGGTAACCCGCGCTTAATTTCGGGAGTAATCAGGCCGGCAGCATCGAGACTTCGGATGTGAACGCGGTCCTTGTCCCGGTTCGCGCTGAGCTTCATCCGGACCAAGTCAGCAACCGGAACCACGCAGACCTCTTGCCCCTTGATCATCCTGCGCTCCGGCGCCAGCGGCGGATTGGGGACCAATTGGCTGGCTTTCACCTTCTCACCGGTAAAGAGAAGACGGACGGCGTTGATGGCCTTCTCGGCGTACAAGAGCATATCCACACCAGCTGCATGGCGAAACCGGAAGCCGTGCGATTCCGCGACCGCAATCAGCCTTTCCAGGTTCGAGCGGTCGACCAGGATATCCGCGTCCCGCGTCAGCACCGAATGCGTCGGATCCGCCTCCTCCACGTGGATCAGAACCGCCAGTCCGCCGACGACCTCGTAAGGAATACCGGCGGCCGTCAGCGGATCAGCAATTTTCTGGAGGATACCGGCTAGATTGAAAAGGCGCTCTTCGAACACCAGATTCACTACCTCCCCTCTGGCAGCCGTTTCCTCGAGAAACTGGTGGAACTGCATAACGTACCTCGCGCCCTTCGGGCGCCAGCGGCCCCGCCACCTGATTTAGGCGTACGGCTTGCCGTACTCGTACCCGCAACTACTTTGGAGAGAGACTCACGAATTCTCTCCCGCCCAGCGCCACAAGCTCGCCGAGAAATTCCTTCGCTCCCATGAGGGCGCCTTCGAACTCCGTCGACCCCACCAGGGCCGCCATGTTATTTGATTCATTCCCCAACAACTTAGCAAACACGTCGCCAGCGTTCGCGGCCGCACCCAAATCATTGGGGAGAGGAATGGCCTCGAGATACAACGGGTAACGCCGGTTGAACTCGTCCATCGCTTTTTCGGGTTGCCCCTTGATCCTCTCGTCCCCGCAGTCCAGGAGCGCCGGAAGCAGGAACCGATCGAGCGCCTGGTGGACGGCAGGCTGGTAAGCCTCCCGGAAGAAAGCCTCGCTGGCGTAAACGGCGGTGCAAACCCGCAGCAGGGCCAACTCACCTAGCGCGACTTTCTTATCGATCCCGCCGAGCAGGACCAGCATTGGCGTGTTCCTCTCCTCCGGCTTCCTTTTGAGGGTACACGCGTTGAGCAGACCCTCGATGAGGAGGTCTATCGCTGTTTGTGTCAGTCCCAGGCTCCCGAGCTTGGCAGGGTCAAACGTCATCCCAGTCCGGGTTTCAGGCTTCGGGCTTACTTCTCCCCTCCGCTTCTTCTTCATCCTTCACCCTTAACCTTCACCATTCACACTTTTCGAAAGTCCTCCATCATCTTCACAAAGCGCTCGAATAGGTACGCCGAATCGTGAGGGCCGGGCGAGGCCTCCGGGTGGTACTGAACGCTGAAGAGCGGCATCGACCGGTGGCGCAGTCCTTCGAGAGTATCGTCGTTCAGGTTACGGTGGGTCAGCGCCACCTCGCTCGATTTCAGCGAGTCGGGATCGACCGCGAACCCGTGATTCTGCGCCGTGATCTCCACCTTCTGGGTTTCCAGGTTCAGCACCGGGTGGTTGCCGCCGTGATGGCCGAACTTCAGCTTGTACGTCCGGCCGCCCAGCGCCAGGCCGACGATCTGGTGCCCGAGGCAAATGCCGAAGATCGGTACGCGGCCCATCATCTCGCGCACGGCCTGAGCGGCGTAAGTGACCGGCTCGGGATCGCCCGGACCGTTGGATAGAAAGATGCCATCGGCTTTGAGCGCCAGGCAGTCGGCGGCCGAAGTCATGGCGGGAACCACGGTCACCCGGCAGCCCACATCCACCAGCCGCCGGAGGATGTTGTGCTTGATCCCGTAGTCGTAAGCCACCACGTGGTAACGCGGCGGCGGCGCGTGGGGTTCCGGGTCGGCGGCGCGTGCGGATGACGGGCTCGAGCCCGGCGCACCATGCAGGATATTGTGCGTGCCTTTGCCCCACTCGTACTTCACGGATGTGGTCACCCGGCTTGCCAGGTCGAGCCCCACCATGCTTGGCGACGACTTAGCCTTCGCCACCAAGCTCGCCTCGTCGTCATCGACGGTGGAGAGCACGCCGCGCATCGCGCCGTATTGGCGCAGGTGGCGAACGAGGGCACGCGTATCGATATCGGAAATCGCCGGTACGCCAAACCCGGCCAGAAAGTCCGACATCTGGTTTTCCGAGCGCCAGTTGCTGGCGAGCGCGGTCAACTCGCGTACTACTAATCCTTCGGCGAAGGGCTTCGCCGACTCGCTATCGAGCAGGTTGGTTCCGTAGTTCCCAATGTGCGGGTAGGTGAGGATCACAATCTGGCCGGAGTAGGAAGGGTCGGTGAGGATTTCCTGGTAGCCGGAAATGGAGGTATTAAAGACAACCTCGCCGAAACGCTCGCCGGAGGCGCCGTAACCGCGACCCCGGAACACCCTGCCGTCCTCTAAGGCGAGGATCGCCTCCATTTGCTCTCCAGTTGCCCCAGAA
>Ga0335078_10011113_pt1 | contig 13347 bp, 12 predicted proteins | sample Lox_Sample_32_FD_206711 | JGI IMG/M metagenome (GOLD analysis project Ga0335078, IMG submission 206711) | Soil microbial communities from Loxahatchee National Wildlife Refuge, Florida, United States - Lox_Sample_3.2 | ecosystem: Environmental > Terrestrial > Soil > Wetlands | place: USA...
CTGCACCGCCACCGGCACCGCCGCCATATCCGCCGACGCCAGCCACCCCAGCCCCGCCAGCACCATCCCCACCGCCACGCCGGCCGACTCCGGCCGGGGAACAGATGCGCGCACCGGGGCGGTCACCTGTTCCTGCTCGCGGCAAGGGACGTCCAGCCAACCGGAACCAGATCCGGTCCGTCCACCCAGCAACAGAGGGCCAGCCAGCCGGGACAACGACCCCGCAAACGGGAGTCCCCACACCAAGAACGCCTCGACCAACGACGATCCCGGCAGCGCCACCTCTCTAGAACTTATGTTCGTATATTACTACTGCCCAGTGACATTGTCACTGTCATGCTTCGCTTGATGTGCGAGACCGTGGCTTCACTTATGAGTGACACTCCCGTTCATGCTTCGGGAGTTGAACGTGATCGAGCAGAGCTACCAGGCTGTTCTTGAGGTCAATGACGGTATTCCGGTCACCCGTGCAAGCTCCCAGACCGTCCATAACCCGGACACCGGACGCAGGCAGTGACATTGTCACCGCCGTCACGGACACTTCCGGCGCGGTCATTTCGCGGCGGGCCCGCCGCGCCATTGCGGCGTCGCGCGCTGGCCGACGGCAACCTCGAAGGCAGCGCGGGCCAGCAGGCGCGTCGAGTCGAGCGCTGGCAGGGGCGAGGAGGCCGGCGGCACCAGGAGCGGGATCTCCGTGCAGACGAGCGCGACCGCATCGCACCCGCGAGCCGCCAGCCGTTCGATGACCCGAACACACTTCCGGCGGGACCGCTCGGTGAACACGCCGTTCACCAGTTCATCAACAATGATCTGATTCAGCATCTCGCGGTCGGCCTTGCCGGGTAGCTCGGCCGCTATCCCGCGCGCAGCCAGCGCTCGCGGGTAGACCGGCCCGTCCATCGTGTGCTTCGTACCGATCACGCCGACGCGCTGTCGGCCGTCCAGCGCTCCCTGCCGGGCGACTACCTCAGCAATGTGCAGGCCAGGGAGGTCGAAATCGGTTCCCGGCTGTTCCAGTGCCACGTGCGCGGTGTTGTCCGGGCACGCGAAGAAGTCCGCGCCCGCGGCGGCGAGCCGCCGTACGCTCACAGCGAGGGTGTCCCGCACGGAGCTGGTGTCGCCGGCCTCCCAGGCCGGAAGGCTGCGAGCAAGAGCGATGCAGTCGAGCGTCACGTCCGGGTGGTCGCTAGGACCAAGCGCCGCGAAGCCTTCCTGGCAGAAAGCCCTGAAGCACAGCGCGGCCCCTTCCGGGGTGGTCGCGAGGATGCCGAGGTGCTTGATGCCGTCCAGGCTAAGCCAGCGCAGGGCGCGCGATCGCCGCGGGGTCGCGACGCAGCAATGGCACCATGGGATCCGTGAACAGCGACTGGGACGCCTTTGTTGCCCGGTGCCAGGACGCACTCGGCGACCTTGTTGAGGGGCGGGCTGAGCCATTCAAGGAGCTCTGGTCCCACGCCGACGACGTGGTGATCATGGGCGCGTTCGGTGGCTACGAGCGAGGCTGGGAAATGGTCAGCGCCCGGCTTGACTGGGCCGCGGCCGGCATTGAGGCGACCGATCGGTTCGCCGAGAACGTCGTGACCGTCGTGGGGGACGACCTCGCCTACACGGTCGACCTGGAGCATATGACCCGGCATACCGATGGCCCGCCGAAGCCGAGGACACTGCGCTGCACTCAGGCGTACCGGCGGGAACACGGCGAGTGGCGAGTCGTCCTGCGGCACGCTGACGAACTTCCCGGCAAGGACGAGCAGCAGCGGTGACCCGCGGCCGCCTGTGGCGGCGGCAGCCATCGGGTCAATCGCGGACCCTGAGTCCGAACACTGCCCGCGGCTCAGCCGTTCTCGATCGGCCGGATGATCTTGCGGAGCAGGGAGGCGAGCTGGAGCTTCTCTTCGCTGGTCAGCGCGCCGCTGACCAGCCCTTCCGCCTCGTTGAACGCGGGAAACAGCCGCTCGATCACGGCCAGGCCCTTGGGTTCCAGGCCGACGAGGACCAGTCTGCCGTCCGCGTCGTGCCCACGACGCCTGGCCAGGCCGCGCTTTTCCAGGGTCTTCAGCACCCCGGTCAGCGTTCCCTTGGTGACGCCGGCCTCGGCCGCCAGGTGCCTGGTCTGCTGGTCGCCCCAGATCCACAGCACGAACAGCACGGTGAACGCGGCCCAGGACAAGTCCTCGTCGGCCAGCACGTGCCGCTCCATGTGATTGCGGACCACATTGGCGGCGCGATAGATGTTCGACACCGTGGCCATGGCCGCGAAGTCCAGCGGCTGGTCGCCGATCCTGGCCCGGATGTCGCGCTCGGCCCGCACCAGGTCGCTGGCGCTGTCGGCGGCGAGGCGGCGGGACATGCCACGATGGTACGCGGGCCGGTCAGCGTGCGAGGCGGCCGAGCCTGGCAACGAGCTCGGCGGCGAAGGTCTCGGATTCCGGCTTCATCAGGACGCTGCGCAGGATCCTTGCGTGCTCCCGGTCTGCCGTCACGTCCGCGTGCCGCCGGCGCAGCGCGCCGGCCGTCACGGTGAGCGTGCTGACGAAGACCGGACAGTCGGGGTCGTTCATGCCGTCGGCGAGCACCCGGGCGGACGCCTCGTCGATCGCCCCGAGGCTGGCTGGCCTGGTGACCGGGAAGTAGCCGACGATGTCCAGTTCGGGCTCCTGGTACAGCCGGAACCGGCCCGAGCCCCCGATCAGCTCAGCGAAGCCCAGAGCGGCCAGGCGGCAGGCCGCGAGCACCCGCCCGAGCCCGTCCGGCTCCAGCGGGAACAGTTCGAGCGTCAGCCACAGGGCGGCGGCCGCGGCTCCGGCCCGCGAGCATTCCAGGCTGATCTCGCCCAGGTGCAGCTCGTCGGAGGTGAAGTAGGTGTACGGCGAGTCGTGCGCGTAGAACCGGCCGACTGCCGGGTCGGCGAACAGCACCGCGCCGCACCCGTACGGCTGCAGGCCGTGCTTATGCGGGTCCACGACGACCGAGTCGCACTCGGCGATGGCGCGCCACGGGCGCGGGTCGAGCCCGGCGCTGCCCGGCTGGCCGGCCAGGATCGTGAAGAACCCGCCGTACGCGGCGTCGACGTGCACCCGCACCCCGTGCTTGCGGGCCACGGCGAGGATCTCGTGCACCTGGTCGATCGCGCCGAGCCCGGTCGTGCCCGCGGTGGCCACGACGGTCCCGATCCTGCCGCCGGCCAGCAGGTCGTCGAGCGCGCCGGGATCCATCCGGCCGGCGGCGTCCACCGCGACGCCGGTTCCCTGGACACCGAGCACGCCGCACATCCGGGCGTGGGTGTAGTGCGCTTCCGCGCTGTAGGCGACCCCGCGACCTGGGTGCAGTTCGCGCGCGACATAGAGCGCCTCGAGGTTGGCGATCGTGCCGCTGCTGGTCAGGTGGCCAAGGTGGGTGGCGAACCCGAACATCGCGGCCAGCTTCGCCACCGCTTCCTTCTCGAGTTCGGAGGTCACCTTGCCGCCGTCCAGGGCGTGGTTGTTCGGGTTCACCAGCATCGCCGCGACGTAGGCGGCCACAGCGGCCGGATGCGGCGGCTTGAGCATCTGGCCCGCGTAAGACGGGTGGAAGTACGGGTAGTTGCCGCGCATCCGCTCGGCGAAGGCGTCGAACGCGGCCGCGAACCGCTCGTCGCTGACCGCCAGGCTAGGATGCGGTTCGAACGGCGGGAAACCGGCCTCCCATCGCGCGACCGAGTCCGCCGCCCGGCCGATCCACTCGCTCGCGTGCACCCCTGACCCGCCGATCAGGTCCTGGCCGGCGGCCTGATGCCGCGGAACTCCCAGTCGCCGCCGAGCGCGGTGGAGACCACCTCCTCGCTGCCGGACGGCTGGGCGCCGTAGCCGTCAGGGACCGGCAGCGGTCCGGACACCACCCGGTTGGCCAGCGTGCCGAGCCCGTCCACCTCGACCTCGACCAGGTCACCCGGCTGGACCGGGCGGGAGTTGGCCGGGGTTCCCGACAACAGCACGTCCCCCGGGTACAAGGTGATGGTCCGCGCGATGTCCGCGACCAGGTAGTGCATGTCCCAGGTCATCTCGTCGGTGGAGCCGTCCTGGGCGAGGCGGCCGTTCACGTAGGTCCTGATCCGCTTGGCGCGGAAATCCCAGCCGGTGACCAGGCCCGGCCCGAGCGGCGCCATCGTGTCGGAGCCCTTGACCCGGAGCATCGACCCGGCGTCGGTGTCGCGGAAGTCGTGCAGCCCGAAGTCGTTCCCGATCGTGTACCCGGCGATGTACTCGCCCGCCTGCGACGGCGGCACGCCCCGGCAGGTCCGCCCGATCACGATCGCCACCTCGCCCTCGTAGTTGAGGTACTTGCAGTTGGCGGGCCTGACCACCGCGCCGCCGTGGCCGACCAGGGCCGAGACCGGCTTGTGGAAGTACGTGGGAGCGGGCGGCAGAACGGCGCCGAACTCGGCCACCCGGCTCCGGTGGTTGAGGTGGACGGCCACGATCTTGCTCGGTACGACGGGCGGCAGGTGCACCGCGTCCTTGGCCGCGACCCGGCGGCCGTCGCCCGCCACCAGGTCGTCGCCCTCCCTGCGGACGGCCGCGGCCGCGCCGTCGAGCAGGATCCGCCGGTATTCCGGCATGTCTCGCCTCCTCGCCGTCGGTGCGTTCCGCGCGGCTCAGCCTGGCCGGGCCGGGCACCAGCCGCCGGCCGGACGGCCGAACCACAGGTGCACCTGGCCGGTGCCGATCGCGTTCTCGTAGTCACTGTACGGATGCCCTGGCGCGGTCACCGCGGCGCCGCCGAGCGCGGCGATCATCATCAGGTAGTGGGCGAACTTCGCCTCCGGCCGGTGCCGCTGGAAGTCCGGCATCGTGTCGATCACCCTGGCGTGGTCGCCGGCCCGCAGCCAGCCGATCCGTTCCAGGTCGGCGGTGCGCGCCTGCTCGGTCCTGATGTGCACGGTGTCGCTCGCCTCGTGCGCGCGCAGCTCGCGGAGCGGCCAGAACGTGTGCGAGAGGGCGCCGGACGCCACCAGCAGCACCTTGCGGCCGGTGGCGGCGATCGCCGCGCCGATGGCACGGCCGGCCCGCAGGAAGTCCTCGGTGTCGCCGGTGGGCGCGGCGGTGCTGACGGTCAGCCAGCGGCGGTCCAGGCCATGCCCCAGGTAGGTCCACAAGTTGACGGTGGCGTAGTGCACCGGCAGGTACGGGTCGTCGATCGCGGTGATCCAGGTACCGTGTGCGCCGGCCTGGCCCGCGATCGCCTCGGCGAGCTCCGGATCGCCCTGCCAGTCGTACGGAATCCGGCACATGCCGCGCGGCAGCTCGTCGGAGGTGAACAGCCCGGCCCTGGTCACCTGGGCGGCGACGACGAACTCCACGGTGGTATTCCAGTGCGAGTCGATCACCACGACGGTGTCGTAGTCGAGCGCCTCGAAGACCTCGGCCCGCAGCCGCCGCAGCCCGGTGACCAGGCTGATCTCCTTGCCCTCGTTCAGCTCGACCCGGACGTCGTACGGCAACATGATCGTCGGGACATGGGCGAGCAGCCCGGCTCCTACGATGTCGCCCACCGCCACGATCGCCTCGCCCATCGTCACTCCGCCAAGTCGTTTGGCACCAAACTGTATGGAGGGGCGGGAACAGGGTCAAGATCCAGCGCCGGAGTGCGCGGCGAGGACGCTACCGCCGTCCCAGCTGACCCCGACCTGGCGGCAGTAGCCGGGAGCAGGGACGACCTGCCGGCCGGGGTCCGCGGGTAGAAATAGCCGGCCATCTCGGCCATGGGCGCTCCCTGGTCGTCGGGGCGGCCCGCGGCTCAGGCAGGCTGGACGCCGCAGGGTACGCCCCAGTACCCTTCCAGATCATTTGTAACCGAACGTTCCGGGGTGGTGCAGCGGTGCTGAACGTGCCGGACGCCGACGCCGCGGGCGTCAGCGAGCAGCTGCGCAGCAGCGGCATCGACGTGGTCAGGGTCTCCTACCCGGACCTGCTCGGCGTGGACCGCGGCCGGGATGTGCTCGTCGAGCAGCTACCCGACGCGGTCGGCCACGGGCTCGCGTTCTGCCGCGCGGTGTACCACACCTCCCCGATGGGCGACGTGGTGCCGGTGGCCGGCGGCCTGGAGGCCGGCCTGCCGGACATCATCCTCCGGCCCGACCTGGCCACGCTGACGCCGCTGCCGTGGGAGCCGAACGCCGCCTGGTGCCTGGCCGACGCCAGCACGCCGGACGGCAGGCCCGCGCCGGAGTCGCCGCGCGTCGTTGCGCGCCGGGTCGCCGACCGGGTCGCGGCGCTCGGTTACGCCCTGATCTGCGGTCCCGAGCTGGAGTTCTACCTGTGCCAGCGGGACGAGTCCGGCGCGTGGCGGCGGTACGCGAACGATCCGGGAAACGTGTACGTGGTCGGCCGCAAGGGCGATCCGCAGGGGCTGCTGCTGCGCATGCTCAGGCTGCTGCGGGACGCCGGACTGCAGGTCACCGCCGCCAACCACGAGTTCTCGCCGGGCCAGTTCGAGATCAACCTGGCGCAGTCGGGCCTGGCCGACGCGGCCGACCGGTCGTTCCGGCTCAAGTCGGCCGTGCAGGAGATCGCCCGGCAGCGCGACCTGCTTGCCACGTTCATGGCCAAGCCGTTCAACGACGAGGGCGGGTCAGGCTTCCACGTGCACGTCTCGCTGGCCGGCGAGGGCGGCCGCAACGTGTTCGGCGACCCGGCCGGGCCGGACGGTCTTTCGGCGGCCGGCCGTCATGCCATCGCCGGGGTGCTCAGGCACGCCCCCGCGCTCAGCGCGCTGCTGAACCCCACGGTCAACTCCTACAAGCGGTTCGGCCCCGACACGCTGGCCCCGTGGCTGATCGACTGGGGGCTGGACAACCGCAGCGCGATGGTGCGCATCCCGCCGGAGCGCGGCCCCGGTGCGCGGATGGAGGTCCGGCTCGGCGACGCGACCGCCAACCCGTACCTGGGCATGGCGGCGATCGGAGCGGCGGTCTACCTCGGCCTGCGGGACAAGGCGGAGCCGCCGCCCAAGCTGGAGGGCTACGGCTACGACCCGGACCGCGCGGCCATGCTCCCGGCGAGGCTGGCCGCCGCGCTGGACGCGCTCGAGGCCGATCATGACCTGTGCGAGGTGCTCGGTGAGTTCTTCACCGGATCGTTCCTCGCCTACAAGCGCAACGAGATCGAGCGGTTCGAGCGGTTCGTCACCGACTGGGAGTTCCGCGAGTACGCCTACCACCTGTGACGAGAGGCCATCTGAGTGAGCCGGTCCGGTCTCCCGGAGGCGAGCGAGCACGCACAGCCAACCCAGCTTTTAGAATTGCGTTCTAGTTCGTAAGCTTGCCCTGACCGGCCGGACCGGATCCCGGGAGGACCTTGTGGCGTGGGATTTCTCGACCGAGCCGGAGTTCCAGGCGCAGCTCGACTGGGTCGATGAGTTCTGCCGTACCGAGGTAGAGCCGCTCGACCTGGTGTTCCCCGGCGCCGCCTACTCCCGCAATCCCAAGGCGAAGGCGCTCGCCGACCCGCTGAAGCAGCAGGTGAAGGACCGCGGGCTGTGGGCGCTGTTCCTCGACCGCGACCTCGGCGGGCCGGGATTCGGGCAGCTCAAGCTGGCCCTGCTGAACGAGATCCTGGGCCGGTACCGGTCCGCGCCGGTGGTGTTCGGCACCGCGGCTCCGGACACCGGGAACATGGAGATGCTCGCTGCCTACGGCACCGACGAGCAGAAGCGGCGCTGGCTGTCCCCGCTGATGAACCAGGAGATCTTCTCCGCGTACTCGATGACCGAGCCGCAGGGCGGCTCGGATCCGAGCCTGTTCAAGACGCGGGCCACCCGGGACGGCGACGAGTGGGTGATCACCGGCGAGAAGTGGTTCACCAGCGCGGGCGCCTTCGCCGACATCATCTTCGTGATGTGCGTGAACGGCATGTTCGTGGTCCCGCGGCAGACGCCTGGCGTCGAGATAGCCGAGCACCCGGCGCTGCACAATCACATTCGCTATAACAATGTCCGCGTCCCGGCCGACCACCTGCTCGGACCCGAGGACGGGGCGAAGGTGCTGGCGCAGCGCCGCCTCGGCGGCGGCAGGATCCACCACGCGATGCGCACGGTGGCGCAGGTCAAGCTGGCGTTCGACATCATGTGCGAGCGTGCGCTGAGCCGCGAGTCGCACGGCAAGGTGATCGCCGAGCATCAGATGGTTGCCGAGGCGATCGCCGACTCCTACGCCGAGATCAACATGCTCCGCCTGCTCGTGCTGTGGACCGCCTGGACCATCGACAACTCGAGCACCAGGGAGTCGCGCACCCAGATCGCGGCCTGCAAGTACACCTGCGCCAAGGTGCTGCGCGAGGTCAGCTACCGAGCGCTGCACATCATGGGCTCGCTCGGCACCACCGACCTGACGCCGCTGCAGGCGATGTGGGCGGCCGCGCCGACGATGGCGATCGCCGACGGCGTCGACGAGGTGCACAAGGTGACGGTGGCCCGCAACGTGCTCAAGGGATACGAGCCGCATCCCGGGCTCTGGCCGACCGAGTACCTCCCGGCCAAGCGCGAGGAGGCCAGGAAGAAGTACGCCGGCCTGATCGCCGCCGACCCTGACCTCGCGGCCTGGGCCGACGCGGCCTCCCGCGGGTCGAGATCTCGCCTCGGCGGGCGCTGACCATGGACGTCTCCGGTCGGACGGTGGTGGTCACCGGCGGCGCTAGCGGCATCGGCCGGGCGCTGTGCCTGGCCTTCGCCGAGCGCGGCGCGGCCGGGATCGTGGTCGCCGACCTGGACGGCCGCGGCGCCGAGCAGGTGGCGGCCGAGGCCGCCGCGCTCGGCTGCCGCAGCGTCGCGGTGACCGCGGACATGGCCAGGGAGGCCGACGTGCGGGCGCTGGCCGGCCGGGCCGAGGCGGAGTTCGGGCGGATCGACCTGTTCTGCTCCAACGCCGGCGTCATCGTGGGCGGCGGCGTCGAGGTGCCGGACGAGGCGTGGGCCAGGATCTGGGCGATCAACGTGCAGAGCCACATCTACGTCGCGCGGGCGGTCCTTCCGGCGATGCTGGCCAGGGACGACGGGCACCTGCTGATCACGGCGTCGGCGGCCGGCCTGCTGACCCAGCTCGGCTCGGCGCCGTACGCCGTGACCAAGCACGCGGCCGTCGCGCTCGCCGAGTGGCTGTCGATCACCCACGGCGCCAGCGGCATCGGCGTCTCCTGCCTGTGCCCCCAGGCGGTCACCACCAACCTGGGCTCGACTAGCCTTCGGGCGATGGACGGTTCAACGGCGCCCTCCGGGGCGAACGGCGGCACGGTATCCCGGCAGGCCTCGGTCGACGGGGTGCTGGCACCCGAGCAGGTCGCGGCGTGCGTGATCGAAGGACTCGCCGCAGGGCGGTTCCTGATCCTGCCGCACCAGGAAGTGGCGACCTACGAGCGGCGCAGGGCCGACGACCGCGAGCGGTGGCTGGCGGGCATGCGCCGTCTGCAGGCGAGGATCACCGGCGGTGGCTAGTCCGCAGGGCATCGACGTCCCCTCGGTGACCGCGTGGCTGGCCGGCCATGTGAGCGGAATCACCCCGCCGCTGTCGTTCGACCTGGTCGCCGGCGGCCGCTCGAACCTGACCTACGTGGTGACCGACGCCGCCGGGCGGCGGGTGGTGCTGCGGCGCCCGCCAATCAGCCACGTGCTGTCGACCGCGCACGACATGAGCCGCGAGCACCGGGTCATCTCGGCGCTGCGCGACACCCCGGTGCCGGTCCCGGCTGCCCTGGGGTTCTGCGCCGACGAGTCGGTCAACGAGCGGCCGTTCTACGTGATGGGTTTCGTCGAGGGGCATGTGTTCCGCGCGGTGGCGCAGACCGAGGCGATCCTGGACGAGGCAAGCCGGACCGTCGCTGCCGACGACCTGATCGACGTGCTCGTCGCCATCCACGACGTGGACGTCGACGCGGTCGGGCTCGGTGACTTCGCCCGCCGCGACGGCTACGTAGAGCGGCAGCTGCGCCGGTGGCACGGCCAGTTCGAGCTGTCCCAGCGGCAGGCGCGGGAGGCGGGCGTCTACCGGCCGGTTCCGGCCGTCACGGAGGCGCACCGGCTGCTCGCCGAGCGAGTCCCCGCGCAGATCGGCGTCGCGATCGTGCACGGCGACTACCGGATCGACAACGCGATCCTGTCCGGCCAGGGCCGGGTGCAGGCGGTGCTCGACTGGGAGCTGTGCACCCTGGGCGATCCGCTGGCCGACGTGGGGATCCTGCTGGCGTACTGGGCGGAGCACCCGGACAATCCGGGGTCGTCGTCGCTGGCCACCTCGTCGCCGGCCGTCACCGCCCTGCCCGGGTTCCCGACCAGGGCCGAGCTGGCCGCCCGGTACGCCGCCCGGTCCGGGCGGGACCTGGCCGACATCGGGTTCTACCTGGCCTTCGCGTACTGGAAGCTCGCCTGCATCCTCGAAGGGGTCTACGTCAGGTACGCCGCCAACGCGATGGGTGCCGCGGCATCCGACCTGGACATGCTGGCGGGCGGGGTGCAGGACCGGGCGCTGCGCGCGATGGAGGCGCTGGAAGCGTGACCCGGACGGCGGCGGTGGCCAGGCAGCAGCCGTCACGCGGCAGCCGTCACGCAGCAGCCGTAATGCTGCGGGCGTAACACCGCAGCCGTAACGCAGCCGAAACATGGCGGTAACCGCCGTGCCACGCAATCGCGGCGTCTGCCCCTGCAGTCCCCTGACCTGCGGCGGAGCTGTTCCAGGGAAGTAACTGACGGGAAACGTCCGCGAAACGCGCAGGTGGGAGAAATGACCCCGTACTGACCAACACTGAAGTGGTGGCGAGACGGCGCTGGTCAGCGTTGCCTGGCCCTCCGCGCACCCTTCGCTTCAGCATGGAGGCGAAGAGTGGTTCCCTATCAGACCTGGCTCCATCCGGGCGACAACGCGTGGCAGCTGACCGCCGCCACGCTCGTCGGCCTGATGAGCATCCCCGCGCTCGCGGTCCTGTACGGCGGGATCGTGCAGCGCAAGTGGGCGGTCAACACGATGATGATGGTGTTCAGCGCGTTCGCGCTCACCCTCATCGTGTGGGTGCTCTGGGCGTTCAAGATGGGCTTCGGCTCGGCCTGGATCAGCACCTCCGTTGGCAACTTCCTCGGCAAGCCCGGCACCGTCGTGGGTGCGTCCGGCGAGCAGGCGCGGGCGAGCGTTCCGCTGCTGAACGGGCTGATGCCGAAGTTCAGGTTCCCGCAGAGCTCGCTGGTCTACTTCCAGTTCGTGTTCGCGGCCATCACGCCGATCCTGTTCATCGGGAGCGTGATCGGCCGGATCAAGTTCAAGGTGTGGCTGATCTTCGTGCCGCTGTGGATCACGTTCGCCTACGCGGTCAACGCCTTCCTGCTGTGGGGCGGCGGTTTCTGGGCCAGCAAGGGCGCGCTCGACTTCAGCGGCGGCTACGTCATCCACCTCGCGGCCGGCGTGTCCGGCTTCGTGGCGGCGGCGGTCGTCGGCCCGCGGCTGAAGCGTGACCGCGAGCGCGCGATGCCGAACAACCTGCTGTTCGTGGCCGTCGGAGCCGGCATCCTCTGGCTCGGCTGGAACGGCTTCAACGGCGGTGACCCGTACTTCGCCGGCGCGGACGCGAGTGCCGCGGTGATCAACACCAACCTGGCCACCGCGGTCGCGATGATGACCTGGCTGATCATGGACATGGCGTTCAGCAAGGACAAGAAGCCCACCTTCCTGGGCGGCGTCAACGGCATGATCTGCGGCCTGGTCGGCATCACCCCGGCGGCGGGCTACGTGAACGGCGTCGGCGCGATCGTGATCGGCCTGGTCACCTCGGCCGTCGTCTGGGTGCTGTTCGCCTACCTGCCCAAGCACGTCTGGCCGTTCAACAAGGTCGACGACGCGCTCGGCGTGGTCTACACGCACGGCTTCGCCGGCCTGCTCGGCGGGCTGCTGGTCGGCCTGTTGGCCGACCCCCAGCTGATCGTCTACGTCGGCCTCGGCAAGAACCCCGACGTGCACACGGCCGGCCTGTTCTACGGCAACCCGAAGCAGCTGCTGATCCAGGCGGGCGCGGCGCTCACCGTGATCGTCTGGGACGGCCTGGTCACGTTCCTGCTGCTGAAGGGCATCGGCCTGGTCATGAAGCTGCGGATGAGCGATCCCGAGCTCGAGGCCGGCGACATCAAGGTGCACGGCGAGGTCGCCTACCCGATGGAGGAGCCCGACGTCATGCCCGACTTCGGCGACATCCCCGGCGAGCCGATGCCCGAGCACTACCACCACCACCACGTGCTGACCACCGACGGCAAGGTGCTGGTCACCTCGGGCGGCCGGACGCTGAACGGGGACGGCGCGGCCGAAGAAGACAGGGAGTAGCCGCCGAACCGGCAGCCTGGGCCGGGTGTCCGCGCGTGGGCCGCGGGCACCCGGCCTTGCCGTCTGGGTCGCGTTCGCCAGGTATCGGGCGGGCGGGTCGCGGGCATGGGAGTAGGGCGGGGCCGGCGCACGCGAACGGGGGGCCAGCCATGCCAGGAGCGTTCCGGGCCGATGCGGTCGGGCCGGTGGACGTGGCAGTGATCACGTTCCAGGGCAACGGCTTCAGCGGGGAGGTCGCCCCCGCGCTCGCCGACCTGCAGGCCAGCGGCATCGTGCGGCTGATCGACCTGGCATTCGTCCGCAAGGACGCCGACGGCTCGGTCAAGCTCACCGAGCTCGGCGACGCCGACGTCAAGGCGGCCTATGCGAAGATCGTCGATCCGCGGTTCGACCTGGTCAGCTCCACCGACCTGGCCGAGCTGGCGGACGCGCTGCCGCCGGAGTCGTCCGCGCTCGTGGTGGCGTGGGAGAACAGCTGGCTGGCCGAGTTCGCCTCCGCGGTGCAGAGCTCGCGCGGCGAGGTGGCCGCGTTCGAGCGGATCTCGTTCGACGTGGTCAGGCAGGCGCTCGCCGAGGCCGAGCGGCGCGAGCGCGCGGACTGAGCCCGCCCGGCGGCCGGCTGCCTACCGGCGGATGCTCGCGGTGGTGTCCGGGTCGAAGAAGTGCAGTTGCGCCGTGTCGACCGCGATCCGCGCGGCCTGGCCCTCGGTGATCTTGGTCAGCGGGTCCAGCCTGGCCACGATCGTCGCCAGCGAGCGGACATCGTCGGATGCCGCCGCGTCGACATGCGCCGCGGCACCGATCGCGGCGTGCACCTGAACCTCGGAGCCGAGTTCCTCGCGCAGCCTGATCGGCAGCTCGATCACCGCCGAGCCGCCGTCCCTGGCCAGCGCGGCGTCCTGCAGGTGCTCCGGCCTGATGCCGAGGACGATGTCCTTGCCGAGGTACCGCTCGAGCCCCGGGTGCGCCGCGACCACCTGCTGCGGAACCGTGATCCGGTGCCCGCCGAACACCGCGGC
>Ga0335078_10011114_pt1 | contig 13346 bp, 18 predicted proteins | sample Lox_Sample_32_FD_206711 | JGI IMG/M metagenome (GOLD analysis project Ga0335078, IMG submission 206711) | Soil microbial communities from Loxahatchee National Wildlife Refuge, Florida, United States - Lox_Sample_3.2 | ecosystem: Environmental > Terrestrial > Soil > Wetlands | place: USA...
CATGGATGATATTGCGCGGTGGATCGAGCTCCGCTACAATAGGACTCGTCTTCACTCCACGCTCGGGTACCGGACTCCGCAAGAGGTCCTGGACGAGTACCTGGACGAGTACCTGAACGGGCAGGCAGCAGCGTGAATTAACCGCAAATTCCCTGTCCGGAAAACGCGGGGCAGCTCAAGCCGTAGCTGGAGACGAGGAAGGGCACCACGAAGTTGAGCCCGACCTGCACCCAGGTCGTCCATTCTGTGTGACCGCTGGCGATCCGTGCTCCCTCGTTGATCGCCGACAGCACGCAGCCAACCACCGCGGCCACGGGCAGGCACGGGCGCAGCGTGGTCCCGCAGGCGAACAGGGCGACCATCTCGCCCGGCCGGGACCGGGGCGGGCGTCGCGCACCGGAAGCCGGCGGCGTGGCATGAGATCTCATGGCACTACCGGGTGTCTTGCTCAGAGCCCGAGCTTGCTCGCGGCGAGCTGGGTGCCCTCGACGCGGGCGCGGATCTTGGCGAACGCGATCTGGCGGCTGGTGGAGGTGTCATCACCGAACGGGGCGAAGCCGCAGTCATCGCAGCTGCCCAGCCGGGCCGGGTCGATGTAGGTGGCGGCTTCCAGGACCCTGTCCCGGACTTGCCCGGCGGTCTCCACGCGCGGGTCGATCGGGTCGATGACGCCCACGAAGATGCGCTGCCCCGGCCTGGCGTGCCCGGCGATGGCGCGCAGGACCCGGGGGCGGTCCGGCTCGCTGGCCAGCTGGATGTAGAAGGAACCGGCGTCCAGGCTGAACAGGCCGGGCAGCAGCCCGGCGTAGTCGACGTCGGCGCTGTGCGTGGAGTCCTGGTCACCGCCCGGGCAGGTGTGCACGCCGATCCGCAGCCGCTCCGGGGGTGAGAACTGGGCCAGCACCTGCCGATCGGTTCGGTGGGGATGGCCATGATCGCACCGCCTTCGGAGGAAACCGTTCTGGACTATTCGTTTCAGAACTGGTTTCCTATGCTGGACCGGTCAGTTCGCGGCGTCAAGGGGATGGCAGATGGCACGGCCCCGCAGCTTCAGCACCGAGGACGCCGTGGCGGCGGCCGCGGCAGTGTTCTGGTCCAAGGGCTACCGGGACACGGCGATCTCCGACCTCGAGCGGGCCACCGGCCTTAACCGCTCCAGCCTGTACACCGCGTTCGGCGCCAAGCAGGCGATCTTCGGCCTGGCCCTGCAGTGGTATCTGCGCGGCTTCATCGGCCCGCGGCTCGCGCCGATGGAACGCCCCGGCGCCGGCCTTGGTGACATCGAGCGCTTCTTCACCGGGCTCGCCGCCTTCTTCCGCACCGGCGGCCAGGCCAGGCGGGGTTGCCTCATGATCAATACCATCGCTGAGGACGAGGGCCGCGGGACGCTCCTGGGCGGCCAGGCCCAGGCCTTCCGCGACCGCCTGGCCGCGGCCTTCGCCAACGCGATGCCAGGCCGGCACGAGCCCGCCCTGGCAGCCGAACGGGCGCAGCTTCTTACCGCAGCCACGTTCGGCATCTGGCTGGCAGCCCGCATCGACCCCGCCAGCGCTGCCCAGGCCGCCGATGCCGCCGCCGCCTGCATCCGCAGCTGGCAGCGGGCCCCGGATGAGCCGGGCAACCTTTGCTGAAGCCATCATGGCCAGCAGCCTGACACACGGCCCCGGGCCGGCCAGCGCCGCCGGGCGAGCGGTTTCATCAGCGACGACGACCTGGTCACCGCGGTGCGCACCGAGATCCGCGTCCGCCACTGTGACCAGGTGATCCTGGCGACCGGCCCCCGGCCCGGCACCTGGCAGGCCCTGCACCGGGACCCGGCCCGCCGGCTGCAGCCACGCCTTGGGAAACGGCTGATCGCTTTCCCGCTCACCCCCGGCGTGCATTGGCCGGCAGGCAACATGCACGGGCGGTGAGACGATGAAGGCTGACTTGGCTCCGGGCCGCGCCCGGAGAGCGGAGGAGCGCGATGGGTGAGGCAGACTGCGGCAGCATTGCCGCGTACAACTATCCCCGTTTCGACGAGTACGTTGCCGCCGGGGCTGACATGGCGGATGAGGACGCATTCCGGGCCTCGCCCTGGGCGGGGCAGCGGGCGCCGGATTTCACGCTGCCGCGGCTGGGCGACGGGGCACAGGTCAGCCTGTCGGGCCTGTGGCGGTCCAGGCCGCTGGTGATGGAGTTCGGCTCGTTCACTTGACCGTACTGCTCAGCGGAGGGTCCTCTGCTTGATGCCGCGGCTGCCCGCCACCCCGAGGCCGGGTGGGTGTTCATCTATACCCGGGAGGCGCACCCGGGCGAGAACGTTGTCCACCACGACAGTTTCGAGCGGAAGCTGGCCTGCGCCAGGCTGCTGGCCGGGGAGGCCGGGATCGGCCGGGATATCCTGGTGGACGACCTGGACGGCACGGTGCACCGCGCCTACGGGCTGATGCCGAACATGACCTGGGTGATCGGCCGTGGCGGCCGGGTCGCCTACAAGGCAAACTGGACCAGCGCCGCGAACGTCGAGGCCTTCCTGGGCCGGTTCCTGGCCGGCCGGGCCGGGCACCCGCCCGGGACCGTGCCGGTGATGTATGAGACGCAGCAGGCCGAGTTCCGCTACACCGACCGTAAGCGGTTCATGCGGGACCTGCTGCGCAACGGCCCGCGTGCGGTGGCCGAGTTCGAGAAGGCCCAGCAACTGTGGGCCGAGCGAGCCTCGACCTGACCGGCCCGGGCTGACGACTCATGTCGGCCCTTCCCGCGCAGAGGGAGGACGCCGCTGAGCTCGGCGGGACTGACGGTCGCGCGGCACCGGTGCCCCGTAAGGTGAACCAGCTGCGCGGCGCTGCCGGGGAAGAGCGTGCCGGGGCAGCGGGTCGGCACGAGGAAGAACTGTCAGGAAGATGACAGACAACGTTTCTGCTCGAGGTAACGCTAGGTTACCGGCGGCTATAGCGCGGGCGATGAGCGCCGCTCGGGCGGGGGGCTGGAGTCGGCTCCGGGCGGGGGTTCTAGCTGGAGGCGGAGCGGTCCAGGGTCATGGCCGGGCGGCCGGCCTGCTCGGGTCGGCAGGCACGCCGATATGTCAGCCAGGCGGCGGCCCCGGGCCCGCCTGTGTGAGGGAACCCCTGGAGGAAGCATGCCTTTATCGGCGATCTTGCCAGCTCCATGGTCTTGGCCGCTGCGTTTGCCTGACCGCATGCTGAAGGCAACCTCGTGGTTCATCGGCGCGGTAGAGGGAGGCGGCTATGGCTGGTGAGGGGTCGGTGTTCCGGCGGTGCGGGTGCACCGATCTGGTGACGGGGCGGCAGTACGGGACCAGGCGGCGGAGCCCGCGGCTGGCGGCGGGCGGCCGGCATGGGAGCTGGTATGTGCGGCTGGAGCTGTCGGCCGGGCTGGACGGGCGGCGTCGCCGGATCCGGCGCGGCGGCTACCCGTCCCGTAAGGCCGCGCTCGATGTGCTGGGGCGGCTGCGGAGCCCTAAGGCAGGCGGGCCGGGCGGGGTGGTGACGGTGGAGGACTGGCTGGCGCACTGGCTGGTCTCTCGCACTTCCGCGGCGGCGTCCACGCCCCCGCCTCCTGGGAGCCCATTCCCGCGCCCCAGGTGAGCCCTGGCAGGTCGGGCGGGGTGATGCCGGACGCGGTGACCGCGCGGCGGAAGGCGGCCTTCCCGTTCCCGGTGCCGACCTGGTAGGCGGCCAGGATGCCGCGTGTCGTCGCCGACCGGCAGATGGCGGCATACCGCGGCATCTGCAGCAGGTCAAACGCGCGAGCCAGGGCGGCGACTACCCGTTCATGGTCGTCCTGGCTGGTCATCCACTTCACCGGGAGCTCATACCAGCAGAAGTTCTGGACTCGGTGCTGGGTCACCAGCTCCAGCCCGTGGTCCCCGGCGATCCACTCCAACGCCGCCTGCGCATCGTCAGCCGCGGCGGGATCCTCCACCGCAAGCAGCGCCAGCGCCGCCCCGATCTCCTGGTCCTCATCGTCAGCCATCGCGCTCAGCCTCCGAGCTTGCGCCGCATCCCGTAGCCACGACGACGCTGGGCCTGTGGAGCGCGGGACCCCGGACCGTCCAGCTCAACCGCCCACATGGCCCAGTTACCTGGCCGACCGCGAGCACCATCCAGGACAGCAGACCGCCCCAGCGCCGTGCTGCTACTGAGCCGGCACGCTACCAGCCCTCTGACGCTGCCACACGACGAAACGGAGCTGAAGACGGCCCGCTCGTCGGCCAGCCCGGCCAGATGGACGCAGCGCATCCCAGTCAGCGCCTCGTGGTGTTGCGCGCATGCCTCGATGCGGGCTGTGCGTGGCTTGACGTCCGGGGCTGAGTCGGGCGTGCATCCGTCCTGCGTCCGCTGCGGTTCCCGGTGCAGGTCCGGGCCGGGGGCGGGCTGGGAAGGAGGTGGCCTGATGTCCGAGGCGACGGTTCCGCAGACCGTGACGATCCCGGCGGTGCCGAGGCAGGTGCGGGTGGCCCGCGCGTTCGTGGCGGGGGTGCTCGGCGAGTGTCACCCACATGTGGACGTGGCGCTGCTGCTGGCCAGTGAGCTGGTGAGCAACAGCGTGATGCACAGCGGCTCGGCGGTCCCGGGCGGTCTCGTGACGGTGACCGTGGCGGCCGGTGCCGAGGGTGTCCGGGTGGAGGTGACCGACCGCAGCGGGGACGGCGTCCCGGTCCTGCAGCCTGCCGCTGGGGGCGAGGCAGAGTGCGGCAGGGGGATGCGGATCATGGACGACCTGGCCGCGCGGTGGGGTTACCAGCGGGGCGGCGGTTTCGCCACGACGTGGTTCGAGCTGGCCTAGGACTGAGCCAGGCTGGCTGACCTGGCACGTGTACCTTCGACGTACCCGCCGACGACCTGGCGCTGAGTGCATGGGGAGGCCGCGCGTGCCCGATGCCGGGCATTCCGGCGGGGCGGCGATGCTCCGGCCCTTCGCCTCAACGCAGGGATGGGCTCCCTCGAGCATGCGGCCGGTAACGCCGACTGCTACCTGCAGCAGCTCGCTGCTACAGGCAGATGGACAGGCTGTAGCACCCTTACCTGTTTCCAGCCTTGATGCATGGGTTTGTATCTAGACCAGCGGGTTTGCATCACTGCCACTAGCGGTTCCCACGTGTTTACCCCGAAGGTGATTCCTAACGGGATCGGCACCGGGGAGGCACACGGCATGATCGGCTTTGACGCGATGTGGCAGCGGATCGTAGCGCTGGAGGGGGAAACGTTCCGTCAGAAGACCGGGAGGCCATTCCGGTACCGGATCGCGGGTACGAGCGTGGCGCCCAGCACGACGAATCGCCTGCTGCCGCGGTCTCAGTTTGCCCGCGCTTTCGACCGGGCGCCGCTGCAGGGGCCTGGGCAACTGCAGGATCTGCAGGGTCCGTCTTACCTGTTCGCGATCTTGACCGACCCGCAGGTTTCGGGGGCTGGTCCGGATGCCGCCAGCCCGGCCGGCATCGACGAGCCCTACCAGCCACAGTTTCTGGATCTCTTCGCGAGCCTGACGAGAGACGCCGGGCCACCTGAACCTCGGCGCTAGCCCGGATCACGAGCCCGATCCCGGCCCCGGCCAGATCCTCGGCGCGCTGCAGCCCCGCTGGGGTCGCACCCGGTCAGCGGCTTTCCTGGTGCTCTTGACCGCCGGACGCCCACCGAGCACCATGGTGTAAGCATGTTCGCTGAATTTCTCGCACATGGGAGGCATGTTCATGCGAGCCAGGTTCCTCGGGAAAGACCCGGAGTCCAACGTGGGTGACTCGCCGACGCTGTTCGCCACCGACCGCACCGACCGCAGCACCTTCATCGCCCAGGGGTGGAAGGTCACCGACCCTCAGGTGCTCGCGGACGTCGGCCCTGTCCCGGATCACGAGGCGATCGTCGAGATCCCCGAGGACGTGCTGAAGTTCCACGTCCGCAAGTACCAGGAGGGGAGGAGCTGAGCGAGCTCATCGAGCCGGGCGCGTTCGCCGCGTTCGGGCAGCTGTTCACGGGCTTCGAGCACACGGCGTTCCGCTTGGAGGTACGCCGCCGCTACAACCCCTCCTACGAGGACGAGTCGCTGCGCAGGTTCCTGGCGGGTGAGCCCGTTGACCTGTCGTGGATGCAGGACTGGCTGCGGATGGTGCGGGAGGCGGCTGCCGCGGGACGGCGGTTCGCCCGTGTCCGGGTGGTTGACCTGCCGATGAGTGACTGGGCCCGCTACAGTTACGCGCTGTCCGCGCACAACGTCGCGGCCGGGGAGGACATCCGCTACCTCGGGCGCGGCAGCGCGGCTGCCCTGCCCGATCACGACTACTGGCTGTTCGACTCGTCTAAGCTCGTCGTGATGCGGTTCGACGAGGCCGACCGCTTCACCGGCGGCGAGCTGGTCCAAGATCCTGCTGAGATCGTGCAGGCCAACTATTGGCGCGACGCTGCCTGGCACAAGGCAGTACGACGAGATGACTTTGCAAGCGAACCACCTGTCCGGGACGTCTAGCGTCCAGGAGGCGCGCAGTGCCTTGGGCAAGCGGCTCCGCGAGCTGCGCAGGTCGGCTGGGATCACCGGCCGGGAGCTCGCGGAGTCGCTGTCGTGGCCCGCGTCGAAGGTGTCGAAGCTGGAGAACGGGCGGCAGGCGCCGAGCGCCCGGGACATCCGGGACTGGACCCGGATTACCGACAGTGAGGGCGAGGCCCAGGCGCTGCTGACCTCGCTGCACACCCTGGAAATCCAGCACGCGGAATGGCAGAGCCAGCTGCGCGGCGGGCTCCGCCCGCACCAGCAGGAGCTTGCCGAGATAGACGCCAGGACCCGCTCGTTCCGGGTCTTCGACCCTGCCACGATCCCCGGAGTCCTCCAGACTGCCGAGTACGCCCGCGCCCGCTTCGCGGAGGGTGCCCTGCTGTTCGGCGTGCCTGACGACATCGACTATGCCGTGCGGGCGCGCATGCAGCGCCAGGAACTGCTATACCGGCGCGACAAGCAGTTCCACTTCGTGATCACCGAGGCCGCGCTCCGCTACCGGCGGTCGGCGCTCGATGTGCACATCACCCAGCTCGACCGGCTCATGTCCCTGTCGGCGCTGCCGAACGTCAGGCTCGGCATCATCGGGTTCGGGACCCGGTTCACCGTCGGGCCGTGGCACGCGTTCTGGCTGCGGGACGAGCGCCGGGTGACCGTCGAGACCTTCTCGGCCGAGCTGAACCTCTCCCAGCCACGGGAGATCGAGCTGTACATGCGCGTCTTCGAGCAGATGGCCACCGTCGCCAGCTACCGCCGCGAGGCACGCGCCCTAATCACCCGCGCCGTCGACGACCTCGCCGCCGAACTGCCCGACGATGGCGCGGAATTGCCGGGCGCCAGTAACGGTCCGTAAGGTTCGAGAAAGTTCAAGAAACTTTCTGGTGCTCACGCTGTCCCTCTCTTACGCTGCCGGAAGAACGTGCACCTCACTCCCGTCGGCACCGTCGGAAGAGCACCGCATGAGAACTGTTTTCCCCCTGCAGGCCCCCGGCCAGCTTGCCCGCACGCCCGTGTCGTACCCGCTGGTCAGCACCCTGGCGCCGCTCGGCGCGGTGCCGATGGCTCCCGGCTGGGCGCGGGCGCATCTGCGGAACACGCTCGCCGAGTGGGACATGGACGGCTACGGGGAAGTCGCCGAGCTGGTGGCCAGCGAGCTCGTGACCAACGCCGTGGAGGCATCGACCGACGGTCAGGGGCATCCGGTGCACATCGATGGGCACTTGGCGATTGTCATCTTCCGGATGCTGGCCAACCGCGATGGCCTGGTGCTGGAGGCATGGGACCTGGCGCCTGCGCTGCCCGTCGTTCGGAATGTCGGCACGTATGACGAGCACGGCCGGGGGCTCGTCCTGGTTCAGGCGCTGGCGTACCGGTGGGACTGGAAGGTGGTCCCTGAATGGCCGGGAAAGTGCGTCTGGGCCGAGATCCGCCTCTTACCCATGGCGGCCGGCACTGCATGCCGCGGCCCGCATGACACGGCGCCATGCCAGCTCTGCGAGACAAGCGTGAAAAGAGAGGTACATGCCAGCCGTCGATGGCGCGGAGATAACGGGCAGAACCAGCCTCCCGGTTCCGGCAGTTGATACCAGTAAGCCCAGCATTGCCCGGGTCTACGATTACTGGCTGGGCGGGAAGGATCACTTTGCCGCCGACCGGGCCGAGGCCGAGCGGCTGCTTGCGATCTACCCCGATCTGCCCCGGCTCGCGCGGGAGAACCGCCAGTTCCAGGCCCGCGCAATCAGCTGGCTGGCCGCCCAGGGCATCCGCCAGTTCCTGGACATCGGGTCCGGCCTGCCCACCGCGCGCAACACCCACGAGGTCGCCCAGGACGCCAGCCCGTCCTGCCATGTTGTCTACGTCGACAACGACCATTACAAGTCTGGTTGTACACACACATGTAGGAAATCGGGGGCGTATCCCTTGGATCGGCGACGGGAAGTGACCGCCTGACAACTCCAGCGCCGGTATCGTGCTGTCGAAACCCAAGGGGGGTGGTTGGCGTCAGTCGGGAACGGGTACGAGTCGTGATCGCCGTCATGCTTGGCACAGCGCTCGATGTCGGCCTGTCGCTGGCTGCCAACGCCGCATCGGCAGATGCGCGGTGGCCGGTCGGCGATGTGATACGCCGACATCCGTGGCCAGCGATCCCGGTACTCGCGGTGCTCGTGCTGGTCTTTGGTATAGCAGCCGGCACACGCGGTGCCAACGACGAGACCAAGAGCGGTGCGGATACCGCTAACCAGGTGACGGCAAGCAAGCTCAGCACGGTGGCCGGTACAGCCACGGTGACTGTGGCCGATGCAGCCACGGTGACTTCTGTCGGCAGGGACCTTCATCAGATAACAGAAGTTCACAACTACTACTACCGCGAGGCAACTCCCGGCGAGCCGGAAAAACCGACGTCTGAGGACCCGGCCACCTCGGCACCGGCGGGATCGCGGAAGTCGGGTCAGAATCGACTGCCACGCGCGGCTGGGATCTGGCTATCTCTAGCTGTCGGGGTAGTCGTCTTGATGGCGATTCCTGTGGTCGTGCCGAAGCTCTGGAGTCCTCACGCTCCCAAAGCTGCGGACCCGTTTGCGCGTACTAGCCATTCCCCATCTCGGCATTCGCCGACACCTGCTCCATCAACCCCGGTGCATACGTCCGCATCGGCAACGCCTGCTCCATCAACCCCGGTGCATACGTCCGCATCGGCAACGCCTGCCGCACCTCCTGTCTCTGGGGACATGCCTATTTACCAGGACAAAGAGGTGACTATCGGGTCAGAGGACGTAGACGTAGACACCTTCCAGTTCTTGCTCGATCCGAGACTCGGCGTGCGGGTTAAACAGGGGCATACGGGGCTAAGCCTGGAACCATCTGGCCATAACCAGGGAATGAGACTTGTCATCTATAGCGCCCGGTCGCGGCCCACCAGGGGAGCCTGCATTACGCTGCTCAATCAGGTCACGGTTAACGATAATGGCATGTATACCAGCGACTCGGCCGTCGGGCAATACGTGTGCCTGCGGACGGCTGAGCAAAACATTGCCGTGATCCAATTTAAAAATATCGGTGTTGGCGATTTCGGGCCGATTACAGCCGATATTACGCTTTACGGGGACTTATTCGCACCGCTAGCCAACAGCACACGAAAGCCGCCTCTATACCGGCGTGACCCGTTAGGCGATAGATTCCCGGGAGATAAACCTAGATTTGTCAGAAAAGTATACGTGACTACGACCGTTACAAGTCTGGTTGTGCGCACACCATCGCTGACGCAGCAGTATGACTATTACCTGGGCGTTAGTGTGCTTCTTCCACCATCAGGTGATCGTCCATCAGCTGGGCCCCGCCGTTCTGGTCACGCCGCCGGACTGCGATTCCCGGCCCGCCCCGTAGGCGGTGAGCCTGCCCCGTGCCGAGGTACCGGATATGACGTTCGCGACCTGTAAGCTGCCGGGCGTGCGGGATCAACTGGGCAAGGTCGGCGGTGCTCTCATGGGCATCGCCGCCACAGCGGCGCTGGGTTACCTGATCGCCTCCAACGCGGTAGGCGAGCCGTCGCCCCCGCTGAAGTGGCCCGTCTGGCCGTACTATCTCTGCGCCGCGATCTTCATCGTCGGGGGGTTCCTGTACGCGTTGGCTCACGGAAGGCTGCCGTGGGTCCGCCGCCCAGCGCTCGCCGTCAAGATCATGAAGGACAGCCGGTTCGAGAACTGGAAGCACATAGCGCTGATCGCCGCGCTCCACGTCCAGGTGAAAAACACGACGGACATGGAGATCCTGGTATCGGGCTACGCCTTCACCTCTGACTCTGGAGGAGATGCGTCGTGGGTTAGCCAGGTGACCGACGATGACGCCATGTCCGTCAGGCGCGAGATCCATCGCAGGGAGGAGACGCAGCAGTACGGGCAACCGCTCCGTAATTTCGCGCGCATCCCCCCCGGCCAGACCGTCTCGGGCTGGTTCCTTGAGGCAGTGAACCGGCCGCCGGGTGGCGGAACTCCGGGCTGCACCATAATCGTGAAAGACGACGTGGGCAACCAGTACCGGGCCACTTTTCCGGCGCGTGAGCCGCAGGTCTATGACCAGGGTGTCGGCAAAGTCCCGGCTGGGTGGTGAATTGGCTGGTCTGCGACACGCCGATGTGAGCTGGTAGCAGCGCGGGCACGGCCCCGGAAGCGATCATGGCGGTTCCTACACCTGCCGGATCACTGCTGAGGGGCCATGCCCGCTGCGTCATCATCTCCGATTGATCCTGTGATTGGCCAGTTGATCGCTGCCGCCCGGTGCGCGGGCGAGGAGGGCGGGCGGCTGCTGCCGGTGCTGGCCGCAGTGCCGGATCCTCGCGCGCGCCGGGGTGTGGATCGCCACCGGCTGGCAGTGATCTTGGGCCTGGCGTTGTGCGCGGTGCTGGCCGGTGCCCGGTCGTTCACGGCGATCGCGGAATGGGCCGCTGATGCGGATCAGGGCACCCGGGATGCGCTCGGCGTCACCGGCGTGGTGCCCTGTGAGTCCACGTTCCGGCGGACCCTGCAGGCCATGGATGCTGATGCCCTGGATGAGGCCGCGGGCGGCTGGGCCCAGCAGCGCACCGCCCCGGCGCCCGGCAGGCGGCGGGCGGTGGCCGTGGACGGCAAGACACTGCGCGGGTCAGGCACGGTCGGCGGTCCTGGCCAGCACCTGCTGGCCGCCCTCGATCACGAGCACGGCGTGGTCCTGGGCCAGGCCGACGTCGAGGCCAAAACGAACGAGATCCCGATGTTCTCTACCCTGCTGGACCGCATTGACCTGGCCGGAGCGGTGGTCACGGCGGACGCGCTGCACGCTCAGCGCGCCCACGCCGGCTACCTGGTCGCCGAGCGCGGCGCGCACTACCTGATCACTGTCGAGCATGCTTCACACTGCTCCTGTTGTCTGTCATGGCGTGTCAAACAGTCCAGCCTGGCCGCATCCGACCTGGATACGCAGGCCTTTGCGGCGTCCCTGGGTGAGGTAGACGGCGTTGAGCTCGCCGCGCTGGACCTTGTGCAACACGGTCTGGCGGGCGATGCCGAGGTGGCTGGCGGCCTGGCCGAGGGGCAGCCAGCCGTGGGGTGCCTGGGGCCGGACGCGGTCGCGGAGCTGCTGGTCGAGGCGGATCTGCCAGGGTGCTCCGGGAGTGAGCTGCTCGCCGGTGACGAAGCCGTCGCGCAGCCACCGGTAGATGGTGGCGGTGGAGACGCCGAGCTGGCGGGCGGCTTCGGTGATGCTGACCACGGCTGCATCATTGCGGGCGGGTGTGACATTTTGGGCCGGCGGCTGGTATCCGGGGATGCCGTGGTAGGCGCGTAGCTCCCTGACGTGGGCTTTCCTGAAGGGGAGCCCGGTGGCGGTGCGGCGGTTCTGGTTTCCGAGGATCTGGGCGATGGTGGTGTCGTGGTAGCGGGGTGCCAGGCGGCGGATCAGGGCGAGGGTGTCTTCGCTGGTGGTCCGGCCGTGCTTGCCGCTGGCGGGCATCGGCATCTGCGCTTCGGTGCTGGCGCCGCCCTGCCAGATGATGCGGATCTGGCAGGTTCGCCCGCCGTCGGCGCCGGGGTTCCCGGCGGTGGCGACGATCTCGGTGATGACCGCGCGGATGAGTTCCTTGCGCTGGGCGTGGGTGGTGGCCGGGGCGTCGAAGACGGCCTTCAGGTCGGCGCCGGCGGCGCTGATCCAGGCGGTCTCTTGGCTGGTGAGGGTGACGGGCTGGCGGGCGCGCTGGGCGGCGAGCTGGTTGTCCGCGGCGCGCACTGCCGCGAGCTTGTCTTCCAGGGCGGCCTCCAGGGTCCGTGCCACCAGCCGGTTTTCCGGCTCGACGTTGTCGTACTGGCGCAGCGCCCGGCCGGCTTCGTAGCGGGCGCGTTCGGCGGCGCGTTCGAAGGCGGCCAGGTTCTGGCGGTGCCGGGCGCGGGCGTCGGCCAGGGCCCGGGCGGTGGCGGCCAGGGAAGCCGGGGCGAGCACGGCCAGCAGCTCGTCCAGGACCGTTTCGTGCAGCCGCCGTCCGCCGGTCCACTGGCAGGACCTGGCGCCGTACATCTGGTGCGCCCGGCTGCACCGGTAGGCGGGGCCGCCGCCGGAGGGGCAGGCGACCTGCATGAGCCGCCCGCACCGGCCGCAGCGCAGCAGGCCCTGCAGCCAGGCCGCGCCTTCCCGCGCGGCCCCGCCCGCGCCGCCGGCGGGCTGCGGTGAGCTGGCGGCCAGCCGGGCGATGTTGGCGTCGTAGGCGTCCAGGGAGATGTAGCCGGGATGATGGCCGGGGATCATCACGGCCCACTGGTCGCGGGGCAGCCGCCGCTGCCGGGTGATCACGGTGCCGTCGGCGTCCAGGTGCTTTTCGGTCTTGCTGCGCCCGTAGGCGAACACCCCGGCATACCCCGGGTGGATCAAGATGTCGTGCACGGCCGGGTAGCCGGCCTGCGCCCAGGTGATCTTGCCGGTGCGGATGTCGCGCCGGGGCAGCCGCAGGCCGTCGGCGCGGAGGCTGACCACCACCTGCCGGGCCGAGCCGAGCTGGTCAAAGCGGCGGAACACGCACGTGACCGCTTCGCGGACCGCCTCATCGGGGGTGATGATCACGTGGTCATCGTCGTCGTAGTCCAGCCCGGCGGGCAGCGTCAGCCGCAGCTCGCCGCGGGCGGCCTTGGCGCGCAGCCCTTCGGTCATCGGTGCCCGCAGCAGGTGCAGTTCGCATTCCGAGAGGGTGCCCTTGGGGCCCAGGACGAGCCGGTCGTTATAGCTGGCGGGATGGTAGACGCCGTCGGCGTCGGCGATCAGCGTGCCGGTCAGCGCGCATAGGTCGAGTAGCTGGTACCAGTCGGCGTTTTGTTCCGCCTGCCGATTTATGCCGCGCA
>Ga0335078_10011115_pt1 | contig 13346 bp, 14 predicted proteins | sample Lox_Sample_32_FD_206711 | JGI IMG/M metagenome (GOLD analysis project Ga0335078, IMG submission 206711) | Soil microbial communities from Loxahatchee National Wildlife Refuge, Florida, United States - Lox_Sample_3.2 | ecosystem: Environmental > Terrestrial > Soil > Wetlands | place: USA...
GCTGCCCCACAGCGTCCAGATCTATACGTGCAAGGCGACGAACGGGACGTTTGCCTGGGCGACACCCTACCCGGATGCGCTTCTGGCCGACGATAGCGGCAAACTGATTGTGCATCATTACGCCGGGCCGACGTGGGAGGCGACCGATGGCAGCACGGTGCGCAGCGAGGTTCCTCTGGCCAGGCATTTTCTGGCGGCGCATGAAGACGCGATCCACTGGCTCGAATTGCCAGCGAAGGGCACGACGGGTCAGTTCGCCGGCGTGACGTTCATACACAGAATCGACACCACGGGCGGCGTGCTGCCAGGCAACTCACCGTGCGACGCTCAGCACGCGGGCGATGCGAAGCGCATCGAATACGGCGCGACGTACTTTTTTTACGGGCCGCAATAGTGGCCACGCGAATCCGCAAGCTGGCGGCGTCACTGACGGTGATTGCGATCGCCGCCTTCTGCCTTCGCGCCGGCTATTTATGGAACTACCAGGCGACGCGCCCGCATCAGGCACTGGCGGTGATTCCGTTCCTGTTTGAGCCTGGCAACATCGCGGCGTCGCTCGAGAACGGCATGGGCTTCAGCTCGCCGTTTCGCGTGGAGACCGGTCCGACGGCCTGGCTTACGCCGGTGTATCCGTTGCTGCTGGCCGGCATTTTTCACGTGACCGGCGTCAACACGTTCGCTTCCTTCGTGGCCGCGGCCGGGTTGAATGTGCTGTTCTCCACGCTGACCGTGGCGCCAATCTTCTTCGTGGGGCGGCGATTGGGAGGCATTGCGGTGGCCGCGACTGCGTCCTGGCTGTGGGCGGTATTCCCCAATGCCATCAAACTGCCGGTGGAATCGATGTGGGATTCATCGCTGGCGGCGCTGCTGGCCGCGTGCGTGGTGTGGGCGACTTTCGCGGTGGCGGATTCGCGGCGTGTGTGGGACTGGTACGCCTACGGTCTGCTGTGGGGGCTGACGTTGATGACCAGTCCAGCACTGCTCCCGGTGATGCCATTTCTCCTGGGATGGCTGGCGTGGCGATCGAAGAAGCTGACGTGGGCCGCAGTGGCTGCCGGCGCGGCCCTGCTGTGCTGCGTGCCGTGGACGATCAGGAACTACCGCCAGCTACACGCCTTCGTTCCGCTGCGCTCGGTGGTGGGGCTGACGCTATGGCTGGGAAATCACGATCAATCGCGCGGCGAGTGGCCGGGGCGCCTGCATCCCATCGACAACTCGGTGGAGCGCGACCGCTACATCGAGCTGGGCGAAATGGCCTATATGCGAGAGAAGAAAGAAGAAGCCCTGCAGTTCATGGCCGAGCATCCGTGGGACGAGGCGCGGGCGTGCTGGTATCGCGCGGTGGCCATGTGGAGCGGCGGAGCGGCGCATCCAATGGATGCCTTCGTGGATACGGATTCCCGGACGCTGCGCGGGATTCTGTTGTTTAACGTGCTGGCGTCGCTTGGCGCGCTGGCAGGCGCGGTGTTGCTGTTTCGCCAGCACAGCGCATACGCGTTTCCACTGACCGCATTTGCCGCAGTTTTTCCGGCGATCTACTACCTGACGCTGGCCTCGGCGCGCTACCGGCATCCGATGGACCCGGTGCTGCTGTTGCTGAGTGCGGTGGCGTTAGTGGGCTGCAGCCGCCTCGTTGCCCGGCGCGGCACCCGCGGGTAGAGGCTGTCCCCAATCCTCGGGGACCTGGCCTTCGGGAAGCAGCTGGCCTTTTTCGAGGTGGCGGATTTTGCTGGCGAACTTCGCGGCGTGCGGGTCGTGGGTCACCATGACGATGGTCTTGCCGAATTCGCGATTGAGGCGCGACATCAAGGTGAGCACTTCCTGCGCCGACGTAGCGTCGAGGTTGCCGGTGGGTTCGTCGGCGAGGATAAGGTCGGGGTCGGTGACGATGGCGCGGGCGATGGCGACGCGCTGTTCCTGACCGCCGGAGAGCTGCTTGGGCAGATGGCCGAGACGATCGCCGAGCCCCACCAGCTTGAGCGCCGTGGTGGCGTGTTCGAGGCGCGCTTTTTTCTTCAGGCTGGTGAGCTTCAACGGCAGTTCCACGTTCTCCAGGGCGGTGAGCACGGGGATGAGGTTGAACGACTGAAATATGAACCCGATGTGGACGTTGCGCCAGTGGGCGATCTGGCTGTCGCTGAGCGCGCGCAGATCTTCGCCAAGAACGCGTATTTCGCCGCCGGAGGGCCGGTCCATGGCCGCGATCAGATGGAGCAGCGTGGATTTGCCGGAGCCCGACGGCCCCATCAGCGCAACGAACTCGCCCTTGTGAATGTCGATATCGACGTTCTCCAGAGCCACCACGTGAAATTCGTCGCGAACGTATTCCTTGGTCAGTTGCCGAGTCTGAATCACCGTTTCGCTCATGATATGCCTACGCTTTCACTCGCACTTTCTGTCCATCCTTCAAGTCCGCCGGCGGGTTAGCCACAATATCTTCGCCGCCGATCAGTCCGCTTTCGACGATCACTCCCTGTGAATTGGTTCCGCCCAGCCTGACTGGCCGCTTCAGGACCTTGTCGTCGGAGATAACGAAGACGGCGTTGTCGCGGACCGCAGTGGCCGGTACCACCACCATCGCCTTGCCGACGGCGCCGCCACCGGCATCGCTTTTCGCATCCCCGAGGAAGGCGACGGTCGCGTTCATCTCCGGCCGCAGATAGGAGTCAGGTTTCTCGACCTGCACCTTCACCTGGACGGTGGCTTTCTGGCGGTTCGCTTCCGGCGAGATTTGATAGATGTAGCCATTGTAGCGGCGGTCCGGATATGCATCGGTAGTGACAATGCCGCGGGTCTGCGGGCCGAGTTTGGCGAAGTCGTTCTGGTTGATGTCCAGCTCCACCTGCAGATCATTCAGGTCGGCGAGCGACACGACGTATCCCTTGGCGCCCTTGTCGCCGACGAAGCCGGTGGTGACGAATTCACCTTTCTCGACGTTGCGGTCGAGAATGGTGCCGGTGACCGGGGCGGTGATGATAGTGTCATCGAGCTGGGTCTTCGCATAATCGAGACTGCCCTGCGCCTGCTGTACCTGAGCGCGCATGGAATCGATGTCTTCCTTGCGCGGGCCGATCTTTACCAGATCGTAGGTGCGCTGGAGCGAAGCGACGCGCGCGGCGGCATCGTCATACTTGGCCTGGGCGTCGTCGAGCTGCTGCTTCGGGAAGACGCCTTCCTTCACAAGCTCCTGGATGCGCTTCAGGGTGACTCCGGCGTCATCCAGGTTGGCCTTCGCCTGTTCGACGTCGGCTTTGGCCTTGGCCACTTCTTCGGGGCGCGAGCCGTTCTCGAGTTCCGCGAGCTTGGCTTTCAGGTTGTTGAGCTGACCCTGGGCTTCGAGAAGATGGGCGCGATATTCGTCGTCCTCCAAACGCACCAGCACCTGTCCCTGCTTCACGTGGTCGCCCTTATCGACGCCAATCCACTGCACTTTACCGACAACCTTCGCCGCGACGTCAATGGTGTGAGCGGCCACGATGTAGCCGGTGGCATTGAGGATGATCGGCTCCGAAGAGGTTCCTCCCGAAGTAATTGCGTGGACGCGCACGGCTTCCACTTCGGTGACCGCGGCGTTCAGGCGATTCCAGGCGAAGGTACCCGCGCCGACGAGCACGAAAAACGTGACGCCGCCGATGATGAAGCGCGTGGCCCAGGGCGAGGGCGCGGCGGCCCGCTTCTGCGAGCGGTCGATTTTGAGACTGCTGAGTTCCGGTTCCATCTGTTCTGACGAACGGGCCGGCGACAAACCGGCCGCAGGTTGCAAACCTGCCCCAAGCTAGGTTTCGCGCAGGGCGATCAGGATCTCCTTTTTCGCGGCCATCCGGGCGGGCAGCACGCCGCCGATGGCCCCCATCATCAACGCAAAGGTCAGGCCGGCCAGCATAATGGGCACCGTAACCTGAAAATTAAATGCGATTTCACTGAACGTCGCGAAATTACCGATGCCGGTTTCGACGTTGTTCAAGGGCAGGGCGAGCAGACAGCCGAGCAGTCCGCCCAGAATGGAAAGCATGAGCGATTCGACAAAGAAACTGAACAGAATGCTGGCCTTCGAGAAGCCCAGCACGCGCAGGGTTCCTATCTCGGTGGCCCGGCGCGAGACCGCCGCATACATGGTGTTCATGGCGGCAAAGCTGCTTCCCACGGCCATGATGATGGAAACAAAGATTCCCATGGCCTGAAGCGGGGCGCCGGAAATGGTTTGAGCGTCGTAATAGGACTGCTCGGTCACGGCCTTGACGTTCAGGCGCTGGTCGTCGTTGAGCGAATTGATGAGCGGCTGCACCGCCGCGCGGTCGGTGGCCTGCACGAGCACCGAACTCAGCCCGTCCTGGCGGTTGAAATCGGAACTGACCTGGCCGAGGTCGCCCCAGATCTCGCTGTTGACGGCCGAATGGCCGCCATCCATGACGCCGACCACGGTCCAAAGGCCCTTGCCGAAGCGAAGCTGCTTACCGATGCGCGCGGCGGGATAGCGGTCGGAAGTTGATTTTCCCACCACCACCTCGCGCTGGCCAGGCCGGAACCAATGCCCCTGGGTAAGCTTCAGGTCGCGCATTTTAGCGCCATCCAGAGTCAGGCCGCGAAGGCTGACATTCATGCCGTTGGGGCTATCGACGCTTGGCAGGTTAATGACCGTAACCATTTCCAGCGATGCCATCGGCTCGCCCGAGGGCCAGACTGCAATGCCTGGTGTCACCTTCAAATCCTGATATACGTCGCGAGTGATGGCACTGTTCAATTCCGCCGTGCCGCCCTTACGCAGGACCAGGACATGCAAAGGGTTGGAGGTGGAGCGGAAGGCGGTACGCAGGCCGGCGACGAGGGCGAGCACGGAAAGGAGGACAGCCACGGTGAGGGCGATTCCCAGCGCGGTCATGAGGGTGGTGGTGCGGCGGACCGCCAGATTCCGGAGATTGTAGGCAATGGGTATGGCCATGGTAGTCTCCTATCCGGTGTACTTCAGCGAGTCGAGGATGGACGTCTTCGACGCGCCCCAGGCGGGCACCAGCGAACTCACCAGCCCGATGAAGAGGGCAACGCCAAGAGCGGTGGCGGCCACTCCCGAGGAAAACGTCAGGTCATGGAAGAAGCTAGCCGTGTAGGGGAAGCGCCGCACGCTGTCGCACAGCCCGGCGGCCAGCAGAGAGCCGATGACGCCCCCGACGCCGGCGATGAAGATGGCCTCGCCCACGATGATGCTCAAAATGTTGCCGGTAGTGAATCCCAGGGTCTTGAGGATGCCCACCTCGCGGATGCGCTCGCGCACGGACATGGAAATGGTGTTGGCCGAGACGAGCAGGATGGTGAAGGTCACCGCGCCGCAGATGGCCATCAGGAACAGCTTCATATTGCCCAGAAACGAAATGAAGCTGAGGGCGAAGGCCTTCTCCGACTCGCTTTTGGTGGGGTAGGGAGAATTGGCGAAATGGTCGTCGATGGCTTTGGAGACTTCGGGAACAGCGGCGGCGCTGCCGGCCTCCACCCAGAACGCACCCACGAGGTTGGCGCGGTCGGTGTTGAGCAAAGCCTGGTGGATGTACTCGTCGTTGAAATAGAGCGTGTCGTCGTCATCCGGATCGGTGTAGATGCCGACGATGGTGAGCTCCAGGTTCACCGGATAGATGTCGCCGACAATGGTGACCTTGTCGCCCACTTTCCAGTTAAACTTCTTCGCGAGGCCGGCTCCCACAATGGCCGCGGTGCGGATTTTCCGAAAGGCGTCCTTCTGGTCCTCGGGAAGCTGCAGCTCGGACTTGATCTGGAAGAAATGATCCGGCTCGACGCCCATTCGCGCGAAGAAGTTGTTGGGATCGCGGGCATCCTTGTAGACGCCGCCGAACCACTGGTAAGTGGAAACCTCGCGCACGCCGGGCATGGCGCGGATCTCCTGTTCGAACGCGGTGGGAAGGGGCACGGTGAGCGAGACCTTGTGGTGCACGATCAGACGCAGCGCCTGCGCCGGACTGGGTTCGTCGGAAAGGAAAAGCGCCCGGTACATGGCCATGAGCACGCCGAGCAGGCAGAGGGAAACGGCGATGCTGAGCATGGTCAGGATGCTTCTGCGCCGGTTGCGCAGACCGCTCTTGACGATGAGAGAGAGATGTCGGAACATGCGTGTCAGGTGATCCTTTGCGGTTCCCGTCTTCCAGCTCTGTTAATTCTAGTGTACCGGCGGTGCGCGGATGGGCCACCGGGCATCGGCCAGTAGCCGGGGTTTGCCGGTGAGCGCCGACGAGAATTTCATGAACGCCGCGCTGGATCTGGCGCGGGAGGCAGCGGAGGCCGGCGAAGCGCCGATCGGCGCGGTGACGGTCCGCGGGGGCTTGATTTGCGGGCGCGGGCGGAATGGGCCGCTGGCGGGGAACGATCCCACGGCCCATGCCGAAATCCTGGCCCTGCGCGAAGCTGGCGCGGCTCTCGGGAACTATCGCCTGGAGGACGTCACGATGTACGTCACCCTGGAGCCGTGCGTCATGTGCGCCGGGGCGCTGGTGCAGGCGCGGGTTGGCCGGCTGGTATTCGGCGCGCGCGATCTGCGTTTCGGGGGCGTCCGCAGTAAGTTCCGCATTGCCGATTCCGACCTGTTGAACCACCGCGTGGAGGTGGTGGAGGGAGTGCTGGCGGCCGAGTGTCTGGCTTTGCTTCAGGAGTTCTTTCGGGCTCGCCGGTAACGTCAGGCGCGGGGCGGCGGACTACCGGCGGACGATGACCTCGCGCTGATTGTCACGGGTGAGAAAGAACTTCACCGAGGCGAAGTTCTGAAAGAGGCGTTCAATGGCCCGGTTGTTGAAGAACTGCGCGGGCCGGGTTTCGCCGCGGGGCACGAGCTGGAGGGTTGTGGAGTTCTGGATGCGGTAGGAATTCACCGCAATTTCCCTGGCTTTTTCATCGGCTGAAAAGAACGACAGCAGGTACGCGCCGGGCCGCAGAATCCGGTAAAGCCGGTCCACGGTGAGCTGCAGCAGAGGCGGAGCAAGGAACTGGAGGGTGTCCCACACCAGCGCGCCGTCGAAGGTGTCATCAAGAAAATCGAGGCTCTGCTTGAGAAAGAACTCGGCTCGCTCGGTCTCGCTCTGGCGGGCCAGGAAGTCGTTGCCGGATCCAAAAGCGGTGGTGAGAGTGCGCAGAACGTCGTCCGAATAGAGGCGATGGCCGAGAGTTGTAATAAACGTTATATTCGCCTGGCTGGCGCCGGCGAGGTCCAGGATGGACAAGGCGTTGCGGCCGCGCAATGAACCAAAGAACTGGTCCAGTCCGTGGCTGTTACGGCTCAGCGCCTGCGTGCGTGGTGGAGTTCCCAGCATAGCGGGGCGGGAACGACCCGCCCCACCCAATTCTAACGCTTGACCTCGGCAGCGGGCGCCGAAGCCGCAGATCCTGCGGCGGCCACGGCGGGCGCCGCCTGCACAGGAGCGGGCTTGGGAGCGGCCGGGGCAGGTTTGGGTTCGGGACGCACGATGTCGGTGGTGCCTTTAAAATACGCGCCATCCTCAATCACGATGCGGGCCGTTTTGATGTCGCCAACGAGCTTGGCGTCCTTGCGGATCTCGATCTTGTCAGCCACATCGACGTTGCCATACACGTTGCCAAGCACGACGATCTCGCGAGCCTTGATGTCGGCTCTGACCTTGCCGTGCGGGCCGATGGTGAGCCGGTGTTCCTGAAGCTCAACGGTGCCTTCCACTTCGCCGTCAATAGTGAGGTCTTCACGGCTAACGATCTGTCCCTTGATCATGACGGACTTGCCAATGACGGCCGCACTGCGGAAATCGGCGTCGGGATGACGCATGGGCGAGGCGGACATGGGAATGGACTCCTTTTGAATCACGGGGCTGGCCGCGGCAGGTTGCGTTGGGGGAGCCGCGGGCTTAACAGGGTATTCTTCTTCTTTTCGTTTGTTCCACATCGGATGGAAACCGCTCCTTCCGTAAGGACTCGAACTATAGTACTACGAGAAACCGGATTGTCTACGGGCTTACCGTTGTTGAAAGTCCCGCCCGACAAAGGCGGCGGTACCTGCGCGAAAAACCGCTCCGGGCACCGATCGAAGGAAGTCCACAGGGGCTCAGTAGAGGGATCAGGTGCGGGTTTGCCGCATGGCTGTCAAACGGAGTTCGCGCTGTCCATCATCCACTCCCGAAGCGCTCCAGCAGCGCGGCGGCCGAGGACCGGGGCCCATCCCAACGGGCAGCAACCTGGGCAAACTCGGCGGCCCGGGTACGAGCAGCGTCATCGCCCAACATCCGCGCGATGGCCTCCTGAACCTGGCGGGACGGGTCTCGCGACTTCTGAACGCGGATGGCGAATCCCAGCCGTTCCAGACAAGCGAGGTTCGCCACCTGCTCCATCTGCATTCCGACGCCGACCACGGGTTTACCCGCCAAAGCCGCGGTCAACACCGTTCCGATGCCCCCATGGATGACGGCCAGATCGGCCATTCTGTTCGCGGCAAGCGCAGGGAGCCAGCCGGTAACGGTGACGTTCTCAGGGACGCGCACGCCGCCGATGCGCGCAAGCTGAAACTTCACCGGCGCGATGACGCGATACGGCTTGCCGGCAAAGCTCTCGATAAGGCGCGCAACAATGGAGGGCGTGCCGGAGCTCCCCATGGCGAAGTAAATAAGCGGGCGGTCGCGCGGAATGTTCCGAAGCTCCGGCGGCATCGCGAACTCGTCTTCGGGAATGAGCGCGCCGGTGAAGCGGTAGCCGGGCGGCAACACCGCCCCGGAGAATTCGGGCGGCTCAGCCACCAGAGTCAGGTCGCCGCGCCAGAAATCGAAGATCGACCCATATCCCGGCACGCAAAAATGCCGCGCGGCGCGATTGACGCCGTTCAGGAAGCCGTAGCGAATCCAGAGATTGATGAACAGCCAGATGAGCCAATCGGCGGTGACCTTCAGCGGGCGGAGTCCAAGGCGATCGGTCATGCCCGCGCCGCGACGGAAGAAGCCCTCCAGCCAGGTGGACTGAATCACCCAGACGAGCGGAACGTGAACGACGCGGCAGCTGACGGGGATAGTCAGATAAGAGCCGGTGACGGCGGCGACCGGCTTTAAGTCACGCAGAAACGCGGCCTCATGCTCCACGCGTGCGTTCATCTCGGACTCGGTGAAGGCAGGCGCGAATTTCTCGCCACGATCCACGCGGGCAATGTGCTCGATCTTCTCCGCGGTAAGCCTCGGCTGCAGGCGCGTTAGCGGGAAGCCGTGTTTCTCGATGAGAGACTCAAATTCTCCGCCATCGGAGATAAAGTGCGGCGCGAAAACCTGTCTGGCTGGCGGATAGCGCACCACTCCCTTGGCGATTTCAACCATGCGGCTGGTCTCGGCGAGATTGAATGCCGCGGGCGCGAACAGGAGTGGCCGTCTCATGCCTGATGGTCCGCCGTTTCCCGCAGCAGGAGATCGAGAAACCGCCGCCAGGCGCGCGCGCTCAGCTCGCGCGATTTCCGGCCCCGCTGCACTGCGAGTCCGATCATCATCCCGTCCAGAATCATCTCGACCATGCGCGCGGTCATTTCAACATCTTCAGCACGGCGGGTGGGCAGACGGCGGGCGATTTCGTTGGCCGTCAGCTGGTGCATATTTCCAGAGGCCGAAGCCAGTATCCGCTCCAGCCGGGCATCGAACAGGGCCTTGACGAGAAAGGCGAGGTGAGCGTGGAGGTAAGGGCGCCGCCGACCGGCGGCCAGGCTCATCACCTGTTTTCCGAGGCCGGACAAATATCCGCGGAGCGATGAAGCCGCCGAGCCGCGCTGCGCAATGGAGGAAGCCCAGAAACGATCGAGGGCCACCAGCGGAATTTCATCGATGGTCCGGAAGTGATGAAAAAGCGTCGCCTTGCTCACCCCGGCTTCCCTCGCGATCGCGGAAGCGGTGATCCCCTCGGGACCGGCGCGGCCGAGCAGGGCGATGGCGGCGTCGAGAATAGCCGTTCGGGTGCGAGTGCCGATCTCGGTTCGGAGTCCCCGGGGCGGCATATTTCGACATTATTCCTGACCGACCGATCGGTCAATCCTGTGAATACACCAGTCCGCCCTTCAGGTCGGGAAGGAATCAGCCGGCCATGCCCGGCATGGCGAATCGGGGTTCGCCGCGAAAAATGGCCGCGAACTCGCGCAGAATCTCGCCGTGGATGAGCCCGTTGTCGGCCAGCACGGTTTGACCATGCACGTCCACCGGATTACCGTGCATATCCGACGTGCTCCCGCCGGCCTCCCGGACGATGACCACTCCGGCTGCCATGTCCCAGGGGCTCAGGCCGAACTCCCAGTAGCCGTCCAGCCTGCCGCAGGCGACGTAAGCGAGATCGAGCGCGGCCGAGCCAGCGCGGCGGACGCCGTGAGTCATCATGGCCATCTGATAGAAGAAGTGCACGTTCACGTTCTGGTGGCGTCTGCGGCTGGGGAAGCCGGTAGCGAGAAGAGAGCTATCCAGCGCCGGCGCTCTTGAAACGGAGATGCGCGAGCCGTTCAGGAACGCGCCGCCGCCACGCTCGGCGGAGAACATCTCATCGTGCACGGGATCGAAGATTACACCGGCGATCAACTCGCCTTTGTACTCGAGGGCAAGAGTCGCATTGAACATGGGGAAGCCGTGCGCGAAGTTGGTGGTGCCGTCGAGCGGATCCACGTACCAGCGGTACTCGGCGGACGAAGAGTCGCGTCCGGAACCCTCTTCGGCGACGACGGCGTGGGCTGGAAACTTCTCGCGCAGGCGCGCGACGATGAGCTTTTCCGAGGCGCGATCAGCCTCGGTAACGATGTCGAATTCGCCTTTCAGCTCGACGCGAACGCGCCGCTCAAAGTAGCCTGCCAGCAGAGCGCCGGCTTCGCGCGCGATTCCCTGAGCTTCTTCGAGGAACGATGCCATGGCGGGCCCGGTTACTCGGAGACCTCGTACAGATACTTGATGTCGTGTTTGAACAAAAACAAGTTCGGCTCGGCGTGGCGGGTGAGGCGAATGAACGCGCTGTCGAAAAACTCGATGACGCCGGTGACTTCTTCGTTGTTGCTCAGCCGTACGCAAACGGGGACTGCCTTCTCGGACAGTCGGCGGAGGTAATTGGCTTCCTCGAAGGTTTGTTCGGGGGCGCGCGGCCGGGATTTACTTCCTTTTGAGGCCATTCTGATCGGGTTCAGCAACCCCATAATAGCCGCTGCGCGTAATAGCTCGCAAACCGGGCCGCGAGAGTTTCACCTGAGTAGTGTGAAAGCGATTGGAGGAGGGAGGAATATCGCGTGGGTAATAGCCAATGAGGTATTGCGTGCGCAGCTCGCGGATGAGTTCGCGGAAGGCATTATCAAGACCGGCGGCGCTGGCGGGCAGGAAAATGCGGCCACCGGTTCGTTCGGCGATGGTGGTGAGAGCGTGCTCGCCGCCGATGTTGCGGCCGGCGTCGTTGGTGATGGGAACGATGACCACGGGGTAGACGGAGACTTCGGAGCGTTGCGCGGCTTCGAGAGCCTGATGGAAGTCTTTCGCGCTGGTGGTGTCGTCGCCGTCGGTGACGAGCACGATGATGTGGCGGCCGTCGCGGAAGTCGAGATCATTGGAGGCAAGGTAGATGGCGTCGTACATGGAGGTGCCGGCGTCCCAGTGGAGGCCCTGGAGCTGCTGCTCGATGCGGGGCAGCTTGCGCGTGAAACTGGTCAGAAGGGTCACTTCCCAGTTGAACGTATACAGCGCCGCGGTGTCGCTGGGATTGCCTTCATTCAGTAGCGCGCCGGCGAAATGCAGCACCGCGCTCTGCTCGAGCTTCAGGTCTATGCCCGTCGAGCCGCTGGTGTCGAGCAGGATGGAAACCGAGAGCGGGCGTTCCGTCTGCCGCTCAAAGAGCGCGACGCTCTGCTTCACACCGTTGTCGTAAATATCGAAATCGCCCGGCTCAAGGTTGGTGACCAGGCCGCCATTGGCATCCTTCACCGTCACCAGCAGGCGTACGAGATTGACGTCCGAGCGGAAGACGGGATCGCGCTGGTCTTCGGCCGCGAGAGGCAGGACAAATGAAGCGGCGATCAGCGCGGCAGCAGAGATTCGTCCCACTCGCCTTCCACCCACACTTCGCCGCCGGCGAAATGCTCCTTCTTCCAGATGGGGACGGTCCGCTTCAGCCGGTTGATGCCTTCAAGGGCCGCCTCGAAGGCCGCCTGGCGGTGCGGAGCGGAGACGACCACAGCCACGCTGGTTTCGCCGATCTCCATGCGTCCCAGCCGGTGGACCATGGCGATGCGACCCACCTCGTGCGCGCCAACGATTTCGCGCCCGATCCCGGCCATCGTTTGAATGGCCAGCGGCTCATAGCATTGGTAATCGAGAAACAGCGTCGCGCGGCCCCTGGTGTTGTTGCGCACCACGCCTTCGAAGGTCACCACCGCGCCATCCTCGCCGCGCAGAACGGAGCGGGACAGCCCGGCGGCGTCGATGGGCTCGCGCGTCAATCCGAAGAAGTTCCCCCGCACCTGGTCCATGATCTGCTGAACGTAATTCCCTGCCCCGCCGGTTCCACCGCTGACCGGCGGCAGGAATGCGATTTCGTCCCCTTCCGTGGCCGCATCGGTCCACTTCGCAAACTCGCGATTGCGCGCCGGCACCACACCCGGCCGGGTCCGGGCCAGCGCCGGCGCGCGGCTCACACAGCGATCGAAAACCGCCGCGAGAGTCTCCCCCTCGGTCAAATCCAGCTGTTCCCGGGGCATGCCCGCAATGTCCTTCAACATGCCGAAATACAGCACCGTCACGCGCACGCGTTCATACTAACAGACTGACCTGGCGACGCCTGGGTTTCCAGAGAGTGAGGAATGGTTACAATCGGCGCATGGTTTCCAGACGCGGACTGCTTGGTGGGACGGTAGCGGCGGGGTTGAGCGGAATTCTCCGCGCGATCCCACTGGATCGGATCCGGTTGGGTGTTACAACCGACGAAATCGACGAGGACCCAGCGGTGGCGAGCGAGTTCCTGGCAAGGTTCGGGTTGCATGCGGCGGAGGTGCGCTCGCTCTGGGGCCACTACAACACCGAGCAACCGGTGGAGAAGACGGCGGAAGCCAGGCAAATCTTCGATGCCCACCAGATCCGCGTAAGCGTCGTGGATACGGCTTTTTTCCGCGAGGAGATTCCGGCCGACGATGAAGCGCTCAACCGCGAATGGGCGCTGCTGGATGCGGCCATGGCTCGCGGGGACATACTCGGAACGAAGGTGCTGCGGATCTTCTCATTCCTGCGCGGCGCAGAGGAGCCGCGCGTATACGATCTGCTGGGTCAGGCGGCGCGGCGGGCCGGCGCACGCGGGTTCCGTCTGGCGGTGGAGAACCTGGATGGCCGGACCGTGGCCACGGGGGCGGA
>Ga0335078_10011116_pt1 | contig 13346 bp, 8 predicted proteins | sample Lox_Sample_32_FD_206711 | JGI IMG/M metagenome (GOLD analysis project Ga0335078, IMG submission 206711) | Soil microbial communities from Loxahatchee National Wildlife Refuge, Florida, United States - Lox_Sample_3.2 | ecosystem: Environmental > Terrestrial > Soil > Wetlands | place: USA: Florida...
AGCCGGTAGCGCAGCCTCCAGATGACCTTCTTGAGCAGCACCACCAGCCATTTGAAGGCGCACGCCATCCCCAGCACACAGGCCAGGAAGATCAGCAGCACCGAGAGATCGCTGGCGGGAGCGGCATAATTCGAGATCGTCGCCGCAAGCAACGCGACAAGGAATACCTTGTCCAGCCGGCCGGATTTCCGGTACACCGATTTGAGGTGCGCGATCGTCGACACACGTAGCTCTTTGCGGCTGAGCCGAGCCGCCTTGTCACGGAGAATTGTAACACTGCGCCCGTCGCCGGAATGAGGCCAGCCCGACTGCACCCGTCACACATCCGCCGCCAACAACTCGTGCAGGTCAATCGGCGGCGTAGTGACCTCAATAACCGACAGCTAAATATGGAACAGCCGGTCGAAGAACTCCCGCGTGCGCGCCTGTATCTGCGCCAGCTCCACGTCGAGCGGCTGGTCGTGCAGGTGGTCCGGAGTCCAGCGGCGCACCAGGGCGCTGAGGTTCTCGAGCGCCCAGCCGCTGGTGGGTAACGTCCCCTCGGTGTGACCGCTCGACACGCGCAGGGCGTGATCCAGCGCGCGGTAGAAGCCCGCTGCGTCGCGCAGGAAGTCGGCGTCCGGCCGCTCCAGGTGCCCCATCTGTTCGATCACATCGATGCGCGCCGGAGTGTTCAGCACCTTGAAGAAGATTCCCGCACCCTTCAGCCGCAGGTACATCAGCGCGAAATCGATGTCGTAATACCCGCCTCGTCCAGCCTTGAGCGGATTGTCCCCGCCCAGTTCCTTCTCCAGGCGCAGCCGCATCTGCAGAAGCTGTTTCCGCGAGCGCCCGCTCTGCCCGTATCGCCGCCAGTCCACCTGTTGCAGCTCGTTGAGGAACGCGGTGCCGCGCTCCATATCGCCCGCAGCCACGCGCGACTTCATGTAGGTGATGCCTTCCCAGGCCTCGGCGGCGTTGGCCAGGTAGTTCCGGTACGCGGTCTCCGACTGCACCATGGCGCCCGAACGTCCGTTGGGCCGCAGGCGAGTGTCCACGGCGAACATCATCCCCTCGCCGGTGTAGGCGGTCAGGATGGAGATCATCTGTTCGGCGACGCGCGTCCAGAACAGTTGTTCGGAGAGGTCCTGGTCCGGGATCACGAAAATCAGGTCGGCGTCCGAGGCCAGATCGAACTCCCGCATGCCGAGCCGTCCCAGCGCGATCGCCAGCATTTGCTCCTTCGGCCGATACGACGCTGCGGCGGGCGGGCGCGCGGCGGTCACCTGCTCGACGGCCATTCGGTATGCCCCCGCTACAGCGGCGTCGGCCAGGTCGGATGTGCGCGCCAGCGCCGCGAACACCTCGCTCTGGCGGCAGATGCTCTCGGCCTGAATCCGGAACATCCCGCGCCGGAAGAAGCGCCGCAGCTCCGCCGGATCGTCGCTGGCCAGAGCCTCCACCAGAAAAGGCAGGTCCTGGCCGGATTCGTGCCGCATGTTGCGCAGCTCCGCGAGCAGTTCCGGATAGCGTATCAACTGCTCGGCGAAATGCGGGCTGTGCTCGACGATATCGAGCAGGTAGGATGCGAGCTGTGGGTCGCCGTTCAGCCAGTTCAGCCAGTCCGGGTGCGGCAGGATGCGTTCGAGGAAGTGCTCGAAGTGCACGCGCCCCCGGCGCAGTCCGCTCCGCGCCACCGCCGCGGCGAGGTGCGGCGCGCGCTGGTCCAGAAACCGTAGCAGGTTGCTCGCGCCCTGCTCTAGCGGCTCGTCCATATCGGCCACGGGGGCGCTCTCCGATGCGACGTGTTCGGCGACGGTGGTGTAGTAAATCGGTTGCTGGGCGTGAATCACGCGCTCGTAGATGGCCTGCACCGACTCCCGCCGCCGGTTCAACTCCGACAGCAGCGACTCGGCCGTGGGCGCGCCTCCGAAATGCGCTCCCGGCATCTTGCGCGCCAGCTTCGCCAACTCGTCCGAATCCGTCGGCGCCGTGTGCGTCTGCAGGTCCTCGTCAAATTGGAGCCGGTGCTCCAGGTGACGCAGGAACTGGTAGGCGCCGGCCAGCTCGGAGTATTCCGTGGGCGAAAGCAGGTCCTTGTCCCGCAGCCGCGACAAGGCGAGCAGCGTTCCGGCGTGGCGCACCCACGGTTCCCGGCCTCCGTGCAGGCGCTGCAGGCACTGCACCAGAAACTCGATGTCGCGGATGCCGCCCGGAGCCAGCTTGACGTTGAAGCCCTGCTCGGCGCCGCGCCGCTCCGCCATTTTTTCCCGGATTCGCACGCGGGTTTCCGAAGCCGCTTCCACCACCGAGAAGTCGAGCGTGCTCGAGTAGATCAGCGGCTCGACGGCGTCCAGCAGTTCGGCCCCTGGGCCGGGATCTCCGGCCGACACGCGCGCCTTCACCAGCATCTGCAACTCCCAGTCGCGCGCACGGTCCTGGTAGTATTTCTCCGCGCCGTCCAGAGAGCTGATGACTTCGCCGAACCGCCCATCCGGCCGCAGCCGCAGATCCACGCGGTAGGAGATGCCCGCGGCCGTGTAGGTGGAGAGCAGATCGGTCAATTGGTTGGCTGCCTTCTTGAAGAACTCCTTGTTCGAAATCGGATTCGGCCCGGCCGTTGTGCCGTTTGCCGCGTACAGAAACATCAGATCGATGTCGGAACTGTAGTTCAGCTCGCGGCCGCCCAGCTTGCCGAGCGAAAGAATCGAAAACCGCGGATCGCTGGGCAGCCCGTGCTTGGCCGCCAGGTCGTCGCGTATGCGGTTGTAGCAGCCGCCCAGAATCGCATCCGCGAGGCTTGACAGCTCGTCGGTGATCTCGGGAAGGTCGGCCATGCCGGTGACGTCGCGCAGCAGGATTCTGAGGAGCTGCCGCCGCCGGAACAGCGCCAGCGTGTGCGGCGAGGGCGGCCCGGGGCCTTCGGCGGCGAGCGTCTTCTCCAGCAGTCCCCCGTAGTCATCGGCCAGAAACAGCCGCTGCAGCGCCGTGCCTTCGGCCAGTTCCTGGATCCAATCCGGGTTGAGCAGAACGGCTTCGGAGAGGAAGCGGCTGTGCGAAAAAACGGCCGTCAGCAGTTGCAGCCCCGGCCCGGTTTCCGCGCTCCTCTGGAAGCCGGCAGGCTGTTCCGCATGCAGCCGTTCCAGATAGTGCAACGCCTCGTCCGCGCTCGGAGAAGCGGCCAGCAGCGAGCAGATCCGATCCTGCCACTGGAGCGGCAGCCCGTCCATGAACCGCGCCAGCGAATCCGACGCCCGCGCCGGGTCGCGGAACTCGATCTCGTCCACGGGTCTTCGCATGTCGGTCGGCGGTCAGACGGCCGCGTCCACCAAACAGATTATATCCCCTGCGCGAACCCATCCTGGCTCGACGACGGAGGCGTAGAACCCGCCCATCGCCCAGCCCGGGTCGGACGGCTCTGCGTCCTTCCCGGGGATCATCCCCCGAAGTGCGGGCCCGTAGACATCGAGCGTGACGCACGGGGTGCGAGGCTTGCTCAGTTCGATGACAGCTTGCCCGACGCGGAACCGCATGCCGCTCCGCAGATCGCGCCCATCCAGCCCGCGCGTGGTAAGGTTCTCCCCGAGCGCGCCGTAGAACAGGGGGAAGCCGAGCGCGATCCAATCGTCGATGCCTTCAGAGGTCCCGAGGAGAAGGGCCTTCGCCGGCCCCCCGTGTACGTCCGGATGCGCGTGGCCGTCGCCCTCGAATCCCAGAGGAGTAAGCAACGCCTCCGCCACCGGCCTTTTCGGCAAGCCGCCCGGGGACAGATTGATCTGAAGGACCAGCCCGCGCACTGCTCCGATCTTCGCACGGTCCGCCATCAGCCGGGGCCGGGCGCGCGAAGACTGGTCGTGAAGCAAGCGGAATCCAGAGGGGGAAGGTTTGAAGCTGAAAGCTGAGGGCTGGTAGCTGAAGGATGAAATGCGTGCCGGGGGCAACCTGGTTGCCCCCGGCGGCATTTCCCTAGATGTCGTAGTACAGCGCGAATTCGTAGGGGTGGGGACGGAGACGAACCGCGTCCGCCTCGTTCTTGCGCTTGTAATCGATGAACGCTTCGATCAGCTCCTCGGTGAAGACATCGCCCTTCAGCAAGAAGTTGTGATCGTCTTCCAGGCAGCTCAGCGCTTCTTCGAGCGAACCCGGCATCGAGGGCACGTTGCGCAGCTCTTCGGGGGACAGGTCGTAAATGTCCTTGTCGAGCGGCTCGCCGGGATTGATCTTGTTGAGTACGCCATCCAGACCCGCCATCAGCATGGCCGAAAAAGCGAGGTACGGATTGCAAGCCGGATCCGGCGGACGGAACTCGAGCCGTTTCGCCTTCGGGCTCGACGAGTACATCGGAATGCGCACCGCGGCCGAACGGTTGCGCCGCGAGTAGGCCAGGTTCACCGGGGCTTCGTAACCCGGCACCAGGCGCTTGTAGCTGTTGGTGGTCGGCGCGATCAGGGCCGACAGCGCGCGCGCGTGTTTCAGCAAGCCGCCCGCATACCACAGCGCCAACTGGCTCAGGCCCGCGTAGCCGTCGCCGGCAAACAGCGGCGTGTCGCCTTTCCACAGGCTCTGATGGCAATGCATCCCGCTGCCGTTGTCCGCAAAGAGCGGCTTCGGCATGAACGTCACGGTCTTCCCGTACTGGTTGGCGACGTTGCGGATGATGTATTTGTACAGCATCAGGTGATCCGCCATGAAGGTAAGCGGAGCAAACCGCATGTCGATCTCGGCCTGCCCGCCGGTGGCGACTTCGTGATGGTGGCACTCGACGTGCAACCCGCACTTGATCATCGTCTGCACCATCTCGCTGCGCAGATCCTGGTAGTGGTCCGTGGGAGGAACCGGGAAGTAGCCTTCCTTGTACCGCGGCCGGTAGCCGAGGTTGTCCTTCTCGCGTCCGCTGTTCCAGCGGCCCTCTTCGGCGTCGATGAAGTAGTAGCCGGAATGCTGATCCTGGTCGAACCGGATGTTGTCGAAGATGAAGAACTCCGCCTCGGGGCCGAAAAACGCCGTGTCGGCGATGCCCGAGTTCTTCAGGTAGAGCTCGGCCTTTTTGGCGATCCAGCGCGGATCGCGCTCATAGTGCTGGCGCGTGATCGGATCCACCGCGTCGGCGATCATGACCAGGGTCGCCGTCTCGCCGAATGGGTCCATGATGGCCGTATTCGGGTCCGGCATGAGCAGCATGTCGCTCTCGTTGATGGCCGCCCACGCCCGGATGCTGGAGCCGTCAAAGCCGTAGCCTTCTTCAAAGACGTCTTCGTCCAGTTCGCTGATGGGATAAGAGACATGATGCCAAAGACCGGGGATGTCGCTGAACCTCAGGTCGATCTGCTTGGCGTCGTTTTTCTTGGCAAATTCTAATACTTCTTTAGGACTCATCTATCCTCCCTAGGGATGTTTGCACACGCGCACTTAAGACAACCAGTTGGGGGATGCCTCAACCGTTAATTGTCCCCTAGAATAACGAATGGGGTAGGCACGGTCAAGAAGGTTTTTTTTATGGAGCAGATAGCGTTTCGTTTTGAGCCCTCCCGCCGCGTCTTCACCGTGGCCGAGCTGAACACCGCCATCCACGGCCTTCTGGAGAGGGAGTTCGCCGACGTCTGGGTGACCGGCGAGATCTCCGGAACCCGCCTCGCCGCAAGCGGTCATTACTACTTCACCCTGAAGGAGCAGGACGCCCAGCTCCGCTGCGCCTGCTTCCGCCAGACCGCGCGCTACCTCAGATTCAAGCCCCAGGATGGCGTGGCCGTCATCGCCCGCGGCCGCATCGATGTCTATGAGGTCCGCGGGGAATACCAGCTCCTGGTCGAAACCCTGGAGCCCCAGGGCCGCGGCGCCCTGCAACTCGCTTTCGAGCAGCTGAAAAAGAAGCTGGCGGCCGAAGGCCTGTTCGACGCTGCGCGGAAGCGGCCCATCCCGGCCTTCCCTCGGCGCATCGGCATCGTCACCTCGCCCTCCGGCGCCGCCATTCGCGATCTGCTCAACATCCTGGAGCGACGCTTCCCGGGTCTCCACATCCGCCTGTTTCCGGCCCAGGTGCAGGGCGAGGGCGCGGTGGAAGACGTCTGCCGCGGGATCGAGCACTTCGGAGCCTCGGGCTGGGCGGACGTGGTGATCGTCGGACGCGGCGGCGGCTCGCTCGAAGATTTGTGGACCTTCAACGAAGAGGCCGTCGCGCGAGCCATCGTGGCGTGCCCGGTGCCGGTGATTTCGGCGGTGGGACACGAGACCGACGTCACCATCTCCGATTTCGTGGCCGATCTGCGCGCTCCCACACCCTCGGCCGCGGCCGAACTGGTGGTGGGCACGAGGCAGCACGTGGTGGAGCGCATCGAGGCGGCCGAGGCGAAGCTGCGCCAGAGCCTGCGATACCGCCTGTCGGACGCGTTGCGCAGGCTGCACCAGCGCGGCATCGAGCGCGCGACGTCGCTTCTGTCCCGCCGCATCGGCCGCTCGCTACAGCGTGTGGACGAACTGGATTACGAACTGCGCCAGCGCATGCGGTCGTTGCTCGTGCTGGCGCGTGGGCATTGGGGCGAGTTGGATTCACGTCTGAAGGCGCTCGATCTGAGACTGCGATTCGCCCAGACCCGCCAGCGCCTCGAGGCCGCCGACCGGACGGCCGTCGAAACCATGCGGGCGACCCTCGCGCGGGCCCGAAGACGTTACGAACCGCTCGCCGCCGAGTTGAACCAGCTCAGCCCGCTGCGCGTGCTCGACCGCGGCTACGCCATCGTCCAGGACGACCAGGGCCGCATCCTGAAAGACGCCGCCGACGCCCCGCCGCCGTCAGCGATCGCCGTCCGTCTCTCGCGCGGCCGCCTCAAGGCGCGGGTCACGGAGTGACAGCCGTCCCCCGGAGTTCCACGAGCCAGGAGCCGGCTTCTTACAGCGCCGCCTCGCCCCGCTCGTCGTTGCGTATGCGGATCGCCTCCGCGATCTCGGAAACGAAAATCTTCCCGTCGCCGATCGCGCCTGTGCGCGCCGATTCCGTAAGGGTCCGGATCACTTCCTCTTTGCGCCCGGCCGGGACCACCATCTGGAGCATGACCTTGGGCAGCAGGTCCACGTTGTACTCGCGCCCGCGGTACACCTCTTTGTGCCCTTTCTGGCGGCCGTGGCCGCGCACTTCGAGCACCGTGATCCCGTCGATGCCGGCGGCCTTGAGGGCCTCCATCACGCCGTCCAACTTGAAGGGTTGAATAATCGCTTCGATTTTGAACATAGGGCTACGCCTCGAAATTGTACCCTTCTTCGCCGTGCAGCGTCAGGTCCATGCCGGCGTCCTCTTCCCGTTCCGTGATGCGCAGCGGGGTGATCAGCGAGGTCACCTTCAGAGCAACGAGGGTGCCCACCACGCCGAGCCCGATCCCTATGCCCGCGCCGATGAGCTGATTCACCACCTGCATCGGGTTGCCGTCGATCCAGCCCAGCGGCGCCGCCTGGCCGTTAGCCAGCTTGAGCGCCGAGTTCACGGCCCTGGTCGCGAACACGCCGGTCAGCAGGCATCCCATCAGCCCGCCCACGCCGTGGACTCCGAACACATCCAGCGAGTCGTCGTAATGGAACTTCTCTTTGACCACCGAGACCATCAAGAAGCACATCGCTCCCGCCACCAAGCCAATGAGGATGGCGCTGAACGGCTGTACGAAGCCCGCCCCCTGCGTCACCGTCGCCAGACCCGCCACGGCACCGGAGATGGCGCCCAGCGCGCTGGCTTTTCCGTTGCGGATTCTCTCCGCCAGCATCCAGGAGACCGCTCCCGCCGCGGAGGCGAAATGCGTCGCCACGAATGCGCTGGTCGCGAGCGAGGACGCCGCCAGTGCGCTGCCCGCATTGAATCCGAACCAGCCCACCCACAGCAGGCACGCGCCGATGAAGCTGAGCACCAGGTTGTGCGGCGCCATCTTCTCGTGCGGATAGTTCTGCCGTTTGCCGATGTAGAGCGCCGTCACCAGAGCCGAGAATCCCGAGCTGATGTGCACCTCCGTGCCGCCGGCGAAATCGAAAACCGGGAACCGGCCGCCCGAGTAGGCGTTCAGGAAACCGCCCTCGCCCCAGACCATGTGCGCGATCGGGAAGTAGACCAGGAACATCCACAGCACCGAAAAGATCAGCATGGCGTTGAACCGGACCCGTTCGGCAAACGCGCCTGCAATCAGCGCCGGCGTGATGATGGCGAACATGAGCTGGTACACCATGAAGGTCTGGTGTGGGATGGTGGGCGCGTAGGTCGGATTCGGGTCCGCGCCGACGCCGTGCAGGAACAGGTAGCGGAGATCGCCGATAAACGGATTGCCGCCGCCGAATACCAGGCTGTAACCGCACACGGCCCACAGCAGCGTGACCACGGCCATCATGCCGAAGCTCTGCATCATGGTGCCGAGCACGTTCCGCTTCCGCACCAGGCCGCAGTAGAACAGCGCAAGGCCCGGCCCGGTCATCATTAGCACCAGCGCGGAGCTGATCAGCATCCAGGCGTTGTCGCCCGCTGACTGGGACGACTTCACGGCCGCTTTCAGGGCAGCCATATCGGCTCCGGCCGAGGAGGCCGATTGAGCCCAAACAGAAGAGCACAATAAAAACACACTTGTAGCAATACGGAGAATCGACATGGTCTCCCTTTACAGACGGGGTATTGGCTCGCGGACAGGGCGAGTACTACACAGTAATGGAGATGCGTCCGCCCGCGCCACAAGAAAGTTTGGATGGGGGCGATAGAAAGTTTGGATGGGATCGAAAGCTTCGCCGATCCGCCTCAGCGCGCCTTTCCGAACGCATACCGGAACCCGTTCTCCACAATCCCCGCCAGTTCCCCGTCAGTGAACCCGAATTCCCGCGCCGCCAGTTCGTATTCCCGGGTGAGTGTGGTGTGGAACATCGCCGGGTCGTCGCTCGCCAGCACCATCGGCACTCCGGCGTCGTAGATGCGCCGCACAGGGTGTTCGCTCAGGCACCGCACCACGCGTGTCTCCACGTTGCTCGAAATGCAAACCTCAAGCGGGATGTCGCGCTCGCGCAGGTGCTCGAGCAACGCCGGGTCGTCGGCCGCGCGGATGCCGTGACCGATCCGCTGCGCCCCCAGTCGCACCGCGCCCCACACCGATTCCGGTCCGGCGCTCTCGCCCGCGTGGACCGTCAGGTGCAGCCCGGCGTCCAGCGCGAACCGGAACACGTCGCCGAACCACTCCACCGGCCCTCCGACCTCGTCTCCGCCGATCCCGAAAGCGATCACCCCGCGCTCCACACGCTCGGCCGCCAGGCGCGCCACGCTCCAGGCATGCTCGACGCCCCACTGCCGCGTCGCGTCCAGAATCCACCGCACCTCCACCGGCGCCGCCGCGGCCTCCGCCTCTAACGCGTCGTAGATCGGCGCAAACTCCTGGCCGCGCCACAGCACCAGCCCCGCCGAGATGGTGACCTCCGCGTAGCGGACGTTCTCGCTCGCCAGGCGCTGGAGTGTCCGCCGCGCGATGAGCGCGTAGTCCTCGGGCTTGTTGAGGTGCTCGATCAGCCACTTGTAGCTTTGGATGAACCCCAGGAAGTCGGAGTATTCGTACCGCGCCCGGACCTCCTCGATCGTGAGCGAAGGATTGAGCTCGCACAGCGTCTCCGGCTCGACCGAGCCTTCCAGGTGCAGGTGCAGCTCGGTCTTCGGCAGGTCGCGATAAGAATTTGGCATCCTGCAATAATAATAGCGATGCGGGCCGCGCTGTAACGCCACCGGCGTGCCCGACGGAGGGCAATGACTCGCGCAGAGATCGAAGCGATTGTGAACGGCTCCCACAGCGACGCGTTCAGTGTCCTTGGCCCGCACCCCGTGCCACGCCGGAAGACGCCGTCCTGGGAGGTCCGCGCGTTTCTGCCCCAGGCCGCCGAAGCCGAAGTGATCCTGCACGGCCTGTCCTACCCCATGAAGAAGGTCAACCCGGCCGGCCTGTTCTTCGCTTCACTCGGCGGCACGCCCCAGCCCTACCTGCTGCGCCTCAAGACGCACGAAGGCGAGACCTGCGAGATCGAGGACCCCTACCGTTTCCCGCTGCTCCTCACCGATTTCGAGCTGCACCTGTTCGGCGAAGGGACCAACTTCGAGGCCCAAAGCAGCCTGGGCGCGCACTTGGCGGTGGTCGAAGGCGTCGCCGGCGTGCGCTTCGCCGTCTGGGCGCCCAACGCCGAGGTGGTGACCGTCACCGGAGATTTCAACCAGTGGGACACCCGCCGCCACCCCATGCGCCTTCGGACCGCCGGCGTCTGGGAGCTCTTCATTCCCGGCCTCGCTCAGGGCGCCACTTACAAGTACTTCGTGCGCTCCCGCCTCGACGGCTACCAACAGCAGAAAGCCGATCCCTACGCCTTTTGCTCGGAAACGCCCCCCAAATCGGCCTCCGTGGTCTGGGAACTCGGTAAGTACGAGTGGAACGACGCCGCCTGGCTCGAAGCGCGCGCCGCCGCCGACTTACTCAAGAAGCCCGTCTCCATTTACGAAGTACACCTCGAGTCCTGGCTGCGCGGTCCCAATAACGACCTGCTCACTTACCGCGACCTGGCCAAGAGCCTGGTCGAGTACGCGCGTCAGATGAATTACACCCACATCGAGCTGTTGCCCATCATGGAGTATCCGTTCTCGGGCTCCTGGGGTTACCAGGTCATCGGGTATTTCGCTCCCACCACCCGCTTCGGTACGCCGGACGACTTCAAGTACTTCGTCGATTGCTGCCATCAGGCCGGCATCGGCGTCATCGTCGATTGGGTCCCCGCCCACTTTCCCAAGGACGCGCACGGTCTGGCCTACTTCGACGGCAGTGCCCTCTACGAGCACGCCGACTGGCGCAAGGGCGAGCAGCGCGAGTGGGGCACGCTGGTCTTCAACTACGGCCGCAACGAGGTGCGGGCCTTTCTGATTTCGAACGCGCTGTTCTGGCTGAAGGAGTATCACGTCGACGGTCTGCGGGTGGACGCGGTCGCCTCCATGCTCTATCTCGATTACTCCCGAAAACCCGGCGAGTGGATCCCCAACCAGTTCGGCGGGCGCGAGAATCTCGAAGCCATCGACTTCCTGCGCCGCTTCAACGAGCTCGCGCACCAGGTGCCCGGCGCCTTCACCGCGGCCGAAGAGTCAACCGCCTGGCCCGGGGTCTCCAAGCCCGTCTTTCTCGGCGGCCTGGGCTTCACCATGAAATGGAACATGGGCTGGATGCACGACATGCTCGACTATTTCACCAAGGAGCCCGTCCACCGCAAGTTCCACCATCACGACATCACCTTTAGCATGTTGTACGCGTTTCATGAGAACTTCGTGCTGCCCATCTCGCACGATGAAGTCGTCCACGGAAAGCGTTCCCTCATTGGTAAGATGCCCGGCGACGAGTGGCAGCGCTTCGCCAACGTACGCGTTTTCATGGCCTACATGTTCGGCCACCCCGGCAAGAAACTGCTCTTCATGGGCTCCGAGATTGGCCAGTACGAGGAGTGGAACTACGCCGCCGGCATTCGCTGGGACTTACTCCAGTACGACTATCACCGCAAGCTGCAAACGCTGGCCCGCGAGTTGAATCGCCTTTATCGCGCCGAGCCCGCCATGCACGAAGTGGATTTCCACTGGAGCGGCTTCGAGTGGGTGGATTTCCACGACGTCGATCACTCCATCATCGCCTTCCTGCGGCGCGCCGAAAATCCCGACGATTTTCTGCTGTTCTGCTGTAACTTCACCCCGGTGCCGCACCCCGGCTACCGTTTCGGAGTCCCGGTCCCCGGCTTTTACAGCGAGATTTTCAACACCGACGCCGAAATGTTCGGCGGCAGTAACATGGGCAACGGAGCCGGCGTAGCCACCGAGCCCATCAACTCGCACAACCGGGATCAGAGCATTCGCGTGACTCTGCCGCCGCTAGCCGTGGTGGTGTTCAAACTCAACAAGCCCTGATTGAGCGTGTATGCCGTGGCGGCAGGCTCTCAGCCATGCTCTCAGCCTGCCGCGTCGCCACTCTCGGCGACGCTTGTCCGACGGCCAAACTGAGCAATTTGGCCACGAATACGCACGAATGAATCCACCCAAATGGGGCTGCTGGGCGCGCAGCCAGCACATCATTGCTGCTCCATTCAGCGGCTCGAAGGCGCACCCCTTGTGGTATGCTGATCCCGGCCGCGAGCTCAAAAGGAAACTGTGGTCGATATGCACGCAGCAGCACTCGCTCTTGCGTTGATCCTGCTCGCCGAGCCTCCCGATGTCCTCGCCCGATCGCACAAACCAGTTCCAGACAAGCCCAAGCCTGAACCGGCTCCGCAGCCTTTGCCTGAGAGTCACCTCCGCCAGCTCCGGTTCAGCCCGGACGGGCGCTATGTTCTGGCGGTGAACGACTCCGGGGTCACGGTACTCACCGTGCAGCCGTTTCGGGTATTGTTTCGGATCCCCGCCGAGGACGCGAGCTTTGCAGAGTTCACACCGGACTCCGGGCAGGTCATCTTCGCCGCCTCCGGCACGAACGTGGAATCGCCCACCGAGGTTGCGTCCCTGCGCGCCAAGAGTCTCTACCCTCTACCTGCCGCTACGACGCCGCGCATTCTGCACGTGAGAACGCAGCCACGCTTCGAGCGCTGGAGCGTCACCGAGCGCGCCAGAGTCTCGTCCATCAGCCTGCGGCGTGCGTGCTACACGGCAGGTCTGGGGCCGGACGGCCGCACGCTCGCCTGCGTTGACGGCGATGGAACGCTCCGTCTCCTCGATCTCCCGTCAGGCGAGCAACTCCTCGAGAAGCGAGGCTTTGGCAGACCATTTGTGATGTGGACCACCGACGCAGCCGGTATGCCGCACAGCCGCTTTGAGTGGGGCGAGCCCGGCTCAGCTTTCACCGTCTTCTCGCCGGACGGCCGCTACGTGATCGCGACACCCTGGGACGCTGACGGTCACACCGTGGTCTTTGACCTGCGGATGAGAAGACTGGTCAAGCCGAAGGGCGCCGCAAAGAGAATCGCCACGAGCCGCAATTTCACATTTGTCGGGCCGGAGCGTCTGCTGCTCGACCTCGATTGGTTAGGGAAAACCGCCAAGAACGTAGGCATTGTGGCTTTCCCGTCTGGCGCGACTCTGTCCAAGTCGAAAGCTCCGCCAGGTTGGTTCTATCCGGCAACGGACTCCCGCTTCGTCCTGGTCCATCCCTGCGGCCCTCTTGAAAACCACAGGTGGGATGCCTACTCGAAGCGCAGTTGCGTGGCCGAAATCGGCACCGGCCGGGTCATCGTGAGCCAGGCGAACGCACTCGACATCCTCGGCGGCTTCTATGTAGCCGAGCGCACCAACGGTGAAATTGGATTGTATGAGACAGGGAGGCCCGGGGCCATCGCAACAGTCAGCCTGGAAAGCCGCCGAG
>Ga0335078_10011117_pt1 | contig 13345 bp, 11 predicted proteins | sample Lox_Sample_32_FD_206711 | JGI IMG/M metagenome (GOLD analysis project Ga0335078, IMG submission 206711) | Soil microbial communities from Loxahatchee National Wildlife Refuge, Florida, United States - Lox_Sample_3.2 | ecosystem: Environmental > Terrestrial > Soil > Wetlands | place: USA...
ACTGGCAATAGATGCAGTTCGCGAAGCGACCTGCATGTGAGAGAAGTGTTTTCAACCGTGCGGGAGTTAACGTGCGAGAGTGCTGCCCTTCTTCACTGGGGCGACTAACATGCCATGCCGAGTCACAGAGTTGTTCGACACATCCCACGAAAGGATCGAGCTTTCCTTAAGGGTACTTGCGGGAATCGTAATGTTGGCAGGCATGCTGCCGGCACAAGAGAGAGTGACCGCAGCCAGCCTTCCTTCAAAGTTCACGATTCAAGCGCAAACCGCGTGCGAAACTGAGATGCTGCGGGAAATAGGCGCGCGTGAAGTCTTCTCGGGCAAGGGCTACGAGGTGCTGACCGAAGTCGCACGGGCGTATGGTCGAGCAATTCCGCACATCTACGTTTTTCCCAAAAGTCTCAACATAGCCTATATCGCAGCCAGCGCTGCTGTAGACGGGCGAGGCAAGATCGTGGTCGGTCAGCAGGCGATCAAGATGTTCGACGCGTTTTCGCTGAAAGGCTTTCTGGGTCACGAGATGGCGCATCTGGTGAGCGACAGCGCGGCACAGGGATGCAACGATTACATCCTCCGCAATCCGCAGATGGAAGCCGACGCCGACGCGTTGGCGGCGCGAACGCTCGGAACGGGACCGCTCAGGGCGTTCTTGCAGCGGGTGCTGGCATTGACGCAAGGTCAGAACTGGGATGCCAAGCACCGGCTCGAAGCCCTGCAGTGATTTTCAATTTCATTCCCGGAAGTTCCGCGCTCGATTCCCATCCCAAGCTGCGAATACCCTATCTTCATTAGTTTGAACTTCACCTCACCGACAGGACTGGCAAGACTCTACAAGCGATCGGTCCTCAACGCCTGCACTGGCAGAATTAACAGCTGACGCCCCCGGTTTTCAACATCGAGAATCGGCTCAGGTAACAGCCATTGCTCTTCACAGGTCTGACGCTGACGTTTCTGAAGCAGTTTGGCATTGGTGTCTGGCTGACGCTTCCGTTGTTATCAAGCCTGGCCCTGGGAATCATTCTATTAGGACACGCCGTGGGCAGGAAGGAGGGGTGGCCACGCTTTGACAGCCTTTATTGGTCATTCATCACTGCAACCACAGTTGGATACGGAGATATTCGACCGACCAAACGGGGATCAAGGATTATTGCGATCCTGATTGCATTCCTGGGGTTACTGCTGAGCGGCATCATCATTGCGGTCGCTGTACAGGCCGCCACCGTGGCTCTGCAAACCTCCGGGGCCCGAGTTTAGTCTTGAGCCGCAGAAGCCCCAACGGACAGGCGCTATCCCTCGGCAACGACCTTGTACGCAGAGCCGAGCAGAAAAAGTGAAGGCATCGAGTCGCACACGACTCAGCGAGAAAACGATCAGCCTGCTCACGACGGAGATCATCGCGCGGGGATTCAAGCTTTCGGTATCGCAGCTGCTCAGAGTACTTTAGCTGCTGCGAAATGTTCGACGCGTCCGCGTTCAAACAGGTGACATCCGAACGACCTCATCTATGAACAACTCCCTAGCTTTCATTGACTTGCCCTGTGCGCAGAAGTAAGATTCGCGGCAGTGATCGGCGAAACCATTTCGCACTATCGCGTCATCGAGAAGCTGGGCGGCGGCGGGATGGGCGTAGTGTACAAGGCCGAGGACACTCGGCTACACCGTTTTGTCGCTCTGAAGTTTCTGCCGCCCGATGTTGCCCGAGACCCACAGGCACTGGCCCGTTTTCAGCGAGAGGCGCAGGCCGCATCTGCACTGAACCACCCGAACATTTGCACTATTTATGACATGGGTGAGCAAGAGGGACAGGCGTTCATCGCCATGGAGTTTCTCGATGGAATGACGCTAAAACACCGGATTGCCGGAAAACCGCTAGACATAGAAACCGTGCTATCGCTCGGAATCGAGATCGCCGACGCACTTGATGCAGCGCACACGAAAGGGATTATCCACCGCGACATCAAACCAGCTAACATTTTTGTTACAGAGCGTGGGCATGCCAAGATTCTCGATTTCGGACTGGCGAAGGTCACGACTCCAACAACGTCTTCAAGCCAGATTGGCTCCGCAAACACTCAGACGGGCACGGTTGACGAACAGCAGTTGACCAGCCCTGGCGCAACTCTGGGAACCATCGCCTATATGTCGCCGGAACAGGCGAAAGGAAAGGAACTAGACGCCCGCACCGACTTATTCTCGTTCGGGGCGGTGCTGTATGAGATGGCGACGGGCACACTGCCCTTCCGAGGAGAGAGCGCGGGCGTCATTTTCAAAGCCATTTTGGATGGGACGCCAACGCCAGCCGTGCGCTTGAATCCCGACCTGTCACCCAAGCTAGAAGAAATCATCAAGAAGTGCTTGGAGAAGGATAGGAATCTGCGCTACCAGCACGCCGCTGAGATTCGCACTGACTTGCAACGGCTGAAGCGCGATGCCGACAGCGGCAAGTCGAAACAGCCAAGGGCACGACGCCAGAAGTATCCGACGATCCGATCAATTGCGGTGCTGCCGCTTGAAAACCTCTCTGCCGACAATCCGAAGGATGACTATTTGTCAGATGGCTTGACAGAAGCCTTGATCACCAGTCTTGCTAAGGTTTCTCACCTTCGTGTCATTTCACGGACTTCGGTAATGCAATACAAGGGCGTCCGAAAACCGCTTCCATGCATAGCAGGGGAACTGGGAGTAGATGGACTAATAGAAGGTTCTGTCGTGCGCTCAGGAGATATGGTGCGTGTCACTGCTCAGCTTATACACGCCTCCACCGACCACCATCTGTGGGCTGAGAGCTACGATCGTCCCGCCAACAATGTCTTGTCTCTGCAAAGCGAAATCGCACAAGCTATCGCTAACGAGATTTGCATAAAACTGACGGCTCGCGAGAAGCAACGGCTGGCACCGCCTTCTTCAGTCAACCCGATGGTGCATGAGATGTATTTGCGAGGACGGTTCTATTGCAACATCAGGACAGAGGAAGCGCTTGGAAAGGCTGTGGCGCACTTCCAAGAGGCTCTTCGCCATGATGAACGATATGCACCGGCTTATGCGGCAATGGCAGAGGCGTACGTTCTAATGGGGACTGCCGAATACGGCACCATTTCTCCGCCAGAAGCGATGGCAAAGGCAAGGGTTATGGCTGCACAAGCCTTGAAACTGAGTCACGACCTACCCGAAGCTCACGCCGCCTTGGGTCTCGTACGCTATCGCTTCGATTGGGACTGGTCAGGCGCGGAGAGCGAACTGAAACTCGCGGTCGAGTTAAACCCAAACTACGCGACGGGGCACCACTGGTTCGCACTTTACTTGGCTGCGATGGGACGAGCACAGGAAGCACTGGCTGAAATCCAACAAGCGCAGAGCCTTGACCCACTCTCACTGATCATGCGAACAGCCGTCGGCAGAGTAATGCACTTCGCGGGTCAATATGAGAATGCTATTTCCCAATATCGGGCGGCTCTGGAAATGGACTCCAGTTTTGGGGAGGCTCACTATGATCTCGGGTTGACGTACTTGGAACAGGGCAAGGTTGATGCCGCAATTGAAGAAATACAGACAGGCATGAAACTGGCTGGGTCTCGACCAGTTCTGTTAGCCGTCCTCGGGAACGCCTTCGCAAGAGCCAATAGAACAGATGACGCCAAAGATATACTTTCCAAATTGGAAGAAATTGCAACAACTCGCCATGTTGCCGCACTCAACCGCGTTTACGTCCATCTTGGATTGTCGGAGTTCGATGAGGCATTCAGGTCGCTGGAACGCGCATATCTAGAACGTGCGGGACTGCTCGTTCATATTAAGGTGGAGCCGTTGTTTGCCCCGCTTCGCTCTGACCCTCGCTATTCCGATCTGCTGCGGCGGATGGGGCTACCGCAGTGACGACCCCGACATTCCCCTCCTGAAACAAGCCAAGGCGGAGTATGCGAAGCTGCAGCAGCAGGACAAACTCGTCCTCGTCACTTACTGTCTGCTGATAGTTTACGAACCAAGCGATTTCACTCACGATCCGCGCCGAGCCTGACGTCCTGTCAGACGAGCAGCGCGTCTTCTCCTTCGCATACGCTTTCTTATCGCAGCGTGGCGATCTTGGCACGGCTGGCAGCGAAGGTTCGTCGTGGATCGAGGACTCTTGTGGCATCGCACGCAGACGCCCGCCTCGACATCTCGCTCGTAGTTTCGTCGCGATCGTAGCTTCTGCGCCTTCGCGTGCGGCTGATTGCATTTTCAAGCAGCGGGTTTCGCCGCGCTCCGCGGAGCGACGGAGACATCGGGTGCAGATGCTGTGCTTCTTGCAAAACGCTCGCAGCCGGGCGTTGCGGATTGTTGCGGCTCCTGCCCATCATTGCTCTGCGTCAACGACAAGAATACGACTCCAAGTCAATATTCACGGTACAGAGGTTCCGAGAATGTCAGTAAACACGTTTACCCTAGCAAATCTCCTCACTCCAATGCAGTTCAAGACGGCTCTTTTAGCCGCATGCGGCTTCACGAACCGTGAGATAGCGAACTTCCTCGATACCACGGAGCTGATTATTAAGAACGGGCTTGCGGACGTTCTTAGTCGCACAGGTTGTTCGGACAGCGACAAATTAGTCGCCCGGTATGTCCGAGAGATCGAAAGCGGTCTTCTCGAACTTGCCCGACTGCATCGGGAATTGGCAGAGCTGGAAGCTCGCACTGGGCAGAACTTGCGAAACCGTCCGGGGAACCTACTTGATCGTATCGACTAATTGCCACACGCTCGTCTGGGGAGAACTTTGTCAATGCTTTTTCGTCGTCAAGACTCTACCGAGGCGGCTAAAGAATATTTACCGCGCGAGCTGCCAACAGAGCCACCGTGGTCAGGGAAATGAGCGATTGAATCATCATCAGGATTTTGGCCCATGCTGATAATACGGGACAATCCGTTGGTGAAAACGCGGTACTGGTATTGAAGGCGAGAAAAAGGTAATCCACAAAACCTGGACTCCAGCATTGCTCTCCCATCTCGCGCTTGGCTTGCTGATCGAGAGTCATCTGGGGAAAAAGGAATGCTCCGTCGGTATGCACGCCGCGCAACTCACGTTCGCGCGGACCACCAGCATCCAAACGCCAGTACCACGAGGCGAAGACCAGGATGTTCGTGATCCATAACGCAGTTGCGGAACGCAACAGCTCTTTAGGAGCCTGTCGATGCGCGGGTAGAGCCGCCACCAGCAGTCCAAGCGACCAAATCATGTCAACCGTCACGATGGAGCTCAGCAGATAGCCCAAAACCTTATTGAGGCTATCTTTACCGCGGAGGCGTGCCCACGTGGTGGGAATCAGAAGCACTCCGACCACGACGATGATCAGCCAGTCGGGGCCCACTGACAGGGATTCGGGCAGCGAAAACCGCAATCCGCCCACGGCAAGCAGAGCAAGCATCGCAGGCCACCGTGGTTCCAAATGTGTCGAAGTATCCGGCATGGTACTCCATAATGCGACACCGACTTGAAAACAGCAATTCAGCGGAGTTCTTCAGAAGAATGTCGCGTGATGCGCCACTGTCTGAGTCGGCGGGTGGTCAAAAGGTGTATCGAGCAAACTGGCAAAAACGCGAATCGTTTTGCGTGTTTCCCGATGGATCAAGCCCCAGGACTTCTTACGCTGCTACCCGATCGCTCCGCCGTACTTGGCGCCGCTCTCGCAGCCGGCGATGCGTAAGGCTCGCCGAAGAAGGTGAGCATCACCATTACGGCGCAGGGCGGCAGAAGCGCCCACTTCCGCAGGCTTGGATCCACCACGGCGGCGAGGCACGCGCCGACGATGAACCCGGACCAGATAGTTGCGTCAATGCCGGCACGCCTGAGGTGGGAGTCGCCTTCCCCTTGTGCTTCCGGAAGAGGCATCCGCTGCGCGGCGGAGGCAAGATGGCCGCCGATCCGGCTCAAGGTGCCGGTCATAAAGGTAAGACTCACCGGTTCTGCGCCAATCTTGGTCAAAGCGGGATTCACCATGCCCATGGCCAAACAGAGCAACGCGATTTCAAGTGGGATATTCCGCAGACCGTGCCATTCGAGCCCGGCACCCGTCGCCAGCGTGCCGGCGATCAAAGCAAAGGTGATTCGATGGGAATGACGAACCTTGCTCTGGACCAATGAGTTTCCGCAGAAACTACCAGCCACAAAACACAGGATGGCGAGGCCGGAGCCGAACGCAGCATGGGAGTTACCGCTCCCCATCATGACTCCGGCATTGGTAGTGTTCCCGCTCATGAACGAGACATAGGTTTTCAGGAACAACAAGCCGTATCCGTCGAGATAGCCCGCAACCAGCGCGAGGAAAACCGCTCCCGCCCACTGTAAGCGTGCCTCGCCCGAATACAAGCTCATAGTCCTCTGCGGCTGGTTGCAAGATTCCTGCCAGACTCAATTGGTCTGGCGCATTCAACCCGGGTTAGTCGCCGTCAGGCTGTCCCTCTACCTTTGCTCGCGAAAAAGGCGCTTGCCCGAGGCTGAAAGAGAAGGAGCGCAATCGTGGCCAGAAGTAAACAATGGACTGCAACCTCGCGGACCACCGGGAAGCTGATGGCTACGTGGAAGGCCATCCAGGCTAGCGCCAGCCAGCGTGCCCAATTGTGCCCCCGGAGCATGAACACTCCGGCAACCAATGCCAACAGTTCAGTCCCTTCGATCCACAGATCCTCGGAATGAAACGCCAGCGGTCGAGGAAAGTGGTAAACAAAGCCGATGGTTCCAATCGCAATGTAAAGGCAAGAAAGAACCAGGATTGAGAGCGGACGTTGGCGCAAGTTCATGGCAACACCTCGAGGACGGCATCAGTTGGTTCCAGCCTTTCGGAGATCTGCCGGCACCCTGGGTCCGCCTGACCGCATCGCGTTCGACGAGGAAATTCACCAGGCAGGTCGGAGGCCCCAGGGCGCCGTAGCGTCTGTACTGAGAAACCTTGTTCTACGCCTCCGCCTGAGCGCGAGAAAAAGCCTCGCCGCGCGTCAACCCTTCTTCGCCTTTCCGGGAGGAACCAGGGCGACGGCTGCCTCGCTTGTGAGCAGAAGAAAAGTGAATGTCTCCTGCAGGTACAAGCGGACGGAGGCGTCGGTGTGGCTGAGATAGCCGATGGAAACATCCTGGCCAATGTGCAGATCGAAGTCTCCGCCACGGGTGGTCAACACGAAAGCGCCGGTAATAGCGGGGGCCCAGATGATTTCATCCTTGACGAGCCGTTTGACGTGCTCCAACACCGGGTATCCGTAGTCGCTGGTCTCGGCGAGCGCGGTGTAGGCGTCGGCGCCTAGCAACACGGAGTAGGGGCCGTTCACACCGACCAGACGCAATCGGCTCAAGCCCTGGGCAATGGCTTCCGGGTATTGGCGCACATCGGTGGGCAGGGTCATGATCGGATTGCTGGTTCCCTGGCGGATGCCCTTAATCCCGGCCGCGGCATAGCCCTCGAATATAGCAGCGTCCTCGGCAAAGGCAATTTGTCGCGCGGCGTCCTTCACTGGTTGCCAATCCGAGTCGTTCGCTCCACGATCGACGTCATCGATCGCATGGCGATCCAGTTCGAACGGAACTCGTAGCTCGACCAGCGCCTTCACTTCGCGCTGCCTCGCGAGGATGCCTTTCGCCGGGGCGTCGATCGTCCGCAAGTGCCCGGTGCCGATGGCAGAAAGCGCGCTGCCGCCCGGCCCCTTCAAGTCGACGACACGTCGTCCGGCAAGGTACCGTTTGAACGTCCGCGAGGCTTCGTCTTCGATCTGCGCCCATGCCGAATCAGAAATGGGGGCAAGCTCGCGATGAAGATTATTCATGTCTTATATCTCCTTTAAGAGAACCGACGCCGAGCGAACCATCGCGCTCCGCTGAAATAGATGCAGATGGGACGGATGAGGAAACTTCCGCCGTCGCCGCCGCGGATTCCGCCGGCGCTGGCTGGTCTTCGTTAGCCTGATCCTCGCCAGGTTGACCTTCGTCAGCTTGGTCGGCGGCGACGTTCTCCAGAAATGTCGCCGGTGGCACGAAGAACAGGTTTCCCGTGATGGCGCGGCTGAAGTCGAGCAAGCGGTCATAGTTGCCGGGCGGCAGGCCGACGAACATGTTCTCCAGCATCTGCTCGATGGTGCGAGGCGAACGGCTATAGCCGATGAAATAAGTTCCAAATTCACCCTGTGACGGCCGGCCGAAGGGCATGTTGTCGCGCAGAATCTTGATCTCTTTTCCGTTCTCAACGATGGTTGTCAGCGCGTTGTGCGCCGACGTCGGTTTCACGGAATCATCCAATTCAATATCGGACAACTTGGCACGGCCGATAATGCGTTCCTGCGCCTCGGTGGGCAGCGCGTTCCAGGCCTCGAGGTCGTGCAGATATTTCTGCACGATGACGTAGCTGCCGCCAGTGAACGCAGCGTCCTCCTCGCCGATCAGCACGGCATCAACCGCAGCCTGCCCGCGAGGATTCTCCGTCCCGTCTACAAAACCGACAAGATCGCGGTCGTCAAAGTAACGGAAGCCCTGCACCTCGTCCACCGGGGTCACGGCTTTCCCGATACGCGCCATAAATTGTGTCGCAAGCTCAAAGCATAGATCCATGCGCTTGGCGCGAATATGGAATAGCAGGTCGCCCGGCGTCGACACCGCATGGCGCGCTCCGGAGCGAATCTCCCGAAAGGGATGGAGCTCTGCCGGCCGCGGTGCGCCAAAAAGGTGATCCCACGCCTCAGAACCGAATCCCATGACGCAGGCCAGACCGCCCTCCAGGTCGCGGAATTCCACCGCTCGAACGATTGCGGCGAGGTCTGCACAGAACGAGCGCAGAATGGCGCGATTCTCGGAACCGGGGTTGAGCGCCGCAGTCAGGAAGATGGCGGCGCGAGTAAGCGGTGAGGCTACCGCCTGCGCGAGAACGGGCAATTTATTTTGCGCTTCGGGCGCGCTTACCGGATCGCTCTGCATCGATGTTGTTCCTGATCGCCTGCGCGGGCTTCGTTCTCCGCGATGTTACGCTTCACTTCGCTTGTGAAAATTCGCTCTGCAAGCTTACCATCGGCCGCCCAGGCTGCAAACACCTCCGTGAGGCCACCATGGCACTGCCGGCTTCGCATATCTCGAATCCCGCTCTGCTCAAAGATGCTCGGACTCGCCCAACGGATCCAGTGTCAGCCGCCTGACACTTGCCCAAACCTTCACACCAACGTATCTGTCATGGCAACAATTTGACGGAAACAAACTGCCACGGTATCGTGCTGTCCAACGTGACGGTCCCGCATCATCGATGGTCGAATGACTCATCCGCATCGGCGAGGTTGGCTGCGCGCATCGCCGGCAAATCTCTCTGCGGTATTTTGCTTGGGGCTCTTCTGGCTGTTTGTCTCAGTTGCAACCCTGCGAAACCCGAACCCGTAACCATCACGTTCATGGACCCGGAGTGGTCTCACGACCGGTCCCCGCGAAGTGTATTGTCGGAGCAAACTCTAACCGAGTTTGAGGAACAAACGGGGATCAGGGTAAAACACCTGCCGGCTCCCGAGACGTCCGCGCAACAGCTGGCTCTGGTACGGCAAATGCTGCGCAAGCAGGGATCGAACTTCGATGTCTACGGCATTGACGTAATCTGGTCTGGACTCTTGGATGACGGTCTCATTGATTTGAGACCCCTTCTTGCCTCAGAGATCTCGGCTGAGGATCCTGATCTGGTGGCAGGGTTTACGGTAAAGGGTAGAGTGATCGCCTCTCCTTACCACACCAATGTCGGCGTGCTGATGTACCGCATTGACTTGCTGAAGAAGTATGGGTATCCCGCCCCGCCACAAACCTGGGAGGATCTCGCGAAAATGGCTTTTCGCATTCAGCAGGGAGAGCGTGCCGCGGGCGACAAGAATTTCTGGGGATTCGTCTGGCCGGGCGCGGCAGACGAAGGCCTCACCTGCCTGGCGCTGGAATGGCAGATGTCGGAAGGCGGAGGCAGGATCATCGAAGCCAACCAGACCGTCAGCGTTAACAACAAGAATGCGATTCGCGCATGGCAGCGCGCCGCCCGATGGATTGGTTCGATCTCATCTCCGAACGTCAACTCCTACGAGGAGTGGGACGCCATTAATCACTTCGAAAATTCAGGCGAAGCCGCATTTCGACGAGCCTGGACCTCGGACTATTTCTTAACCAATCAGGTGGACACGCCGACATACGGAAAGACGGGCATCACCAGCCTTCCCGGCGGATCCATGCCGGGCGTCGGGACGTTAGGCGGTTTTGGGCTTGGAGTGTCGCGCGTATCGCGGCACCAGTCGGAGGGCGTTGCCCTGGTCAGATTCCTGTTGCACAAGGAAGCCGAGCTTGCGCAGGCGCGCGCGACTGCTCAACTGCCGGCTGCGATCCAGGTCTACCGTCTGCCGACCATTTTGAAGGCATATTCACGATCTGTTCCGAGCGGTCAGGGTCCGGGCGGCGGAATTGTGACCCGCCCTTCGACCTTGACGGGGCCAAACTATGAGAGAATCTCGCAAGCCTACGCTGACGCCGTGCACTCGGTATTGACTGGCAAGAAAAACGCTGCCGCCGCAGCAGCTGCGCTCGAGAGCGAACTCATGCAAGTCACAGGGTTCGCCAAAGGCCCGCCCGAACCAGCCAAAACCGCCAATCTTGGCCTGAAATAGACCGAGTTCTTCTCTGGATTCAGCCCCATCGTGTTCGGGGGCTGTCTCGTCGATGATCCGGGTTGTGCGGAAAAGGCAACTCGGTTCGTCACCCGCATGAACATCGCCGCCTTCCTTCGCTTGGTTTCGGCCTGATCATCCTCTTAATGTCGGCAGGCTATGGCGCGCTTCTCTGGGAGTCGCAAGTTCCAGTCCGAAGTGTTCTCAGGTCCGAGAAAGTTCCTGCATAGCATTTTGTTGAAAGTTATCCCGCAACCGGACCGACGACAGATGTATCCAATCGTCGTAGCGCCGATGTCCTGATAGAGAAGTTGACGTCATCATTGCTCGAAGCCCGGAGTACTCGAAGCTGGGCATTCCGGCTCGGTGAGTCGGTGATATGGGCAGCTTGACTACATCCTGTACAGAGAAGGAAGAAAAGCGTATGTCTCATCATCTCGATTCCGCCATTGCGCGCCAGGATATCCGCCTGGACATCACGGACCTGTACGTATTCCGCGGTGAAACCGGCACCGTCTTCGCGATCAACGTGTGCCATTCGATTTTCGGTCCCATACCGGTGCCGGGCTACCACCCAGAGGGTATGTACGAATTCAAGATCGATCTCGACGGAGACGCGGTCGAGGATGTCACTTATCGTCTCACTTTTGACGAACGCGATCAGGCCGGGAAGCAGCGCTACATCCTGCGCTGCATAAAAGGAGCGGCGGCCACCGATCCGCATGCTGCGGGCACTGTCGTCGCTCAGGGAACCACCGAGGAGATCGTGACCACCAAGTCCGGCCTGCGGGTGTGGGCTGGCAAGGCAGGCGATCCGTTCTGGATCGAGCCGGATGTGCTGCACGCAGTCGGTCACGCCTTCCAGGACGGCAAAGTCGCGGACCTTTCTGGCTGGGATCCCAAAAAGGCGAAGAATCTTTTCGCCGGTCATACGGTGCACTCGATGGTGTTGGAGATACCCGATGCCGAGGTGCTCGACGGACGGCCCGACAAAAGCCGTGTCGGCGTGTGGGCGGTGTCGACGCTGGCAACCGACGCCGGAGGCTGGCGCTCCATCAATCGTGTAGGGCTTCCGATGATTCATCCGTTGTTTACCCAGTACAACGAAGATTTAGGCAATCGCCTGAATGCCGGCGTCCCGCAAGAAGACTTCGGCACTTTTGGCAAAACCATCATCAACGCAGTGGCGGGCACTGTGGGCGCGTACGGTACCGCCGAAGATCCGCAGGCCTACGCGCAGACCGTCGCCCACCGGTTCTGTCCCAACATCCTGCCGTACGTGGTGGGCACGCCGGCTGTGTTTGGCTTTGCGCAGTGGAATGGCCGGTCGCTGACCGATAATGCTCCGGATGTGATGTTTTCCCTGGCGGCGAACACTCCCATTCGTCTTGGGATCGGCAAGGAGTCGGTGACCTCCAAGCCTTCGAAGAAGTTTCCCTACGTTCCCGCTGCAGTGGCGACGAAGTAGGGATTGGTTTGGGGATAACGTTGGCCGGAGCAGCCGCCGAAACCCCACAGAGAGTGAATTCTGATGGCACTCGAGTGCGTGCTATGATGATGTGCAATTTTCTGTGGGGTTTTCCGCTTCGTACGCGGTCAGGCTTTATCGACGCAGTGCTTAGACGAATCCAACTCTCCGCTTGACCGCCGAGGGGTTCAGGTGGCTTCCTCCGCCCAACGTGGCATGGGTGATGTAACCGCAACGTCAGCTCATCTCGACAAAATCGAGCACGTTCTTCATAAGAATGACGTTCCGCTTGAGGTGGATGAAGTTTCGCACTCCTGGCAGCGCTGCATAACCACGCATCATCTCGATCCCAACAGTCGTGCTTTTCCCCACATCATTACTGAGACCGAGATGAAGGGCTGCAGGGAGCCCATCCAGAGCCTGGTCCTGCATGCGCGAGAAGAGATTGACCGCCTCTACTCGATCATCGGCCAGCAGGAATACGTGGTTTTGCTGTGCAACCATGAAGGCGTTGCGATTCATCACCGCGGCAATGAATCGAAAGCGGACGAATTCAAGTACTGGGGTATCTGGTTGGGCGGCGTCTGGTCGGAGACGGTCGAAGGGACCAACGGCATTGGGACCACCATCAGCGAAGAGCGGCCGATGATTGTTCATCGAGACCAGCACTTCCGTACCCGCCACACCAGCCTCAGCTGCGCGGGAGTTCCGATATTCGATCCAGGTGGAAAACTGGCGGCGGTGCTGGACGCTTCCACCATGAATCCCGCAACCACGGAACAGTCTCTCTCCCTGGTTCTGGCCGCGGCAAGAGTTTCTGCGCGCGGAGTTGAGGAGCGCGTGTTCCGCCAGTGTTTTAGGCATTCTTGGAACCTAGCCGCGTCCCCGACCGACAATAGTTTGCCGGCACTGTTGCTCGCGGTGGATGCGGATCAGCGCATTGTCGGCGCGGACAGGGTCGCACGTCTGGGTTTGCGCTTGAACGACGCCAAATTGAACCGAGGAGTTCCGCTGTCGGATATTTTCCATTACGATTCCTCGATCTTTCGTTGCAAACGGGCTCAGGACGTCGCAACTCGGCTGCTCCGCACCGGGACCAACCAATGGTGGAATGTATTAGTGAGCCCTCCGTTGTGCGGAATGAAAAGCTGGTGTTCTCCCACCGACACGTTGCTGCACTCCCAACCAAGGCTGGGAATGCTGAATAATCTGCCGATATCATCCGAGGCGTCCATGAGCCGCGGCGG
>Ga0335078_10011118_pt1 | contig 13344 bp, 13 predicted proteins | sample Lox_Sample_32_FD_206711 | JGI IMG/M metagenome (GOLD analysis project Ga0335078, IMG submission 206711) | Soil microbial communities from Loxahatchee National Wildlife Refuge, Florida, United States - Lox_Sample_3.2 | ecosystem: Environmental > Terrestrial > Soil > Wetlands | place: USA...
CCGGGCGTTGATCAGGCGGCTGCCGATCTTCGGATCCTTGGCCCAGAACGGCACCAGGCCCCACCGCACCACCCGCAGCTCACGCGCGATCCCGGTCCCGGGCGGCTCCCCGGTCCCGGGCGGCTCCGCGGGCCGGCTCGCGTCCCGGGTGATCACCGCGTACACGCGCTTGGTCGGCGCCACGTTGTAGTCGGGCGCCAGCGGCTCGGCGACACGGTCGCGCTCGACGCGGAACTCCTCGAGGAGTTCTAGGCGCTTACGCGCCGACGCATAGCGGCCACACATGTCCTCACCTTGACCGATTCGGGGGTCGCCCGGGGACTCGTCTTCCCAGTTTGCTCTCCCGCGGTCGCGGAGAGCGCAGATTGTGCCAGTTCATAGCCAAGATCCGGGTTTGCCAAACCTCGGGCCCTGAGTCTTTGCGCACCAGACTCGTTCACTTCCCGGACAGCCGCAGGTCATGCACGCGGGGTGCCGCCGTTCCCGGCGGCAGCCGCCGCCAGCCCGCCACCCGGCCGGGCCGGCCAGTACGCTCGCAGCATGCAATCCGCCGCTTCAGCCACGCCGCCGCCCGGCGGGCCGGCCCCGGACTGGCGGGCGCCGGCCGCGGCCGGGCCGGTTCGCGCCCGCCTGCGGCCGCCGGGCTCGAAGTCGATGACCAACCGCGCGCTGGTGCTGGCCGCGCTCGGCCAGGAGCCGGCGGTGATCGACGGGCCGCTGCGGGCCAGGGACACGCTGCTGATGGCCGCGGCCCTGCGCGCGCTCGGAGCGGGGATCGATGACGGCCGCCCGGCCCAGGAAGGCGAGCCCGCGCCGTGGCGGGTGACGCCCGGCCGCGCCGCCGCCCCGGCGACGGTCGACGTCGGCAACGCGGGCACGGTGTTGCGCTTCGTCCCGCCCGCGGCCACCCTGTCCCGGGCCGACGTGGAGTTCCGCGGCGACGCGCGGGCCTCCGGGCGGCCGGTGGGCCCCCTGCTCGCCGCGCTCCGCGAGCTCGGCGCGGTGATCGACGACGGAGGGCGGGGAGCGGTCCCGTTCGTGGTCCGCGGCCGGGGCGGGATCAGCGGCGGCCCCGTCACCCTGGACGCCTCCGGCTCGTCGCAGCTGGTGTCCGGCCTGCTGCTGGCGGCGCCGCGGTTCGGCAAGGGCGCCGAGGTGTGCCACGAGGGCCCGCGGGTCCCGTCCGCCCCGCACATCGCGATGACGGTGCAGATGCTGCGGGACGCCGGGGCGAACGTGGAGACCTGGACCACGGGGCGGCACTCGGCCGTCCCGGACCGCTGGCGGGTGCACGCCGGCGAGCTGCGCCCGGGGGCGGTGGCCGTGGAACCCGACCTCTCCAATGCCGCGCCGTTCCTGGCCGCGGCCCTGGTCACCGGCGGCGAGGTCACGATCGCCGGCTGGCCCAGCCGGACGCTGCAGCCGGGCGCCCAGATCCTGGATGTCCTGGCCCGGATGGGCGCCGGATGCGCGCCGGCCGCCGGAGGGCTGCGGGTGACCGGGACCGGGATGATCCACGGCATCACCGCGGACCTCGGCGATGTCAGCGAGATCGTGCCGGTGCTGACCGCCCTGGCCGCGCTGGCGGACTCACCGTCGGTGTTCACCGGCATCGGGCACATGCGCGCGCATGAGAGCGACCGGCTGGCCGCGCTGGCCGCCGAGATCGGGGCCCTCGGCGGCGATGTCACCGAGCGCGAGGACGGCCTGGAGATCCGGCCCCGGCCGCTGCGCGCGGATGAGGCCGTGTTCGCCAGCCATGACGATCACCGGCTGGTGATGGCCGCGGCCGTGCTCGGCCTGGCCCTGCCGGGCGGCCTGCGGGTCGGCAACGCCGCGACCGTCGGGAAGACGTTCCCCGCCTTCACCAGGATGTGGTCGGACATGCTGGACCGGTCGCCCTGAGCCGGCCGGCCCGTCAGCTCGACGAGGACGACGTCCGGGTGCGGCCGGGCCGCGGGTCGCGCCCGCGCACCCGGCGCAGGCCCGCCCACGAGGATGCGGCCGAGGCATTCGTCACCGCCGTCGACCGCGGCCGTTACACCTGCGTGGTCGAGGGCCGGGGGGCCGCCGGCCAGGAGATCACGGCCATGAGGGCCCGCGAACTTGGCCGCAAGAGCGTCGTCGTCGGGGACACGGTCAGCCTGGTCGGGGACGCCTCCGGCGACCGGGGAACGCTGGCCAGGATCGTCCGGGTCGCGCCCCGCCGGTCGGTGCTGCGGCGCTCGGCCGACGACACCGACCCGGTCGAGCGGGTGATCGTGGCCAACGCCGAGCAGCTCGGGATCGTGACCGCGCTGGCGGACCCGCCGCCGCGGCTCCGGCTGATCGACCGCTTCCTGGTCGCCGCCTACGACGCCGGGCTCGACCCGCTGCTGCTGCTGACCAAGGCCGACCTGGCGGGCCCCGACGAGATCCTCGCGGCCTACCGCCCGCTCGGCGTGCGCTACCTGGTCACCGGCCGGCCGCTGGCCGAGGACGTCCTGGATGAGCTGCGGCGCCTGCTGGCCGACCGGGTCAGCGTTCTCGTCGGCCATTCCGGCGTGGGCAAGTCCACCCTGGTCAACGCGCTGATCCCGGAGGCCAGCCGGGCGGTGGGCCCGGTCAGCCCGGTCACCGGGCGAGGCCGGCACACCTCGTCGTCCGTGGTCGCGCTGCGCCTGCCGGGCGGGGGCTGGATCATCGATACCCCGGGGCTGCGCAGCTTCGGCCTGGGGCACATCTCGGCCGGCCGGGTGGCGCAGGCGTTCCCCGACCTGGCCGGCGGGCTGGCCGGCTGCCCGCCGGGCTGCGCCCACCTGGGGACGGACTGCGCCCTGGACGCCTGGGTCAGCGAGCATGACCAGGGCGGGGCGCTGGCCGCGCGGCTGGACTCACTGCGCCGCCTGCTGCGCAGCCATGAGGGCCGAGACGACGGCTGAGCCGCCGCTCACCACGCGTACGCCTCGGGCGCGGCGCCGCCCGGCCCGGGGAAGATCTCATCCAGCCGGGCCAGGGCGCCATCGTCCAGCGTGAGGTCGAGCGCCCGCAGCGCCCCGTCCAGCTGCCCGGGGCTGCTCGGGCCCACGATCGGCGCGGTGACCGCGGGCTGGTGCAGCAGCCAGGCCAGGCCTACCTGCGCCGGATCCGCCCCGATGTCGGCGCAGAGCGCCTCGTACGCCTCGATCTGCGCCCGCATCCCGGCCAGTGCCTCGCCGGCCCGCCCGCCGCCGCTGCGGCCCGCCCCGGGCTCCTTGCGCAGGATGCCGCCCAGCAGCCCGCCATGCAGCGGGCTCCACGGGAGCACGCCCAGGCCGTAGCCCTGGCAGGCGGGCAGCACCTCAAGCTCGACGGTGCGCGCCGCGAGGTTGTACAGGGACTGCTCGCTGACCAGGCCGAGCGCGCCGTGGCGGGCCGCCGCTTCCTGGGCCCGGGCGATGTGCCAGCCGGCGAAGTTCGACGACCCGACGTAGATGATCTTTCCCTGGGCGCGCAGGACCGCCATCGCCTCCCAGATTTCGTCCCAGGGCGTGGCCCGGTCCACGTGATGCATCTGGTACAGGTCGATGTGGTCGGTGCCCAGCCGCCGCAGCGAGTCGTCGCAGGACCGGCGGATGTTCAGGGCGGACAGGAAGCTGTCGTTCGGCCACTCCCCCTTGCCGCCGTAGAGCTTCGTGGCCAGGACGATCTTGTCCCGGCGGCCCGTCCCGGCCGCGAGCCAGTCCCCGATGATCTGTTCGGTGACTCCCTCGGCGCGCGGGCGGCCGTAGGTGTTCGCGCTGTCGAAGAAGTTGATCCCCCGGTCGAGGGCGCCGTCCATGATCTGGTGCGCGTCCGCGGCGCTGGTGAACGAGCCGAAGTTCATCGTGCCCAGGCAGAGCCGGCTGACCGAGACGCCGCTGCGTCCGAGATGGGTGTAGTCCATGCCGGACACGGTAACGGCCGGGCCGGCCCGGACCCGGCCCGGCCATGGCCCCGGGAGGCCGTCAGGCGGTACCGTTGCGCCCGATGGCGGGATACGACGACGACCTGCGCTTCGCCCACGTCCTGGCCGACGCGGCGGATGACATCACCATGCGCCGGTTCCGGGCGCTGGACCTGCGGGTCGAGTCCAAGCCCGACCTGACCCCGGTGACCGACGCCGACCTGGCCGCCGAGGAGTCGCTGCGGCACGTGCTGAGCCGGGCCAGGCCGCGTGATGCGGTGCTCGGGGAGGAATCCGGCAAGACGGGCGTGGGCAAGCGGTGCTGGGTGATCGATCCGATCGACGGGACCAAGAACTTCGTGCGCGGCGTGCCGGTCTGGGCGACGCTCATCGGGCTGATGGTCAGCGGCGACGTCACGGTGGGCGTGGTCTCCGCGCCCGCGCTGGGCCGCCGGTGGTGGGCGGCGCGTGACGGCGGCGCCTGGACCGGCCGGAGCCTGACCAAGGCCTCCGCCTGCCGGGTGTCGGCCGTGGCCAGCCTGCGGGACGCCTCGCTGTCGTACTCCGACCTGGCCGGCTGGGCGGAGCACGGCCGGATGGACGGCTTCCTCCGCCTGGCCGGCTCGGTCTGGCGGAGCCGCGCGTACGGTGACTTCTGGTCGCACGTGCTGGTCGCCGAGGGCGCGGTCGACGTGTCCGCCGAGCCGGAGGTCTTGCTCTGGGACCTCGCCGCGCTGCAGGTCATCGTGGAAGAAGCGGGCGGCGTGTTCACCGACCTGACCGGGAAGCCCACCCCGGACGGCGGCAGCGCCGTGTGCACCAACGGCCGCCTGCACGCCGAGGTGCTCGACCTCCTCGCGGCGCGCTAGCCGCGGCCCGGCCACTCCCGGCGGGCCGCTACCGATGGCCCCTACGGGTATTGCCCCGCGGGGCGACATCGCGGATGCTGGACGAATAGCCGTCACAAGCGCACAAGCAAGAGGGGGCGAGCGAGCATGAACGTACGCGACGGGATGACCGACGTGGTCTTGGCCATCGGCCCGGCACACACTCTGCGCGAGGCCTCCCGCCGGATGTCAGCGCGACGGGTGGGCGCGGCCGTGGTGATCGACCCCGAGCACGCCGGGATCGGCATCCTGACCGAGCGCGACATCCTGGACTCGGTCGGCGCGGGCGAGGATCCCGACGCCGAACTGGTCGCGGACCACCGCACCGGCGACGTCGTGTTCGCCTCGCCCGAATGGACGCTCCAGCAGGCCGCGACCGCGATGGTCCGCGGAAACTTCCGCCACCTCGTCGTCATCGAGGATCACGAGGTCATCGGGCTGCTGTCGATGCGTGACATCGTGCGCTGCTGGTCGGCCGCGGGGAGCCCGGCCGGCGACCTCGCCCCCGAGGCCGCCCGGGCCTGACCCGGCGCCGGCCAGTGCCGGTGACATCCGCCGCCCGCCGGTGACATCCGCCGCCCGCCGGTGACATCCGCCGCCCGGCCGGTGATATCCGCCCGCCGCCGGGCAGGATGAGGCGGTGGACACCGAGTCGTTCCTGGCCGCGGCGTGCGCCCTGCTCGCGGTGGCCTCGACCGCCGACCGCCCGGCCGAACTGCGCCGCGCCCTCGACCTGGTGCTCGACTTCATCGGGCCCGGCTTCACCGTCGAGCGCTTCGAGTCCAACGACAAGCCGAGCGCGCTGGTCTACCCGGGAACCCCGCGGCCGCGTTTCAGGGTCATCCTCAACGGGCACCTCGACGTGGTGCCCGGGTCGCCGGGCCAGTTCCGGCCCCGGCGGCAGGGCAACCGGCTGTACGCACGCGGCGCCCAGGACATGAAGGTCTCGGCGCTCGCGGCGGCTCAGGTATTCCGCGAGATCGCGGCCGGCCTGCCGTACCCGGTCGGGCTGCAGCTGGTCACCGACGAGGAGGTCGGCGGCCGGGATGGCACCCGGCACCAGATCGAGCAGGGCGTCAGCGGCGATTTCGTCGTCATCGGCGAGCAGAGCGGGCTGCGGATCGTGACCGACTCCAAGGGAATGATCACCGCGAACCTGCGGGCGGCCGGCCGCAGCGGCCACGCCGCGTACCCGTGGCTGGGTGACAACGCCCTGCTCAAGCTGCACCGCAGCCTGGACAGCCTGCTGGCCAGGTACCCGGTCGCCACCCGGGAGGCCTGGCGGACCACCGTCAACGTCGCGCGGATCGAGACCGCCAACCAGGCGCGCAATCAGATCCCCGATCAGGCGGAGGCCTGGCTGGACATCCGGTACCCGCCCGAGGACGCGGACCTGAACGGCAAGTCCGCCGCCGAGATCACCGCGTACCTGGCGGAGTTCTGCGTGCCCGGCGTCACGCCCGTGGTCGGCCACGCCGACCCGCCGCACCATGCGGACCCCGGCCGCCCCGAGGTACGCCGGCTGCGGCAGGCCGCGCGGGATCAGGGCTACCGCGGCGACTTCCTGCGCAAGCACGGCGCCGCCGATGGCCGCTTCTACTACCAGCAGGGCATCGACGCGGTCATCTTCGGCATCGGGGGCGACGGCCAGCACGGAGCTGACGAGTACGCCGATATCACCACGATCGCCCCGTACCGCCGCGCGCTGGCGGACTTTCTGCTCCGGGGCTGACCAGTGCCCCGCCGGGCGCCGCCAGCAGCGCTTCGAAGATCAGCGTCGTGCGCCGCGCGCGCCGGCGCCGGTCACAGCGCCACCACCAGCTCCCGAGGGCCAGCGCGGCCACGGTCAGCCCCGCTCCCCCGCCCGCCAGCGCGGTCTCCCGCGCGTAGGACGGGTGCGCCACCACCGCGGCGGGCAGCACCGCGCTGAGGTCGGCCGGGTCGTAACGCACGGCCACGTACAGGGTGGTGTCGCCGGGCGGCGGCGGCACCGAGAGCGTGCCGTCGAACAGCGTGTCGGCGGTGAGCGCGAGCCGCCCGGGCGAGACGCGGAACCCGAACGAGGCCTGCGGGCCGCCGGCCAGCGCCACCGGCGCCCAGCCGCTGACCACCGCCGTGGCGGGCTGTCCGTGCCGGCGCAACTGGGCGACCAGGGCCCGGTCCCGCAGCAGTGAGCTCAGCCCGGTGCCGAGTAAGACCCCGCCGCAGGCCAGCCCCGCGATCACCAGGGCGCAGGGCAGCGCGCGGACGGCGCCGGCCCGCGACAGCCGCCGCGGCGCGGACCAGCGCGGTCCGCGCCGGCTGCGTTCTGGCATTGCGTCAGCCCCCCGACTCTTCCGGGCTGGTCCCGGCCGCGGCGAGCGGCAGCGGCCATCACCGTGCTCCGCCGGCATGGTAGCGGAACAACGTGCCGGGGCGCCCGCTAGCCGAAGGTGAACGCGTAGGCCTGCACTCCGGGATGGTGATCTGGGCCGAGGCGGTGTGCAGCCCGGCCGGCGCGGGCCAGTGCGGTGTCATGACGCGGCGGCCCTCAGCCGCCGTAGGTGATGGCCGCGACCTCGTCCGCGCTCAGCTCGATCGACGCGGCGGCGACGTTGTCCTCGACGTGCTCGGGGGACCCGCTGCCGGGGATCGGGAGCATCTGCGGCGACCGGGCCAGCATCCAGGCCAGCACGATCTGGCGCGCGCTGGCCTCGTGCCGCTTGGCCGCCACCGCCACCGCCGCCCTCTCGCCGGCCTGCTGGATCGGCGCCCACGGCAGGAACGCGAGCTGCTCGGCCTCGCAGGTGTCCACCATCGGCTCGGACTGGCGGTCGGACACGTTGTACCGGTTCTGCACCGACACGACCGGGGTGATCTGCTGCGCCTGCCCGAGCTGCGCCTCGGACACGTTGGACAGGCCGATATGCCGGATCTTGCCCTCGTCCTTGAGCTGCGCGAGCATGCCGACCGACTCGGCCAGCGGCACGCCCGGATCGGGCCGGTGGAGCTGGTAGAGCGGGATCTGGTCCAGCTTCAGCCGCCGCAGGCTGCCCGCACAGGCCTCGCGCAGGTGCTCGGGCCTGCCGTTGGGTACCCAGCGGTTCGGGCCCGGCCGGACCAGGCCGCCCTTGGTCGCGATGACCAGGTCGTCCGGGTACGGATGCAAGGTCTCGGCGATCAGGCGCTCGCTGACCTCCGGGCCGTAGGAGTCCGCCGTGTCGATGAAGTTGACCCCGAGATCCACCGCCCGCCGCAGCGCCGCGCGGGCCCGCTCCGGGTCCGGCGGGTCGCCCCAGATGCCCCGGCCGGTGATCCGCATCGCGCCGAAGCCCATCCGGCGTACCACCAGGTCGCCGCCGATCTCAATCGTGCCTGCCGCCGCCGCGTTCGCCGATCCGGCCATCTCAGCCTCCCGGGTGTGCCGTCCGCCTCGGCCCTGAGTCTTTCAGTCCCCGCTTCCGGGCCGGCCGGGCCCCCGGAGGGCGGTGGCGCGGCGGCCCCGCCGGGTTCAGACCGCCCGCCGGTCCGCCTTGGCTTCCCTGGCCTGCCTGGCCTGCCGGAGCAGCGCGCGGGCCCGGGCGGACCGCACCGCGTCGGCGAGCGAGCCGAGGTCGTAGGCCCCGTGGTGGCGACGGCCGTTGATGAAGAACGTGGGGGTACCGGAGACGCCGCTGAGATCCGCGGAGTCCACGTCCTCGTCGATCCTGGCCGCGCCCGCGTGCCGGGCGAGATCATCGGCGAACCGCCCGGCATCCAGCCCGAGATCGCTCGCGTACCCGACCAGGTCCTCGGCGGTGAGCGCGCCCTGGTGGCCGAGTAGCTGGTCGTGCATCTCCCAGAACTTCCGCTGTCTCGCCGCGGCCTCCGCGCCCTCGGCCGCGAGCTGCGCGTGCGAGTGCACGTCGGTCAGGGGCAGGTGCCGCCACACGTACCGGACATCGCCGTAGTCGGCCAGCAGGTCCCGGATCGCCGGCTCGGCCTGACCGCAGAACGGGCACTCGAAGTCGCCGTACTCGACGATCGTGACCGGGGCCTTCGCCGGGCCGCGGATGTGGTCGCGGCGCGGGTCGACCGGCACCGCGAGATCGACGATGCTCTCGGCCGCGCCGAGCAGCAGCCGCAGCCGCAGCCCCTTCGGCAGCAGGGCGGTCGCGCGGAACACGATCCAGGTGAGCACGGAGGCGCACAGCGCGCCGGCCAGGACGCCCAGCTTGGCTTCGGAAAGCTGGTCACCGTGGAAGGCGAGCGAGGCGATCAGCAGGGACACGATGAGGCCGACGCCGGCGATGGTGCCGGCGCCGGTGACGGCCGCCCAGCCCACCGGCGGCCGGATGCGACCGCGGCTGACCCGGGTGAGCAGCCACGCCGCGCCCACCGTGCCGGCCGGCTTGCCCACCACGTAGCCGAGCAAGATGCCCAGGGTGACCGGCGTGGTGAACGCGCGGGCCAGGAACGGCCCGCTGACCGTGATGCCCGCGTTGGCCAGCGCGAACAACGGCACGATCAGGTAGCTCGTCCAGGGGTGGAAGATCTGCTGCAGCCGGTCGTTCGGCGAGATCGCCGCCCGCACGCCCTCCCGGGCGGAACGGGCCAGTTCCGGCGTGGGCTGTTCCCGGAACATGCGGAAACGCTCGGACGCCCGTTCCAGGTCGCTGCGCGCGGCCGGTCGAGCGAGCGCGAGCATGCCGACCACGAGCCCGACGACCACCGGGTCCACGCCCGATTCGTAGAACGCGACCCAGGCCATGACGCCGAGCAGCAGGTAGAGGAGGCCGTTGCGGACGCCCATGCCCCGGGCCAGCCCGACCAGGCCGAGCAGGACCAGCCCGACGGCCAGGGCGGTGATGTCGATATGACCGCTGTACACCACCGCGATGACCACGATCCCGGTCACGTCATCGACAATCGCGAACGTGAGCAGGTAGGTGCGCACCCGGTCGGGGACGCCCGAGCCGACCAGGGCCAGCAGGCCCAGCGCGAACGCGGTGTCGGTGGACATGGCCGCGCCCCAGCCGTTCACCGTCGGCTGGCCGGCGTTGACGGCCAGGTAGATCCCGATCGGGACGATCATCCCGCCGAGGCCGATCACCAGCGGCAGCACGAGCCGCTGCCGCTCGCGCAGTTCCCCCATGTCGAACTCGCGGCGGGCCTCCAGCCCGGCCACCAGGAAGAAGAACGTCATCAGGCCGGAGTTGATCCAGCCGTGCAGGTCGTCCGACAGCCCGGTGGCGCCAAGCCGGATCGACAGCGTGGTGCCCCAGCAGGCCTCATAGGACGCCTGATCCACGTTCGCCCAGGTCAGCGCCGCGATCGTGGCGGCCAGCAGGATGGCGGCGCTGCCGGTCTCGGTGCGCAGGAACTGCCGCAGCGGCGTCTGCCGGCTCCGGTCCCAGGCCGTCCTCAGCGAGAACTGCCAGGCAGGCAGCGCGGATTCGGTCACGGTGACACCAGCCGTCCCGGGTCAGCCGGGACTGCCGCACCGCGCCCGGAGTCCGGGCGCGAGGGCCTGGCTGGGGATGACGGCCGCGGCCGCGGCCAGCCCGCGCCGGTCACCGGCGGCCGGCGCGCCGTCGAAGTCCAGCAGCAGGCTCCGGGCCTGGTTAAGGAGGTCGTCGAGAGCGGGCGCGGGTTCGGTATTCATCCGGTCGGCCTCCGGATCGGCGATCTTGAAATACGGTACCAGCCCGGCGATGGACCGGCCGGCTCCCGGGCGCGGGACTACGCTCCGCTCACCGGCGATCGTCGCGGCTGGGCCTAGAACCGGGCCGCCCGCTTGGCTGACCGTCTCTCCGGCTGTCAGGATGGCCGGTAGGCAGCAGAACGGGAGGGTGGCCGCCTCATGCTCATTGCCTTCGGTGCAGCGGCCATCGCGGCCGTGTTCGCGACCGGGCTTGTCTTCCTGCTGAGGCACGCGCTCTCGGTGCCGGCCATCCAGTGATCCCCCGCCGCGGCCCGGCAGCCGGCAGCCCGGGGGTCAGGGCCGGGCGGATTCCCTGATCAGGTCGGCCAGGCCGGCCGGCCAGATCACCTCGTCGGTCGTGTCGAGCTCGGCCAGGGTCCACCAGCGCCAGGCCGCGATCCCGTCGGCCGCGTGCATGGCCTCCACGCCGGTGATGGCCCGGCGGCGCTGGCCGGTCCGGGCCAGGTACAGGCGCTCGGCCTGGCGGACGATCCGCCCGTCGTAGTCCATGTCGAAACTGCGCCGGAGCACCTCGCCGCCCAGTTCCACGTCGGTCCAGCCGGTCTCCTCGGCCAGTTCCCGCACGGCGGCGGCCGGGTAGTCCTCGCCCTCGTCGAGGCCCCCGCCCGGCGTGGACCAGTGGACCCCGTTGGGCGGCCCGTCGTCGTACCGCATGAGCAGGACCCGGTCGTCAGGGTCGAGCAGGATGACCCGGGCGGCCCGGCGCACCTGGATCGGTTCAGTCACGCCGTCAGCCTATTTCGGCCGCCGTCGGCTCATCACGCACCGCGGGCTGGGCCGGGGCGGGCCGGGGACGGCGGTGCGGCAGCCACAGCACGTACATCGCGCCGAAGCAGGCCAGTGCCCAGTGCGCCCAGTCCTGGGCCAGGGCCGTCTTGCCGATCTGCGGGGTTCCCTGGACGGCGGTCAGGAAAGGCCGCGGATAGCCCTCCGCCAGCGTGATGCACCGCTGCGGCAGCCGCGGGCGAGGACGCTGATCCCGAGCACGCCGGCCGGGACCAGCGTGACCAGCGCGGGAAGCTGATAGCGCCAGGAGAACTCGAACAGGTCGGACACCAGCGTCACCGACACGCCCGCCGCGAACAGCAGCAGGCAGGCGAGGGCCTGCTGGCGCGAGCCGGGGTCGGCGGGCCGGCGCACCAGGGCCGCCACCGCGCCCGCCAGCCCGGCCAGGACCAGCACGGCCAGCAGCGGGCCCGGGGTGTAGCCGCCGTCAAGCTGGTAGGAGCGCAGGAACGAGGCCACGGGCCGCCACACGGCGGGCGTGCCGCCGCCGAACCGGCTGGTCGCGGCCTTGACCACCGCCTCGGAGGTCCACGGCGGGTAGTACGTGTACGTCGTCTGGAACTGCCAGCGGGCGATGGGGGTATCGCCCATCCGGCCGTCGCGGGTCAGCGCGAACAGATTCGCCACGTCGCTGGCGTAGGCGCGGGCCACCCGCAGCGGCTGCTGGTGCAGCACCCGGTGGCTGAAGTCGGAGATCAGGCTGTTGACCTCGGCCCGCGGCAGGTCCGTGTAGTAGCGCTGCACCGGAGAGGCCCTGGCGTACTCCAGCCAGTCGGGCCCGCGGGCCTGCTGGGCCGGGGTCGGGCACATGCCGCGCTCGGCCGGCGGCAGCCGGAGCGTGGCACAGTCCGCGGCCGCCGCCATCCGGCCGTAGAAGGACGTGACCCCCGAGTGGGACAGGAAGAAGTCGCCGGTGAGCGCGTAGGAGCCCGCGCAGTAGGCCACGATCGGCAGCGCGAAGGCGGCGCACGCCGCCGCCGCCTTCCCGGCGGCCTGGCGCCAGCCGCCGCCGGCCGCGAGCAGGTAGATCACCACGGGCAGGATCAGCGCCTCGCCGACCTGGGCGACGGTAGCCGAGGTGCCGAGGACGATGCCCCCGGCGATGACGCGCCGCCAGCCGGGGGCCGGCCGCCACAGCAGGATGGCCAGGCCCGCCACGATCAGGGCCTCGAACCAGGTGTCCGGCATGATCATCTGCTCGATCTGCACCTGGTAGGCGTCCAGCAGCACCGGGGCGATGCCCAGCGCGGCCAGCCAGCGGTTCACGCCGCGCCGGATCAGCAGCAGGTAGATGACCACGGCCATGCCCAGGCCCAGCAGATGCTGGACCGCCGCCACGGTGTCGAAGTTGCCGGCGAACAGGATGGCCCGCAGCGGTCCCTTGTACCCGACCGGGTCCATGCCCTCGGCGTTGTACAGGTACCGCACCGAGTCGACGAAGAAGAGCGCTGGGCGATAGGCGAACTCGGCCAGCACCCGCAGCACGAGGCCGGCGGCCAGCAGGGCGCAGGCCGGCCAGTGCCGCCGCATGGCGGCTCGCGCGCCGCGCCAGCGCCCGGCCGGCCCTGGCGGGGCCTCCTGCTGCCGGCCCGGCTTCTCGGCCTGGGCCTGGCGGTTCTCAAGCATGCGGGTCAGGATCCTGCGATCTCGTCATCGTCCCGCCGGGCCGTGGCCGCCGTTCGACAGCCAGAGGGCGAGGAGGACCGTGACGATGGTCAGCCACCGGGTCATCCGGTTGCGCGGCACCAGGGTCAGGGTGGCCCAGGCCATCGCGGTGTACCACGCGAAGACCCAGGGCGCGACCAGCACCCAGGCGAAGCTCAGGGCAAACGGCGCCACGATCTCCCGCGGCTGATCCGAGGATATCCGGCGGTAGATGACCCAGGCCAGCACGAGCAGCGCGACCGGCCAGAGGAAGCCGATGATCGTGGTGGTGACGGCCGGGCTGGCGCCGAGTGCCTCGGCCAGCATCTGGAACAGCCGCCACGGCGAGGGCATGATGACCCACTTCAGCCCGTGGAACGTGGCCCTCAGCGCGTTGAGTCCCCAGAAGCTGTACAGGAGCGCGAACGTCGCCAGGGCCA
>Ga0335078_10011119_pt1 | contig 13344 bp, 15 predicted proteins | sample Lox_Sample_32_FD_206711 | JGI IMG/M metagenome (GOLD analysis project Ga0335078, IMG submission 206711) | Soil microbial communities from Loxahatchee National Wildlife Refuge, Florida, United States - Lox_Sample_3.2 | ecosystem: Environmental > Terrestrial > Soil > Wetlands | place: USA...
CGGCCCGCCCGAGCCGATCGAGGGGCTGGGCCTGCTGTCGGGCTCGCTGACCGTGCACGCCGACGGCGAGCCCGAGCGCCTGCCGGTGTGGCTGGCGCGCGTGCGCGACGGCGCGCTGCCCGGCGGCTGGGCGCTGGACGACGGCGTGGGGCTGCTGTTCCGCGGCGAGCGCCTGGAGCGGGTGGTCGGCTCGCGGCCCGGCGCGGGGGCGGAGCGCGCGGACGCGATCGCCGGGGAGCTGGTGCGCAGCCGCCTGCGCGTGGAGCTTCTGGGCGAGGGGCCGCGCGCGACGCTGGGCGGCTTCGACGAGGCCGTGGAGGAGCTGCGCCGCCACAACCGCATGCGCCGCGGCAGCTCGCGCGGGCGCTAGCGGCGGCTCGTACAGGCGTCCATTTCCGGTGGACCGGCGGACAGGAGCAGGCCAAAATCGGCGAATAGCCCGAAAAGAACGACACGAATTGCCCGAAAGGGGCAGACCCGCGTCGTCCCCCCCGACCGACACGAACATGCAAACGCTCACACCCACATCCACAGACCCGTTCGACCCCGCACGCCCCGACCCGCGCGACGCAGCGCACGCCGACTCGCTCGACCCCGTGCCGGCGCATGCGACGATCGGCGTGGACCGCCCGCTGCGCTGCGTGTCCTCGGGCTACCTGGCGGACGGCTGCTCGTGCGAGGCGACGGTGCCCTGGAGCGTGGTCAGCGAAGCGTGGGCGCGCGAGCTGGAGCGCGCGCAGGCGTGCGAAGACCGGTTCTTCCGCTTCATGTGGCGCGGCGGCACGTGGCTCGGCTACGGCCTGCGCGATGGGCGCGTGCGCGGCGTGTACTGCCCCACGCACAGCGCCAGGCGCGCCGAGCGCTCGTTCGTCCAGAGCCCGGGCGCGGCCCGCCTGCGCGCCTGCGGGTGAGGCGGAGGCTATGTGGCCACGCGCTCGAAGATCGCAGCCAGGCCCTGGCCGCCGCCGATGCACATCGTCTCCAAGCCATAGCGCGCGTCGCGCCTGTGCATCTCGCGCAGGAGCGTTGCGAGGATCCGCGCACCGGTCGCGCCGACGGGGTGCCCGAGGGAGATGCCGGAGCCGTTGACGTTGACGCGCTCGAGGCCGTCGGCGAGCTGCCACTGGCCGAGCACCGCCAGCACCTGCGAGGCGAACGCCTCGTTGAGCTCGATCAGGTCCAGCTGATCGAGCGTCAGCCCCGCGCGCGCGAGCGCCAGCTCGGTCGAGGGCACGGGCCCGATGCCCATCGTCTCCGGCGCCACGCCCGCGACCGCCCAGGAGACCAGGCGCGCCAGCGGCTGCAGGCCGAGCTGCCGGGCGCGCTCGGCGTGGGTCACCACGCACACCGCCGCGCCGTCGTTCTGGCCGCTGGAGTTGCCCGCGGTGACCGTCGCCTCGGGGTCGCTCGCGCCCATGACGGCGCGCAGCTTGGCGAGCGCCTCCAGCGTGGTGTCGGCGCGCGGGTGCTCGTCGGTGTCGATCACGGTCTCGCCGCCCTTGGCGGGCACCGCCACGGGCACGATCTCCTGCGCGAACGCGCCGCTGCGCTGCGCGGCCACCGCGCGCTGGTGCGAGCGCAGCGCCAGTGCGTCCTGCTCGTCGCGGGGGATGCCGTGGTCGCGCCTGACGTTCTCGGCCGTCTCGAGCATGCCGCCTGGCACCGGGTGGTTGACGCCGCCCGCGTTCACGCGCGCGCGTTCCAGCCGGTCCTCCAGCTCGATCGCGCCGCTCCTGACCCCCCAGCGCGGCCGCGCGGAGTAGAACTCCGCCTGGCTCATGCTGTCGGCGCCGCCCGCCAGCACCAGCTCGGCGGCGCCGCTCGCCACCTGCATGCAGCCGTAGATGACGGCCTGCAGGCCGGAGCCGCAGCGGCGGTCGATCTGCAGGCCCGGCACCTGCACCGGCAGCCCCGCGTCGAGCGCGGCCACGCGGCCGATCGCGGGGGCCTCGCCGTTGGCATAGCACTGCCCCATGATCACGTCGTCCACGTGCTCGCCGCGCAGCCCCGTGCGGCCGATGAGCTCCGCTATCACCGTCGAGGCGAGCTTGGCCGCGGGCACGTCGCGCAGCAAGCCGCCGAAGCGCCCCACGGGCGTGCGCAGCGGCTCGCAGATCACCGCGTCTCTGGTTGTCATGTGGTCAGCGACATCTCCGGGGAGGACGTTCCGGTCATGACCCTACCTGCAACGCCGCCCACTCGATCACGCGTCGCGTGAGGGCGCGCGCCTCTTCGCGGTCAGGCGGGGACAAGTACCCGTCCCTCGCGCAGAGCGCGATACACGAGCGTGCTCGGCACCGATCCCCGTCTCTCGGCCTCCTCCTCCGAGACCACCACCACGTCCACCGGCACGCCGAGCGGCGGCAGCGCGTCGCGCAGCGCGACCATCTCGCGCAGCTTGCTCTCGAGGTGCTGCTCGATCACGAGGAAGTCGAGGTCGCTGTCCTCGCGCTCGTCGCCTCTGGCGCGCGACCCGAACAGCACGACCTTCGCGGGTGAGCGTGCGGCTGTCGCAAGGCGCCTGCCGGCGTCCAGGATCGTCGCGTCGCTGATCACGCCCGTACCGTGATTCACGCGAGACGGATTTGCGACAGCGTTGTGTCTGCCGGCCGCTCGGCTGGCGGCTGATCAACTGCCAGCCAGCCAGCTTCACCTCGCCATCGAGCCCAGACGCGCGAGCAGGAGGACGGCGCCTGGCGCTGAAGCTCAGATGCGCCCGCGCGGCCACGGCGCGGGCCTGCGCTCGCGCGGCACCGGCAGACCCGCCACGAGCTCGTCCAAGCGCACGCCAAGCGCCTCGGCGAGGATCACGAGCGTGGTCAGCCTGGGCTCTGCGATGCCCCGCTCGATCCTGCCGATCTCGGTGCGGTGCAGCCCGGTGCTCTCGGAGAGCATTTCCTGGGAGATGCGCGGCTGGCGGCTGGTGCGCAGTCGCCGCACGTTGGCGGCGAACCCGTGCAGATAGGCGTCCCGCTCGGCGTTGTAGGCGTCGGTGCTGCTCATGGGCCTCAACTGTAGACAGCCAGATGGCGGACGGGGCGCTGCCAGCGTGACGACTGGACGCCGGGGCGCGCTGCTCAGTCGCCGCCGATGCTCAGCACGAGCTTGCCGATGTTCTCGCCGGCGAACAGCTTGAGCAGCGCCTGCGGGAAGTCGCGCACGGTGCCCTCGACGACGTCCTCGCGCGAGACCAGCCTGCCTTCGCGCATCCAGCCCGCGAGCTCGCGCGCGGCCTCGGCGTAGCGGTCTGCATAGTCGAACACGACCATGCCGGTCATCGACGCGCGCGCGACGAGCAGCGCCATGTAGTTGGCCGGGCCGCGCATGCCGCCCTCGGCGTTGTACTGGGAGACGGCGCCGCAGATGATGATGCGCGCGTGGCGCGCCAGCCGCGTGAGCGCTGCGTCGAGGATCTCGCCGCCGACGTTGTCGAAGAACACGTCGAGCCCCCTGGGCGCGTGCTGGCGCAGCGCCTGGGCGACGTTCTCGTGCTTGTAGTCGATGGCGCCGTCGAAGCCCAGCTCGTCGGTCAGCCAGCTGCACTTCTCCTCGCCGCCGGCGATGCCGATCGTGCGACAGCCCTTGATCTTGGCGATCTGCCCGGCGACGCTGCCGACGGCGCCGGCGGCGCCGGACACGACCACGGTGTCGTCCTGCTTGGGCTTGCCGACGTCGAGCAGCGCGAAGTAGGCGGTCAGGCCGGTGAGGCCGAGCGTGCCCAGGTAGGTCGGAAGCGGAGCCAGCGAGGGGTCCACCTTGTTGACGCCGTTGCCGTCCGAGAGCGCGTGCTGCTGCACGCCGAAGGCGCCGTAGACGTGGTCGCCGACCGCGAAGCCCGGGTGGCGCGAGTCGGTGACCCGCCCGACGGCGCCCGCGCGCATGACCGCGCCGATCTCCACCGGCTCGATGTAGGACGCGCCGGCGTTCATCCAGCCGCGCATGGCGGGGTCGAGCGAGATGTGCGATATGGCCACCGCGAACTCGTTGTCGCCGGGGGTCGGCGCGGGCTCCTCGACGATCTCCCAGTCGGAGTCCTTGGGCAGGCCCGAGGGTCGGGCGGCGAGGCGCACCTGCGTGTTGGTAGAGCTCATGGGGACCTCCGTTGTCGTGCTTGGATGCTCATGCGGTGGTGCCGCCGTCGACGACCAGCTCGGAGCCGGTCACGTAGACGCTCTCATCGGAGGCGAGGTACACGAGCGCGTGCGCGACCTCGAGCGGCGTGCCGATGCGTTTCAGCGGTATGCCCTGGATCAGCCTGTCCACGAGCTCGGGCGTCTTTTCGCGCTGGCGCGTGTTCATGTCCGTGTCGATCTGGCCCGGGTGCACCGAGTTGACGCGCACGCCGAAGCCCGCGAGCTCCTTGGCGGCGACTTTGGTGATGCCGCGCACCGCCCACTTGCTGGCGGCATAGGCGGCGAGGTAGGGGCTGCCCATGAGCCCCGCCACCGAGGACACGTTGACGATCGAGCCGGCCTCGCGCGCGGACATGACGGGCGCGAGCGCGCGCATGCCGAGGAACACGCCGGTGACGTTCACGTCGAGCACCCTGCGGAAGTCCTCCGGCGAGGTGTCCGCCAGCGGCGCCGCCAGGAACACGCCGGCGTTGTTGACCAGCGCGTCCACGCGCCCGTGGGCGTCGAGCGCCCAGCCGGTCACGGCGTCCCAGTCGGAGGCGCTGCTCACGTCGTGGCCGTGCGCGCTCGCCCCCTGTCCCAGATCGCGGGCGACCTGCTCCACGCGCGCGGGGTCGGCGTCGGTCAGCAGCAGCGTCGCGCCCTCCTGCGCCATCAGCCGCGCGGCGCACGCCCCGATGCCGCCGGCCGCGCCCGTGACCAGCGCCACCTTGCCCTCCAGCCTGCCCGTAGCCATGAGCCCAACATACGCGATGATGGGCGGGCGATGGAGCTGAGGATCTTCGTGGAGCCGCAGGAAGGCGCGAGCTACGAGCAGCAGCTGGGCGTGGCGCTCGCCGCCGAGGCGCACGGCTTCGGCGCGTTCTTCCGCTCCGACCACCTGCTGCGCATCAAACCGGGGTCGGGCGCGCCGGGACCGACCGACTCGTGGGTGACGCTCGGCGCGCTCGCGCGCGAGACGAGCGCCCTCCGCCTCGGCACGATGGTGACCTCGGCGACCTTCAGGCTGCCCGGCCCGCTGGCGGTGGCCGTGGCGCAGGTGGACGAGATGAGCGGCGGGCGCGTGGAGCTCGGCCTCGGCAGCGGCTGGTACGAGGCCGAGCACAGCGCCTACGGGATCCCGTTCCCGCCGCTGGCAGAGCGCTTGGACCGCCTGGAGGAGCAGCTGACGATCGTCACCGGGATGTGGAGCACGCCGGCGCAGCAGCGCTACTCCTTCAGCGGTGAGCACTACAGGCTCAGCGACTCGCCGGCGCTGCCCAAGCCCGTGCAGCGACCGCACCCGCCCGTGATCGTGGGCGGCCTCGGCGAACGACGCACCCCGGCGCTGGCCGCGCGCTTCGCAGGCGAGTTCAACGTGCCGTTCGCCCCCGTCGATCTCACCGCGGCGCGCATCAAGGGCGCGCGAGCCGCCTGCGAAGCCGCCGGCCGCGACCCCGGCGAGCTCGTGTGCTCGCACGCGATCACCGTCTGCTGCGCCAGCGAGCGCTCCGAGCTCGCCCGGCGCGCCGAGCGCATCGGCCGCGACCTCGACGACCTGCGGCGATCCGGCGCCGCCGGGTCGCCGGCGGAGGTGGCCGCACGGCTCGAGGAGTACCGGCAGGCGGGCGCCTCGCGCTCCTACCTGCAGCTGATCGACATGGACGACCTCGACCATCTGGCGCTGATCGCCGCGGAGGTCATGCCGCAGCTGGGCGCTCGATAGCCTTCAGGGCACGCGCTTGGCGCCCAGGAGGGGTGGCAGAGCGGTTGAATGCGGCGGTCTCGAAAACCGTTTCAGGGGTTTAAACCTCTGACGAGGGTTCGAATCCCTCCCCCTCCGTTGTTGATCGATGCTCGAACCCTTGGCAACCGGGTTCCAGGAGAGCGTCTCACGTTCGCCGTACTGACCCGATCAGCGTGCTGGCGAGGAACCCAGACGTTCGGGTGGGCGTGGCTATGGCTGGCAACTGGAGGCTGGAGTCTGCCGTGAGCCCTGCCAGCCAGGTGGCACCAGCGCCTGCTCCTCCAGGCTGGTGTATCGCAAACCGTCGAGGTGGACGCCGACTGCCTTGGTTGCATCAAGCACGTGGGTTAGCCGACTGAATGGTGCATATGGGCCTGCGGCTGGCTCACGCTCGATCTCCTCTACGACCGGACATCCAAGGCGGCCCAGGATGTACGCCAGTTCCGGCGTGATCGTGCCGCTGGTCCGCTCGTGATCCAGCCGCGCGAGAATATCCAGCACAGCGCGCCCACGCGGCGAAATCTCAGCGACCAACGTCCCCTCCAAGCCCCTAATGAGACCCGCGGTGTGAAGTGCGATTCGTCGCCGCTCGACCGTACTGGCATTGACGCCAAGCATGGCTGCGGGCCCCGCCAAGTTGCCCATGCCGTGCTCAGCGATATTGACAAGCAGCGCGAGAATCAAGTCGATCCTGCCAGTGGTGTCGAGCATGGGCTGCAGGCTCTGAGCGTCGATCTCGCCGAAGAGCACCTTGAAGAGGATGTCATCAACGATCTCCTCCTTGAGCTTCTCGCGCACGAATCTCCGATGTCCCTCGTCGTCGGCATCGAAGTCGCTCGGTACCCAAAAGACCTTGAAGCGGAACGGCTCGATCGCAGTGAGACGCCGGTAGTCCTCGACAGTCTCGTCGATCAGGCGGCGGTGAGTGAGCGTGTCGCACAGCACATACGCCTTGATCTCCGATTCGGTGTCGGTCAGCAGAGTGCGCACGTCCTTCTCGACGCCACCCCTATGGCCCCACGCGGCCTGGCCTGTAAGAAGCCGACTCCAGTCTCGCTCCAGACGACACGAGAAGTCATAGCGTCGGCGAGCAGCCTCAGTCAGCCCATAGAGTTGCAGATGGGAAAACTCCTCAAGTATCTCAAGTATCGCCTGCTTGAGAAAGTCGTGCTCCGCGCTCTCGCTCATGCAGTCGGATGATAAATGGGCCTTTATCGTACGGCTCCTTGATCCGCTGCCAGGGCGGGCGGGTTCGACTCGTCCCCTGCCGCGGCTGATCTGCCTTTACGTTATAGTAAAGGTATGGCGCGGATTTCCAGCAAGCACCAAGTGACCCTCCCGGTTGAGTCGTTGAAGGGGGCCGGCCTGAGCGTGGGAGACGAGGTGGCGATCGAAGCCGAGGGGGCCGATCGCATCATTGTCCGCCGCGTCTCACGCGATGCTGGGCGGGCGTTGGGAGTTTTCGACGGCCTGTATGAGCCTGGCTACTTGAAGCGACTTCGTGCGGACGAGCGTGCGTGAGCGGTTGTGTTCTGGATACGGACGTGGTGATCGCAGCGCTCGACCGGCGTGACCCCCATCATGCCAACGCAGCAACCGCAATCAAGCGGCTTGCTGAAGAAGACGTGCTGTTGCTCCTGTCGCTCGTCAACTACGCAGAGGCGCTCGTCAGACCAGCGGAGGACGAACGCAACTTGAAGGCGGCCAGGGACGCGATGGTTGCGTTGGGGATCCGGCTGGTCGCTCCGACGCCTCTGATCGCGGTGGACGCGGCGCGGCATCGAGGACTGAACATCAGTCTCGCAGACGGTTTTGCGCTTGCGACTGCGCACGCTCGCGACGCCCACGTGGCGTCGTTCGACCGGAGAGTTCGTCGTGCGCTCCCCAAGGCGGGGCTTCAGCTCGCACCACAGCTGGGCTGACGGCCTTGCAGGCATCGCAGAGGAGCAGTCTACGAACGTGCCCGGAGGCGCTTGGTGTGCAGTTCGCTAATGCGCTTCCACACAAGGTGTGGGTTCGATCTTCGTCCCTCCCTCTCCGTTGGCCTCTGTCGCGTCGATGCTACGCGAGGTCGAGCACCAACAGCAGCGCGTCCTCTACGGCACGCAGTTCATCGTGCGTGAGGTGTCCGACGTGTTGGCCGAGCGCCCGAGCGTCAACTGCGCCGACCATCTCGCAGAGCACCTGCGTTGGCTGGTCGGCGACTGTGATCTCTGGGTGGAAGCTCGCTGCGAATGCCAAGCGTGATGTGGGGCAGATGACGACGGTGGAGAGAGCCAGTAGATCGTCGGCTTGGATGATCACCGCATAGCGGCGCCCCACCTGAACGTGGCCGCGCTTGCCGGGCAACTTGACCTCGTGTACATCACCACGGACCACGCAGCTGCTCCATCAGGCTGGCGACCTCGTGGGCTTCTCGCACGTAGCCGTCGTTCTGCATGAGGCGCCTCGCCTCGTCTGCCAGCCCGCCGCGCCGGCGCTCACGCTCAGCCGTCTCGGTGATCGCCTGCCGCGCCGCCTCGGCGCGGCTCAGCCCACGCCGCCTTGCGATCTCGTCCAGCGCGGTCAGCCCGTCGCGGCCCAGTCGCAAGGAAAGCGGAGGGGGAGCCGACGCCATGAAAGTAGCGTAGTGCAAAACACACTACTCACCCGCATGAGTGTCTGTGGCCGTGGACCCAGTGGCTATGGTTGCCACTTGACCGTCGAAGGCTTCGTGGTGCGCGTGTGCCGACAGCAGGACACGCCGGCCGTTCTCGAGCTGTGGCAGCAGGCTCGCAGCGAGCATGCCACCACCGCCGACCGGCTCGGCGACGTGGAACGGCTTCTCTCGCAGGCAGCGGGGAGCCTGCTCGTCGCGGATGCCGACGGTGAGATCCTGGGCGCACTGATCGCCGCGTGGGATGGCTGGCGGGGGAACATGTACCGGCTGGCTGTTCGCAGCGATCATCGTCGCCGGGGTATCGGCTTAGCGCTCGTGCGCGCCGGCGAGGAGCACCTGCGTCAACAGGGCGCCGCTCGCATAACGGCGCTGGTTGCTTTCGAGGACGAGGCGGCGGCGGCGTTCTGGGAGAACGCCGGCTACCCGCGCGACCGCGAGATCGGTCGCCGCGTGCGCAACCTGTAGCTCGGGCGCGTTGCGCCAACCATGCAGGGCGGCGGTCTCGCGTGGCCCGCCGCTACTGCCGGGGCGCCAGCACCGTGCGCGAGATCTGCGGATACGTGGCGCGATATCCGCGCGAGCGCGCAATCGGGGTGAGCGCACCGAAGATCGCACGCTGCAACACGGGCGGCGGCGAGCGGAACTCGATCACGTCGCCGAACTCCATGGCGAACAGCGCGAGCTGCAGCGGATGGGGCATGCCCTTGTCGTTGGTGTGACCCAGGCGCGCGAGCCCGAAGATCGTCTCGATCATGTGCGCAAAGCGCTCGCCGGGCGTGACTTCGACGCGCACGCGCGCGTCACGGTCGCCCGCGTTCCACCAGTCGTGCCACACGCCGGGCTCGATCACCGCCGTGTCCCCTTCGCGCAGCACGCCGGTGTGACGATCGCGCTTGACGGTCAGCTCGCCCTCGAGCACGGTGAAGCGCTCGACGATCCCCGGGTGGCGATGTTCGCCCACCACGCGGCTGCCCACTAGCGCGGTCAGCTCGGCGCTGGCGCGACCGTCGGGGTTCGCCCACGGAAGCTCGAGCGTCGTGCTGCGCTCGCCCGTGACCGGGTTCTCCAGCACGTCGCCGATCGTGATCGGCGTGAGATCGGGCGGCCCGTCGGGGTCGGGATGCGACACGCGAGCGATCTTGACCGGCTTCGATCTCGCAGTCAAGACAGGACCCGCGCCCCCATCTGGGCTGCGACGACTGCTCGTGCGCGAGCCCGGCCAGCTACCGCCGCGACGCGAAGAACCCGCTCAGGAGCTCGCCGCACTCCTGCGCGAGCAGGCCCCCCGCCACCTCCGGGCGGTGGTTCAGGCGCTGGCCGATCTCCGATCGGTCGCCCAGCACGTCGAGCACGCTGCCGCACGCCCCCGCCTTCGGGTCGCTGGCGCCATACACCACGCGCGGCAGGCGCGCGAGCACGATCGCCCCCGCGCACATCGCGCACGGCTCCAGCGTCACGTACAGCACCGTGTCGAGCATGCGCCAGCTGCCCTGCGCCCGCGCCGCCTCGCGCAGGCCGATGATCTCCGCGTGCGCGGTCGGGTCCTGGCGCAGCTCGCGCTCGTTGTGAGCCGCCGCCGCCAGCTCGCCGTCGCGCACCAGCACCGCGCCGATCGGCACGTCCTCGTGTTCCAGGGCACGCTCGGCCTCACGCAGGGCCAGCCGCATGAAGTAGTCGTCACGTGGAAAGAAGCGCTCGCTCATCGATATCGCCCGCAGCGTCTGCGACAGTGCCCGACGCCGTAGATCCGCGGCGCTTCATCATTACCGAAAGCCCAGTGCCCTCCCCCCTCTCCATCTTCAACGCGCGCCCGTGCGCCCGCGCGGCTTCGCCCGCGCGGGCGACGTCGATCGCGCTGGCGCTGTGCCTGGTCGCGCTCGCGGCGCTGCTCGCCGCGCGCGCGCCTGCGGCGATGGCCGGCGCCGCTGCAGGCTACGCGCCGAACGAGGTGGTCGTCGGCTATGCGCCCTCGCCGCCCCGGTCCGCCGGCGGTGTCCGCTATGCGCGTGCCGCGCTGTCCGCCGAAGAAGCCGCGCCCAGCGCGCGCGTGCTGCGGCTGCCGCGCGGCGAGAGCGTCGCCGCGGCGCTCGCCCGCCTGCGCAGGCAGCGCGGCGTCGCCTACGCCGTTCCCGACTACCGCGCGCACATCGCCGGCGACTGGATACCCGACGACGAAGGCGCCGGGCACCAGCCCGGCGACTGGCAGGAACTGCAGTGGAACTTCGTGGGGCCGTTCGGGGTGAACGCGCCGGAAGCATGGGCCAACCTGATCGCCGACGGCCGTCCCGGCGGCACCGGCGTGATCGTGGCGGTGCTCGACACCGGCGTCGCCTACGCCAACCGCGGCCGCTTCCGCCGATCGCCCGACTTCAGCCCCTACACGTTCGTCAAAGGCTATGACTTCGTGAACCGCAACCCCTACCCCAACGACCGCAACGGACACGGCACGTTCGTCGCGGCGACCATCGCCGAGGCGACCGACAACCACATCGGCCTCACCGGCCTCGCCTACGGCGCGCGCATCATGCCCGTGCGCGTGCTCGACAGCGAGGGCGAAGGCGAAGCGTCCACGATCGCCGAAGGCGTGCTGTTCGCGGTCAAGCACCACGCGCGGGTCATCAACCTCAGCCTCGAGTTCTCGCCCGGCGTCACCGCCGCCGACATCCCCGAGCTGATACGCGCGCTCAACTACGCCCACCGCCACGACGTGCTCGTGGTGGCCGCCGCCGGCAACGAGGGCCACACCGCCATCGCCTACCCCGCGCGCGCCCCCAACGTCGTGTCCGTCGGCGCCACCACCGAACACGGCTGCCTGGCCAGCTACTCCAACGACGGCGCCGGCCTCACGCTCGTGGCGCCCGGCGGCGGCGCCGACGCGGACCTGCCCGGCGACCCCAACTGCCACCCCGAACTGCCGCCGGGCAGGGACATCTACCAGGTGACATTCAGCGGCAGCTCCTTCACCAAGTTCGGCATGCCCTCGGGCTACGAAGGCACCTCGATGGCCACGCCCCACGTGGCCGCCACCGCCGCGCTCGTCATCGCCAGCGGCGTGCTCGGCCGCCACCCCACGCCCGCCCAGATAACCGAGCGCCTGCGCGCCACCGCCCGCAAGCTCGGCGGAGGCGGCGACGAACGCCTGTACGGCGCCGGCCTGCTCGACGCGGGCGCGGCCACCGCCCCCGGCGGGCCCGGCGCCGTCGCCGGATGAGCGCCGCCGCGCCGAGCGCCCTCGCCGGCTCGCGCGCGCCCGAGCGCTGCGATCTGGCAGTCGTCGGCGGGGGCATCGTCGGGCTGGCCGTCGCGCGCGAGCTGGCGTTGCGCCATCCGCGCGCGACCGTGTGCGTGCTGGAGCGCGAACCCGACATCGCCGCCCACCAGACGAGCCACAACTCGGGCGTTATCCACGCGGGCGTCTACTACGCGCCGGGCTCGCTCAAGGCGCAGCTGTGCGTGCAGGGCGCACGCGAGCTGTATGCCTACTGCGAGCAGCGAGGCATCGAGCACAGCCGCTGCGGCAAGGTCATCGTCGCCACGCACCGCGACGAGCTCGGCCGGCTCGAGGAGCTGGAGCACAGGGGCAGGGCCAACGGCGTGCCCGGCCTGCGCAGGATCGACGCGGCCGGCATCGAGCGGCTCGAGCCGCATGCCCGCGGCATCGCCGGCCTGCACTCGCCCGACACCGGCATCGTCGACTTCGCCGCCGTGGCGCGCTCCTACGCGCGCGACCTGCTCGACGCGGGCGGCGTCCTCGCCACCGGCTGCGAGGTGCGCGGCGTCGCCGTCGCCGGGCGCGCGCTGCGGCTCGCGCACTCGCACGGCACCACCGAGTCGGGCCATGCCGTGTTCTGCGCGGGAGCCTGGTCGGACCGGCTCGCCGTCGCCGCCGGCGCCTCCGCGGACCCCCGCATCGTGCCGTTTCGCGGCGCCTACCTGCAGCTCGCGCCCCAGCGGCGCGATCTCGTGCGATCGCTCATCTACCCCGTGCCCGACCCGTCGCTGCCGTTCCTGGGCGTGCACCTCACGCGCCACATCGACGGCGAGGTGCTGATCGGTCCGACCGCGCTGCTGGCGGGCGCGCGCGACGCCTACCGCCTCGGCAGCGTGCGCGGCAGGGACCTGCTCGACACGCTCGCGTGGCCCGGCACCTGGCGGATGCTCGCGCGCTGGTGGCGCACCGGCGTCACCGAGCTGCGCCACGCCGCGCTGCGCGCCGCGTTCGTGCGCGCCGCCGCGCGCTACGTGCCCGAGCTTCGCGCCGGCGACGTGCAGCCCGCGTTCGCCGGCGTGCGCGCGCAGGCGCTCGCCCGCGACGGTCGCCTGGTGGACGACTTCGTGTTCTCCCACACCGAGCGCGCGCTGCACGTGCGCAACGCGCCCTCGCCCGCCGCCACCTCCTCGCTTGCCATCGCCCAGCACGTCGCCGCCGAGGCCGCGCAGCGCCTGGGGCTCGGGTGACGCCTCGGCCTCGAGCGACGGCGCCGCGCGCCCCGGCGCCTACAGCCCCTTCAGCAGGATCCCGAACATCGCGCTGCCGTCGTCCGCCGCGGCCACGAACGCCGGCGCCTGCGGCCGCGCGCGCGTGAACTTGGCGAACGCGTCGTTGCGCTCGATGTCGTCCGCCACGATCGCGCCCCTGCGCATCGCCGCCCACGCGCGCTCGAGCTCGAAGCGCAGGTTGCGCGCGGTGTGGCTGCTGTCGTGCACGAACAGGTCGATCTCGCCGAGCTCCGCCAGCAGCGCCGGCAGCCTGCTCCTGCTGGTGCCGTTCACGTAGTTCCAGCGCGCGCGCAACTGCTCGGGCACGGCAGCCCCGATCTGCGAGT
>Ga0335078_10011120_pt1 | contig 13343 bp, 11 predicted proteins | sample Lox_Sample_32_FD_206711 | JGI IMG/M metagenome (GOLD analysis project Ga0335078, IMG submission 206711) | Soil microbial communities from Loxahatchee National Wildlife Refuge, Florida, United States - Lox_Sample_3.2 | ecosystem: Environmental > Terrestrial > Soil > Wetlands | place: USA...
AACCGGAAAGCGCGAGCGCGACGCGGCCGAAGCCGCTTGCCGGCAGCTCGAGCAGAAGCGCCACGCCGAGAAGAGCCACGGCATGGATGAGGCCGTAGCGCGCGCCGGTCGCGGCAAGCGCCGCACGCGCGGGGTCGCCGGCGAGATAATGCTGGGCCGCCGCATCGGCCACGACCGCGAGCGCGCCCGCGGCGGCCGCCACCGCAATGAAGAAGCGCTCCATCATCCCCTCGCGATCCCGCCGCTCCGGTCGGCGCGCTATAGGGGCGCCGCAGACTTGCCCCGTCAAGGGCAGCGGGCGCGGTCCTCGCGCGCGCGCTTGAACGGGGCGCCGCGAGCGGGTAGAAGGAAGCGCGGTCCCCTTCGTCTAGAGGCCCAGGACATCGCCCTCTCACGGCGACAACACCGGTTCGAATCCGGTAGGGGACGCCAATAATTTCAAGTGGTTGGCGGGCCGATGGAAAAAGCTTCCCCAACTCTTCCCCAATAAGCAGTGTTCAAAAAACCCGTCCGATTCTCGATGAGCGGTCGGTTTTAGGACCTCTGCGGACCCCGCGCAGAGATCGTTCTTGGCGTCGCCGGCCGTATGATAAGGTTGGTAGCTGCTAGGAGCCCCGCCCTTTCGCCGCGACTTGCTTTGGCGGCTCTATCGTGCTGGACGGCTGAACTAGGTCATGGCGAGCACGGTCAATGTCGCTCGATGACAAAACTGCAAGAATCCTCGGCCGGTACGTAGCCGACGTGCGACAACTGCCAAATGAGTCGGCGAAAACACATCGATTTTCGGGTCTCATCTCTGAGTTGTTTCCGGGCTCCAGCGCACCGACAGAATTTGCCGCTGGTGTGGAGAAGCTGGTCCGCATCGACCGAGGTGACGGCGGCATCAAGCGCGGTTTCATCGACGCGTATCACGGCAACGCGGTCATCGAGTTCGAAAATTCCCTCAAAGCAACGGAAGCGGACGCGCTCAGGCAGCTGCGTGAATACACTTCCGGCGTGTGGAACGCTGAAAGCAAGGGGAGAAAAACGCGGCGGCCGCTCGTCTGCGTAGCGAGCGATGGCGTTGTGTGGAAGACGTTTCGCCCGACGACAACAAAGCGTGAGTCAACACGATTAACGCCCGAGGATGTGGAGCTGCAAGAGCTTCGGACCCTAACGCTGAATGCGGAATCTCTGTCCGATTTCTGGATCTGGCTGACGAGTCTTCTATTCAGGCCCGCGCGGACAGAGCCGTCGGCTGAGCGGTTTCGAGTCGATTTCGGTGCGACGAGCCCGGCCTTTGCCGATGCATTGGATGCACTATTTCGGGCATGGGAAGCGGTCGCTGATCTGAGAGAGGCGAAGCTCGCGCGGGAGACATGGCAGCGATACCTGACTGTGACATACGGACAGCTCGGCGATCAAGAATCGGGTGAGCTGCTTCGACTCTTTCTCAAACACACATACTTGGCATCCACTGGCTCGACTTTTGATCTGGGCGGCGCTCTCGCGAGGCAGAACAACGTTGTCTTTTGCGCGAGACGGCCAAGCAAATTCTCTCAGGCCAGTTCTTCGAAGAGCAACGGATCGAGAATCTCGTTGAGGACGATTTCTTCCAGTGGGTGAGGCGCGCCAAGGCGGAAGCGATCCTCGCACCGGTTTGGGAGCGGACGCTGTCTCAAATGGAGACGTATGACCTTGCACACCTCGACCAGGACGTTCTAAAGGGCGTCTATCAGGAGCTCGTCGACCCAAAGGACCGCCACGATCTCGGCGAATACTACACGCCTGATTGGCTCTGCGAACGCATCGTTGAAGAGCTTCTACCTGCGGAGCGCGTGAGCGTTCTAGACCCATCGTGCGGGTCGGGAAGTTTCCTTCGCGCTGCAATTACTCATCAGTTGCGAGGGGACTCCAGCGGAAGCGACGCGTCACGTCTACAACATATTTTGGAGAATGTTGTGGGCATCGATATTCATCCTCTCGCGGTGATCATATCTCGGGCCACGTATCTCCTCGCGATCCGGTCACTGGTTCGCGCCAGCCGGCGTCCCATTCAAATCCCGGTCTATTTGGCGGACTTTCTATTTCTGCCAACAGAGGTGCGACAGCTGACCCTCGGCGAGGAACCAGGCTACGAGATTCGCTTTGGAAGCCGGAAAGTATCGATCCCGGAGGATCTAGTGAAGAGTCCGGAGTTGTTTGATCCTGCGATCGCGGCGGCTTCGCGCGTCGCTGTGGATCAAGCGGAGCGCGGGAAGGAGACTCGGCGCTCTCTTGAGGCGTATGTGCGAAAGGCGGTGCCTCAGCTCGCCGCTCAGAAGAACGCGGCATCTATGATTGATTCGCTATGGCAGTTCACCGAGCAGTTGAGCGAACTCATCAAGCGGCACGAAAATTCCATCTGGGCATTCATTATTCGGAACAGCTATCGCCCCGCGATGCTGCGCGAGCGCTTCGATTTCATTATCGGTAATCCACCATGGCTGTCGTATCGATACATCGCCGATCCTGAATACCAAGCGGAGATCAAAAGGCGGGCTGTTGACGATTACGCCATTGCCCCACGCGCCCAAAGGCTGTTCACGCAAATGGAGCTGGCCACAATTTTTCTCGTCCACACCCTAACAACCTTCGTGCGGAGGGGTGGCAAGTTGGCCTTTGTGATGCCACTTAGCGTCATCTCCGCAGATCAGCACCAGAATCTGCGGTCCCGGCAATATAAGGCTCCGATCCGCGTTACTGGCTATTGGGATTTACGTGCCGTGCGGCCGATATTCAAAGTCCCATGTTGTGTGCTCTTTGCAACGAAAGAAGCAAGAGCGCCGGCAGCAACGCAAACCTACGAATTGCCGGCGGCCGAATGGGAGGGCCAACTACCGGTACGTGACATACGTTGGAAGGAAGCCGCCCCCTTGCTGACGGCGACGAACGCAACGGCCCGGCTGATCTATTTGGGGCATCGCAACGCTCTATCAATGAGGTCAGGGCGAAGAGCCCCAAACGCGCCGAGCCAGTACGAAAGCTGCTTCCATCAGGGCGCGACCATATTGCCGCGTAACTTTTATTTTGTGACGGTGCGCGATCGCGCGAGTTCAATCGATCCGGAGCGATTGTATAACGTCGAAACCGATCCCGAGCAGGCGGAGGAAGCTAAACCGCCATACGATACGGTGAAGCTTACGGGGCGTGTCGATGGCAAATTCATTTTCTCGACCGCGTTGTCTCGCAATCTCGTGCCGTTTGCCCTTGCGGATCCGATTCCAATCTTATTGCCCTGCGAGATTGAAGACGGGCGGATTGAGGTCCGAACAGGGGAAGAGCTGCGCCGAAGCGGGTATCGAGAGTTTGCGCGCTGGATAACGGCTGCCGAAGAAGTGTGGAACAAAGAAAGAAAAGACAAGGCGGAGCGGCAGTCACTTTCCGAGCGTCTAGATTATCATGGCGGCCTGACCTCCCAGCCGCTACGCGTCCCGTTTCTCGTACTCTACAATGGAGCCGGAACCAACATTTCCGCTGCGGTATTGGAGCGCGCGACCTTAAAGACGCCATTCGTCGTCGATCACAAACTGTATTGGGCCGCGTTCGAGACGGGAGAGGAAGCGCATTTCCTGTCCGCTGTCTTGAACTCGAATGTAGCGAATGAGGCAATCAAGCCGTTCCAGTCGCTCGGGCTGATGGGTGAGCGCGATATCCACAAGAAGGTGCTTGAGCTACCAATCCCGACGTTCGATCGACGTAACTCCGTTCATAGGGAACTTGCCGCGCTTAGCGTTGATGCACATGCGCGCGTTGCAAAAACACTGACCAAGGCTGAAATACATCAGTCGTTAGCCAAAAGGCGGGCAGCTGCACGCGCAGCGTTAGGCGATGTTATTAAAGAGATCGATTCCTTGGTGAGGAAAATGCTCGCATGAGCGCTAAGGGTGGAGGGTGCCAATGGTCGACCAGACAGCGCTTTCATTTGAGGCGTTTCGGGAGCAATGGCTAGCGGATGTTCGCGAAGGACATCCGTCTACGCTTGAGCTGGGTCGCCGCTTCGCGCACAAGCTAATCGTACAGTGGGCGGATGCCGACGATGCGTCGAGCGATCTTGTCTACTGCGACGGCTCTGGCGACGGAGGTATTGACGTCGCTTACCTTGATCGCGGCGACGACGACGGCGGGGCGGAAAGCGAAAGCAATGTCGTCGGTCATTCCTGGTATCTCGTACAGAGCAAATATGGCTCGGCATTCCAGGGGGCAGCGACCCTCCTCCACGAAGGGCAAAAGGTCATCGATACCTTGGACGGGAAGCGGCTAAATCTATCGTCGTTGGCGGAGGGTCTGCTCGAACGTCTCGTCACGTTTCGCAAAAGCGCGTCTGAGCACGACCGCATCGTCTTGCTTTTTGCCACGGAACGTTTGTTGGATGCGACGCAGAAACAGGTGCTCGATGATTTACGAGCAATGGGACGCAATCGGCTCGGTGCCCTCTTCGAAGTTGAATCAATTTCAATTGAAACCATCTATCACCGGACCCTAGAGGACGCTGAGTCAATTGCACTTCAGCAACGGACAGTGCCGCTCAGTTCAGACCTTGTAACGTCTGGCAAGCGTCTATTAGTTGGATCGACATCGCTTCTCAATCTGTATGCATTCCTCAAAGCGTACCGCGATAAAACGGAGGACCTTGACCAGCTCTATGAGAAAAACGTGCGCCGGTTTCTTGGCCTCCGCGGCAAGGTGAATAAGGTAATGCAGGAGACGCTTAAATCGGCGCCCGAGCAATTCGGTCTTTACAACAATGGCATCACGATCGTGGTCGCGGATTTCAAGGCAGCGGATGGCGAACGATTCGATCTTGTCGAACCTTATATCGTCAACGGATGCCAGACAACGCGAACTATCTGGGAGGTGTGTCACGCCCGTCTCGAAGCAGGCGGTACGGGGAGTAATCCTGAGTTAGATGAATGGCGCCAGCGCTTTGCCGAGGGCGTCGTCGTCACGAAGATCGTAAAGGTCGGAAGTGAGGGTGAGGCGCTGCTAGAAGCGATCACCCGCTATACCAACACTCAGAACGCGATCCGAGAGAAGGACTTTTTAGCTCTGACCTCCGATTTTAGGAGTTGGGCGCGTCAGATGGCAGAGCGGTACGACGTGTTCCTCGAAATTCAGCGTGGCGGCTGGGACTCGCGGCGCGCCCTGCAAAAGCAGAAGCCTGATCTTCACCAATTCATTCGGATGACCAACGCGTTTGATTTGCTAAAGGTTTACGGCGCAGGTTGGTTAGGCGAGGCTGGCCTTGCCTATGGCAAGAACCCACCTTTTTTGCCAAACGGCTCTATTTTCAAACGCATCGTCAACGAAGAAGGAGTGACAGAAGGCGAGCCCTTCGGCGTGGAGGACCTTCATGCCGCCTATTTGCTGCACACTGCAAGCGACGCGTATAAGTTTGGCCGCGGCGCCGAGCAAGATAGCCGCCGACAGTCGCGCTTCCTTTACTACATGGTGGTCGTGGATCTGCTGCGAGAGGTTCTGTCGCGCGCAGGTCTTTCCGTCGGCCACCGTAGCCTCTCGTCATCGCTGATTAAGTTATTTGAGCCCGGTAATGAACAGGCGCGCGACGCCTTGTTAGACGTGGCGGTCGAGGTGATAGACACTTACCTGACACAAGGCAGCGAAAACAGTTTGTTCGACGAGCCGGCCTACAAGAACACGTTCTATTTCGACCTGAACGCCTATCTAAAGTGGGAAAAACTGGGCAAGACAGAGGCGGATTCGCCGCGACTACGAGCCCAGCTTGCGGTAACAAAAATGTTTATGGGGCAAAAGATGGGTGGGCAGCCTTCGCGACGTGAGCTGATTACAGCCGCGCTCCGAAGATAAGCCGCGGCCTGAATTGCAGACAGGCCACTCGGGTCAATTTTGTGACCGAGGTCCCGGTGGATTCGTGTTGATCAGCTCTTTGACTGCTTCACGGACTTTCTGCCAACCCGCAAGCCCGCTCGCGTCTCCAGCCTGTGCGAGTTCCTTACAGCGCAGTTCCGTCATTTCAAGGGCATCATTACCGTATGTGAGGTACAGGATACGCGCAGTTTCGATTGCGATATCATCAGGACAAGTCATTGAAGGATGTCTCTTATGGAGCAGCTGTGTAGGTAAGACGCGCTGCAAGGGGAGATGGGGGCGAGGTTAATACGTGATCCTGGTGCGCCGGTCTAAACTCCGCAATCCAAAATCATCATCGATGCTCCACATTCTTCTTGCCATCCTACCGATTCGCGCAACCCATCGCCGCAAGGGAACGGCGCGAGATTTGGCGGAGGCTTTGCCTCGGCGGCCGTTCTACGGTTGTGCCGGCGCGACAGTTGTCATTGTGGTGTGGTCCATCGAGGTCGGCGGCCACAACGGATACTCATAGCCGCTATCGTCGCAAATTGGAGAAATCGTACCGCTCCGCCGCACGAGCGCGTTTCTCCTGGAACCGCTCAGGGCGCTCACGGATGAAATTGTCGAGCAGGGTGGAAAGCGCGTCTGGCACGTCGCGGACTTCCTCGTCCGGAACGCCTGCAGCTATCGAGAGCGTGGCCGCGCTGCCAATGATCTGTTTTGCGATGGTCTCGTGAAGGTGCTCGCGCATCACCTGCTTCACACGTGAAGGCTGCGCGCCACATGTCATCTCGAATAGGTCGCTTGTCAGCTTGTTCGCAACTACGTCCCATAAAAGGTGGTTCGCCCACCGCGAGCGGTTCGTGTCATCGCCCGGCAAGGCATAGCGGATCGCGGCGAGCGCCGCGGACAGCACGTCGCCAATCTTCTCATCGAGGTCGGACCACCGTCGTATGCGCCATCTCTCCCAGAGGTGATCCTTCCCGACCCGCACTTCCACCCGCCAAACTCGGGACCGGACGCCATCCGTGGGGTCTAGCTCGGGCTTGCTTTGTAGCCGGCGGGCTTCATTCCAGATTTCCCACCAGTGAACCTTGTGTTTCTGCACGACCTCCGCGCGTTTGTCGTAAACGATAATCTGTCGGCGCGGCATATGGCCCACGGTCACGGATGTAACGCGACTCGACTTGCCTCCGACCTCCATCTCTGTTGGCTCGATATGGTCCCGCCGGTCCGTGTGCGAATGCATGACGAAATATTCCGGGACGAGCACGAGGTGGGGCGCGAGCACATCAACAGCGTAGTCAACGCGCCCGATGCTCTCCACCCCGACCATCTCGCACACATCGGCGAGAAACGCATATAGGCGCGCCCGCACGCCTCCCAGCCCATATAAGGCGAGGGCCAGCGATTTGACCGAGACACGGATGTTCCAATCGGCGCCGCTCATACCGCGCTTGAAGAACCAGATGGCACCATCGTGCCCGCTGTCGCAACGGAATGCGTAGCCGTTCGGCGCCCCAGTCTCCGCAAGGACGAACCGCGCCGCGCGGTATTCGATAAGGACGGGGCGCGCTTGGGCCTGCGCCCTCGCCTTCGCCTCATCGAGGATCGCCACTAGGTCGCGCCTGAGCGCGCCCTGAAAGGCCACGTCGAGCCCGTCGAAGCCCCAATAGACGACTTCGAGCATGGTGTGGTCGGAGTCCGGTATTTCTAGAGGGGGGTGCTACAAGGACCCCCCTCTAGATTTGCTCGAGCTTCCAGACTCTCTCCCCCTTGTGCCCGCCGGTGACACCGTCCGTACCGAAATCAAAACGGCGCTTAGAGGCTGAATGTCCCCGAGACAGGCGACCTCACGTTCCCAATCGCACTTGCCACGGTCCCATATCGGGTCCGAGAAGCGGATCAGGGGATAACCGCACTCAAAGAGCGTCTTCGCATCGAGCGTTAGGACAACCGCCTCATTAGCTTTCGAGCGGCCGATCTCCGACAGGTCGGCCGCCAATGAATTACGAGCGAAATATGCCGCGACCTTCCACTCGGTCGTCATTGAGACAACACGGACACCCGTTGGCGCAATGCGGAGGCGATCCTCTCTCATCATGGAGCGCCAGCGAAAGCTCGTGGTGCCGTGATGGAGCACAATCCGGGGTGACGAGCCGCGTCGGCGGGCCGGCTTCAATGTCGCAGTGAATATCTTCGCAATGTGCACGGCGTAACCCCGATGTTGACGCGATCTGAGAGCTGGACCTTCCGCGCGCTCCGCGCAGGGGCCGGGTCCTGGGTTTCGGGGGAGGGAAATTTTTTTTGGGTCTGGTCGGGTCGGGCGCCGCACATAGCGGCGCCCGTCCCTCCCCCAAATCCGCCCGCGTAACCCGGCCAAGAGCCGCGGGCGGCAAAGATCATCGCGCATTGCCATTGCATGATGTGCGAGGTGGCGAAAAGAGCTGACGCCATCGGGCGCGCCGTTCCGCACGCATCTCGCTAATTCGCATCGCCTTCCTGATTGACCGTGGGAGCGTTGCGAAGAACAGCGCCACATCATCCAACGGCTCCATTGGCAAGCCGCAGCATGGACAGAGCGGTGCCGCATCCTGCCCGCATACGCTTGCCACTTGAGCAGCGCTGAATATTTCTGTGTGCGCATCAAGCTTCATGGCGAACAGCTCCACCTGTCCCGCCTGACAACGCGGACAGCCACGCTCCAACGGCGTCCTGTGCGATGAGTGTGCGCCTGCCACACTTCAGAACGCGCAGGCGACCCGCCTTGATTTCCTCATAAGCACGCGAGCGGCCGATGCCAACAGCGGCACAGAATTCGGGAATGGATAGCGCGACCTTCGACACCAAACTGTCCTTGGACATGTTTTACAATCCACCTCGCATTGCGGTGGACCGGGTTTACTCGTCCGCGTGCGTCGTGGTCCAACGCGAACGCGTGCAAGAACCCCAAATTATTTTTTCTGGGTTGTTGTCTGATTTGCGCCGCTCCACTCCTTCAGCACATGACGGATGGCTGAATTCAGGCGGCGCGCGGTTTCGGGACGGGCATCGATAGCCTTGAAGGCTTCGATGCAAAATCCCGCCCCCTGCTTGAGTGTAAACGATCGCCCCAAATCGTTTTCCCAATAGGCTCTGACATTGTGAACCCACATGACGAGCGCATAGCTCCGCCTTCGGCCGCCCTCATCGGGTGGTAGGCGTCGCATTGCCGACTCGGCATAGTTCATTAGCACCGTAAGCGAGTCGAAGTGCCCCTCGCGATCGATGTGGATTTCCGCCCAACGTCCCGGCCCGACCTGAATTCTATGGATTCGATGGCCGAAGGGACTGAACGTGACGCCTTCCTCTGTAAATGGCGCACCGATGTGAGGGTCCTCGACCCAAAACCTGTCCGCCACTTGAGGAGCGAGATTTTCTAGCGTCTCTCGTAGACGTTCCGCCTGGGCACGAACCAGTGCGAGCTGAGCTTTGATCTTACCGGGACGCATCAGCTCTTCATCAGACTTATAAACGCGATAGACGTCGGCCCAACTTTCCAACAAGCGCGTCAACTGGGGAACGCGCTCCGGTTCGATCAAATACTTTTTGGCCAGTTGCGCTACGCGATCTTCGGTGAAGAAGGCTGGCCGCCTGCCCGCGGCGTAGTCATCCCAAATTGCGTTCGAGGCCTCTGGTGGCTTTGGTAAGCGCTTCACCATGGCAGCAGCTCGACTATGCGGTCAGCGCGTCTTTGCGCCGTCGCTCGGGATTGAATGGAACCACATTCGAGCCGGGGGCTGTCTGCTGTACGTGTGCAGTGCGCTCGGCCGCACGCTCAGCGCGGTCCGATTTTGCAGCATCGACGAATTTCGGCGCGAGCGTACGTATGGTGTCGGCGACATAGGACGACGCGAGATGCGCATAGTGCCGTTCGGTCATGCGCGTATCTGCGTGGCCGAGATTGTGCGCGACTACTTGGAGCGGCGCGCCCGCCATGACCAACAGGCTTGCATAAGTGTGGCGAAGAATATGAAAGCTGACCGCGGGCGCTATCCCTGCCGCCGCGCACGCCTTCGCGAGCGGCCGAATTTGGTCGGACCGCTTCCAGGCCGAGCCATCGGCTCTGAGAAATATCGGCTCTTCCCCGCGCCTGAGCGTTTGTGCGCTTTGGCCGCCGCTTAAGCGAGCCGCGTTGGCCGCGATGCCGCTTAAGGGACCCTGTTCGGTCGCACCCGCACCGGTTGCCGCCTGATCGTCAACCCGATCTGGGTTCGTAACGTAACGAAGGGCGCTGAAGAATTTCCCCGCTTCATCGTTCAGGTACACGTGCCGCGGCTTGCCCGATTTGCTCTGCCGAACCCGTAACGTAGAGCTAGCGGAATCGTAGTCGCTGACGCGCAACGCGATCAGCTCCCCGTAACGGCATCCGGTATAGAGCGCCGCTAGCGCTAGCGGGCGAAACTCCTCCGCACATGCCGCAATGAGGCACCGGCATTCCCCGCTAGCGAGGTAGCGGATGCGCGGCGCGTCGACATTGTGGAACGGACGCACGCGGCGCCACGCCTCATCGCTCGGGGCCTTGCCCTCACGCCAAGCGTAGTTAAGTGCCGCCTTGAGGATCGTCAGCACGCGATTGGCCGTCGCCTTGCGCCGGCGCACCGCGTCCAGATCGTCCGCGACCGTCCGGAACTTCTGCCCTTCGCCCTTCGTAGATCGGACGCGCGGCGGAGTCGCCGCGAGCTTTTCATGCCACTGGCGGAGCTTCGCCGTCGTCAGCTCGGTTACATCGATCGTGCCGAGGGCCGGCAGAATGTGCGCATCGGCGGCAACCTCCATCGCCTTGAGCGATTTGCGGTGCTGGCCGAACCAATTCAGATAATCCTGCCACGCGTCGGCGACTCTGTAGGGGCCGATATGTCCCTCCCCCGTCGCAAGGCGCGCCTGGATCGCGAACCACGTCCTGGCCGCTCTCTGCGCGTCTGCGAAGGTGAGGACGCTCTTGCCGTCGGCATCCTGGGTGTCGTCCGCGATGCCGAGGGTCTTTTCGGCATACTTGCCGGCGCCGACAAAATAGCGCGCGCTCCACGCGCCGCCGCGCGGTCCCTTGTAGTAGCCGAGATGGCAGCCTTGATCGATGAGGCGATAGTACGGCTTGTGCTGTTGCTTCAGGCGCGCGCGTGCGGCGCGCGTTTCGAGGCTGCTGTCGCGGACGGTGCGGGCCATGGGTACGCTCCCTGAACACTTCCCCAACTTTTCCCCAATATACGAGGGCAAATCTCGGGGAATCCCCACGGATGCTACCGGACGACTCTGAGCGAAATCAAAGGGTTATTGCGTCCGCAAATGTCCGCCAACGTCCTATTTAGAAAACTCTCACGGCGACAACACCGGTTCGAATCCGGTAGGGGACGCCATCCTTGAACAAAACTGGGCACCGGATCGGTACCGGATCGCAGACTGCTTTCGAGCCGATCTTTTGGTCCGCACAGGCGCACCTCGGTATCGTCCACGTCGATGCGCTCCACGAACAGCCTGAGATAGCGCTGGCGCGTCAAGAGATCGGCGCTGAGAAGCTTTTCGCGGATGGCGGCGCAGAAGGCCGCAAGCTGGGCGGGCGCGAGCGGGCGCGCAGGCGTGCGCCGTTGATGCGCCGTAGCTTCGGCCTCGGCGCGGGCACACCGCTTAACGAGATGAGCGTCACGGCCGGGACGCGGCAGACCTTGATCCCGGATGTTCAAGGCTCGATCGCCGCGCGCCTTCCCTCCGCCAGCGGCGTCCCGGTCAAGCTCGGCTATCAGCCCTTCGGCGAGCACCCGGGCCTCACCGGAACCTACCGCTACACGGCGCAGCGCCTCGATCCGGAAACTTCCGGAAGCACGTCCCAACCCTCGGGTCTCTACTACTACCAGGCGCGCATGTACTCGCCCACCTGGGGCCGCTTCCTCCAGCCGGACCCCGTGGGCTACCAGGCCGGGGCCAACCTCTATGTCTATGTCGGCAACGATCCCCTCAACCTCACCGACCCCACAGGCCTCTGCTTCCTCGGCTGCTTCTGGAAGTCGCCGATTTTCAGGGACGTGGTGGCCATCGCGGCGGTAGTAACACTCCAATACGAAGTCTTGCCGGAAGTCGAGGCCGCCGCATTTGCTGAGAGCACCGCGGAAATTGCGGCGAGCACCACGGCCACGGTTGCCAACGCTGCGATTGCAGGTGCTGCCGGCGGCGCGATCCAAGGGGGCACGCTCAGAAGCGCGCTGGCGGGTGCATTAGCCGATGTGGCAGGAACTGAACTTGCGGGACCGCTCGGCAGTGATCTTGGCAGGGCTACAGGCAATATCGTATCTGGAGTGGCAGCGGGCGCTGTCGGCGGCGCAATCGAGGGGGGAACGCTCAAAAGCACGCTGACGGGAGCCGTGGTGGGGGGCGTAGCGGCGGCTGCCTTTGACCTCGGGCAGGAAGCCTACAACCAATATGAACAAGCGCCCAGCATCTCGACAGGAAACGGTGAGACCCCGACCCAGACCGCTGAAGTGATTTTTAACACTTCACATTACATCGGGCGCGTTGGAGCCGGTAACATCGGCGCTGTTGAGGGGATGGCTGGCGGCATAATCGGATCGCCTGGATTCGCGGGGCCTGGGGCGAGCCTCTGCTTTGTATGCAACGGTGTACCCTATCAAATGCGCACGTTCGAGTATCCGGGCCCTGGCGATGTGTTTGTAGGCTCAATATTTCCCATACGGTAATCGAAATGCGGCAACCAACCTCACGCGAAATCGCGCTTATCCAAAAGCTGCTGGAGGCCGGATACGCCAAAGGGCTGCCTCAGGTTTCTGAATGGGAGTTTGCTGAGATTCAACCGATGAACAATGATGACACCATTTTGCGGTTTCGGGTGTCCCCAGGGAACCGCACGCTCCCGGGTACTGCGGAAAATTACATCTACGTGCCAGTTGAAGCCAGTGCCCTCGATGACGATGGTTGCATTATTCACGTACTTTTGCACTTGCGAGGGGGAAAGCTTTATGAGCTTGAATACCTGCGGGAGCGACCAGGACCTATACGACAGTGGCCCCGCGCCGAAGATCTGTTCAATTTTCTCGTCCAGAACTGAGTAAGTTTGAAACCGTCATATTCCCATTGAGAACGACAGTGTCCACAGGTCGCGTACATAAGTTCAAAGCCGGGCAGTTACGGCAGTTACGGTGACAGTCCACTTAACGCTGCGCCGTCAATCGTCGTTAATGAAGGATCGGTCAGCACGATAGAACCATGCCAAAGGTGCCCGCCTTCATTCTGTCCGGCACGCCACTCACATCAAGGCCTTACAGCCGATCGTCGCCGCGCTTGCGCGCGGATAGGCAAAATGCCGCGTGGTGGCTTGCGACGGGATGTCGGCCGGCCGATGAAGTGTTTGGCCCATCTCCTTCATAGGCGATAATCACCCGATGGAATTCGGCATCAATTTCTTTCCGACCCATGACCCGAGCAAGATCGGGGCGTCCCGCTAC
>Ga0335078_10011121_pt1 | contig 13343 bp, 19 predicted proteins | sample Lox_Sample_32_FD_206711 | JGI IMG/M metagenome (GOLD analysis project Ga0335078, IMG submission 206711) | Soil microbial communities from Loxahatchee National Wildlife Refuge, Florida, United States - Lox_Sample_3.2 | ecosystem: Environmental > Terrestrial > Soil > Wetlands | place: USA...
TAAGCGTCAGTGCCATCGGAGCGCGTCAGCCGGAAGGGCATGTATGTACGGGTGGTCTACGCACCAAAGGAGCGGAGCATCAAGTGCTATTCGGGGCCGACCATGCCACCGTGTCGCTGAAATTCTGCGTTTCCGAGGGCCGTCTCGCGCTGTGTGAGGGCGGCCAATCATTCGATGCCCTGGGGGCGGCAAGTCGGATCATCGAACCCCTCGCCAGAGCGCTGAGCGGACGGAAGGCCTGAAACCGTTTGACGACGCGGCCCCAAACCTCCAGCCGAACAGATTTCAATCGTCACCACGCGGTGCGACCCGCAACGCGAACCCTCTGACCGGGGTTGTGAAGCCGTTAGTTTGTCCGGTTTGTGCCCTTTTGGATCCACCCCGACTCGCGGCGGGGCTGCACCCACGATTTGCGGCGGTTCACCCGAAGGTCGGAATCTTCTCGAGGCCATGAAGAAAGCCGCGACCTGCGGCTACCATCCCGCGGCGATTGCCGGTGCGCACCGCGCCTAGCACAGCGTAGCATGACCGCCATGAAGTCCCCACGGACGCCGGTGAGCCAGCCGTGACCTCGCTAGCGCACCGGCATGTGATTTTCGATCCGCGTTAATTTATGCCTCAGGGCAGGTCATCGGGCGGCGCAGGGTAGGCATACTTCGGGTCAGGCCCGGCTGCACCCTCACGGGCAACGTGCCTTTCCGTCCCTGGTGCAGCAGCTCGAAGCCGCACGCCGTTGCTTGGGTCTGCCTGACGCTTTCAGGCAACGAGTTTGGTTCGGCTAATCGGCCGATTGCCAATCATGGATAGGATGCGGCTGTTCAGCCGTCGGTGCGCGGGCCGCCTGACGTGCTGGCGCTCAGGAACGCCACTTGCCCAAGTCGGAAAACCCGCCGCGAAGACCAATAACCTTGGCCAAAGCAGGAACGTCGGCACCTCGCCCCTTGTCGGTCCTCTGCCACATACCGGCCAGGTCCGCGCTGTGGAGCATGGCTCGGGCGCACTCAGGGCAGACATGCCACCGTTCATCCGGGTTCTCCGTCCTGCACAACTCCTGATCGGACTTTCGCTCCCCGCACATCACACATATGCTGCTCATGTACAGGCCCCCCTTGAGCCTTCCCAACTGTGCGCGAGGCTATCAGAGCATTTATTGCCGAGATAGATCAATAACCCGTTCTACATTATATCATGGTATACTCAGCTGTTGGCAAGAACTGCGCTTGGTCCAAATTCCCTCCGCTCGACGCTCATGGCGCGGATTCTCCTCCAACAACGCAAGGTCATGGGAAGTCCATTGTTCGATAGGGCCGCAAACTCGGGAGGGAACGGGATGCCGATGATTGGCCAAAGGATCCGACAGCTTCGCGTGCAGAAGGGCCTTTCGCAGGGCGACGTCGAGAAAGCCTCCGGTCTGGTCCGGTGCTACGTCTCGCGTGTCGAGAATGGGTACATCGTGCCTTCGCTCGAAACCCTGGAGCGCTTTGCCGGGGCCCTGGGCGTTCCGTTCCATGAGTTGTTCCGCGACGGCAAGCTCGACCGTGCGCCGCGCCATGTGCCGGGCCACACTCGTGAAGGATCGTACGACGGGGTCACGCATTTCGAAGCCGAAGACTCCATCCTTCGGAAACTGAGGCGGGTGGCTGGAAAACTGACGGAGGCCGACCGCGTCCTTATCGTCGAGTTTGCGCGTAAGCTCTCTTCTCTGGCCAGAAAAGGGACCCGGCGAGGCGGGGGCCGGAGGCAACCAAGACCCGCACACCCACCGCGAGCGGATTCTGTGTAGCTCCGATCCGGTTGGGAACGACCCCTGGCGCCGCGGTCAAAATGTTGAGCTCAACATTTATTGACGAGCTGGGCTATCTGGCGCTCGACCAGGAGACCTCGAACCTTTTCTACCAGGTCATATCCATCCGTCACGCCCGCCAGCGGAGTACCTTGATTACGACCAACACTGTGTTCTCCGAATGGGGCACTATTCTCCACAACACCACCATCGCCGCGGCCATCGTCGATCGGCTGGTGGAAAACTCCGAGATTTTTCTCTTGGGTGGGGAGAGCCTGCGCAAAGCTCAGAAGAATCCGCCGCCTCCGCCTGCTTGATCGGCGGGTCTTCTCAGGCGCCGCTCTGTGCGATAGCCCATCACTGGAGGAGTCCGGCGGGCAAACCCCTCAACGGCGCTGCCGACGGGATGGGGGTCAAACCGCCCTCGAGCAAATCGGGGGCAAGCCCCCCTCTCACGGCCATGTTCAACTTCAGCGCCAATCATCTCTGCTTGCTCTCGCGGAAGGAGTACCGGTCGTGCGCAGTGTTGTTGCTGCTGGACCGCGACACTCAGCGCGTTTATCGGCTGCACGACTTCACGAAAGCCCAGCACCTCGTGCCGGACCAGGCCTACTGTGTGGCAGGCAAAGTCAACAGCGCCGATAAGCCCTACCTGGTGATTGAATCGGTTCGGCCCGACACCAAACACGCCCGGCCCTCTACCGCTCCGGATCCGGCTGACGGCGCGGAGGTCACGCGATGGCTTGGAGCAAATCGCTTGAGCCAATTCGTCCGGCAGGCTGCATCGCTCCAACCCGCAGCCGTGCGCCCGTGTGCTCGTCCCTCCCAATTCACATCCGCTGACGTCGTTCAAACCGGCAGAACTGATGTCCTTCTACACCGGCGCGCACACCGAAAACACCCTCCACCGCTTCCAAGACCGACTCACCCGGCTGACGAATGGCTTTTCAAAGAAGGTCGAGCATCACGCCTGCCAAGTGGCACTTCATTTCATGCACTGTAATTTCGGGCGGATTCACAAGATGCTGAGGATGACGCCTGCGATGGAGGCGGGTGTAACCGACCCACTATGGGCGATTCAGGATATCGTGAACGTGATGCCCGCTCCAGTAGCCAAGAAAACGCGGCCCGAACAGAAAGAAAGCGCGATGAAAAACAGCATGACGCTTCACGATTGGGCTTGGTTTAGCGGCATCATGGCCGCAGGACTGGCCTTCCTCTATTGGGTAGCAAAGAAGACGACTCCACCAGAGGTGCAGTGGAAGAAGCCGCCGATCTGGCAGATCATTGTGCTGCTGTCCCTGGTGGGATTCATCATCTACCTGGTCGTCGGGCCGCACCGAATTTCAAACTGAGATACTACCAAAGAGAGCCAGCTGTTGACTTGTCATCGGGGTTGACACAGGATGAGCGGAGGGGGTGAAGCGGAGGGTGGCGACCGCCAGAGGCGGAGAGCATGGAACTCCTCGAGCTATTCCTGGCAGGCTTCGCGTTGGGTCTTGCCGTCTGTTGGGTATACATCCGCTCGCTCAAGGCAGCCCTGAAAACTTGCGAAGCCTATTTATTCACGAGCGGATTGACTCGCAGTTCAAGGAGGCGAGCGCCCAGAACACCGCCAGCGACCGCCGCTAGCGATTCCGGGAGCCCCCGGCTCTGCCGGGGTGGCAGTAGAAGTTTGACAAGTCCGGGAGCCCATCGCCGAAACTCCTTATTATAACGTGAGCCGCCAAGGCACACGAAAAGGAGATCGACGATGGGCGAAGAGGCTAGCCTAGCCTAGACCAGACGAAATGGGAGGGCAAACACCATGTGGTGTTTATCCCCAAGTGCCGAGGGAAGACTTCTGTACAAAGAGCTGAGACGGTATCTGGGGGAGGTCTTCCGGCGTTTGGCCGAGCAGAAAGAGAGCCGAATCGAAGAAGGCACCTGATGCCCGACCATGCGCACATGATGATCTCGATTCCGCCCAAGTACGCCGTGTCGCAGGTCATCGAGTACATCAAGGGAAAGAGCGCGATCCATCTGGCGCGGGTCTACGGAGAGAGGAAGAGGAATTTCGTGGGCAACACTCTTGGGCGCGAGGATTCTTCGTGTCCACGGTGGGGAGAGATGACACCTTCGTGCGCGCGTATATCCGGAACCAGGAGCAAGAGAAAAAGCGATTGGATCAAATGGGGCTTTGGTAGCGGCCACCGTCGGGTGGCTCCGGAAAGGCGGGGTCGCGTTAGCAACCCCAATAGCCGCTTTGAGCGGCTCACAAATCAAAGCCCCCGGCTTTGTCGGGGGGATAAGTTACTGCGACGGCTTACCAGGTTCCGTGCGAAGTCAAGCAGGAACGCTCGATCCGAATCGATCATGTGGGCGATCAGGTCTCTCAGCTGCAGCAAATAGCGTGCGTCGGTTCCCGAAGCCCCGGTTTCCATGGCCAGCTCTTCGAGTGACGGGCGGGGCGTGAGTTGCGGTTTGGGCGGGGCACCGCCGTCCACGCAGAACAGCTGGTAGAGGGGAACATTGAGGGCCTCTGAAAAGCGCTCCAGGGTTTCGAGCGAGGGAATCGTGTGCCCGTGCTCTACTCGGGAGATATAACAACGGAGCAGGCCCGTCGCCTTCTCAACGTCGCCTTGCGACAAGCCCTTCTGCTCTCTTAGCGTCCGCAGTCGCTCACCGATGATCATGATCGTCCACCTCTTGTTCCCAGGCGCTCGAACCGGGGTACGCCTATAGTCGCAATGTCATTGGCCATAGAATAATCCAGCGCTACAACTGATACGCGTGAGCGGGATCACTGTTGCGAGTGATATTCTCACGAGCCACATTCTGGGGGCCGAGGCGCTCTTTCCAGGACCAAAAATGACTTGCCAGGCGCCTCGCGGCTCTAGGGATCGTTTCCTGTCCGTGACGGCGGTCACACGTCCGTCGTGAGTACCAGCATTGGCGTCGCCGGAACCGACAATTAACATCGTTTAGATAACGGTTGAGTTACTTTACCAGAGTTCTTATGGCAACACGGTTTGACAGGAGAAGAACGACCATGAACGACTCGGCAAGGCTCCTAACGTGCCGCAACGTCGGCAGGCTAGTGTGCTACCGGTGCTCACATTGCAATCAACTTTTCATCACGCCGGAGGACGTCCCGGAAAAGGAGGGGAGAGCGGAAGTGGTTGCTGCCTTCGAGGCGCATGTCGCGGCGATGCACTCTCGCAAGGCTGCTCGCTCAGCCGCGGCTTGAATATCGGTTCCAGACATCCCTGAACCGTGCTCTACGGAGTGACAGCCGGCGTACGCGGCGCATTGCCGGATATAGCGGTAGTAGGCGCTCTCCGAGATGGGCAGCATGCGCCGATGGCGCTTACCACGCTGCCAGGGCTTGTTGGGGGTGAGGGCTTCCTCGCTGGTGTCGATCACACGGGGGTAACCTGAGAAGCATCGGAGAACGGTATCATGACTAACGTTGAGCCTTTCAGCGACCACGGTCACGCTCATGTACCGGTCGCCAGGTAGCTCCGGTGTGTGGTCCGGCCTTAACCCTTGAGGCGTAGGCGGCGATTCCCAAACGTTGTCGGTGGCCTTGCCGCCAGATTGGAATGCGGCTGCAACTTGCTGGTCAGCGTTCCCGGGAGTCATTCGGGGTTGCGGTCTCAGCTCGGTCATTGGGTCGCACTCGCTTGCTCTGACGGCATACCGTGCCTGCGCCCTAAAAACCTCTCCAGGCAATTCCTACCGCACTCCCCGTGATAGGCCCAACACCGCCCGCGCGGTTGCGATCGGAGCTCTCGGGAGCCGCCGTCCTTGCGCTCCAGCCAACGCGTGAAACCGCGCCGTCAAGACACAGTGTTCCACCAGCGTGCTCGTGACTGCCACCTTAACCTGAGCCCGTCCATCTGGCAGGTGAAGCATTACTGTCCTTGAGGTAAGCCGCTGCTTCGACCACCAAGGCGCGCTTTGGCGCGACGACGGAACCACTTGGGTAACCGCCTTTTGAGACGGCCCCACTCACGAATCTGAGCCACCCGCTTCGCGGGCGTCTGACTCGCAGATGGGGTCGCGCTTATGAATGCGGGTCCCGGCGTCCCAGTGCTCGATGATATTGAGGACACACCACCGAATTAACGTCCGAACGAGAGCCGCAGTAAGAACAGACTCACGGGTTCTGGCTGACCTCGTCAAGTACGATTCGCAGAATGGCGCCGATCATGACCAGTACGCCAAGCCAGAGATCGGAAGCGATTATTCCCAGGGATCGTGCTGCATTGAAGTGATACCGATCACGTTGTCGTCCGGCTTCCGTATTGGACTCGGGAGGCGGTATGACCCCCAAGTACGCCGCTTGAGCTGCTGATTCGACGGTGTGGTCAAAAGCAGCCCGGCGCGAACATACGGCCTTCGGCAGTTCAATGGCAAGATCCCCAAAATTGGCGTGCCATAGCGACGCCTCCGAAGTGTCGCGGCACACCAATGGCACACTCCGTATGGCTATTTAGCTAGTCTAGTGAAGGCCGGGCTCTGTTCGATTCACGATGAAGTCCAGATTGGAGATGACGACCGGTCCGCCCCCTAAACGGACGGGACGCGTAATCGGCACGCCTGAATCTTCCACCGAGATCGTAAATGAGCCGGCCGGAAGTCCACGAAAGACGTATCGACCGACGCGGTCCGTTTTCGTGACCAGCGAAAGCTCCGGTATCGTCACGTTGACTTCGGGCGCGGGAACAGCCTCGAGCTCCGATTGGTTATACCTCTTCACGACACCCGAAACGCTTCGTAACGCCCTCACGTCGAAAGTAATCGATGACGGTGCGCTCGGCTTGACCAAGACGGATTGAGGTGCAAGGCCGAGCAGATCGTATCCGGCAGGGTAGGAATCGGGCACGGTTGAAAGCGAATACTGTCCTTCGCGAAGACCCTCAAACGTAAATTTGCCGCCCGCCGCAGTTTGAGTCTGACGCGAGCCGGCCGGGCCGTGCAATTCCACGAGCACTGCGGAGATGCCTTGGCCAGCATCATTGACCACATAGCCGAACAGACGGCCGGGGATGAAATTCACTCCGAAATTGACCGTGCTGTCGATTCCGGCGGTGGCGGGTGAGTCTGTGGTGAAGAAAAATGGCTTCGTGGTCTGGAACTTCGCCTCCACGTGATGGACCCCGTAAGGCACGTGGTCAAATTCGTAGCTGCCGTCAGGAGCAGTCCGCGTGGAGCGCACATTGTCCAGGACCACTTCCACTCTGGCGATTCCAGGCTCCCGGCCGGAATAGCGTCCGCTCGAAGTGTCATCTTGAAAGACGTGCCCCACAATGTCTCCGTGCCGGCCGGGCAAAAGGAAGGCGGGCGTGGAGAAGAACCGGTGACGAAGGGAGATTTCGAAAATGGGCGTCAGGGTTGAGGTCCGCGCCGCGATCGTCTGGTACAGGCCGGCGAAGGCGGTCAGGTCATTGGATGGCGTCAGTTGGCGTGTGTAGCTCACTGAAAGAGAGTGGAAGCGTACGCTACCCGCAATTAACTGTGTCTCACTGTTCATCACATTTAGATCGATCCGTTGCGGGTGCGATCCCCGGATGGTCCAACCCGCAGTCAGACCGAGGTCGTTGCGCGCCGGCGCCAGTCTGAGTTGGAGTCCGCTCGCAAGGCCCAGGGTAGTGAACAGGGAGGCGTCTCCCAGAAACTGCAGCAGTTGCTCCGGATCCGTGATCACGATGCCCAGGCGTTGCAGCGCGTCTTGCAGCCCTGGAACGGCGCTGTAGAGAGCCTGGACGGTCGGAATCTGAACATCGTGGCGGGCGTAAGCGTTGAGATGAAAGGTAGCGAATGAACCTCCCAGAGTCGCTCCGTAACCGTTCGCCACGCGACCCGAGAAATCGAGCGCAGGTTGATAAAGAGCTCCGGCGCTAAAATGGCGCGAGGAAAAATCAATCCCTGCTGGCAGGGTAAGAGTCTGAAGGTCGAAAGGGGCTGGAGACCCGGACTTGAAGCTGGAAAGCACAGAACCCCCGTTCACCCTGAAGTGACGGCTGAGCTGGAAGGTCAGATTAGCTGAGCTGACTAGCGTGTTCTGCCGGAATCGAGTCAATTCGTAGTTGGCGTGGTCAAAACTCGCAGTACCGCTGAGCCTTTCGTTCCAGGCGCGGGAGTATTGAAGATCAGCGAAGAAGCCGTGCTGATTGTTAAGGGCGAGCGAGGCGAAGTCGCGTGGGAGGTAGTGGAAACTGGCGGCGAAGGCCTGTTTGAGGTCGTCGAAGTTTACGCGCCCCGCAACCCCAACTCCGCGACTCAGGCCGATCTCCCCTAACACGTTGAAATGTCGGCTCGGCTTGTATTCATAAACCAGCGAGCCGGAAAGGCCGTTTCTGGAGATCAGGGTCTCTGGTGCGGGATTCTGAAAGTAGTAGAGGTTGGCCGCCACATAAGCGCTTGGCGAAAGCTTGAACAAGCGGGTGATGCCCGCGGCGTATTCCGGGTCTGTGGCCAGAAAGATGTCTTGGAATGTGGCGATGGACGCGAACCCGGCGTGAAAAACCCAAGGTCCCTGTTGCAGGTGAAAGCCGCGCACCAGCGGGCCGTCGACGGTCAAGGGCGAATTGCTGACGGTTGTGTCCCCAACCGTGAGGTCTCGCCTGGGAGTGCCAATTTCATAGGAGAAAAGTGGGAACTGCACCGCGCTGCCACTGGAAGTTGACAGGTAGTTGGCGCCGATCAGCTGGAATCGTTTGAACGCGTCGCCTTCCCGCTGTAGGAATTCCAGACCATTGACGATCTGGCCGGGATTCGAGTTATATCGCACATCGTAGCTCCCGGTCTCACCCACGTTTCCGGCCGGCGCCGAGGGTATGAGCCCCGGCGGAGGAGCGGCAGGGCTGGCAACGACAAGGACTCGAATGCTCGTCGTCCCTCCGGGCACGACCACGACTACCGAAGTGACGCCCACTCCCTTGCCCAGGAGCTCGACCGTCCCGTTCTCCGCGCAAGCCTCAGCGATGCTCGAGTTCAGCGAGTAGGCCGCAGTCGCGTTTGCGACTTGAAGATTCCGCGTGGTCTTGAGAGGGAGGGAGACCGAGGACTGGCCCAACGCCGTCGCCGCAAACAGCAGCCAGACACGCAAGAGCCGCGAGAACCGTCTCATGGGACGTCGAAGGTCGTGGCGTTTGTCATGTCCCTGCCCTCGTACTGGAATGAGCAGAGGACCTTGTAAGTGCCGGCTGGCAGTTCGTTCGGGCATTCCGCGTCGAACTCCAGCCGCTCTCCCGGCAGCAGGCGTTGGGGCAGTGAGAATGATATTTTGGCCACCAGCTTGCCGCTCGAATTCAAGAAGGCGGCGACGCCCTCTGGAATCACCGGCTCGGCTCCCGAATTCCGAAGCCATTCCGAGACGGTGAGATTCGAGCTCGCGCTGCCGGCATTCACGCGCGCCGGCTCAGCCTCGAGTCTGGCGTCGTTGGTGAGATTGAAGGTGATGAGGGTTCCCACACACGTCAAGCTTTATCAACCACTTACAGGCGCCTGATCAAGGCGTCGAGCAGCGGTCAACCGTCCTGTGCGAGCCTCTCCCGAACTATGAATCATTCAGGAAGACTCCGCAGTCTGCCGATACAGAGGCAGAGGCCAGAAATCCAAGGAGCCTGTGGGTCTGAGCAGGCACACCGGACATGAAGGTCTTAAGCAAGTCCATGGCCATAGGTACTTCGTGAGATCGTCCCGTAACGCTCTCAGGCTGCTTGTAGCCGTTGTCCCGACCCACTTCCTCTGGGCCCATCCGGCCTCGCCAAAACGCAGCGCCTCGGGGAGTCTTGGGGTTACGGCTACGATTCAGCCTTCAGTAGAACTCACCGTCCGCACCGCCGCAGGACGGGTCCTCACGGCCACGGGAAACCTGGAGGCTTCTGTCATCCTGACGTTGGGCGCCGAAAGGCAGGTGACAACCGCAGGAAGAGATCCGATTCGGTTCACGACTCGCCTGCGGACCGCAAACGTAGGACCGGCCGAAGGGTACCAGCTGGGGGCCATCTTGCTTGCCAAAGATAATCAGGTGGTCGAGGTCGACGGGGTCTCACTGCACGGAGGGATGCAGGCGAACATCACCTCCGGCGGGATTGCTGCCTTTAACCGGGAAAATCCTGCATTCGGCCCGAATTGTCTCCAGTTCAAGCGCCGACTCGGCGGCTGGCCCGCCCTCATTGGTCCTCACGGCGCGCGTCGTGGGCCCTCAGGTCAGCTGCAATCAGTCAAGGCCAGCCAGTCCCAGTCGCGGTAGGGACGACAATCGCTGATCGCCCCCACAGGTCCTCCACGCGCTCTTAAGGATCTACAGCTCTTACCGCACGTTGTCCAAAAAAATTGTAACCTCCGAGATCCGAGCGTGTTCAAAACCGAGGACTTGGATTGATCCAATTAGGGAAGGGTCAAAGCTCGGGACCTATCATTCCGGCGCCTACGATTCTGTTTACTCATGAGAGCGGCCTCCTTCACCGCTTCCATGAGTTTTACAACCAGGGCTGACGAGGGCCGCACGCGCGGCCAGCCCATGAAGGCCGGCGAGCTGGGCGAGCTGCTGGAGGGTTGACGCGTCTGCCCGGCAAGGGTACCCGCTGCCACAATTGTGAACTCAGCATGGTCGCAGCTTCCTTATGGCGACAATTCGGCGCTGATGCTCCGATGTAGATAGATGCGCGCCTTCTGCCACATCCGCTGAACGGTGCGTTCTGACACGCCTCGCAGGACTGCGACCTCGGCAAATGAGAAGCTGCAGAAGAGTTTCAGGTCGACCACTTCGGCCAGCGCGGGTTCGGCTTTGGCTAGCTCGTCCAGCGCCTCGCCGATGCGCGCGAGTCCCTGGCCGTCGGCGGCATTTTCCTCGATACCGGGACCGATAGAAGTGAGCTCAAACTGGCCGCCGCGATTCTGAGCAAGCCGATTGCGCGCGTGATCGATAATCAACCCCCGCATCACACGCGCGGCGTAACCCATAAATCGTGCCTCATCAGGAAACGAGGTGCCGCCAGCGCACCGCCATGTCGAGGTAGGCCTGGTGCAAAAGCGCTGTTGCGCTGATGCTCACAGGAAAGCCGTGGCGAGTCAACTCGCGCTTAGCAAGCTTATGCAGCTCAGCATAGAGCGCGTCAAAGAGCTGGGCAGGAGCGGAATCGTCGCCTCGCCCGCAGCCTCAATCAGCAATGAGACCGCCCCGCCCAAGCTCACATCCCCAGTAAGGTCGCAGTCCGTTGGCCAAGTCTGTCACAGCCCCGCGGATGGGTCAATGCTCGGGCAATGCCTACGGCAAGGATTTACTTACAACGACTCCCTTGACGATGCAGTCGCCTTGTCAGGAACTGGCCGCTGTTGTTACGCTTTCCGCGCCTACTGAGGCGTCAAAGGCCGGGCCCTCTCAGACCGACGCTTTTCGCTTTCCCTTCCTATCGAGCCGCGGACAGCCATCCAGGAACTGCACCGGCGTAGGGTACAGGGCGCATAACGGGCAGCGGCACAGAATCAGGAAAACCGGAAATGGCGCTTGCCCTGCGGAATGAACAGATGCAGGTGCAGCACTCCTCCGTGATCTGGGCCGAATTCCATGCGGACGTACCTTACGGTGACCCGCCCCTCCTGGGGCGTCTCCTCAACCACCGCGCGCAGATTGTCGGGCCGGGGAGGCATTTTGCCGTAGACCCGAAACTCCATCTGGGAGCGGATCCACTTGGCCGTGGTCGGCCTGCTGACCGGGTATCTCTTCTGGTGCAGGCGAGCGGACCTGCCACCAGCGGTCGAGAGTGGCCGGGCGCCCGTCTCCGGCGGCTTGGAGACGAATGGCCGTGCCCCGTCCGCCGAGGTGGCCTGACCGGAGAAGAGCTAAATCTCCATCTACCCGAGTGCAGAGCCGCCGCCCTTTTCACCGCCCTCAGTTCAACAAGCATTCCTGCAAGAACAGAAATCCTGGGTCGCCCCTTCTGATAGCCGGGCGGTAGGTTAAGACGCACGGGCGGCCCTCTGGCTCCGCGCTCTCCTGCAAGCCAGCGCATCACTTGCCCGCACTGTCAAAGGCGTCGGAAACCGTCGTCCTCTGGTCTCCCAATCACCGGTAGGCCGAGATACAAGTCGCGGACGCATCTTGCCGATATTTCCCTTGGGGCCCGCCGGGGTTGCCAACTTAGGCGCGTCAACGGAACGCCTCAGGTCCAATCGGGAGGATTAGCAGATGAAGACACGCATGTTGGCCGCGCTCGCGCTGGCGTCGTCGAAGGCCAAGGATAACTGAGAAAGGAAAGGGCGCAAATAATCCGTCGCCCGATGGAGAGAAGGAAGCCTTGAAGGAGTGTGCGTATTGCGGAGTTATAAGAGCTTCGGAGATTTCGTGTTCTGGAATCAGGGAAAGTTCTGGTTGGCTGCATTTGCTGCAATGGGCTTCGTATGCTGGGTCATTGACGCAGCCAAGCTCGTGGAATCGCTCTGCGGGAGGGTGTTCGGTGGGTTCTTGCTGCTTCTGGTCGTGGTCGTGACGTATGCATCGGACCAATCTGCCCAGCGCAGCGCGTCTAAGGACTTCAAGGAGACATACACCGAAGCCGCTAGTCTCAGCCGTCGAGTCAGTCGACCTGGTATCCCACGCACGGACGCAGAGCGGCTCCTCGGAATCAGCCGGAGAGATTCCCCAGAGCGTATCAAGCAGGCGTTCTGGCGGGCGGCCAAGAGGTGCCACCCTGATTTCGCTCCGAGAAATCACATGTCAGTAGAGGCTGCAACCAAGGAATTCCAGAGGCTGCAAGCAGCGTATAAATCCCTCAGAGCGTAGCCCGGTTAGTCGGTTATCAGGACGAAGCGAAGCAGGGTTGGCGGCGTGACTGAGGTTCCTTGTCCGGCGTAATGTTAGCCCCTCATGGCTAACATCAGCCATGGTAGCGTATTGCGGGCCAGGCCGATCACCATTCCGGGCTGGTTCCGATCACCATTCCGAAACCGTTCCGGTGAAGCCGATCACCGTTCCGATCAAGCCGATCAGGTCAGAGCGGGTGCAAACAGCCAGACTGCAACTTAGGAACATCCAGGCCCGGCCAAGAGACACCGGCCGGAATGCCGACGTGAAAGGAAGGGAGGTCAACCTCCTGCGCCCCGGCAGACTGGCGCAGCCGAGCAAGGCTGGGCCTTCACTTCACGTTTGGCTTCGTCGCAGTATTAAGTAACACCGTGCCCTCATCATCCTCGAGGAGGACGGAAGGCGTGATGGTATGGCATTGATGGCCCCCTGAAGGTACGCTTCCACTGCGACAATCGTGCCTGTCACTCCTGCTGTCGGTCGACGGTGGCGAGCTTGGACGGTCGGCCCCCGGCGCAGACTTCAGCGCCTCCGCTCGGCGTTGCTCCAACTGTTGAACCCAGCGGTTTATCGACTGGCGGTGCACTCCGACAAGGCGCGCCACTTTGGGCGCGGGCACGCCGCGGTTGAGCCGCCACGCCGCCTTCCCACATTCCGATACCGACAGCTGTTGCGAGCCGGATCTGAAGGGCTTGGGGAGAACAAGACCCCTCGTCAGCAATATTCTGTGGGTTGATTCCGGCTCGGGGAGGCGGCCAAGCG
>Ga0335078_10011122_pt1 | contig 13343 bp, 9 predicted proteins | sample Lox_Sample_32_FD_206711 | JGI IMG/M metagenome (GOLD analysis project Ga0335078, IMG submission 206711) | Soil microbial communities from Loxahatchee National Wildlife Refuge, Florida, United States - Lox_Sample_3.2 | ecosystem: Environmental > Terrestrial > Soil > Wetlands | place: USA: Florida...
CCCGCTAGTAACTCATCTAATGCTGTTTCCAGCTTGGTCGGTTCTGACATTCGTTCTCCTATTCTCTCGGAGAACGCCTCTTACACAAAATGTTTTATACCCTCTATCGCATCCGTCCCCAGCAACTAAAGTGACCAACCCACCCGCCCCATCCTCTCCCAACAATCAATCGCTTCCAGCGGTTGGCCCCGCCCCCGCTCCCGCCCCCATGCTATCCCCAAATCGAGGAACACACATGTCAGCCCTTGCATCCGCCCCCCTCGACCGCGCGGCCATCAACCGCGCCAACTCCCAGCACTCCACCGGTCCTCGCACCGACCCCGGCAAACAGCGCTCCTCCCGCAACGCCCTCCGCCACGGCCTCACCGCCGCCTCCCCCGTCCTCCCCTCAGAGGACCGCGCCGCCTACGATTCCCACCGCCGCCAATTCTTCGACGAATATCAGCCGGCCACTCCCACCGAATCCCAACTCGTCCAGGAGCTCGCCGACACCTCCTGGCGCCTAAACCGCATCCCGCTCCTCGAAGCCCGCCTCATCTCAGGCGAGGACTCGCTCGCCATCCTCGACGCCCACCGCCTCCTCTCCAACCTCGGCATCCAGGCCCATCGCCTCTCCCGCCAGTTCCAAAAAACGCTGGCCACCCTGCGCGACCTCCAAGCCGACCGCCGCCACCACGAGCAACGCCAGCTCAAAGACGCCGCCGCCCTCCTCGAACTCCACAAACACAAAGGGATTCCCTGGCACCCCTCCGACCATGGCTTTGTTTTTTCAAAGGAAGAAGTCGAGCGCCACTCCGAGCTCCTCATGCGTCAGAACGAAGCTCGCCACATTGCTTATTGCTGCTTCGAACTCCCGCCGCAGCTCCAACCAGCGCTAGCCCGCGCCGCAGGCGGGTCAAACTGACGCGCGCAGTTCTTGGTAGATGGAAAACGCCTGCCGGCCAAAACGCCCACGACGTACCGCTCGGTCGCCTCACCATGCGCTCGCGCCCGAGATGCCGCTTAAGAAACGCACCATTTGATCGTTGCCACCTTCACCGCGTCATTCAGAACCAGGCACGCGACCATGGCATAAACAAATACCGCCAGCGTCTGCCACCAAGGCAGCGGCATCAGTCCCGGCAGCCCCACCAATGTCAGGATGGTGCCAGTAATGGCATCCGCGGAGAGGGCCAACAGGAAGGTCTTACTTGGCAGGGTCGCCCAGAACCGGCGGCGCTCGCGAGCGGACACGACGGAGAATACGGCAAAGTAGAGCAGCATCAAAAAGCTGAAGGTGTAGAGCGCATTGTTGTTGCTTGACAGGCCGAATTTCGTCCAGCCGATCCATAGTAGGAAGAGTGTTTCAGCAACCATCGCGACACCAAGCACCGCAGAGACAACAACGAAACCTCCGATGTTCCATGTCTCGGGCTTCTTCGATGGCCGGACACGATCGGTGGCGAGGGAGATTTTTGCGAAGTCGGTTAGGAATACCAGCAGCAGCATTGCGAAGGCGGAGACAACGAACTTGCCCGTCACCACAAAAGCGATCGCCACGAAAGCCGCCTTCAAGATTGTCCGGCTGATTTTGTTAATGATCCAGGTCAGAATGCGTTGGTAAATTGTCCGCCCTTGCTCCACCAAAGTAACGATGTTCGTCAACCCCGGCTCGGTCAGGACAACGCTCGCCGCTCCCTTGGCCACGTCCGTCGCTGTACTGACCGCGATGCCGACTTCAGCCTGGCGAAGGGCGGGAGCATCATTGACGCCATCCCCGGTCATTCCGGTTATGTGCCCGGCGGCCTGCAAATGTTGTACGACGATGTACTTGTCCTCCGGGTACACTTCGGCAAAACCATCCGCGCTCCCCAACAAGTCAACAGACTGGTTGCCCGCCACGGCGCTCACCGCTCTGAGGTCAGCCACCCTCCGGATGTTGGGCAACCCGACTTTCTGGCCGATCTCGAGCGCCACCGGCAAGGCATCGCCGGTGAGCATTTTTACCGGAACGCCGAGATCGAGGAGTGTGGCGATGAGCTGCTTGGCGTCCGGCCGAGGCGGGTCATTCAACGACACCAGTCCAACCAGGACCGGGGTGCCCGTCTCGGGCCCCCGAGCTACCGCCAGCGTGCGGTAGCCCTTCGCGGCCGCCGCGCCCGCGCGCGCCTCCAGCGCCTCGATTTCCGGGGGCTTGAGTCCGCAGGCTTCGGCGACTGTGCGCACTGCGCCCTTCATCACGCGCAACCGTTGTCCGTTCTGTTCGACGACAGCTTCCGTCCGCCGGGTTTTCGCATCAAAAGGAGCGAAGGAGGCGAGTGTGACTGCCGGAAGGCCGTCGAATACGTGATGCGCTTTCGCCGCGGCTAGGAACGCCTGGTCAATCGGGTCCTGGTTGGCTTCCTGGGATGCCAGCGCGCCGGCCAACAGCACGTCGGCGTCTTTCGCTTCCGCCAAAGGAGTCACGCCGGTAACGGCGACCTGGTTCATCGTGATTGTGCCCGTTTTGTCCACGCAGAGAACGTCCATCGTCGCGGCATCCTCAGCCGCGCTAAGGCGGGTGACCAGAACGCCGCGCCGGGCCAACTCCTTCGATCCGAGAGCCATGCTAACCGTGAACATGACCGGGAGAGCCACCGGCACCGCGCTCATCAGCAGGACCAGCATGAGCGGAATCATTTCGATGAGCGGCGCGCCACGAATCAGCGACAGCACGATTACCACGCATAGCAGCGCGCCAACGATGACGAAGAGCCAGCGGACAACCTTGGCCACGACCGCTTCGATGTGAAGTTTCGGACGTGCCTCCTGCACAAGTTGCGTGGTGCGGCCAAAGTAGGTCTTTGCGCCGGTCAGCAGCACCACGCCGTTGCCTTCGCCCCGCCGCGCGACAGACCCCGATGAGAGCACTTGGCCCGGCACCTTGTCCACGTCTTCCGATTCGCCGGTCAGCGCTGACTGGTCCACGCTCAACGCCCCCGTGAGGAGTTTCACGTCCGCCGGAATGATGTCGCCGGTTCGCACCCGAACGATGTCGCCGGGGACCAGCTCGCGGGCAGGAATGACCTGCCATGTCGAATCGCGGCGGACGCGCGCGCTGACCTGCAACCGTTGCCGTAGCGCTTCGACGACGCCGGCGGCGCGCTGCTCCTGCATAAAACTCAATACAGCATTGACAATCAGCAGCCCTCCCACCACAGCGAGGTCAGAGTAGTGCCCGAGCACCGCGGAAAGAATCACGATCAGTTCGAGCATCCACGCCGAGATCCCCCAAAATTTCTCGAGGAATTTGAGGACCGGGTGCCGTTTCTTTTCCGCAACTTCGTTGTAGCCATGCTCCTTCCGGCGGACATCTACTTCCGCGCGGGTAAGTCCGGTGTCCGGATTCACGTGCAGCGCTGCCAGCGTGTCGGGAAGCGAGGCAGCCGCCAGGTCCAGCGCCTTGGCGCTTGCTGGCTGCCGGGACACTGGATTCGCCGCGGATTTATTGGGGCTCATTCCCGGCAGTGACCACCCTCTCTGCCGGTTGTGCGGCTAACGCAGGTTGGACACATTGCCTGGGTAGCCACTTCTAGCACGCATAGCGACACAGGCTTTGCACACTCCAAATCGGATGTCGAATCCCCTTGTACGGTCAATCCGCCGCCGCTCGGTCGATTGCTGCGTACACAACGCCGACCGAACCGGGGTTAACACCGTTATCTCTTCATCGGTTTCTCTACCGAGCAGGTGAAGTTGCTCGCGTCGTTGGTGTCACCCGAGCCGTGGTACCAGGCCTTTTGTGGATAGGCGCAAAGCGGCCGTTTCATAGCAATGCCTTTTGACGGCGCGTCATCCACATATTTCGTGGCAACCACCTGCGCTGGAGCGACGCCGTCCTCAACCCAGTGGATCATCGCCGCGAATAAATCATCTTGTGGCTTGTCGGACGGCGGCTTGCGCGCACCGCCGTTGGCGGAATTGAAGGCACTTGGCCCGTCGCCGCCACCGCAATGCATCACTCCTGGGGCCATGAATAACCGCGCGAACTCCTGCTCCTTGTCAGTTCCGCCGAACTGCTTGCCCAACTTGTCATAGAAGGCGAGAGTCTGGGCCGGCGCCACCAGCGTGTCCGCCCAACCCTGGTACATCACCAGCTTTCCGCCGCGCGCGCGAAAGCGGCTTATATCGCCCCGCGTCACTCCGTTCAAGGCGGGTCCCAACTCCGCATCCACTTTATGCATATCCCGTTCGAAATCGAATTTGCGCCAGTCCCACTCAGGACCAAATACCCATTTGAAGAGGCCGTCAAACGCGGGTTCACCATTGGAACCCCCTTGTGCGAAGACCCAGCCAGAGCGGCCCGGCGCCTCGCTTCCCGGTTCCCAGCCATAGTACGTCGCATGGCCCGCGCGATTTACCGGGCCCGAATAAAAATCCTTCGCCGTTTGAACTTCGGCCCTAGTGAGGCAACTCTCTGAATCCGAACCCGTGCAGGTCAACACAGCGGGCTCGAATTTGCACAGCAGTGGATCGGCAATGAAGGGGTCGGTGGACAGGCCATTGCTTTTGGCGCCACAGGCAGACAGAACAGATTTGTGCAGGAGCGCCAACTTGGCATCGGACAATTTGTGGCCCGGCAGAAGGTTAGCGGACGAATAATCCCATATCGCGAGAGCATGTCCCCAGGTCCGGTCGATCACCGGCGCGCCCACCAGAATGCCCGAATAATCCTCGGGATAATATTGCGCCTCGATCAGACCCTGTTGCCCTCCGGTGGAGCAGCCCGTGAAATAGGAATGTTTCGCGTCCTCTCCGTAAAATGCCTTGGCGATTGCCTTGCCGGTCACAGTCATTACGTGCGTGGACAGCATTCCCCAGTCCTTCCACTTTTGGGGGTGGCCGACGAGCGCATCACCGTTCAATGTGGAGGCTGGGGCGGTGCCCATATCAGTGGTCGCGGAGGCATAGCCACGTCGCAGACCGGCCTCCATTCCCGCGTAACCGGCGCTTAGCGCACCTGCATATCCACCGTTGCCGTTGCCGTGGAACACGCCTTTCCACTGGTCACTCGGCAGCCAGATCTCTACGTTTATGTCCGAATCAGTCGAGGGCTTCACCGAGGCGACCACCCGGCAAAAGGCGGGAAAGTCCGGCTGCTTCCCCCTGCCCGGGACAGTAAACTCACCGGTGCCAAATCGCTGCGCGCTTTTGATCTCGGTGTTGGGGAGCTTGAGGTTGACCATGTCTTCACAACTTGCGGCCCGGCCGGGAGACGCGAGGGCCAGCGTGGACGCGGCCGCGATCATCGACAGACGACGCAAGATATGCGCGGCTTTTCTCATCAGCGACTCTCCTCTTCCACGCAGTCTACTATATGATGGCTAGCGAGCGATTCAACGATCGCCGTGTCTCTGACAAGCCGAGAATCATTTGCTAGCATGAGTCGGACGTCAAGCGCGATGAGTACCGAGCGGTTTCAGCGACTGCGCGACTGGTTCGAGGAATTGCTCGCGCTGGGCGGGGAGGCGCGGCAAGCGCGCCTTCAACAGATTTCCCTGGTAGATTCCGCGGCCGCATACGAGTTGGCTCGAATGCTGTCCGCACATTCCGGGGGAAGCAGCGTGCTCGATCGGTCTCCGATAGAGGCCATCGAAAGCTCTGGCATTGCTCCCGGTACGAAATTCGGGGCCTACAAGCTGGAGCGCGAACTCGGCCGCGGCGGAATGGGCGTGGTGTATCTCGCCAGCCGGGCGGACGGAAGCTTTGATAAGCGGGTGGCGATCAAGATCGTTCGTCATGACCGCGTAGATGTTCTCTTTCTGCGGCGATTTCAGCGCGAACGGCAGATTCTGGCGCAGCTCAACCATCCGCACATCGCGGCAATTCTCGACGCGGGAACATCTCCCGCCGGTGATTCCTTCCTGGTGATGGAATACGTCGACGGCACGCCTTTGATGCGTTATTGCGAAACCCACGCGCTAACCCTGAGACAAAAGCTCGATCTGTTTCTTCAAGTCTGCGATGCTGTGCAGCATGCCCACCGCAATCTGACGGTTCACCGCGATCTCAAGCCGGGCAATATTCTGGTTACCGAAGCCGGAGCCGTAAAACTGCTGGATTTCGGTATCGCTAAGCTGCTCGAATCGAATGACTCGGCTGAGACGACTCAGACCATCGCAATCCTTACCCCGGAATATGCGAGTCCCGAACAGATTCGCAGTGAACCGATCAGCACGGCAGCGGATATTTTCTGCCTCGGAATCGTGCTGTACGAGATGTTATCGGGCAAGCATCCCTTCGCGAATCGGGGCCGCCTGCCGCACGAGGTGATGCGGGCGATCGTAGAGGACGATCCGGTTCCGGTCAGCGAGGCCGCCGCAAAGAAGCTGCCAGGCGAACTGGATGTCATCGTTGCCACTGCAATCCGCAAGCAGCCCAGCTGGCGGTATCCATCGGTGGAACAACTGGCGGACGATATCCAGCGCTATCAGAGCGGCAGGCCCGTGCTCGCCAAAGGCGACAGTTTTTTTTATCGCGCCTCCAAATTTACTCGCCGGCATTGGCTCCCGATGGTCGCGATGGCGGCAGTCATCCTAATCCTCGCGAGCGGCATCGTTATTACGCAGCGTGAGGCGCGCGCCGCCGAACGAGCCCGCCGGGAATCCGAGCAGCAGCGCGCCGTGGCTCAGCAGCAGCGAGCGATCGCTGAACAAAACCAGCGGCTCGCCGACGCCCGAACTAAAGAAGTAGAGATCGAACGGAGCAGGGAACAACAGCGATATCGTGATCTTCGCGCGCTTGCATCATCACTACTGTTCGAGCTTCATGACGGCATTCGCGACCTGGCGGGTGCCGCCACCGCGCGCCGGCTGATCGTGACGAAGGCGCGGCAGGAACTTGCATTGCTGAGCGCCGAGTCGGGTGACGATCCCGAAGTGAAGCGCGATCTCGCCGCCGCATATGAAAGAATGGGCGAACTCCGGCTCGATCCGCAGCACCCCAAGGAGTCAAACGCGCAGTCCGCTCTCGATGCATACCGCCGCGCGGTGGAGTTGCGTACGGCCATCGCGGCGGACGGAAAGCGCGCCGATCGTCGCGATCTGGCTCTGGGAATTGCCAAGCTCGGCGATGGTAAGTTTTTCGCGGGAGACACGAGGGGCGCGTTAAGTTCGTACGATCAAGCCTGGCGGATCGCGCGGGCGCTGTTCGACTCCAGCCCTGGCGACGCTGGAATCCGGCGCGCGCTCGGTACAATCGACGAGCGACGGTGCACGGTATTAGTTACTTCGGGAAACACGGTTGGGTCGATCGCAGCGTGCAAGGAAGGAATCGCTGCGCTCACGGCGATTTCTGATGCAAATCGCGACGATGTCGAGACCCAGCACCTGATTGCGGCTACGCATGGGTCCTATGCGAACGCACTCCGGCTTTCGGGCAATTCAAAAGAAGCGGCAGGTGAAGCCAGGGCCGCGCTTCAAGCCCTCGATCGCCTGCAGGCGCTGGCGCCAAACAATATGGAATACCGGCGCCTCTCGGCATCGATCGGAACGATTCTGGCGAACATTCTGGCCTCGAGCGGTGATCAGCAGGGAAGCCTGGAAGCGTTTCGAAATTCCGTCCACGCCATGGAAATCGCGCTGGAAATCGATCCGAGTGACCTGAATTCGCCGCTGCGGTTGGCTGTGACGCTGCTCGGATTCTCACGGCGGCTGGCGAAAACGGGCGATCAGGCCGCGGCACATGCATCCGCGGCGGAGGCGATGGGGCTGCTCGAGCGAACGGTGTCACGGCCTGGCGCGGGTCCCGTGGAATGGAACGAATATGCGGACGCGGCGCTGAAGGTCGGGTTCAAGGATCTTGCCCAGCCCGCCAAGGCACTACAGCTTGCCCAACAGGCGGTGGAGGCGACGCAGCGCAAGAATCCATTTTTCCTCGATACGCTCGCGTGGGCTTACTACGAAACGGGGAGTCCCTCCACTGCCGCCGAGACAGAGCGGGCGGCGCTCAGCTTGGTGCCTGCCGAAGCCAAGGGCGGGCTGCACGACGAACTGCAGCGCGGCTTAGAAACCTTTCTCGAACACGAAAAATTCTGACGCTCGCTTGAGCTATCGGCCGGGCGGATTGCGCATTCTGGTTATGGCAAGCTTTTGCTCGAATTGCGGATTTCCTCTAGGGGCGGGCGTCGCGTTCTGCTCAAAGTGCGGGACGCGCCAGTCCTCCGTCGCATCTTCTCCGATCGCTCAATCGCAGCCCAGCTCAACGCCGGCCAAGGGCAGCGGGGCGGGATTGAAGATCGCACTGATTCTGGTCGGTATGCTGGCTTTTTTCGGCATTGCCGCGGTCGGCACCGTCATTTACCTGGGCCATCGCGTGAAGAACGCCGTGGTGGAACGAGCCAAAGAGTACGGCGTAGATCTCCCCCCGGCGAGCACAACTTCGTCGCGGCCGGTCCGCCACAGAGCGATTTGCGACTTTATTTCGAAACCAGAGGCTTCCCGGTTGCTCGGCGAACCGATCGAGCGCGCAGTGGCTCAAGATGGGGCCTGCGTCTATATCGGGCCGCCGGGTCTGGCCGCGGCGTTGGCGGATCAGACGGCCAAGGAAATGATGCAAAAGGCGCAGTCGGGAGGCTCGGGCGGCGATCTTGTAAGCTCGATGAGCCGGATAACCGGGAGCGCCGCGGCGGTAAACGGAGAGGCTCCGCTTCTTAGTCTTATGATTGACTACGATGGCGGACCGCAGTGGACGGCGCTTACCGCCAGCAGCGCAATATTCGGCCAGATTCCGGGGGCGAAGTTATCGGTAGACGTCCCGAATCTGGGCGATCACGCCAGGCGAATGGTTCCGCTCGGACTGAATGTTCTGAAGGGCAACACGATCATCCGCATCATTCCCGGCCCAATTCCCGATGCGGACGCTAAGACCATCGCGGTGGCGCGTGCAGTGCTCGACCGGCTGTAGCGCGCGAGCGGCAAGAAACGATTCGGCGCTAATATGACTCTCTTTAGAGTCGATGCAATCAGACGAATCGAGCCAGATTACAACCCTGTTGTCGGAATGGCGCGACGGCGACGACGCCGCCGGGCGGCAAGTGATAGCCGTGGTGTATCGCGAATTGCGCCGGCTAGCGGCCGCGGCGCTCCGGCGCGAAGTGAATCCCGAAACACTTCAGCCGACGTCGCTCGTGAACGAGCTTTGCGCGCAGATGCTTTCACGGCCGGCGGTGAGTTGCGAAAGCCGGCTTCATTTTCTGCACGTGGCATCACAGCAGATGCGCCGGCTGATTGTCGATCATGCCCGTCGAAGGAAGAACAGAAAACGCGGCGGAGCGCAGCCGCATTTGCCGCTGGATGAGGCGCGCGACCACGCGATTCCTCTCGACGAACGCATGGAAGAACTGAACGATGCACTAATCCGGCTCGAGCAACTCGATTCCCGGCCTGCATCCGTTGTCGAAATGCGGTTCTTCGGCGGCCTCACCGAGCAAGAGATTGCAGACGTTCTCGAAATCTCGGTCGCGACCGTCAAGCGCGATTGGGAATTCGCGCGATCCTGGCTGTTGGCGCAAATGAATACCGCAACGTAGCTTTTATATTTTGCAAGCTAAATCAGCAGAGAGTTAGGCAATCCAAATGCCTGCGCAATCGCGAAAGGAAGCTGCAGTTCGGCAATTCCCAGCCGAGCGTGGGACTGACAGCAATCTGCTGAACCCGAACGTTTCACTAAGTGACTTTCTGAATTTAGCCTGGGATGCTATGCGGCAGTACCAACAAAAACAAGTACTCCCCCAAATGGGTAAGTACCTGCGGGAAACCGTTACGCCACTCCTTTCGTGACGGCTAAGTCGAAGGAAGATCTCCAATGAGAATTTCACTAGGGCAGATTCACTACTCCTAAAGAGCGCTTTACCTCACCCACTTCTAAGCGAAATTAGGGATTTCACCTAAGGTAACCTTAGGGCTCCTGCCGTAGACCGTTCATTTCCCGTGGTTCGGGGTTCCTGGTCGCACACGTGCCAATTCAATGTACGAGCCCTGACACTGCAACGCAAAACCAAGATCGGACTGATCCAAATTAAGCAATCCGTGGTTGCGTTCTGACGCTCAGAGCGGCGACTTCAGAGGATCGCGAAGATCGATCGCTATTTGTGTGCCTTCGATCGCGCGAAATAAAGGAGGCATTAGCTAATTATGAACCTCAGCGCACGGACTGCCGCTTTTTGCGGTCTGGTCCTCTTGTCCGTCCGACCAGCGTTTTCGCAGTCTGCTCAAGACTTCAAACCGGCGGCGACCGCAACGGGCACAGGCTACGTCCTAGGAGCCGACGACCAAGTTCGGATCTGGGTTCTGGGCTTAGAAGATGTGTTCGATAAGCCGGTGCGAATCGACGGGAATGGGCGTATCGATCTGCCATTGATCGGTCCTACCGTGGCGGCCGGACTGACGCTCGAAGAATTCAAGGCGAAAATCGCGCAAGGCCTGGAACGGCAGTTGAAGCATCCACAGGTTTCGGTCACTGTATCGGAGTTCGGCAGCCAGCCGGTTTCGGTCCTTGGCTCGGTAAACAGCCCCGGCGTGCATCAACTGCACGGCCGGATGACGCTGGCGGAGGTTCTCTCGCAAGCCGGGGGACTCAGGCCGGACGCCGGACCGACCATCATCATCAGCCGGCAAATCGACCAGCCCGCGCTTCCGCCGCAGTTATCCAAGCTCGATGGCAGCGGCGACTTCAGCGTCGCGGAGCTGAAGGTTCAAGACGTACTAGAGGCGAGGAATGCTGATAGCAATATCGCCATTCAGCCGCACGATGTGATTACGGTACCGCAAGGCCAGATGGTGTATGTCATCGGCGCGGTTCACAAACCGGGCGGCTTCATTCTTCACGAGCGGGACACCATCTCGGTTTTGAATGCGCTCTCTCTCGCTGAGGGCCTAGGGCAAACTCCGGCGGAGCAGAATTCGCGGATCTTGCGGCTTTCGGCCGGCAGCGCCCAGCGCCAGGAAATCCCCGTGGATCTGAAAAAGGTGCTGGCAGGCAAGGCCGAGAATCTGGAACTCCGGCCCAATGACATTCTCCTGGTTCCCACCAGCACTGGAAAGCGGGCCGGGATTCGGGCTTTAGAAGCGATCGTGCAGGCAGGCACAGGCTTAGCGATTTGGGGACGCTTCTAGATGAAGAACGATGCGGAGAGTTGGGGAGAAAACGCCATGCAAAAAGAACTACTAGGTGCTCCTTCAGAGCCAGACATTCTGACGCCGGTTCGACGAGAGGATTTGCACCGGGAAATTTTAATGGTTCCCGCCCCTGCGGCGGGCTCGCCGAACGTGGCTGAACTCCGGGAGATGTTGTTAAGAAGCAAAGGCCGCTTCGCGCTCGCGGTGCTGCTCGGCCTGGCTGTAAGCCAAGCCGTAAACATGCTGCAAAAGCCCATGTATCGCGCCGACGCCTCGCTCGAAGTCCAGGGGCTCAACGAGAACTATCTGAACTTGCGCGATGTGGATCCGAACGCGCCGCTGTCGCCGCAAACCATGGACAGTTATATCCAAACGCAGGTGGAGATCCTGCAAAACCCGATTCTGCTCGAACGTGTCGCGGGGCAGTTAAACCTCGACCAGCAGTCTGAGTTCACCGCTCAGCCCAACTGGTTGGATCGCGCGGCGGGTTTTGCCAGGCTCTCAAGCGCTCCGCCGCTGCCACCCAAACAATACGCAGTCAAGGAGGCGATCGACAAGTTGCGCGTGCAACAAGTTCGTCAAAGCCGCATGATTCGCGTGAGTTTTGACTCGATCGATCCCAAGTTGGCGGCCAATTTCGTGAATACGCTGCTCGTAGAGTATGAGAAGCAGAGCCTGGAAGCGCGCTGGCAAACCAGCACGCAGACCCGCGAACTGCTGGATACGCAACTTGCCGATCTGAAGAGCCGGCTGGAAACTTCCGAGTACGCTTTACAGCTGTACGCACGCGAGAACGGGCTGCTGTTTACCGCCGACAAAGGGAGCATCGTGGAGGATCGGCTGCGTCAGATTCAAGCCGAGCTTTCGCGCGCACAAGCCGACCGGATTTCAAAGCAGGCGACTTTCGACGCCGCAACCAGCCGCACGAGCGACGCACTGCCGGCGGGCATGGATACGACGGCGCTCCAGGCGTATCAGTCCAAATTAACGGATTTGAAACGCGAGGCCGCCGATCTCTCGGCGCTTTATCAACCGGAAAACTACAAGGTCGCGCGCGTCCAGGCTCAAATCGCGGAGCTACAGGCCGCCATCCAGATTGAACAGAAGGAGGTTCGCGGCCGGGTGAGCAAGGACTACGAAGCGTCGGTATCGCGCGAACGCCAACTCGGGTTCGAGTACGCGCAACAGGCGCGCGCGCTGGCGGATCAATCGACGAAGGCGGTGCGGTACAACGTACTGCTGCGCGAAGTGGAGAGCAATCGCGGGCTGTACGACGGCATGCTTCAAAGAGTGAAAGATGCCCGGATCGTATCGGCCATCCGCGCCAGTAACGTGCGGGCCATCGGCACAGCGGAGCCACCTGCGGCGCCGTATCGGCCGAATATTCCATTGAACCTAGCAGCGGGATTGTTCCTGGGAGTCTCGGTAGGCTTCGGAACCACGCTCATGCGACGCCGTTCGAATATGCCGGTACGCGCCCCAGGCGAGATGTCCATGATGCTCAATCTACCGGAGCTGGGCGCGATTCCGCGCGTCAGCAAGCACAGCATCGCCGGACACCTGACGCCCTTGTTGGGCGGCGCGGCGGATCACGACCAAGTGGAACTGATCACCTACGAGCAGAAGTTATCGCACGTGTCGGAGTCGTTCCGAAATACGCTGGCTTCCATTGTGCTGCGCGGTCCGGCGTCCGCGGTACAGGTCCTGATGGTCACCAGCGGCGGAGCCATGGAGGGCAAAACCACGATGGCCAGCAACTTGGGAATCGCATTGGCGGAGATCGGCCGCAGTGTCCTGCTGGTGGACGCCGACATGCGCAGGCCGCGTTTGCAGAGCGTATTCAATGTCTCGAACACCTGGGGGTTGAGCGATCTGCTGCGCGACCCGAACGCAATCCAAAATCTTCCGGACTCCGCGCTCGCAAAGACGACGTTGGTACAGCGCTTGTCGCTGTTGCCGAGCGGGCCACCGTCCAAGGAGTTCCAGCGGCTGCTGCACTCCGAGGCGGCTACAGCGCTGTTCCAGCGGCTGCGCCAGATCTACGACCACATCATTATCGACGCGCCGCCGCTGCTGTATTTCGCCGATGCCCGCGTGCTAGGCCGTCTTGCTGACGGCGTCGTGCTGGTGGTGCGAGCCAATCAAACCACCCGCAATACGGTTTCCGCCGCCGCTGAACGGCTGCACGCCGACGGTATTCCGCTGATT
>Ga0335078_10011123_pt1 | contig 13343 bp, 13 predicted proteins | sample Lox_Sample_32_FD_206711 | JGI IMG/M metagenome (GOLD analysis project Ga0335078, IMG submission 206711) | Soil microbial communities from Loxahatchee National Wildlife Refuge, Florida, United States - Lox_Sample_3.2 | ecosystem: Environmental > Terrestrial > Soil > Wetlands | place: USA...
TCCAGAAAAGGTGAGGCACCGGCTTCAGTGGTCGACGACATCGACCATAAGCACCGAAGGATGGTCATGGTCATGGTAGACCGTGTTCTCCGCCTTGACGAAGCTCGCGGATTCGCCGGCGGGCTGGCCGGTGTTCAGGTTGCGATCGAAACGGGGAAAGTTGCTGCTCGAGATCTCCAGGCGCAGCCTGTGTCCTTTCAGGAAGACATTGCCCGTAGACCAGAGATCGATATGAAACTCGTAGATCTTTCCCGGTTGCATCAAGTGCGGCGTCTCCTGTGAATCGCGATAGCGAGCGCGCACGATGCCTTCGGTAAGGTTACGAGCGAAGCCGTCAGGGCCCACATCCACCAACTTGGCGGTGAGGTCGGTATCGACGGCACTGGAGCCGGCATGGAGGTTGAGCGTCACCGGACCGACCACTTCGTAGTCATGATCGAACGCGGCCGCGGTATAGACGAGCACGTCCGGACGCGACTCCACCTTGCGCTGATCGAACGCTCCCGGAGCCTCATGTTGGCTATCGCAGCACAGTGGACCGCCGACGGTGGGCACGGGATTGGCGGGATCATAGCTGAAGCGGTCCGCGCTGTCCGGTCCTGACGCGGACGTGCTGAGCGTGCCGTCACCGTCGAGGGAATTGGCGTGCCCGGCGGAGTGGAGATAGTAAGCCGTCGGCCGCGCGTCCGCGGGCGGCCAGGACGATTCCTGGCGCCATTCGTTCGGACCCATGATGAAAAGCTTGACAGGCTTTTCGTGGGCGAGCGCATTGTCCTCGCCTTTGAAGAGCATGTCGTACCAGCTCAACATCAGCTGGTCCTCATCCACCACCGACTGTTTCCCGAAATCCACTTCGCCGATTTTGGGTCCGCCACCCGCATGCCCGCCGATCATCACCAGCAGTCGCGACTTCGTGCGCGCGGCCTCGGTTCCGCCGTGCTGGGTGATGCCCAGATAATTCCGCAGCGAGCCGCCCTGAAAGATGTCATACCAGGCGGCCACCACGTAGGCCGGCACCTGGATGTCGGGATAGTGCTCCTCGATCGACCAGCGCTTCCAGTAGTCGTCATAGCCCGGATGCCGGAGCCAGTCCAGAAAATAGGGCGCGAGGTTCGCGAGGCTGGTCGCCTCAGCGAGATCGAAGTTGAACAGCGGATAAGCGGTCAGCGGCAGCTTATCCATGCCCAGACGGGCATTCGTCGCCGCCTCGACCTTGTGGTTCAGCGTGTCCTGCGCCAGTCCGGACGTCCACGACTCGTTGAACCACTGCTCGAACGCGCCGCCCTGATAGGTCCAGCCGTCATGATAGTTTGACGCCGTCACCACCGGGCAGATTCCCGCAAGATGCGGGGGGTGCGCGATGGCGGTGAGCATCTGCGTGGCGCCCACGTAGGACCCGCCAAACATGCCCACCTTGCCGTTCGAATAGGGCAGCGCCGCTGCCCACTCCACCGTGTCGTAGCCGTCGTCGGATTCGTGCTTGAAGGTGTACCACTCGCCGTCGGACGTATAGCGGCCACGAACGTCCTGGACGATCACCACATAGCCGCGCGCCGCCGCCACGCGTCCGAAGCTGACTTCGCCGGCCTTGTTGTAGGGAGTGCGCTCGAGCAGCACCGGAAATTTGCCATCCTGGTCGGGCCGGTAGACGTCGGCGCGGAGGACGACGCCGTCACGCATCCGCGCCTCGACGTTGCGCTCCACGACCACCGGATAGGGTCCGTCGGCAAACGCGCGGGGAACGGTCCCAACGAAGGCGCAGATAACGGCAGCGAGCAACCAGGCAGTCGAGCCAAGCGATTTTCGGACGTGCGGCATGGGGTCCCTCCATCGTCAGACTGTGGAGTTTATCAAAAACCGCGCGGTGCGGCTTGCTGAGCGGCGCTCTATGAGCGCCGATCCCGAATTGCTCAGTTAATCCCGGCGCTCATGGAGCGCCGCTACAGGAATCAAAGAAGAGTGGGGAGAGCTTGCAGATCCACTCGGGATCGAAAGGGGAAGAGGTCCCGCACGGGTGCAAACCCGCCCCACGTGATTGGTCAGAGGCGTAACATGGTACCGGGCAGGGGAAAATCAAATTAAGTTTTCGTTACTCTATTGTTGACATCGGGCGACTGCCGTCGAGCGGCGGATGTCGATGTGGGGACGGCCCGGCCGCCCCTGGAATGAAAGCACGCCAGTGTGACCGGCCTCGGGAGTTTGGGGCAATGTCGTGCTTTGGACTATAATGAGCCCGCGGCCAGCGGCACGGCCGAAGCAGGGCATCGCCCGAGCCGTTTCGCTGAAGGAGACTGCATCTTGGCTGAAACGACCCCCGGCGCCGGAACTCCGGCCGTGTTCAACATCGTCGACATCCTGAAGATCCTGCCGCATCGGTATCCCTTTTTGCTGGTCGACCGGATCGTGGAACTCGAACCTGACAAGCGCATCGTGGGGCTGAAGAACGTCACCATTAACGAGCCGTTCTTTCAGGGGCATTTCCCAGGCGCGCCGGTCATGCCGGGAGTGCTGATCATCGAAGCCATGGCGCAGGTGGCGGGCATCATGACGTTTCAGAACATGCCTGCGGGGCATGGAAAGCTCGTCTACTTCACGGGAATCGAGAACGCAAAATTCCGGCGGCCGGTCCTCCCGGGTGACCAGTTGCGCCTGGAGATGGAATTGGTGAACCGCAAAAATCACTTTGGCACCATGAGCGGCCGCGCGACGGTGGAAGGCCGCCTGGTGGCCGAGGCCACGGTGCGGTTCGCCATCGTGGATCGCCCGGACAAATGAACGCACACCCGACAGCCATCATTCATCCCCAGGCAAAACTGGCGTCCAATGTCACGGTGGGCGCGTACACGGTCATCGGCGAGAACGTAGAACTGGGCCCGGACTGCGAAGTGATGTCGCACGTCGTGCTCGCCGGACCGCTGCGCATGGGACGCGGCAACCGGATTTTTCCTTTCACCGCCATCGGCCACGACCCTCAGGATTTGAAATACAAGGGTGAGACGACCCGAATCGAAATAGGGGATTACAACACGATCCGCGAGTTCGTAACCATCCATCGAGGCACCGGGCTGGGAGGAGGCGTTACGCGCATCGGCAGCCACAACCTGCTGATGGCCTATGCGCACATCGCCCACGATTGTCACCTCGGCGACCACATCATCATGGTGAATGCTGCGTCGCTCGCCGGCCACGTCGAAGTCGGCGACCACGCCACCATCGGCGTGTTCTGCGGAGCGCAGCAGTTCACCAGGATCGGACCGTACTGCTTTATCGGCGGCTACACGATCATCACGCAGGACGTCCTGCCCTACTCCAAGACCAGCGCGCCGCGTCCCACGGAGGTCCTGGGCGCGAATGGGATCGGGCTTGAGCGGCGCGGCTTGAGTCGTCAGGAGATCGACGAAGTTGACAACGCACTGCGCTTGATCTGCCGCTCGGGCCTGAATACCAGCCAGGCGCTTGAAGCGATCGAAGCCCAGGGCTACACCTCGCCTCATGTGAAGGTGCTGATCGATTTCGTGCGGGCTTCGAAACAGGGCGTGATCAAGGGGTCGGGCCGCCGCCGCAAGAAGGTTGCTGCGGGGTAGCTTTGCTGATAGGGCCAGCCGTGGGAGAAGGATTCAGGGTCAGCCTTCTAGGCTAGAAACTTCCGTGCCCTCTGTACTTTTCTCCGTGCTCGGTGTTGGAAGCTTTTAACACAGAGTCCGCGGAGGACTCACAGGGCGCACGAAGATCCTACGTCGAGATTAGGACCCTGCCTTGCAAATGAATTGACTTGGCCGGCCACCGGCGGAAGATAGAGAGGAGAATCGTTGACGAGTCCAGATGCGACTCCATTTCCAAATGGGCTCAAGCGGCTGGGAGTCGTAGCCGGCAACGGACGATTCCCATTCCTGGTGCTGGAAGCGGCGCGCGAGCAGGGAGTCGACCCCGTTGTGTTCGCCATCCGCGAAGAAGCCTCGCCGGAACTCGGGAAAGAAGCGTCTACCATCCACTGGCTGAGCCTGGGCGAGGCGGCTAAATTCTTCGAGCTGCTCGAATCCGAGCGCGTCGGACGCGTTACCCTCGCCGGCCAGGTGAAGCACGTCCAGCTTTACAGCTCTATCCCCCCTGATGAGGTCATGAAAGACACGCTCGACAGCCTGGAACGTCGCAACACGGACGCTCTCATCGGTGTCTTCGTCAAGCTGATGGAGGCGCGCGGCATCGAGGTGGTGGATTCCACGCTGTTCCTCAAGCCCCTGCTTCCCGAAGCGGGCGTCCTGACGGCGCGCGCGCCCGATCCGGCTGAGTCTGCGGATGTGGAATACGGCCGAGGCATCGCCCGCCAGATCGCGGCGCTCGACATCGGCCAAACGGTCGTGGTCGCCGAACGAGCGTGCGTCGCGGTGGAAGCCATGGAGGGCACCGACGCCGCCATCGAGCGCGCCGCCCGCCTCGGTAACGGGCGCCGATTGACCGTCGTCAAAGTGAGCAAGAGTGACATGCGCTTTGACGTGCCGGTGATCGGTCTCGAGACGATTCGAGTGATGGATCGTGCCAACGCGCGCACGCTTGCCATCGACGCCGGGCGTACGCTGCTGTTCGAGCGCCAGCACCTGATTGAAGAGGCTGACCGCTGCGGAATCGCGATTGTGGCTCTCGAGCCCGATACATCGGGGCTTGATAGGCACTGAATGCGGTGGAGGGGGTCGGCCGTGCGGTTTTACTCATTTCAGATCGTTATCGAGAAGGAGCCGGAGGACGAGGGTTACTTCGCCTACAGCCCTACGATTCCGGGATGCTTCAGCGACGGCAAGACTATTGGAGACGCACACCGAAATATGCACCAAGCCCTCGACCAGCATGTGGCAAGCCTGCTCGTTCACGGTCTGCCCATTCCATGACGCCTTCAGGCACAATTCCAGTCGCCGTGATCGGTGTTGGTGAGCATGGACGCCATCACGCACACGCCTTTAGCAATCTGCCTCACGCCGACTTGGTTGGCGTGTATGATCTGCGGCCTGACCGCGCCGAGGCGCTGGCCGCCGAGCTCGGCTGTCGCGCTTTCCCAACCCTCGATGAAGCCCTGGCCGCGGTGAAGGCCGTCAGCGTCGTGATCCCAACCACGGTCCACGCCGATGTGGTTCACAAGGCTTTCGACGCCGGTGTGGACGTGCTGGTGGAGAAGCCGATCAGCCGTACCGTCGCCGAGGCGCAAGGATTAGTGGAACGATCCGAGCGCGAGGAGAGAATCTTTCAAATAGGCCACCTTGAGCGATTCAATCCCGGCGTGGTGGCGGCGAAGAAAGTCACCCATGGCCCGATGTTTTTCGAGGTGCACCGGCTGGGTGTCTTCAGCAGCCGCAGCCTCGACGTGGATGTGGTCTTCGACCTTATGATTCACGACCTGGACCTGCTCCTGTGGATGGTGGAATCGCCGGTCAGCGACGTGCGCGCCGTCGGCCTGCCGGTGCTGTCGGACAAGGTGGATATCGCCAACGCCCGGGTGGAATTCGAGAATGGCGCGGTGGCCAACCTGACTGCCAGCCGCGCCAGTACGGAGAGAATTCGCAAGTTTCGCTACTTCCAGCCGAGCGAGTACATCTCGATCGACTTTGCGCGGCGCGACGCGCTCGTGATCAGCGTAGATCGCAGCAAAGCGGCGCCCGAAATTGGATTCCGGGAGCTGAAGACCGAGACGGCAGACCCTCTGCGATCTGAACTCGACGCTTTTCTGGAGTCCGTCCGGAGCCGGCGTCCGCCGCCGGTCGGCGGCCGGGACGGGCTGGCGGCCTTGGCCTTGGCCGAGAGGGTCATGAATTGCATCGAAATACATGCGGCACGGGTTCAGGTGCATCTGGGGTCAAGGGCTGTCGGCCAGCCGGGTGAGAGTTAAAACGCACTTCGTGCCGGGGAGTGGGTCAGAGCTCGGAGGTGGGCGAGGGTGATCCGCAGACCAGTTCGCGCCAGCAAAGATGGTAAACTCGGTGGGGCCCTTCCGGTCACGGGGCGGATTTCGCCCGGCCAGCGCGAGGGAACGGTTCGAAGCAAAGCTGAAAACTCCTTTGTTTTGAATGCCTTCAACTGCCAGACTCTCGAAGGGGTGCAAATTCGGAGGGCCGGTTCGCCGGCAAAGCTTTGAGAAGCGATTCCAAGGACGAACTCAATCTGCTGCTCGAGCTCGAGCCGGAGACGGAGCGCTGGCGCTTCCTCGCCATTTACCAGCTCACGCTTCTCGGACACGTCGCGCTCCTGGGCCTGATCCTCCTCATCAGCAGCATGGTGAGCCGTCACGAGAACCTGATCGCGATGGCGACGGCTTCCGAGCCACCGCCGCAACCCACCTTTCTGACCCTGCCTCGGGACCTCCAGGCGCAGCTCGAGAAAGAACGCCGGGCCAAGTTGAAGTCCGATCAGGACCGGGAGGCCCGGAGCAAGCCGCCCGTGGTCAATCCAGAGGCCCCGCATCTAGCCTACTCCAAGGGAAACACTCCGCTGCCCGAGGTCGCCGGTGGGGGCAAGCCCAAACCTCAGGCCCCTCCGCCGCAGGCGCAGCCGCCCGCGCCCCAACAACAGGCGGCCGCCGCTCCGCCCCCGCCGAAGCACGATGACAGCCTGAAGCTGGAGGATGTTCCCCAGCCGGCGCAGTCCCCCGGGCATCTGGCGATGGCCACGCCCCAGGAGATGATCGAGCAAGCCGCCCGCAACGCAGCCCAGGGCCGCGCCCACGGCGAGGTTGTCGGACCCGGCGATTCCCTCGGACAGTTCAACAATCCCAACTCGAACTTCTCGCTGGAAGGTCCGATGATCCTGTCGGACACCGAGGGTGTGGACTTCGGCCCCTACCTGGCGCGTATCGTCCGCGTGGTCCGGGAGAATTGGTACGCCGTCATGCCGGAGTCGGCGCGGCTGGGACAGAAAGGCCGCGTGGCAATTCAGTTCTCCATTCTGAGAGACGGCCGCGTGCCCGGTCTGGAGCTGGTGTTGACCTCGGGATCCCCGGCTCTCGACAACGCCGCGAACGCCGCAATTCACGCCTCCGTTCCCTTCCCGCCGCTGCCCGACGAGTATAAAGGCAGCGACCTTAAACTGCGATTCATCTTTCTATACAACCTGGGTTATGGTCCTCAATGACGTCGAATTCGTCCATGAACCGCAGCCTGCGAACGTGACTTCCGAGTTCACATTGCGGCGCGCCTTCGTTGCTGTGCGAGGGCAAGGGGCGGCTTCGGGTTATGGCTTCCATGAAACGATGGCGTCAACAACTGCTGGGCGCGATGATTCTGCTGGCGTTCGTTCTGTGTCTGCTGATTTTCCGATATCTGCGGGTGGTTTGGTGGAGCCGCTGAAACCAGGCGATCCCGATTACCCCTTGGTCGCGATCGTCGGCCCCACGGCCTCGGGCAAATCGTCGCTCGCGGTGCGTCTGGCGCTCGCCTTCGGCGGCGAAGTCGTCAACTTCGACTCCGTGCAGGTTTACCGGGGATTTGACATCGGTTCGGGCAAGCTGACGATCGCGGAACGCCAGGGCGTTCCGCATCACCTGCTGGATGTAGCCGAGCCGCAGAGCCGGTTCACGGCCGGGGACTTCCGGCGCGAGGCTCTCAAGGTGCTCAGCGATCTCCGCGGGCGGAGTAAGCTGCCGGTGCTCGTGGGAGGTACAGGATTGTACCTCCGGGCGCTGCTGGTCGGCCTCTTCGAAGGTCCGGCGCGCTCCGACGAATTGCGCGCCCGTCTCAGCGAAGTGGCGGAGCGGCGAGGACGCGACTTCCTGCATCGCATGCTTGCGAGGAAAGATCCGGAGACGGCGGCGCGCATTCACCTTCGTGACGCAAAGAAAGTCATTCGAGCGCTCGAAGTGTGCCTGCTCGAGCGCCGCCCGTTCTCGGAGCTACTCGGACAAGGGCGTCAGGGCATTGACGGCTTTCGGATCTATCGAATCGGACTGTCTCCTCCCCGCGCGCAGCTTGCGGAGCGCATCAACGCGCGAACCGAAGAGATCTTCTCCAGAGGCATCACCGAGGAAGTGCGTCGAGCGCTTGGCAGTGGGGGGCGGGACCAGATTCCTCTCGAAGCCCTCGGTTACCGTCAGGCCCGTGCCTACATCCAAGGAAGTATGACACGGGAAGAGGCAATTCGAGAGACTCAGGCCGAGACGCGTCAATACGCCAAGAGGCAGATGACCTGGTTCCGGCGCGAGCCCGGAGTTCGGTGGCTTGACGGTTTCGGGGACGATGCTGCGCTGGAGCAGCATGTCTTCCACTGGTTTTCGCAGGCGCTTGCCGGCCGCTCGTCTGAGCGGCGGCCGGATTTTTCATTTTACGGCTAAGGACGTGAACATGAGCATTGCTGCTGTCGAAAGAAAAGAACACACCGAGAAGCAAGCCCAGAATATACAAGATGGATTTTTGAACTCAGCTCGCAAGGAAAGGGCGCTGGTGACCATCTATCTTGTGAGCGGAGTCAAGCTGACCGGAAGGATTCGGAGCTTTGACAAGTTCTCCCTGATTCTTGAAAGTAATCACCAGGAGCAGCTGATTTTCAAGCACGCCATCTCCACCGTGGTGCTGCCGCGGCCGGGCGCGCCGCCGATGCCTGTCGTGCCGGCGACGGAGGGCTAACTCAATTCGTCACGCACAGGCCCTCGAAAAGGTGCATCTGGTTGGCTGGGCCCCGAGCCGCCGGCCGGGACTGCCTCCGCGAGGCGGCACCGAAGGCGAAGAGTCCCTTGAGGAGCTGGCGGAGCTTTCGCGCAGCGCAGGCGCAGAGGTGCTCGGCGTGACCCTTCAACGTTCGCCGCGGCCTGACCCGGCGACGCTGATCGGTCGCGGGAAGATCAGCGAAGTCCAGGGCCTCGCGAGGGGTCAAAACGCCCGGTGCGTGATCTTCGACAACGACCTCTCGCCAACGCAGCTTCGCAACCTGGAGCAGGCCTTGGGATTCAAGGTGCTGGACCGCACCCAACTCATCCTCGACATCTTTGCCCGCCGCGCTCGCAGCCGTGAAGGCCAGCTTCAGGTGGAACTCGCGCAGTTGAATTACCTGCTGCCGCGGCTCGCGGGCAAGGGAACGCTTCTTTCGCGATTGGGCGGAGGAATCGGGACACGCGGACCGGGCGAGCAGCAGCTCGAATTCGACCGCCGCCGCATCCGCGCTCGCATTCGCAAATTGCGCGAGGGGATCGAAAAGGTGCGATCGCAGCGCGCCTTGCACCGGGAGCACCGGCGCGAGCAGCGCTGGCAGACGGCGGCGCTCGTCGGCTACACCAACGCCGGCAAATCCACCCTGTTCAACGCCCTCACCGAAGCCAAGGTCGAGGCTTCATCGCGCCTGTTCGCCACCCTCGATCCCACGGTTCGCGCCGTGAAGCTCGACGCCCGCCGCCAAGTGCTGCTCTCCGATACCGTCGGATTCATTCGCCGCCTGCCGCCGCATCTGGTGGCTTCGTTTCGCGCCACTCTGGAGGAGTTGGAGGACGCTGCGCTGCTGCTGCACGTCACCGATGCCTCTCATCCTGACCGCGAAAGCCAGGATGCCGCCGTCGAAGGTCTCCTCGAAAGCATGGGACTGGCCTCCGTGCCAAGGCTGAAGGTCTGGAACAAGATCGATCTCCTGGCAGGGGCGGAGCGCGATCGCCTGCCGGACAGCCCGGCGGATGTTGCCGTCTCAGCTCGTACCGGCGAAGGCCTCGGCGACCTGCGGCGCCGGGTTGGGGATCAGCTTGCCGGACGGGCAGCAGCGAGCAGCAAGGCCGCATCGGGAAGCCCGACATTAGAAGCAGGCCGGCAATATCCGGATACTCACGGTTGGTGACCTAATCATCAAGCTGTGAAAATCGTTGTGGAAAACGCACCAGCTGTGCCTGGCAAAAACCGAGGTCTCACCTCGTGCCGGTTCAGCGGCGTTTCAACGCGTTCACCAATTCTTTACTATTTTCAGCAACTTAGAGACTTCAATTACGGCACTAAAAGCTTACGTCAGCGGGCAGAATAGCTTTACAAAATGGTTACGTCGGGTTCGAGTTTTGCACAGCGGGGCTAGGACTCCGAGCCTTTCAAGCGTGCCGCCGCGAGCGTCTACTGGCCGCATGAAATCAGCCTGAAGCTGCCCTTGACTACAGTGCTTGACTATCGCGGTAGTCGTGGTTTTAGCTCAACTGGGGTCGAGTCTTTTTGAGGAAGTTAAACCGCAGTTCGAAGCCGCTTGCGCCGAGTGAACATCGCGATCTTTGGGGCGCAGGTTCGAAGGCACCTCGCAGTTTGACTCTCGGAAGAGGCCCGGTTATATTTGGCGCTGGAGCGTAAGTCTCCCGCTGCCGGGCGTCTGACCGGGATCCCACTTCCCGTCTCCGCTCAGGGATGAAGTGAAGTCCATGAGCCTTCCGAACTCGCTGACTATCCTCCGGATTTTCTTTGTTCCGCTGCTTGTGGTGCTCCTCCTGACTACCCAGCGCAACATGGATTTGTGGGCCGTCTGCGTGTTCCTGGCCGCGGCAACGACCGATCTGCTTGACGGATACTTCGCCCGCCGCCGGGCTCAGATTTCCCGGCTGGGGACCTTACTCGATCCCATTGCTGACAAGCTGCTGACTTCCGCGGCCTTCATCTCCCTGGTTGAACTGCACCGCGTTCCAGCCTGGATCGTGGTGATCATCGTAGGCCGCGAGTTCGCCGTCTCCGGCCTTCGCGCGATTGCCTCGAGCGAGGGCTTCATCATTCAGGCCTCCGACATCGGCAAGACCAAGATGGTCCTACAGGTCGCGGCCATCACGGCGCTGATGCTCGAACCGCGCTTCGCCTGGATGAAGACGCCGGGATGGCTGCTGCTGGCGCTCGTGCTGGTGTCGGCGCTGGTCTCCGCGGCGCACTACTTCTGGATGTTCTGGCACAAGCTCGACGCCAGCGTCCGCGAGCCGGTCCGGCACCGCCTGAGGGTGATGCCGGACGTCGAAGCAAGAATGGAAAACGAGCGGAAGGAAAAGGATGTCGCCGCTCACTGAAGAGGAAGGGCGGACGCTCCTCCAGATTGCGCGCCGGTCACTGGAGGCCGCGGCTCTCGGGCAGAGCCCACGGCATCTCGAAGGCTACTCCGGACCGCTGGCGGAACACTGCGGCGCCTTTGTGACCTTGCGGCGCCAGGGCGAATTGCGCGGCTGCATCGGCCACGTCGAATCCGACGAGCCGCTGGTGCAGACGGTCGCCGGCTGCGCCGCCTCCGCCGCTTTATGCGATCCGCGATTCCCGCCGGTCTCTCCCGCCGAAACCCCCGACATCAGCATCGAGATCAGCGTGCTCTCGCCACTCGCCGAGATCGCGCCGGAGGAGATCGAGATCGGCCGGCATGGCCTGCTGATTTCCAGCGGCTTCCACCGAGGGCTGCTGTTGCCGCAGGTGCCGCTCGAGTGGGGTTGGGACCGCGAGGAGTTTCTGAGCCAGACCTGTTTCAAGGCTGGTCTGCCACCCGGCGCCTGGCGTCGCGGCGCCAGGATTCAAGCCTTCACCACCCAGATCATCGACGAGCCCGATCACCCTTCGGCACTCTCGCGATCCGCCGCCACACACTCCGAGGGCCGGTGATCGCCCGAGTCACCGCGCCTCCTTCAGCAACTCCTCCGCGTTCAGCGCGCCGTCGGGCGTCTCTTCGTGCTTGAAGAAGGTGAACACGTCCTGGTTGCGCTCCAGGACTTTGCGGACGCTTTTCAGGATCATCTGCCGTTCCTCCGTCGAGTACTCGGGCTTGCGGAGCCGGAAGTACGCGAAGTCCGCCGTGGTGATTTCGGGAATCTCCATCTTCTCGGACTCAGCCCAGCACAGGGCCACATTGTGGCGTCTGAGGATCGCGTAAACGTCGTCGTTCAGCCAGGAATCGTGCCGGAATTCGAACGAGCAGCGAAGGTCATCGGGCAGCGATGACAGAAACTCGCCGAGCACGGCATCGTCCCGGTGAAAGTAGGGCGGAAGCTGGAAGAGGACGGGTCCCAGACGATGCGTGGCGCGTAGCGGGTCGATGGAGCGCAGGAACACGGTGGTGAAGTCCACCGCACCGCGCAGCCGGGCGATGTGCGTGATCCGCTGATGCGCCTTGGGGCAGAAGAGAAAGCCTTCCGGCGTGGCCTTGATCCAGTTCTCGAGTGTGCTTTCGGCCGGCAGGCGGCGGAAGGTGTAGTTGATCTCGACACTGTTCAGCCGCGAAGCGTAATACTCCAGAAACTTCTTCGCGCTCAGATCGGCGGGATAGAAACGCCCCTTCCAACTGGGGTAAGCGAATCCGGAGGTTCCTGCGTAGAGCATGATGGCACACCTCGCCGCCAGGCCGGAGTGTAGGCTCGGTGGCTAAGCTACGGCTGCACGTCCTGCCCGGAGCCGGGGTTGCCGGTCTCGCCCGGGTTCTGGGCGGGCGGCTGGCCCGGCGCTTCCGGCGACGTCTCCGCCGGCGGAACCTTGACCGGCTTGACGTGCTCCTCGATGCCGGTGTTGAAGAGCTTGAAATCGGAATAGTGATGCGTGTTGCGGAACGTCTTGCCCGCCCACTGCACCGTCACCGCCACGTCGCTCGGCAACCACACCGTGGAGGCCATCTGCTTGAACTGGACCGGGTCGTAAGTAATCTCAGTCGTCTGCCGCACGAGGCGGAGCTTGGCTTCGGGCTTTAACAGGTCGGTCCGCAACCGGACGATTTTGTAACTCTCGGCGTCAATCCACGCCAGTCCCTGGAACACCACCAGCACGGAGCCGTCATTGGTGTTGAAGCGCTCGATCATCTGCGCCTTGTCCGGCATTTCGGCGAAGGCGACCACGTGCATCGGCTTGCCGTCCCGAGTCTGGCGCCCGAGATAACGGAATTTGGCGCCCGCTTGATAAGCCGGGTGGAACAGCAGCGACGCGGAGGCGAATCCTGAGGTCAGCATAAAGCCCGAATCGAGACCGGTGGGCGCTGTCAGATCGCCATGCGAGTTTGTGCGATATTCCTGCAGCTCGAGCCTCCCCTGCTGAGGCTGGCTGACCAGAAGATACTCAAATCTGAGGTCCTGGAAGTCTTTGACCTTGCCTTCCTTGGACAAGCGCTCCTCGCGAACCTTCTCGAGCGAGACCGTGTTTTGAAACCCGGTGAAGAATTCGCGGACGTTCTCGCCCGTCTTCTGCAGAATCGACGCCAGTTCGTCCTGGCTGGCGGCGGGTTCGAGGCCCTTAAGCTCGGGAACCGCCTTCATCAATGCCGGCGCCGATTCGGTGACAACGGACTGCACCTCGGTCTGTTCCTGCATGCTGAGCCGCGTGTCAACCTGAGATTTGAGGCTGCGCACCCTCGCGGGAAGGCTCTTCACGCTGGCCTTGCCGATGTATTCGTTCAGGATGGCGTCCGCC
>Ga0335078_10011124_pt1 | contig 13343 bp, 16 predicted proteins | sample Lox_Sample_32_FD_206711 | JGI IMG/M metagenome (GOLD analysis project Ga0335078, IMG submission 206711) | Soil microbial communities from Loxahatchee National Wildlife Refuge, Florida, United States - Lox_Sample_3.2 | ecosystem: Environmental > Terrestrial > Soil > Wetlands | place: USA...
CGGGATCGACCGGTTCGAGGGCCGCGCCGCGCTGCGGTCCTGGCTCTACAAGATCGCGACCAACGTCTGCCTCGACATGCTCGAGGCGGGCAAGCGCCGCCCCCGGCCGATGGACCTCGGGCCCGCGCGGGAGCCCGTGCTCGAGAACCTCAACGTCCCGGCGGAGGTGGCCTGGCTCGAGCCGATCCCCGATCCGGCCGACGTCACCGTCGAGCACGACACGATCCGCCTGGCGTTCGTCGCCGCGCTGCAGCACCTTCCCGCGCGCCAGCGCGCAGTGCTCATCCTCTGCGAGGTCCTGCGCTGGCAGGCGACGGAGGTGGCCGAGCTGCTCGATGCCTCCGTCGCATCGGTGAACAGCGCGCTGCAGCGTGCGCGCGCGACGCTCGCCACCGCGAACGTGCAGGACGTCGACACCGCAGACGTCGACCGGCAGCTGCTCGAGCGCTACGTCGCCGCGTTCGAGGCCTACGACGTCGAGGCGCTCACGGCGCTCATCCAGGAGGATGCGACCCAGTCGATGCCGCCGTTCGACCTGTGGCTCGCCGGACGCGAAGACATCCTCACCTGGTGGTTCGGGCCCGGCATCGGCTGCAAGGGCTCGCGCGTCGTCCCGGCGCGGCCGGCGAACGGCTCGCCCGCCTTCGGGCAGTACAAGCCGAGCGAGGACGGCGGCTACGAGCCGTGGGCGCTCCAGGTGCTCGAGGTGAAGGAGGGCCGCATCGTCGAGTTCACCTTCTTCCTCGATGCCCAACGGCTCTTCCCGCTCTTCGGGCTCCCGCTCCGCCTCTCGTAGCCGATCTCGGCTACTGTGGGAGCACATGGCCGAGAAAGAGGAGAAGATCGAGCTCGAGGGCGAGGTGATGGAGTCGTTCAAGAGCGGCATGCACCGAATCGCGCTCGACAACGGCCACGAGACCCTCGGCTACACCTCCGGCCGCATGCGCCGCTACCGGATCCGGATCAACCCGGGCGACCGGATCAAGGTCGAGCTCTCCCCGTACGACCTCACGCGCGGCCGCATCGTCTACCGCGAGCGGTAGACCCTCTATTTCTCGTCGAGCTTCAGAGCGGCGGAGTTGATGCAGTAGCGAAGCCCCGTCGGGTGCGGACCGTCCGGGAACACGTGCCCGAGGTGGCCGCCACACGCAGCGCACAGCACCTCCGTGCGCACCATCCCGTGGCTCGCGTCGGTCTCCTCCTCGACCGCATCCTCGCCCGCGGGGGCGGAGAAGGCGGGCCAGCCGCACCCCGAGTCGTACTTCGCGTCCGACTCGAACAGCTCGGCGCCGCAGCCCGCGCAGCGGTACGTGCCGGGCTCGAACACGTGGTCGTACTCGCCCGTGAAGGGCGCCTCGGTGCCCTTCTGGCGCAGGACGTGGAACTGCTCGGGCGTCAGGTCGCGACGCCATTCCTCCGGTGACTTCTCGATCTTCGGCATGCTGGAACTATGCCGACCGGCCCCGGGGCTCCGCGGAAGCGGGTCATCTTCTCCGCGCTCATGCTCGTCGTGTTCCTCGCGTCGCTCGACCAGACGATCGTCTCGACTGCGCTCCCGACCATCGTCGGCGACCTCGGCGGCCTCTCGCACCTGTCCTGGGTGGTGACCGGGTACCTGCTCGCCGCCACCGTCACGGGCCCGCTGTACGGGAAGTTCGGCGACCTCTACGGGCGCAAGGGCGTCCTGCAGGTGGCCATCGTCCTCTTCCTGGTCGGCTCCGCACTGTGCGGGATCAGCCAGAACATGGCCGAGCTCATCTCGTTCCGCTCGCTGCAGGGACTCGGCGCCGGCGGCCTGATGGTGGTCGCGATCGCCGTGATCGGCGACATCATCCCGCCACGCGACCGCGGCCGGTACCAGGGGCTCTTCGGCGCCGTGTTCGGCGTGTCGACGGTGGTGGGGCCGCTGCTCGGCGGCTTCTTTGTCGACAACCTGTCGTGGCGCTGGATCTTCTACATCAACCTTCCCGTCGGTGCGCTCGCGTTCGCGATCATCGGCGCGACGTTCCACTCGCGGCCGGAGCGCGTCCAGCACGCCATCGACTATCTCGGCGCCGTGCTCCTCGCAGGCGGGCTCGCGTGCGTCGTGCTGTTCACGAGTCTCGGCGGTACGACGTACGCGTGGGGATCGCCGGCGATGGTCGTGCTGATCGTCGCCGGCGTCGCCCTGCTCGCGTTGTTCCCCTTCGCGGAGCGGCGCGCAGCAGAGCCGATCCTGCCGCTCTCGCTCTTCCGGTCGCGGATCTTCGTCGTGTCCTCGGCGATCGGCTTCATCATCGGAGTCGCGCTCTTCGGCTCGGTCACCTTCCTGCCGCTGTTCCTGCAGATCGTGCGTGGGAAGAGCCCGACGAGCTCGGGTCTCCAGCTGACGCCCATGATGGCCGGGCTGCTGGTCACGTCGATCGCGAGCGGACAGCTCATCTCTCGGCTCGGCAGGTACAAGGTGTTTCCCATCGTCGGCACCGCCGTCATGACGGGCGGGATGGCGTTGCTCGCACAGCTGAACGTCCACACGACCGCGACGGCGACGTCGCTGTACATGCTCGTGGTCGGCCTCGGGCTCGGGATGGTGATGCAGGTGCTCGTGCTCGCGGTGCAGAACGCGGTGGTGCCGAGCGTGATGGGCGTCGCCACCTCGGGCTCGATCATGTTCCGGCAGATCGGCGGATCGGTGGGAATCGCCGTCTTCGGTGCGATCTTCGCGAACCGGTTGCACGTGAACCTCGCAAAGGCCCTGCCGCCCGGCGTGCACGGGCCGCAGACGGTCGCGCCCGCGACGGTGAACGCGCTGCCGCCGCATGAGCATTCGATCTACGTCCACGCGTTCTCCGCCTCGCTTCACCCGGTGTTCCTCGTCGGCGCCGTCGTCGCGGTGCTCTCGTTCGCGCTCACGTGGTTCCTGCGCGAGGTGCCGCTGCGCCGCACGACCGAGCCTGCGACCGCGTGATCGCGTCTGCTACCGTGGTTCCACGGACGGCAACGGGCCGTCCCGTGAGATTTCAGCTTCTCGTTCCTCCTTCGGTGGTTTCGAGTCGTGTGATCTCGAACCGCTACTCCAAGAAGGAGTCGAACAGGACATGCAGCAAAGCTTTCGCGCGCTCGGTGTGAGCGCGGCCGTCGAGCAGGCGCTCGCGGACCGCGGGATCGTCGAGCCGTTCCGTATCCAGTCCCTCGTCCTCCCGGACGCGCTCGCCGGCCTCGACGTGCTGGCGAAGTCGCCGACCGGGTCGGGCAAGACGCTCGCGTTCGGGATCCCGCTCGTCGAGCGGTCGCCCTCGGACGGCAAGACGCCGAGCGCGCTCGTGCTCGTGCCCACGCGGGAGCTTGCGCTCCAGGTGGCCGACGAGCTCGGCACGGTCGCGGCGGCGAAGGGCATCCGCGTCGGCGTCGCCTACGGCGGCACGCCGGTCGGCGCCCAGGCGAAGCGCCTCCGCGGCGCGCACATCCTCGTGGCCACGCCGGGCCGTCTCCAGGACTTCATCGAGCGCAGGCTCGTCTCGCTCGACGGCATCCGGGCGCTCGTGCTCGACGAGGCCGACCGGATGCTCGACATGGGCTTCCGCCCGCAGGTCGAGCGCATCATGCGCCGCTTGCCGAGCGCACGGCAGACGATGCTCTTCTCCGCCACCCTCGACGGAGAGGTGGGCGAGCTCGCCCGCGCCTATACGGAGGCCCCGGCGCGATTCGAGAACGGCCACGAGGCCGACGTCGAGGACAGCGTCGTCGAGCACGGGTTCGTCCCGGTCACGCCCGCGGACAAGATCGACCGGCTCGTCGAACTGCTCGAGGCCGAGCCGGGGCTCTCGCTCGTCTTCGTCCGGACGAAGCGCGGCGCGGACCGGCTCGCACAGAAGCTGGCCCGCCGCGGCATCAAGGTCGCCGTCATGCACGGAGACCGGTCGCAGTCGCAGCGCGAGCGGGCGCTCGCGCAGTTCAGCTCGGGCAAGGTGACGACGCTCGTCGCCACCGACGTCGCGGCCCGCGGGCTCGACCTCGAGGCGATCGCCCACGTGATCAACTTCGACCCGCCCGAGGACGACAAGGGGTATGTCCACCGGGTCGGCAGGACCGGCCGCGCCGGCCGCGCGGGCCGGGGCAGCACGCTCGTGCTCCCCGAGCAGCAGGCCGAGGTCAGCCGCGTCGCGGCGCGGCTCGGGCACGGCGAGCAGTTCGAGAGCACCGGCATGCCGGTCGCCCGGGCGAAGCTCGTCTACACGAGCCGGCGTGGCCGCCGGTCGCGCTGGTAATAGACTGTGGCATCTAGACCGAAGGACGAGTACCGGAGTGCAGCTTTCACCGCCTCCCAGCTTGTTCGCGATCAAGGCAGGGAGGTGAGTTAGTTATGGCAACCGGAACCGTCAAGTGGTTCAGCGACGAGAAGGGGTACGGGTTCATCACCCCGGAGGACGGCGCGAAGGACCTGTTCGTGCATCACACGGGCATCGCGGGCGAGGGCTTCAAGAGCCTGTCCGAGGGCGCCAAGGTCGAGTTCGATGCGACCGAGGGCGCGAAGGGCCCGCAGGCGACGAACGTCCGCGTCATCGCGTAGTCGGCTTCGAGAGCCCCGCAGGTTGCGGGGCTCTCTCGGGTGTGATATACAACTAAAACGATGAGAAAACTTCTGATCTGCCTCGCAGTGGTCCTCGTCCTCCCGTCCGCCGCCTCCGCACAGCGGCGGGGCACGACCCTCTCCGTCGTCGCGTACTCCATCCCGTCGGCGGTCTTCCCGAAGCTCATCTCGGCCTACCAGGCGACGCCGAACGGCAACGGCGTCAGCTTCCAGACCTCGTTCGCGGCCTCCGAGGTGCAGAGCAAGGCGGTCGCCGCCGGCCTGCCGGCCGACGTCGTCAACTTCTCCATCACCACCGACATGGACCGGCTCGTGCAGACCGGGCAGGTGAGCAAGTCGTGGGACGCCAACCCGTACAACGGGATCGTCTCGAAGTCGGTCGTCGTCTTCGTGCTCCGCAACGGCAACCCGAAGCACATCCGCACGTGGGACGACCTCGTGAAGCCCGGCGTCCAGGTCGTCTTCCCGAACCCGTTCAGCTCGGGCGGCGCGCGCTGGGACGTCATGGCCGCGTACGGCGCGATGCTCCGCGAGCGCAAGACGCCGAAGCAGGCCGTCGCGTACCTCGCGCAGCTGTTCCAGCACAACGTCTCGCAGGACACGAGCGCCCGCAACGCGATGAACACGTTCCTCTCCGGGAAGGGCGACGTCCTGCTCGACTACGAGAGCGACGCGAAGCTCGCGCAGTCGCAGGGCAAGCCGATCTACTACCTGATCCCCAAGGCGACGATTCAGATCGAGACGCCGCTCGCCGCGGTGAACGGATCGAACTACGCCGCCGCGGAGCAGTTCGTCGACTGGCTGTACACGCCGGCGGCGCAGACGATCTGGGCGCAGAACGGCTTCCGCTCGGTCGTCCCGAGCGTCGAGAAGAAGTTCCTCGCGCAGTTCCCGCCGCGGCCGCAGCTGTTCAAGATCGCGTATGTCGGCGGGTGGGACAAGGTCAACACGCAGTTCTTCGATCCCACCAACGGGATCGTCGCGAAGATCGAACAGGGCCTCGGTGTCGCAACTGGCGGTTGAGGTAGCGCGGTTCCCGAGGGCGCGGCGACGCGCCCTCGGGCCGCCGACCCTCGCGAGCGGGCTGGCGCTCGGATACCTCAGCCTCGTCGTCCTGATCCCGCTCGCCGCGGTGGTGGCGAAGGGGGCGTCGGGCGGGTGGCACCACTTCTGGCAGGTGTCGTGGAACCCGGAGGCGCGCGCCGCGCTCGAGCTCACCTTCATGCTCGCGGGCGGCGTCGTCGCCATCAACGCCGTCACCGGAACCGCGCTCGCCTGGACGCTCGTGCGCGACGACTTCCCCGGCAAGCGGCTGGTGAACGCGATCATCGACCTCCCGTTCGCACTGCCGACGATCGTCGCCGGGCTGACGCTGCTCGCGCTGTACGGGCCGACCGGCGGTGTCGGCGTGGACGTCGCGTACACGCGCTGGGGCGTGCTCATGGCGCTCCTGTTCGTCACGCTGCCGTTCGTCGTCCGCGCCGTCCAGCCGACGCTGCTCGAGCTCGACCGCGACATGGAGGAGGCGGCGGCATCGCTCGGCGCCGGCCGGTTCACGATCTTCCGGCGCATCGTCTTCCCGCACCTCCTGCCGGCGCTCCTCTCCGGCGTCGCGCTCGCGTTCGCGCGCGCGATCGGGGAGTTCGGCGCGGTGATCCTCATAGCCGGCAACCTCCCGTTCAAGACCGAGGTCGCGTCGCTCTACGTCTTCGAGCACATCAACGCCGACGACCCGACCGGCGCGTCCGCGCTCGCGGTGCTCATGCTCGTCGTCTCGCTCGGCGTCCTCCTCGTCATCGGCGCCCTGCGCCGCTGGGCCACCCGCCATGACCGCCAAGCGAGCTAGTAACAGTCTGTTGCTTGTTCGGCTCGGGTCGCTCGGCTACCTCGGGATCATCCTCGTCGCGCCGGTCGGGCTCATCTTCTGGCGTGCATTCGAGCACGGCTTCCACCCGTTCTGGGCCGCGGTCTCGAACCCGATCGCGGTGCATGCGCTGAAGCTCACCCTGGAGGTGACGGTCATCGCGGTGCCGCTCAACACCGCGTTCGGGATCCTGTGCGCGCTCGCGATCGTCCGCCATCGGATCCCGGGGATGGGGCTCGTGAACGCGTTCGTCGACCTGCCGCTCGCGCTCTCGCCGGTGGTGGTCGGGCTCGCGCTCTACCTCCTGTACGGACGCGACGGCTGGTTCGGGCACTGGCTCCTGGCTCACGGCGTCCGCGTGCTGTTCGCGCTGCCCGCGATGGTGCTCGCGACCATGTTCGTGTCCCTGCCGTTCGTCGTCCGCGAGGTCGTGCCGGTGTTGCGCGAGATCGGGACCGACCAGGAGGAGGCGGCCGCGACGCTCGGCGCCTCGCCGCTCGCGACCTTCCGGCGCATCACCCTGCCGGCCATCCGGTGGGCGGTCGCGTACGGCGTCGTGCTGACCGCCGCGCGCTCGTTCGGCGAGTTCGGCGCGGTGAGCATCGTGTCGGGCGGCATCGCCGGCCGCACGCAGACGCTGACGCAGTACGTGCAGGCTTCCTACGAGAACTTCGACCAGACCGGCGCCTACGCCGCCTCGGTGCTGTTGGCCGCGCTCGCGATCACGACCCTCCTTGCGATGACGGTGATGAGACATGGCGATCGAAGCACGTAACGTCACGAAGCGGTTCGGAGACTTCGTCGCCCTCGACGACGTCTCCGTGGAGGTGAAGAGCGGCTCACTCACGGCGCTGCTCGGGCCGAGCGGCGGCGGCAAGTCGACGCTCCTGCGCGTCATCGCCGGGCTCGAGACTCCCGACACGGGCGAGGTGTTCATCTCCGGCAAGGAGGCGACCGCGCTCGCGCCGCAGAAGCGCGGAGTCGGGTTCGTCTTCCAGCACTACGCGCCCTTCACGCACATGACGGTGTTCGACAACATCGCGTTCGGGCTCACGATCCGCCGCCGGCCGAAGGCCGAGGTCAAGAAGCGCGTCGAGGAGCTGATCGAGCTCGTCCAGCTCCCGGGCCTCGGCAAGCGCTATCCGTCGCAGCTTTCCGGCGGCCAGCGGCAGCGCATGGCGCTCGCGCGGGCGCTCGCCGCCGAGCCCGAGGTGCTGCTCCTCGACGAGCCCTTCGGCGCGCTCGACGCGCGCGTGCGAAAGGAGCTGCGCGGATGGCTGCTCCGGCTCCACGAGCAGACGCACGTGACGACGATCTTCGTCACCCACGACCAGGAGGAGGCGCTCGAGCTCGCCGACAACGTCGTGGTGATGAACGCCGGGCGTGTCGAGCAGGTCGCGCCGCCGCGCCAGCTCTACGACGAGCCCGCGAACGCGTTCGTGATGAGCTTCGTCGGACCGGTGAACCGCCTCGGGGACGCATGGGTCCGGCCGCATGACATCGAGATCCGCACGGAGCCGAACGGCTCCACGCGCGAAGCGCAGGTCCTGCGCATCGTGCGACTCGGGTTCGAGACGCGCGTCGAGCTCGTGCGGGAGGACGGCGAGCACCTGCACGTCCAGCTCGCGCGCGACGAGGCGGAGCAGCTCGAGCTGCGGCGCGGCGACATCGTGTACGTGCGGACGCGCCGTGCGAGGACGTTCGCGGCTAACGGGAGCGTCTGACCCAGGCGTCCGGCTCGCTCGTCAGCTTTGCGACGAACGGCGGCAGGGACCCGTTGGCGACGTCGGCGAGGGTGACGTGCTCGAGCACCGCGCGCACGCTCGAGCGGACGGCGACCCAGACGTCACGGAGCGCTTCCGCGGATCCCGTGTACTCGAGCGCGTCGGGGGAGATCCCGCGAACGGCGGCCAGCGGCCCTTCGACGGCGCGGATGACGTCCGCGAGCGCGACCTCGCCGGCGGGCTGGGCGAGGAAGTAGCCGCCGGAGGCGCCGCGCCGGCTCTCGACGATCCCGGCGCGGCGGAGGTCGAGGAGGATGTTCTCCAGGAAGTTCACCGGGATCTGCTGCGCCTCGGCGATCCGTTCGGCGGTCACCGGCTCGCCGTCGGAGGTCGCGAGCTCGACCGCAGCGCGGATCGCGTAGTCGGCCTTTGCCGTCGTGCGCACGGCCTGATTATCGTTGAGTACATGACCGGCCCTCCGTACACCGGGCACTGCATGTGCGGCGGAGTCCGCTTCGAGGTCACCGGGCCCCCCGAGTCGGCCGGCTACTGCCACTGCACGCGGTGCCAGCGGCGGACGGGCACGGCGGCGTCCGCGCAGGCGCGTCTCGCGCCGGGGACGTTCAGGCTCCTCGCCGGCGAGGAGCTCGTGCGCGAGTACAGGCCCGAGGAGGGATGGCCGAAATGCTTCTGCGCCGCCTGCGGGAGCGCGCTCTGGAGCCTGTACCCGGACACGGGTGAGGTCGGAAGCGTGCGGCTCGGTCTGTTCGATCCGGGCCACGACATCCGCCCCGCGTGGCACACCTTCGTGACCTACGCGTGCGAATGGGAGCCGCTGCCCGACGACGGCCTGGAGCGGTACGCCGAGGGCAAGCCCCGCTAGAGCGGACAGACCGGTACCAGGTACGCGTACGTCTCCGTCACCGGCGTGTGTCCGGCGGGCTACTTGCCCAGCATGACCTCGGTCGCTTTGATCAGCACGGTCACGCCGTCGCCCGCGGCGAGCTCGAGATGCTCCGCGCTCGTGCGCGTGATCGCAGCGACGACCGCCTGCCCGCCGATGTCGACGGTGACCTCGGCCATGACCGCCCCGAGCTTCACGTCCGTGACCTTCCCCGAGAGCTGGTTGCGGGTGCTGAGCTTCATCCGGTCTCCCTTCCGGCGGCGATGGACGGTTCCGAGCCCGCAACCGTAGTCGGTCCGCCGTTTCGCCTCGGCCACACGTGCACGGCCTCGGGCGCGATCGCGACGCGGCAGCGCGTTCCGGGCCGGAGCGGCCCCGCCGGGTTGTGGACGACGAGCGTGAGCCCGGGCGCGAGCTGGAGCGTCGCTTCGTGCAGCGTCGGGAGCTCGACGACGTCGAGGACGGTGGCGTCGAGCGGGCCGCCGGGAGCGACGTCGATCATGTCCGGGCGGACGCTCCACGTGACCGGCTGGCCGGGCAGGAGCCGGGCGGCCGCGGGGACGCGGACGCCGTCGGTCTCGACCGCTCCGCCTTCGAGCGCCAGGCCGTCGTGGATGTTGGGGATGCCGAGGAGCTCGGCGACGTGTGCGGACGCCGGGTTGTTGAGCACGTGGCCGGTCGGCCCCGCCTGGATGAGGCGGCCGTGCTCGAGCACGAGGAGCTCGTCCGCGAGCAGTGCCGCCTCCTCCGGGTCGTGCGTGACGACGACCGTCGTGGCCGCGAGCTCGTTCTGAAGGGTCCGGAGGTGCCGGCGGAGCTCGGTGCGGACGGGCGCGTCGAGCGCGGAGAGCGGCTCGTCGAGGAGCAGGAGATCCGGCGCGCGCGAGAGCGCACGGCCGAGCGCCACGCGCTGCCGTTGCCCGCCGGAGAGCTCGGAGGGCCGCCGGCGTTCGAGGCCCTCGAGGCCGAGCCTCGTGAGCCAGTAGCTCGCGAGCGCGGGGCTCGCGTCGGGGGCGAACGTCAGCTGGCGCCACACGTCGAGGTGGGGGAAGAGGGCGTAGTCCTGCGGCACCCAGCCGACGCCGCGCCGCTCCGGGGCGAGCCGGTCGAGGCGCCGTTCGCCGAGGACCACGCTTGCGTCGTCCGCGCGCAGCGTTCCGGCGAGCAGCTGCAGCGTCAGCGACTTGCCGGCGCCGGACGCGCCGAGGAGCGCGAGCCGTCTCGTCTTCGCGTCGTGGGACAGGTCGAGGTCGAAGCCCCGGAGGCTCTTCGAGAGCCGAAAGGAGAGCTGCGGCTCGGGCCCGCCGTTGCGTGCCGGGTGCGCAGGAGGGGGCAGGTGCGCCGGGCGACGCCGGCGGACCCGCGAGAGCGGCGGCAGGCGGACGACGGCGACGACGACGAACGCCGCGACGATCGCGACCACGACGGGAGCGAGGACCGCATCGAGCCCGCCGCTTCCGAAGGCGACGTACGTGTACACGGGAAGCGAGTACGGGTGGTACGCGAGCATGACGGTCGCGCCGAACTCGCCGAAGGCGCGCAGCCACGAGAGGAGCATCCCGGCGAGGATCCCCGGCCACGCGAGCCGCAGCGTGACGTGCACGAAGCGTGCGAGCGGCGGGCGGCCGAGCGTGGCGGCGACCGTCTCGAGGGCCGGATCGACCGCCGCAAACGCGGACCGCGCGGCGACCACGAGGAACGGCGCCGCGACGAAGGTCTGCGCGATGACGATGCCGGCGAGCGAGTCGGTGAGCCTTCCGCCGAAGAGCCGGCCGAGGGTCGTGTACGGGCCGACGAGGAAGAGGAGCAGGATGCCGCTCACGAGCGGCGGGAGCGCCAGCGGCAGATACACGAGGAGCTCGAACGGCCGGACGAACGGCGAGCGGCTTCGAGCGAACACGTACGCGAGCGGCACGCCGGCGAGCGTGATCAGCGCCGTCGAGATGGTGGCGGCGGTCGCAGAGATCCGCAGCGCGGTGACGACGGTCGGCTGGTGGATGCCCGTCCAGACGCCGCGGTCGAGGTGCCAAAGGAGCGCCGCGAACGGCGCGATCAGGTAGAGGGCGAGGAGCCCGCCCAGCCACGGGAGCGGGCTCCTGGCCCAGGTCCTCATTTCTCGGAGCCGAACAGCGGCTTCAGCGCCGCCGGGACGGCGCTCTTGCTTCCGCCGATCTCGTCATCGTTGAGCAGCTGGAAGCCGTCCTGCTTGAGCAGGGCGGTGCCCTGCGGGCCGAGGAGGAACTGCACGAACGCGAGCGCGCCGGCCGAGTTCGGGTCGTTGTTGAGGATCGTGACCGTGTAGCGCGCGCCGTAGTGCGTGCCGAGTGGCGGTGCGACGGTCGGGATGTTCGCCGCCTTCGCCTCGATCGAGTAGAAGAAGCCGGCGTCGAGCTGGCCCGCCTCGAGGCGTCCGAGGAGCGTCTCCTCCGGGAAGATCTGCGCGGTGTTCTCGTCGGAGACGAGCGTCTGCGCGTACAGGTTCGGCAAGCCGAGCGTCTTCGACGCGCGGTGGATGAACTGAATCGTGAGCTTGCCCTTCGGGTCGAGCACCGGGTCGGTGCGACCGAGCAGAAGACCGGGCATCGTCAGCACGGTCCACCAGGGCTTCGTCTTGAAAGCGGCTGCGAACTTGCTGCTCGGGTTGTAGCCGATCACGAGCGGTGCGGCAGCGAACTCTCCGTACCACGTCACCCAGTTGCCGTTGCCGGCGCCCATGAGCGTGTTGTTCACGCTCGGCGCTGCGCTGATGAACACGTCCCCTTGCTTGAGCTTCGACTTGATCTGGTTCGCGATCGCCGTGGAGCCGGCGCCGTACCCGGAGTAGCCGTAGCCGGTCGCCTTCGCGAACGCAGGCCCGACCTGCTGCTCCATCACGTTCACGAGCGACCCCGCGTACAGGACCGTCACGGTCCCGGCAGCGTGCCGGTGCGGGCTCGCCGCTGCGGTCGATGCCCACGCCGCGGCGAGCACCGCCGCAGCTGCTGCCGCCAACGTCAAGCTTCGCTTGCTCATCACGCTCCCTTGTCGTCTTCGCGGCTGACCATCACCGAGGTCGCCTTCACGGTTGCCACCACCGGCACGCCGGGAGCGAGTGCGAGCTCCTCGATCGCATCCCTCGTGATCGCGGCGACGACCGTGTACGGGCCGGCTTCGATCTCCACGAGGGCCATCACGCCGTCGGCGACGACGCTGCGCACGGTGCCGGAGAGGCGGTTGCGCGCGGACAGGCGCGCTCCGGTCAGCGGGCGGGGCGGCTTGCCCGACAGCCGCTCGAGCTCGCTTACGGGAACGAGACGGCGTCCGCGCCGGTCGCGCTCGACGAGGATCCGGCCGTCCCGGTCCCAGCGCCGCAGGGTGTCGAGGCTGATGCCGAGCGTCCGCGCCGCCTCGCCGGCGGCTACGAGCCGCTCTGGTCGCTTTTCCGGCACTTGCCTATGCTACACACAGGCAATGCATTGGCAAAAGGCATGAACCGGGACGACTGGGACGAGCGGCACGGCGACGGCACGCGCCGCTTCGCCGGTGAGCCCAGCCGGTTCCTCATCCCCGAGGTCGAGGGCCTCCCGCCGGGCCGGGCGCTCGACCTCGCGTGCGGACAGGGCCGGCACGCGGTGTGGCTCGCGGAGCGCGGGTGGCGTGTGACCGGCGTGGACTTCTCCGCCGTCGGCATCGAGAAGGCGCGGCTCCATGCGGCGGAGCGCGGCGTCGAGGTCGAGTGGGTGAACGCCGACCTCCTCGACTACGCGCCCGAAGAGGGGAGCTTCGACCTCGTGCTCGTCTTCTATCTCCACGTGCCGCTTCCCGACCGGAGCACGATCCTGCGCTCGGCCGTGCGCGCTCTCGCGCCCGGCGGCACCTTCCTGCTCGTCGGGCACGACCGCGACAACCTCGAGCGCGGGTACGGCGGGCCCCACGATCCGCGCGTGCTCTACACGAGCTCCGAGATCGTCATCGACCTCCCGGGGCTCGAGGTCGAGCGCGCGACGCGCGTCGACCGGCCCGTGCAGACCGAAGACGGGGACCGCGTCGCGCTCGACCTGCTCGTGCGCGCGCGGCGTCCGCTCACGGAGCGCGATTCCGGAGCCCCACGGCGCCGATGAGCCCGCCGGCGACGAGCATCGCGGCGACGGCGAGCATCGTGTGGTGGAAGCCGGCGGCGGTCAGGTGATCGGTGCCGCCTGCGGCCGCGATCCCGAGCACGGCGACCGCGACGAGGCCGGCGACGCGAGCGATCGCGTTGTTGACGCCGGAGGCGATCCCCGCGTCGCCGGGGCCTGCGTC